>OCPH01000003.1_pt1 | contig 159510 bp, 149 predicted proteins | sample 1475691 | NCBI WGS metagenome assembly OCPH01 (sample SAMEA3360696, study PRJEB22359) | human gut metagenome | biome: ENVO:urban biome; feature: ENVO:human-associated habitat; material: ENVO:feces | place: Bangladesh | collected 2011 | reverse complement strand
TTCAGTTTTGCTTGTCATATGGTTTTTCCAGATGACTTATCCATTCTACCATTTAAAAAGTTATTTGTCAAGGGTTTTTTTAAAGAATTTTAAAAAAAATTAAAAAACTTTTTACATTAATATACAAGTCCTTTATTTGCTACTATACATTGTTGTCAAGCAAATCACTTTACACTATTATATTACATATAGCATGCGTCTTGTTCTCGTTATTTTACAAGATATCTTATTCCAAATTTCTAATTATTTCTTGGAGTAAAGTGATGGATGAGGCGAAGTGGAGATTTTTGTCAAGCGGAATGTACAGACCGTACCTGAGCATTGGCAAAAATCGATCGAGCCTCAGGCGCACTTTGAACAAGAAAGAATAGAAATTTTGTCTCATCATAGATCATGGCCTCTCACAAACTAAAACCCTCATTAACTTACTCGTCAATGAGGGTTCATCTATTGCTATTTATTCATAATATCTCTTTGTTCTTTCATCTTCTCCAAGTACTCTTTCGTGCTCGGCGTGTAGTCTTCTTTCTTTATCTGCATTTCTAGTATAGCGATGGCACTATCAAGGTTGCCGCTATTGTAGTTTGATATCGCAAGCTGATCCATGTACTGAGCGCTCTGCCTATCTTTGCTCGCCTCTATCGCGTAGTCAAGCGCCTCTTTGAAGTTACCTGCCATGGTCATAACAACGCTTAAGTAGTAAAAGACTCTGTCATCTTTAGCATTGTCAATGTTCTCTATCAATATATCATATGCTTCCTTAAATTTTTTCACGCCTATAAAGTACTCGGCAAGTTCAATCTTGTACTCTTCATAGTCAAGGCTCAAAACGCCCTGAACCTCTTCCTTTTTCTCAAGCTCGTCCTCAAGCTTCAGATATTTTTCAAAATAAGCCTTACTCCTGATGTAATCCTTCTTATATCTATAGTAATAGCCTAGCTTGTATAAAGCGTACTTTGCATCATTATTATCAAGATAGATCTTCTCAAAAATTTCTATAGCTTCGTCAATGGCCTTGTCTTTGTACTTTTCTTCAAGCAGCGAAACATATAGATAAACGTAATTTATATCTTCGTAATTTTCTTTAAGATAATAGGCGTATACTAGCCTTATATCTATGTCTGCGTTTTCGTTTAAGGCTTCGTGCAATAAAAACTTATCGAAATCCTTAACAGTTTTGATTGCATCTTCATAAGCACTTTTGTGCGTAAAATTATTATCGAGCGACAAAACTATGGGCATAGCTTTTAAAAATAGCTTTGCATCTATATCTTCTTTATTCTCTTTTACAATATTTCTCATGTCCTTGATAAGAACTGGATATTCAACGTTCTTTTTGAAGGCGCCTCTCTCCTCTTTTAAGTCTATAAAAAATATTTCACTAAGTAAATATTTAAAGCTATCGATATTCATTAGTCCATTCTCCTTCTAAATTCTCTCATTCTCATGGATGAATTGTCAAGTATTTTGAATAGGTGGCCTCTATATATGAAGATGATTGGCATTAAGACGTAGCTAACTAGGTCTTTCAAAATGATACCACTTGCAAATATATCACTGTTAAGAGCAATGACTAATAGTATTGCTGCTAATAACCATTGAAGGAAGTTATTAAAGAAGAATTTTGCTCCATATGTGAAGATGGCTATGCTATTATTGCCTGTTTGATAAAGCGTTTCAAACGATGCATTGAAAATGAAGACAACAATGAAGTTCACTAGCATTTTGGCATATAATAGGCTGTGGTCCACTTGATAAGGATTTGTGAATGAGCCTGAGCTAAAGACCATATCCAAAACTAAGCCAAATAGATAAGTTATGAAGACGTAGTTAACTAGCTTCGTTAAGTAATACTTATAGCCCATAAATATGCTGTTTAAGCTAATCTTCTCGCCTTCAACTGCTCTTGATAATAAGCTTGCCACTAGTGAAAATTTCAAAAGCATAAGTATATACATAAAAAGACTTATAAGCATTGTGGTAAAGCCGCCTCCAAGCGTAATTACAAGTGCTCCAGCTATCAAGTTTGTCACATAATCAAAGGCAAATAGGCCTAGCATCATGACTATAAGCACTAAAAAGTTCTCTTTTATTGTTGTGCCAAGCCTTTTAAACGCTTCTGTGTTTGTATAAATTATATCTTTGAACATAGTCATCACTAATCCTTTCTACGTCCTCGTCAACCAGATATGCCGCCCCATCCATAAGTATGATGGCGACCTTATTGACGATGTCTTTGTTCTTCTCTTCTATATATTTCCATAAATAAGTTTTTCTAAACTCTTCATCCCTTAAAATGCTGTGTAGCTTGTTACCTCTAAGCTTTGTAAATGGCATAAAGTCAAGCGGTGCCTGTGATTTGACGTTCACTGCATAGTCAAGACTCAGTGCTTTGACCAGCTCATCCGATAGAATATTTTTTACTTTTATAAATTCATATACTAGTCTATATAAATTTTCTTTTTTAATGGTCTTATCTACACCAAAGTTTTCATCGATAAAATTTGCTAGATCTTCAAACATTGCAAATGGGCTTGTGTACAGCCTTTCAAGTATCTCGAGTGTTCTTTTAAAGCTTCCCTCGTTATAAATTTTATCAACGACGTAATCAATTTTCTTTAGCTCAATAATTTCATCTGTAGATAAGAATTCATTTTTCAAAACCTCATAAGGCGCATAGTCAGTGTACTCGTAGTGAAAAACGTCCTTTTGTGAGCGCACTAAGGAGCCCTTAAGCATTTTCAAAAAGCCGAGCTGAATTTTTTCTATTTTAAAAGCATAAAGATAGTTAAAAGACTCTTTAAAACTATCAAAGTCCTCATAAGGCAGTCCTGCGATAAGGTCTATGTGCTGATGAATAGTCCCCAGCTCCTTAATCATCTGCGAGTGCTCTTTTATTCTCTCTAGGTCGTTGTGTCTTTGAATCGCTTTGAGCGTTTGTGGGTTTATTGATTGAAGTCCTATCTCAAACTGCACCATATCCTTAGGCAGCTTCTTCAAAGTCTCGTAAAATCTATCACTCATCCTATCAAGAGTGATTTCGAAATGAAATTTGGTATTAGTTTTATTGTTTTTTAATATGTGCTCTATAATTTCAATAGCAAAGTCTTCGTTCGAGTTAAATGTTCTGTCTATAAATTTAACTATAGACGGTTTCATGGCTATAAGCCTATCTAAATCCATCTTCACTAAGTCAATGGGCTTGTACCTAAGGCCCTTTATTGCTGAAGATAAACAAAAAGAACACCTATATGGACAGCCTCTTTGTGCTTCATAATAGAGTGTTCTATGCTCCAAAGCCTCTTCATCTTCATAAGGAAAGCTAAGGTCCTTCATGTCGATAAGGGGTGCTTCTTCAGTTTTAATGTATCTATTATCATTAATATAGGCCAGATTGTGAACCTCGTCAATACTTAGCTCGCCTTGCTTGTAAAGAATAAATTCCTTCATGGCCCTCTCACCCTCGCCATAAATTATGTAGTCACAGGCTGGATTTGCTCTAAGAAAGCTTTCTTTTTCAAAGCTCACCTCAGGTCCACCTAGGACTATAGTATAGCTTTGCTTAATCTTTTTAAGCGATGTAATGACTTTTCTGACGTAATCGATATTCCAAATGTAAGTTGAAAACATAAGGACATCGGCGTCTTTCTTATGAAGTTCGTAGACAATCTTCTCCAAAGGCTCGTTTATGGTAAATTCCTCAAACGAAGAATCTACCATATCTTTAAGCTCATTGTTTAAATATCTTATAGCAATATTTGTATGTGAAAACTTTGCGTTAATACCTACAAATACGACTTTCATTACATTCTATCTGGAGTTTGTACTCCTATTAGGTTCATGCCTACTTTGATCGCTTTTTGAGTTATGTCAACTATAGCAAGTCTTGAATTTGTAAGCTTTTCGTCGTCTGTAATTATTTGATTTGCAGCGTAGTACTTGTTGAATGCCTTTGCTATGTCGATGATGTTTCTTGTTATATAAAAGGCTTCGTACTTTTCCATCGCCATAACTATAGTTCTTGGTAAGTCATAAACATATTTTAATATTTCATATGCTTCGTCTTTAACTAGATTAAAATCAACTTTAGCTGGATCGAAGCCGCCGTTCTTATCGATTAATGACTTACATCTAGCGTATGTGTATTGAGCATAAGGACCTGTTTCTCCTTCGAAGGAAAGTGTCTTGTCCCAGTCAAATACATAGTCTTTGATTCTTTGATTGAATAGCTCTTGGAAAACTATAGCTCCAGTACCAACCATCTTAGCTACTTCGTCTTTATTTTCAAGATTAGGGTTTCTCTTTTCAATGATATCTCTAGTCTTTTCTATTGCCTTGTTTAAAACGTCTTCAAGTTTTAAAACTCTACCTTGTCTTGTTGATAGAGCTCCGTCCTTAAGTGAGATTAAACCGAAGTTTACGTGGATACAGTCATCTGCCCACTCATCTCCCATTAGTTTAAGAACTTGCTTCCATTGTTGGAAGTGAAGATTTTGTTCGCTGGCAACTACGTAGATGTTTTTGTAGAAGTCATAAGTTTTCTTTCTATATCTAGCAGCAGCGATGTCTCTTGTTGCATAAGTTGTTGTTCCGTTGGACTTAACTATGATTAAAGGTGTTAAGTTATATGGCTTTAAGTCAACGATGTATGCGCCGTCGTCCATCTTACCTATATTCTTTTCTTTTATCTCTTCGATAACTGCTGGCATCTTGTCTGAGTAAAATGCCTCGCCCTTGTATGAGTCATATTTTATTCCAAGCATGTCATATACTTTTTCGAACTCAACGATTGATAGTTGCTTCATCCAAGTCCAAATTTCAGTTGCTTCTTCATCGCCTTGTTCAAGCTTTTTAAACCAGTCTCTAGCAGTGTCTCTTGCAGCTGGGTCTAGCTCTTGAAGTTTATTGTATCTTACATATAGATCAAGAAGCTCGTCTATAGGATTCTTTTCGATAGCTTCTCTGTCGCCCCAAAGCTTATATGCAGCTATAAGCATACCAAATTGAGTACCATAGTCACCTAAGTGGTTGATGGCGATAGTGTTGTAACCAAGGTGCTTAAATATATGATAAAGAGCGTTACCTATAACTGTTGATCTTATATGACCTATGTGCATTGGTTTTGCAATGTTAGGAGATGAGAACTCAACTATAACGTTTTTGCCATTACCCATGTCTGATGAACCATACATTTCACCTTTTTCTTCTATCTCTTTATAAACCGTTTCAAGAAGTTTTTCTTTGTTAATAAAGAAGTTTACATATGGTCCTGCATTTTCTATCTTTTCAAAATATTCGTTATCTCCTAGTTTTTCTTTTATGTCTTCAGCTATTAGATTAGGTGCTTTCTTGTATGTCTTTGCAAGTCTAAATACTGGGAACGCGTAGTCACCCATATCAAACGATGGCGGTGTTTCTACTAGATTGTCTATCTCTTCTTTAGATAGTTCTTCAATAACTGCGCTTAAAGCGTCGCTTACTTTTTCCTTAAAATTTATCATAATTACCTCCTACTTAATAACAGCTACGGTAGCTCCTGAACCGCCCTCCGTATAGTCTGCCTCTCTATATTCTATAACATGTTTGCTATTTTGTAAATACTTTCTTACTGCATCCCTAAGTGTGCCCGTGCCTTTACCGTGAATTATCCTGACCTCTTTAAGCCTTGCGAGGTAGGCATCATCAAGGTATTTGTCGAGTAAAAGTATCGCTTCATCAACCGTTCTTCCGATTAAATTAATTTCTGAACTTATATTTTTTGACTTAGCCTTGTTAATGGATTTAGTCTTTTTCTCGACCTTTACTTCCTCTTTTGATTCACTTCGCTCTATGTCGTTAATATTGCTTCTAACACTCATGATGCCAACTTGAATATTTAAGTCGCCCTTATCATCAGGAAGTGTCTCTACTTCACCAAACTTGTCTATACTAATGATTCTAACGCTTTCGCCAAGCTTGATGTCCTTAGGAATTTCTTTTGTTCGCTTCTTATTGTCCTTGATCTTTAATCTGTTTTCATCTTCAAGCTCCCTTAGGTAGTCCTTTGCCTCTTGAAGCCTTCGTCTATCCTCTTTTTTCGATAAAGATGAGATGTCTTTTAATTCGTCTATTATAAATGCGCTCTCACTCTTTGCCTTCTTAACTATCTCTCTCGCTTCTTCCTTTGCCTTGTTAATTATGGCTTCTTGCTTTTCTTCAAGCTTTTTATTTTTATTCTCAAGCTTTTCTCTAAGCCTTTCTATCTCTTCATTCTCTTCATTTATCTTAATTCTTTTGTTTTCAATCTCAGTTCTATCTTCTTCTATGGCCTTAAGAACATCCTCAAAGCGAGTGTCGTTCTCATTAAGAAGCTCTTTCGCGCTATCAATAATCTTTTGATCAAGGCCAAGCCTCTTCGATATTTCAAAAGCGTTTGACTTGCCCGGTATGCCTATGATTAGCCTATATGTTGGCGATAGTGTATCGACGTTAAATTCCATTGATGCATTCTTCACGCCTTCGCTCGTAAGTGCATAAAATTTGATTTGCGAGTAATGTGTAGTCGCCATGGTCCTAATTCTTCTCTCTCTAAAGAGCTTTAGTATGGATATGGCAAGAGCCGCACCCTCAGTTGGGTCAGTGCCTGCGCCTAGTTCGTCGAATAAAACTAAGTCGTTATACTCAGCGTTTTCAACTATATGAACAATATTTTTCATGTGCGAAGAAAATGTTGATAGTGACTGTTCAATCGATTGTTCGTCTCCTATATCGGCGTAGACTTTATCAAAGACTGCCACTGATGAATTGTTATCACATGGTATATTTAAACCAGACTTTGCCATCAGCGTAATAAGTCCAACCGTCTTTAAGCTAACTGTCTTACCGCCGGTGTTTGGTCCCGTGATTATAAGCGATGTGTACTCATCTCCGAGCTCAACTGTAGTTGGCACTACCTTATCTTTTGGTATTAATGGGTGCCTTGCGTTTTTTAGATTGACATAGCCTTTATCGTTTAAAACTGGCTCTGTCGCCCTCATCTCTCTAGCTAGTCTTGCTCTTGCAAATATAAATGAGATGCTTTTTAAAGCTTCTTCATTCGTTTCAAGATAGGCCTTGTACTCAGATACTTCGCTTGATAGCTCATAGAGTATTCTTTCTATCTCTTTTTTCTCTTCGTTTTCAAGCTCCCTTAGCTCGTTATTTAATTTAACGACTGCCGTTGGCTCAATAAAGACTGTTGAACCCTTTTGAGATATATCATGTATCATGCCCTCAACGCTTGATCGGTACTCATTTTTAACGGGTATTACATATCTTCCTTCACGCATAGTAACTATGGCGTCTTGTAAATATTTTTTAGTTTTATCACTAGTTATATATGAATTTAATTTATCTTCTATCGCTTGATTCTTAAGCTTCTTGCTTCGCCTTATGCTTCTTAAAGTGCTCGAGGCATTGTCCGCTATCTCGTCTCTCGATACTATAGTCGTGCTAAGCTTTTTCTTGAGATCATCAAGTGAGGCTAAGCTGTCATATAGCCTTCTTAAGTGATTTAGCTTTAAGTTTTCATCGTCTATAGCAGTCTTCAAGTATCTCTTGATTGAGCTGACTAAGAAGATGTTTTGCATTATATCGTATAAATCTTCTATAAAGAGCATGGACCCAAGACTTGCCTTTGACACGAGATGCTTTATATGCGTTGCGGATGAGTAGTCAATGTCCCCATACCTCACTAAAACCCTGTAAGCTTCTGAAGTTTCTTCTTGCATGCGCCTTATATCATCTATGTCGTTTGACGGCTCAAGCTTTTCTACCAAGTCTCTTGCAAGCTCACCTTGAGTTAAGTCTAGTAGCATATCTATTATTTTGTCATATTCTAAAACTTTGAGTGCTTTGTCCATTTATTCACCTATAAAACTTTTTTGTAGTAATGCGCTCTAGTAAAACTTTCTATCGCGTCTATTCCATCTCCATTATTAATTCTTTCTATATATTCATTAATTTTTTTCTTATCGCTTTCATTATCAAGGTCTATGATAATGCTTGTAGCTCCTAATTTTTTGATGTCATCCATCTTATCAAGCATGAAAATTTTTTGCGAATTATAAATCTTTGTATAATTATTTTCACGAGTAAAGATAAAACGCTCCTTATCCTCATAAACCAGTTCATTTGCCTTGTTTATAGGGCAGCTCTCGCATCGTTGGTCACAGTCATCTCTAATATTTGCTAATGGGCAGGCCTTGCTCATCATGACAACTGGGTAACCATAAACCCATAGCCTTGTTTCGAGACCATAGTTCATGATTTTTTCCATCTGTGCTAAAGTCATTTCGAGTGAGTAAGTAAAGCCTGAGAAATGGCTTTCGCTCATGTATTTAGCAGCTTCTGAATTAAAGACGTTCATCATGTATGAAGCATAAATCTTTTTATTAAAGCTCTTTAGCTTTTGATAAGCACCTAGCTCACTTATTTCAATTGAATCAATATTTTTGCCATACTTATTAAGAAGCTCATAGTACTCATCTAGGTCTTCGTCAGTCGCCGCGTTTGATGTGTAAACTTCTTTATTTATATTAATTTTACTTAAGTAAGTAAGATTGTCTTTGTTTAGATATAGGCTAAGTATATCAGCCTTGTCTAGATCAATGCCTTCAAGATCTTTATATGATGAGGCTCTAAGAATGATTTTTTGCTGTGAAGCTTTTTTGTTTTCATAAGGAGTCAAGATATCTTTTTTCTTTCTATCTATGTTAACACCCTTAAAATCTTTTTTAAGAAACTCGTCTATAAGCTCTCTTCTTAAGGTTTTAAGCTCTTTAACTGGTATAAAGGCATCTTCATCAAGATCTAGTCTCACTTCTTTTACATTTAAAAAGTCTTTTCCAGTCTTGATGATTGGGTCAATAATTTTTTCTCTATCAAGTGAAGCTGTCTTTGCTTTTTGCACTATGTATTCAGACTCCCCAGTATATTCTTCATCCATATAATGAAGAGTTAAAATTATTTTTTCACCAATTTTTGCTTTTAAATCAAAACTTATATCTTTTTTTGCAAATGAAAAATCTTCCAGCTCAAAACCGCCTTCAAAATGCTTTTTCTCTTTGACAAGCATCTTGTCCATGCCATCTTTTAAGATATGTCCCTTAGTAAAGCCTCTGTTAAAGACTTCATCAGGTCTATGAGCATTCTCTACGCCTAAGATTTTATCCTTATATAGCTTAGTTATTAAGTATACATAAGAAGGATTTTTCATGCGGCCCTCTATCTTTAAGCTATCAACCGATCCCACAAGTTTATCAATTGATTCCAAAGTGTTTAAATCATACTCAGATATAGCATAAGTATTTTTGCTAAGTAGCCTTCCTTCGCTGTAAACATCATACATCTTACGGCATGGCTGTGCGCATGTGCCTCGGTTACCAGACCTTTCACCTATAAGTGAACTCATTAGGCATTGACCCGAAACTGCATAACAAAGCGCTCCATGAACAAAGGCTTCGAGCTCTATATCCTTTTCAGATGCTTTTTCTAAAAATTTGTAATCCTTTTCGCGCGCTATGACAGCTCTTTTAAAACCATTTTCAATTGCCCAGTCAAGGCTCGAAAGATTCGCGATGTTTAACTGTGTTGACGCATGTACCTCAATGTCTGGCAAATATTTTTTCACTAATGATATTAAGCCCAAATCAGTAATTATGAAGGCGTCGACACCCATATTTCTATACTGCTCTATCAAAAATAATGCGTCGACTACTTCTTTATCATCTAAGATGATATTTACAGTCATACAAAGTTTTATATCATATAGCTTTGCTAGCTCTGTCATGGATTTTATCTCATCATCTGTAATGCCCTTTGCAAAGCGCCTTGCGTTAAATTTTTCACTGCCAAAATAAACCTCGTCAGCACCTGCTTTAAGAGCTGCAATGAACGCTTCGTAGGTGCCGACAGGGCTTAGTACTTTTGTCTTTTTATTTAACATTATTATTGTGATTATTGTGATTGTTTTTTATATTGCTCTTATTTGTAGTTTTCGCGTCACGGTCTTGACTTGTTCCCTCTTTGATACGGCTAAGCTGTTGATAAAGGTCCTCTGTATTTAGCTTAGTCTTAACAAGTTCGTCCGCCTTGTTATTAAGCTCTTCTTGAAGCTTCTCAATCTTTTTAAGAGCTTCTTGATATGCTTCATTGAGGTCCATATACTCCGCTGACTTGTTTATAGGAGTGTTCTCATACTCGCTAAGCTTCTTTTGTGCTTTAAATAATTCATCTGTAACGTTGACAGTCGCAAGGGTTGTTGCCATAAGCGAGTCAAGTCTTGGATTATTAGCTAAAAGATCCTTTATTAACTTATTAACATAGTATGCGATGTCTGAAACATACTTTTCATCATACTCCGAACGAATATTGAAATCTCTGCCGTTTATATGAACGGTTACTCTCTCTGGCATTTCCTACCTCCTTACTTCCTTAAGATGGCAGCGAATTTTTCTTCAAGTGAAGCCAAAATTTCGCTCTCAACTTTTTGTATATCTTTATCTTTAAGAGTCTTTTCGCCTTGATACTTAATCTTGAAGGCTAGTGACTTCTTCTCAGCTCCAAGCTTATCGGACTTGTATACGTCAAAGATTTGTACGTCCTTAACGATGTCAAAGCCATGTGATAAAATTTCATTCTTAACGTCACCAAATGGAACAGCGTCATCTATAACTATGGCGTAGTCCCTCTTAACAGCTGGGAATTTATTTATCTTAACATATTTTCTCTCTAGATTAACTAGTGGATATATCTTTTCTAAGTCAAGCTCCATCACATAAACATCTGTTTTTAAGGAGAAATTATCGCAAACAGCGTAGTCAATTTGACCAAGGCTTGCAAATTTTTCGCCATTGATATAAAAGTCAGCGCTTCTACCCTTGTGGAAGATGCTTGTCTCAGTACTTCTCTTCACTTCATATCCTTCTATAGCAAGTCCCTCTAGTATTTTAACTAAGATGTCCTTAATCATATAGAAGTCACCATAGCCATAGAAACCTACGGACATAGTCTTGTTCTCAATATATTTAGCTCCCTCTTTTTCAAATGTGTTTCCAAATTCAAAGAAAGCTCCTTTTTCGTTCATATTATTGATGTTTAAGGATAAAACTTTTAGCATGTTTGCGATAAGCGTTGTTCTCATCGCTCTAAAGTCTTCGCCAAGTGGATTGATTAGCTCGATATATTTTCTAAACTCATGATCTTCTTTTAAATTTAGTGCATCATAGTTCTTTGGACTGATAAATGAATAAGTTAGTATCTCGTCCATGCCTTGTCCAAGAAGAAGAGTCTTGATGTGCTTATCGATTTGTCTCTTATAATCAAGCATACCAACTGATGTCTCAGACTTGATAGGTTTTGCCTCAATATTGTGGAAGCCATAGATACGACCGACTTCTTCAGCAACATCTTCTTCAATAGCAAGGTCAGTTCTGTAATATGGTGACTTTGAAATTAAAAGTCCGTCTTCATATTTTGTTTCTATACCAAGTCTTGATAGATTATCAAGCATTGTATCAACGCTTAATTCGCTACCAAGTAAAGTATTTATTCTAGCTGGATCAGACTCAATCACTTCGTCTTTTTCTTCGTAGTGAACAATGTCGTAGTAACCATCAACAACTGTTCCTACACCTAATAACTCGATTAGATAAACAGCTCTATCAACTGCTTTCTTTGACATTAGTGGTGAAATGCCTTTTTCAAATCTATTTGAGGCTTCAGTCCTAAGACCAAGTCTCTTCGATGTGTATCTGATTTGAGATCTGTTAAAGCTAGCTCCTTCAAGCATGATAGTCTCAGTACTATCTGTAATAGATGAGTCAAGTCCACCCATGATGCCGCCTAGAGCAAGATTGTCACTTCCATCTGTTATAACGATGTCTTCAGGCTTTAGATCTCTTTCGATTTCATCAAGCGTAGTAAATTTTTCTTCTTTAGCATTTTTTATGTGAATTTCTTTTGTCTTAATTGTATTTACGTCAAAAGCGTGAAGCGGCTCACCTAGTTCAAGCATTACATAGTTTGTAATGTCGACTATATTGTTAATAGGTCTAACGCCTGACTCCATAAGCCTTTGTTGCATCCAAAGTGGAGAAAGACCTACTTTTACATCTTTTACGACTCTTGCGTAATATCTTAAGCAGTCCTTTGTATCGATGGAGATGTCTTTGATATAATTTTTTATATCATCAGAATCTTTTGCCTCTTTATACTCAGGTTCTTTTAGTTCTTTATCAAACGTTGCCTTTGCTTCCCTTGCCATACCTAAAACGCTTAGGCAGTCAGGTCTGTTTGGTGTAATCTCTATATCAAGAACTTTTTCATCTAAAGCTAGAACTTCTCTTATATCCTTGCCTATAGGAGTGTCTTCGTCAAAAACTAAAACTCCTTCAGCTACTTTTTTGTTGATTACGTTTGTATCGTAGCCAAGTTCAGCTAATGAACAGAACATACCATAAGAAACTACTCCTCTAAAGTCATGCTCTTCAATCTTATTTCCGCCAGCAATTATTGTTCCAACTGTAGCTAGTGGCACTATATCGCCTTCTTTTACATTTGGTGCAGCAGTAACTATGACAATTTCTCTCTTGCCATCATCAACATAGCAAACTCTTAATCTATCAGCATCTGGATGCTTTTCTATACGTTTAATCTTAACAGTGATAACACCTTCAAGACCTTTAAACGAGTCAACTATGCCATCTACGTGAGAACCTGTTAAAGTGATGTCTTCAGCTAGCTTTTTATTGTCGCAATCAATATTTACATAATCTTTTAGCCATCTAATTGGTAATAACATATCGTCCTCCTAAAACTCATCTAAAAATCTTTGATCGTTTTCGTAAAGCAATCTTATATCGTTGATGCCGTACGAAACCATAGTGATTCTGTCAACGCCGAAACCAAAAGCAAAGCCAGAGTACTTCTTTGGATCTATGCCGCAGTTCCTAAGCACATTCGGATGTACCATGCCGCAGCCAAGTAATTCCATCGACCAGCCAGTTCCTCCGCAAAACTCACAGCCTTCGCCGCCGCACTTGTGACAAGTTACGTCGACTTCCATACTAGGCTCTGTGAATGGGAAGTGATGCGGTCTATATCTTGTTTGTATCTTTTCACCTAAAAGCTCTCTAACAAATTGATCTATAGTAAATTTTAAATTAGCTAGAGAAATGTTTTCGCCAACCACAAGTCCTTCCATTTGATAAAACATCGGTGAGTGAGTGTTATCAACGTCATCAAACCTAAATGTTCTTCCGCATGAAACCATCTTTAGTGGTGCTCCATACTTCTTCATAGCTCTGATTTGTACTGGCGATGTTTGTGTTCTTAGTAAATTTTCTTTATCAATATAAAAAGTATCAGACATATCTCTTGATGGGTGGTCTTGTGGCGCATTAAGTGAGTCAAAGTTATTTTCTACAGTTTCAATCTCAGGTCCTTCTATAACCTTAAAGCCCATCCTCATAAATAAGTCTTCAAGTTTTTCCTTAACCTTGATTAGTGGATGCTCATGTCCTAATGAAACTAGATCTTTGTCAATACTTATGTCCAAAGTCTCTTCATCTAATCTTTTTTCTCTCTCAAGAGCGTTTAAGTCGTCAAATTTATTCTTAAGTAGAGCCTCAATGTCTTCTCTTACTTCGTTAGCAAGTTGGCCCATAACAGGTCTTTCTTCAGCTGATAGCGAACCCATCATCTTAAGTATGGCTGTTAACTCGCCTTTCTTGCCTAAAAATTTAACCCTTAAATCTTCTAAACTCTTTAAGTCTTCAGCTTTTTCAATCAAAGCTTTGGCTTCGTCTTTAATTTTTAATAGTTCTTCTTTCATATGCTTCCTCCGATACCTATATTATACCATATATTATTACTATTGCATTAAATATCTTTCATATATAATAATCGAGCTTGCTACGGCAAGATTAAGCGATTCAAGTTTGCCAGTATTGGCTATGGTGATGGTCTCGTCACTCATCTTAAACGCTTCCTCTGTTAAACCATTGCCTTCATTGCCCATGAGTATAAAGGCCTTTTCATCTGTATAGCGCGTGGCCTTGCCTCGTGGCGATGTCGAGTAAACTTTGTATCCCTTCTCTTTGAATGTATTTATTATACTTAAGTCTTCATAATGAACGTCCACTAGAAATATGGCTCCCATCGACGCGCGTAAAACCTTTTCATTGTACACATCGCAGGAGTTTTTTGATAGTATAAGGGTCTTTACATCAAATGACGCCGCACTTCTAACTATCGTACCTAAATTGCCTGGGTCCTGTATATCTTCTAAGTATAAAACTGTTTTTTCATCAAAGTCATAAGCTTCATTTAAACTCTCTTTACAAACTGCAATTATGCCTTGAGATGTAACAGTATCTTGTAAATTTTTAAATAAATTATTTTCGATTTTAATAACTTCGTAAGGCTTATCAGATATATATTCATCGTCAAAGTCTTCGTTAATAACTATGTACACTATAGACGCAGAGCGTTCTATAGCCTCATAAACTAATCTTTTACCCTCAAGAATAAACATAGAATTTTTCTTTCTATACTTTGGCTTCTTTAAGGAATTAATTAGCTTATAAATTTTGTTGTCCTTGGATGTGATCAGACTACTGCTCATTTTGAGAGTCCTTTTCCAAGGCACTTATATCGTCAACTTGACCAAGAAGTACCAAAACGTCTCCTTGTCCAAGACACTTATCTGGTTTTGGTGACACATCAATCTTGTCATCGTTCTTAATAGCAATAACGTTAACGCCGTAAATGTTTCTTAGCTTAAGATCAAGTAGGGACTTGCCTATCCATGACTTAAGTATCTTTACTTCGGCGATGGAATATTCGCTAGAAAGCTCGATGTAATCAATGATGTTTTTGAATGTCAAGTTGTGTGCAAGCCTTGTACCCATGTCTCTTTCAGGGAATATAATCTTGCTTGCGCCAATCTTTGATAGCACTTTTCCGTGTGATTCACTAGTTGCCTTAGCAATTATAGTTTTAATGCCAAGCTCCTTACAAGTAAGTGTCGCGATAATGCTCGCTTCAAGGTCAGAGCCTATACTTATAACAGCAACGTCAAAATTTGATAGACCTATCTCTTTAAGAGCCATCTCGTTTTTAGCGTCAGCTTCAACAGCGTGAGTAACGTAGTCAGCTACTTCACTTATCAAGGCTGGGTCATAGTCTATCGCTAAGACCTCATGGCCTATCCTTGAAAGCTCCTTTGAAAGTGCCATACCAAATCTTCCAAGTCCAATTATTACAAATGATTTCATATATCCTCCTATCCAACCATTAGGTTGCCTGGTGCGTTTCTAAAGTCTCTCTTTCTGTTTCTCTTAGCAAAAGCGTATGCCATAGTAAGTGGTCCAACCCTACCTATATACATAGTTAGAGTAATAACAAGCCTACCAAGAGTGCTAAGCTTATCAGTTATGCCCGTAGTCAAGCCAACAGTGCCAAAGGCCGATGTTGATTCAAAAAGCAGATTGATAAACTTGAAAGAGCTATCAGTAATAGTTAGTATGATTGCTGTTGAAAAAACTATAGCTAAACCAATTAAAAATATCGCTACAGCTCTCTTTATCGTTTCGAACGGTAGTCTTCTCTTTAAGCAGTTAACATCTTCCTCGCCCTTTACTACTGATATGGTTGTCAGTACTAGACAAGCAAATGTCGTCGTCTTAACACCGCCGGCTGTTGATCCAGGTGATCCACCTATAAACATAAGCATAATCATTGAGAATATAGTAGTATCCCTGATACTAGAAATATCTACTGAGTAGAAGCCTGCTGTTCTTGGTGAAACGCTTTGGAAAAACGAGTTCGCTAGCTTCCTTGGGAAATTCATTGTTCCTAAAGTGCCAGGATTTGTTCTTTCAAATAGCAAAAAGCTCAGTGTGCCTATAGCTAAAAGTGATCCAGTCATGATAAGTACTACTTTAGAGTGAAGCGTTAGCTTTCTTAGCTTATCCTTTGCTAGTAAATCCGCATATACAGTGAAGCCTAGTCCGCCTAGTATAATTAATAGCGATAGTATAAACAAAACGTAGTAATCATTTTGAAAGATAATTAATGAATCTCCAAATATATCAAAGCCTGCGTTACAATAAGCGCTTATCGAATGAAATATACTAAAGGCCAAGCCCTTTTCTAGTCCAAACATTGGTACAAAGCGAAGCGCTAAGAGCAAGGAGCCCATAAGTTCAAGAAATAATGTATAGCCAATAACTTTCTTCATTAGTTTTACTATACCTTGTATTGATTCAGTATTTAGTTGTTCCTTAATCATAAGTCTTTCCTTAAAAGATATCTTCTTGCCCATGATTATATAACCGACTGTTGCTAGTGTCATTATGCCAAGACCGCCAAATTGTATAAGTGTAATTATGACTACTTGGCCAAATGGTGTGAAGTCCTTAGCAGTATTAAGTACTGTAAGGCCAGTTACACACACAGCTGATGCTGATGTGAACAAGCTGTTCACATAGCCAATGGGACTGCCACTAGTAGAGGCTATAGGCAAGTTTAAAAGTACACTACCTATAAGTATTAAGGATAAAAAACCAAGCGCCAAAACTTGTGGCGGGTTCATTTTGTCTTTAAATAGTTTTTTTCTTATTTCCATATATCTATTTTACTACAAATCAAGAATTTTTGCCATATAGAAAAGAAAAAGTTCCCAAAATTGAGAACTTTAAGCATTCTTTGCCATATCAACTAAATTCTTAAAGCTTTCTTTATCATGAATAGCCATTTCGGAAAGCATTTTTCTGTTTATGTCAATATTTAATTTCTTTAAACCGCCGATAAATTTGCTATAGCTCATATCGTTTACTCTGCATTCAGCGTTGATTCTAGCTATCCAAAGTTTTCTGAAGTCTCTCTTTCTGTTCTTTCTACCAATGTATGAGTAGCTTAGTGACTTCATAACTGCTTCGTTAGCAGTTCTATATAGCTTGCTCTTTGCGCCAAAATATCCTTTAGCTTGTTTTAAAACTTTTTTACGATTCTTTTTAGCATTTACTGCTCTTTTTACTCTAGCCATTTTATCCTCCTACTACATTACCATAGAGTCGATTCTCTTTTGATCGCCCTTTGATACTAATGATCCTTTTCTTAAGTTTCTTACTCTCTTAGCAGATTTCTTTCCTGTTAAGTGACCTTTGTATGCTTTAAATCTTTTTAATTTACCAGAAGCTGTTCTTTTAAATCTCTTTGCAGACGCTCTGTGTGTTTTCATCTTTGCCATTTCTATTCCTCCTAATTTTTATTATTTTGAATAACAGTCATTGACATGTTTCTACCTTCTAACTTTGGTGCTTTTTCAACCATTGCTTCAGGACCTAATAGTTCTAGAAATTGATCAAGAACTTCTCTTCCAAGCTCAGTGTGTCCCATCTCTCTACCTCTAAAGCGAACGGATACCTTAACCTTGTCTCCATTTTGAATAAACTTTTGAGTAGTTCTAACTTTAACGTTTAAGTCATGTTCTTCAATATTTGGAGTCATTCTGATCTCTTTGATATTGATAACCTTTTGTTTCTTCTTAGCTTCCTTGTTCTTCTTTTGTTGCTCGTATCTATACTTACCGTAGTCCATAATCTTACAAACAACAGGGTCAGCATTTGGAGAAACCATTACAAGGTCAAGTTTAGCATTTTGCGCTATCTCTAAAGCCTTATTGTTATCGACGATACCATATTGTGTTCCATCTTCTCCTATAAGTCTTATCTTCGGATTTCTAATCTCTTCGTTGATTGGTAGCTCTTTAATTGTTTACACCTCCATTAAAAAAACGGGCATGAAAAAATGCCCGTACAATTACAATTAATTAACCTTATGAACAACCGGTTATAAGGTGAGAAAGCATTTTTCTTCTTGTTTTATTATTCATTACTCATATAGTATATACTCATGCAGAGCATTTGTCAAGTACTTTTTTTGATTTTACAAAAATATTTTACTATGACAGTGGTCTTAGAGTCATACTACTAATTTATATTAACATTAATTAGACCACTTGTCAAGTCGTCGTGACTAATGATAAAGCATATCCTTTCCTCTCTAGTCTTATTTAAATAATCGTATATCTCTTTCGTTGATTCCTTGTCAATGTTTGAACATATCTCATCCAAAACGAGTACGTCAGGATTTTTAAGTAAGGACCTTGCAAATGATATCTTTTGCTTTTCGCCTCCAGATAGGTTTGAGCCGCCCATAAGTATCTTGTCGTCAAGTGATTTCTTTTCAAGAATGGATCTGATAAATTGATTTTGCTCTAGATCAATATGGCTGCCATCATCAAAGTCAAGTAGAAGGTTCTTTCTTAGTGAGCCATTAACTATAGGCGCGTTTTGCACAACATATTCAATACGATCTCTTATGTCTTCGTTTTTACACTTCTCTATGTCTATGCCATTCACTTTAATTATCTTAACGTCTCTAAACTTTACTAGGCCTTTGGCAAATGTACTCTTGCCACTACCATTGGCTCCGTTGATTCTGACTATGTCTCCCTTCTTAAGCTTTGCCTTTGCATTAAAGTCAAGCTTCATGTCTTTAATATTTATGCCATTGACATCAAGTTCTATATCGTTAATCATATCAATTGCTTCACTGCCATCTGACTCTTTATTGGCGATGAGTTCTTTTTCAAAATCTTTTGCTATATCAAAATTTCTCTTCTCAATATTTGAATTAGTTATTGTCGAAACATTGGCAAAGTAAAGTGGGAAGATTAAAGTAACAAGTATGATTGAGTAAATGCTGCTGCTATGTGCCATGTAATCATAAACAACTATAAGTAATAAAAGCGTTTTGATAATCTCGTTAATGCCTTCTAAAACTACAGTCATTGATTGAGCGTACTCATTGACGCTCGCCATGCTACCATAAACCTTTTCGGTCGCTGGCTCTAGTTTATTGTAAATCACAGACTTATCAGAAAGCTGCTTTACATAGTCGACCTCTTGTACATAAGAAAGTATCTCTTGAAAGCCCATTCCAGTCATCTTTTGCATCTCTTCAGACTTTTTCTTTAGCTTCTTATTTAATAATTTATATCCAAAATAGTTTATAGGCAGTGCCAAAAACATTATCAAGGCCAAATACAAATTTACATTTGCAATTAAAATTAAACATACTAAGGCAACTAAAAGTGAGGAGAATATCTGTATGTAACCGCTCATCATAAAGGAGTATATGCTATTAACAGATATCGATGCCCTCTCTAGTAAGTTCATAGCGCCCTTTTCGATTATGCTATCGTAATGCATATTGAAAATGTTTTTTATGTAAGAAATGAAATTGCCTTTGTTATACTCCTTCGCAAACTTTTCTCTAAATATTGTAAATAGTATCGTAAGCAGTTTTGATGCAAGTATAAGTAAGATTATGAATACTATCTTCTTCGTATCAAGCGGCGTGCCATTTGCCTTCCACAGTTGAATGAATATCGGTGCAAGTAGTGCTGATATTGATGAACACAGTATCAAGATAAACATGATTATAAAAAATTTTTTGTACTTCATAAGATCCTCCCTTGTAATGATTTAGCAAAATAAATTCTTATTAACTATATTATACCACCCTCCTAAAAATTTACAAGCATTATTATATATATTAATAAATCTTATACTTTCTTCATTGATTATAAGCCTTTCTTATATATGGGCAAAAGAAAACTGAGTAATCTCTTACTCAGCTCCCTCATATTAATTATTCTTCATTACAAAGTCTAGACTAATAGCGTTATTAAGTATCTCTATATACTCACTATCGCTTACTAGCTCAAGTCTTAATTGCTGTTTGCCTTCAGTCGTTACATTTGTTGCATCCGCTGTAAGCTTAAATGTTTCTTCGTCTATCTTGTCTAAAATCGACTTATATCCTTTCAATGTCAAAGTGATATATTCTTCATTTGCATCGCTTAGCTCCAAATCATCTTTTAGATTATTTAAATCAAGATTAGCTAGTGGCACTTTAATTTCTCTTTCAGCCTCTTCTTCTATCTCATAAGTTACAGATATATTTACGTTCTCATCAAGAAGTGAAACTCCTTGTGGAAGTATTGGCTTAACAATGATTTCGCCTTCCTTAGGCTCAACCGCATCATTAACCTCTATCTTCTCTGTCTTAATTGAGCTGATGGCATCTAGACCATCTTGTCCTTTAATAACTATCTTTTGTGGGCTAGTCTTGATATTAACTATCTTGTAATTGCTTGGTAGGTGGCTTACGAAGTCTGTCTCTATATTAACCGACTTTGTCTTATCTATCTGTGCATTGATATTAACAACTTGTGGATATAGGCTCACTTGGTCTATCTGATTGTCCTTGATGTCTACTGCATATAGCTTACTTGATATTGTAAATGGCCTATCCTTATTTGTTAAATCGATTTCGGCTATGACTTTATCAACTTTTGCCAAATAGCTTTCTGGTCCAGTTAGCTTAACGTTTTCAACATCCATCGATAGCTCTGACAAAGCGTGATTTTCTTTTATCTCGCCCTTTTGTCTTATCTCTATAGGCTTCTTATATGATTCAACGCTGTCAAGGTTAAATAATACCTCATTTGGTCCGACCGATGTTACTTGCAAAGTATTGTATTGACCGATGATTTCGGCTTTAACTGGTATCCTAACTTGGCCTGCATCGTAGCCTCTAAAGTCGATGGCTGCCTTGATATTGTTTTCGTTAATATTATCAAGTTCGCTCTTCTTACCCTTTACTTGAACTGTAACTTTCGCCTCATTTGGTCCGAGATTAACAAGCTTAGTGTTATTAAGGTATTCAACATTTTTAAATGCTACGTTTATATTTCTATATGTTCTTGTTTCTTCTGGATTGACAAGTCCCATAACGTAGTACCAAAGGAAGATGGCAACGATGACTGAGACTATCTTAGCAATGATATTACTCTTGTTCTTGATCTTGAACTTCTTCATCTTGATCTTCATCTTTTGACCTCCATTTAAATAATGCTTTGTCCTCGCTACTTTCTGGTAAATAAACGCTAAGTAGTTTCTCTCTAAGTGTATTCTCGTCTAGATATCTTGAAATAACGCCTTCTTCTGCTGTAGATATAGATCCTGTTTCTTCAGATACTATAACAGCAAGTGCGTCACTCATCTCAGTTACGCCAAGCGCCGCTCTATGTCTTGTGCCTAATTCTCTTGGAACGTTTTGATTATCTGTTAGCGGCAAGAAGCATGCAGCAGCTCTTACCTTATCGCTCTTAATAACAACCGCCCCGTCATGAAGAGGTGTGTTCGGTATAAAGATATTGATAAGTAAATCGCTTGATACAAGACCATCTATATCGGTTCCTGTATCAACTATCTCGTTAAGTCCAGTTTTTCTCTCGATAACGATAAGCGCGCCTATCTTTTGTCTCGATAGCGATAGGCATGCATCAACTATCTCATTAACTGTTCTTGAAAAGTTTTCCTTTTTAAAATCGGAAATGGATTTAGAAAAGAACTTCATCCTTCCTATATACTCAAGTCCACGCCTCAACTCTGGCTGAAATACAACAACTAAAGCGATTAATCCTACATTGAATAGGTTTTCGATAAGCCACCTAAGTGTATATAGGTGGAGTACTTCACTTAGCTTGGTAACTATAAGCAAGGCCAAGAAGCCTTTGGTTAGCTGCTCAGCTCTAGTTTGCTTAACAAGCTTGTATAGTTGATATATTATTAGCGCAATTATGGTGATGTCGACAAGGTAGCTTAGTTTAAAGTTTACTAATAAATCGCTAATTTGCTCGAACATAGTTCCTCCTACATAAGTTCTTCAAACTTATCCATGAACTCGTTAAATGTATCTAAACTGTTTAGTATTGGGTTCTTAGTAGTCATATCTACGCCAGCTTCTTTAAGTATATCGATTGGGTACTCGCTTGAGCCCTTTGACAAGAAGCCAAGATATTTTTCTACTGCTCCTTCTTCTTTAGAAAGCACTTTTCTTGCAAATTCAGTTGCGCAGCTAATACCTGTTGAGTATTGGAATACGTAGAAGTTGTAGTAGAAGTGAGGTATTCTAGCCCATTCGTACTTGATTTTCTCGTCAACAACCACATCGTCACCATAGTAGAACTTATTTAAATCGTAGTAAGTCTTGTTTAAGAAATCCGCGTTTATAGTACCGCCTTCTTGAGCGTATTTGTGAATTATATTTTCAAATTCAGCAAACATCGCTTGTCTGTATAATGTAGTTCTGAATGATTCAAGATAATTGTCTATGAAGTATAATTTTTCTTCCTTAGTCTTAGCGTTGTCAATCATGTAGTGAGTTAATAGTGTTTCATTCATAGTTGAAGCTATTTCTGCTAAGAATATGCTGTAGTTAGCGTATTGGATCGGTTGAGTAGTGTTTGTTAGGTATGAGTGCATTGAGTGTCCCATTTCGTGACAGCAAGTAAATAGTGAGTCAACTGATTTATTATGGTTTAATAAGATGTATGGGTAAGTGCCCTTAACACCTGATGAGAAGGCTCCGCCTCTCTTGCCCTTTGTTTCATATACGTCAACCCATCTTGAATGATATCCCTTGTAAGCAATTTCTTGATATTCACTGCCAAGTGGAGCGATTGCTTCTTTGATAATTTCTGTTGCTTCTGGATAATCAATTTCAAATTTTAAGCTGCCTACCATTGGCATATAGATGTCATACATGTGTTGCTCTTTAAGACCCATGTATTTCTTTCTAAGCTTCATATATCTATGAAGGTAATGAATCTTGTCATGAACTGACTCGATAAGATTGTCATAGATCTTTTCATCTACAGCATTTGCAAATAATGCAGCTTCTCTAGCGCTCTTGAAGTTTCTTACTTCAGCTCTAAAGATGTTTTTCTTAACAGCTGCCTTTAATGTAGCCGCAAGCATATTAATATGGTCAGCGTAATTGTCATAGTATGTGTTGAATGTATTTTTTCTTAATACTTCGTCATCTGAAGCCAATAGCTTAGTGAATACGCCTGGGCTTAGTGGATGCATCTCGCCATCTTTATCTGCTACTGAATCAAATTTCAAATCAGCATATGAGAACATTTGGTAGATGTCATCTGGTGCACTATATAGGTCGCCTGCTTTAGATAGAAGTGCTTCTTCTTTTTCGCTTAATGTGTGTGCTTCGTATCTAAGAATGTCTTCAAAAGTCTTTCTATACTCTTCAAGACCTTTTTCTTCAGCTATAAAGTCTTCAATCTTCTTTCTTCCTAGTTTTAATATTTCAGGTGATTCAAAGGCTAAGCTTGTTGAGAATTTGATTTCAGCAGTTTGTGCCTTATCAATAAGCTCTTGACTCTTAGTATCTGTAGTGTCTTGCGAGAACTTTAGACTTGCATAAACATAAATTAATTCAAGTCTGTGAATTAAATCGTATTTCAATTTAGTGAATTCAAATAAAGTCTTTGCGCTTTCACCAAGTCTTCCTTCATAATCACTTAGCTTTGTAAAGTCTTTGCAGAAGCTGTCATACTCTTCAGCCCACTTTTGATCGCTTTCAAAGATTTTTGTCAAATCCCACTTAAATTTTTCGTCAATTTGATCTCTTGTTTTTAATTCGTCCATATTAACATCCCTTTCTATTTATTGTAATTTTTTATTAGATAATCATTTATCATCTTAGTAATGCCTTGCATTTGATAGCCCATCTTCCTTTGGTCTTCACTCACAACGCAGATACTGTAGTCAAGCTTATCAGACTGGATAAAGCTTACAAGCCATGCGTTGTACTTGCCTTTGCCGAGCTCAGCTGTACCAGTTTTGGCACCTATTGTAAAGCCCTTTCTTTGTAAGGAGCTTGCTGTTCCAGTCCTTGCAGTCTCTATCATCGCCTCTTTAACCTTATCGGCGTCCTCTTTCTTGCCTATGGTCTTGTATACTTCACTCTTAGTTGATTCAAGCAAAGTGCCTTTATTATCCTTTACCATCTTGACTAAATAAGGCTTCATCATAACGCCTTCCTTACAGATGGCACTCGTCATCATAAGCATATTGAGTGGACTAACGAGTATCGAGCCTTGGCCAATGGCGTCAGAAGCTATCTCAGTTTTGCCGGCGTCTCTATTGAGCTTTGACTTAGCAAAAACCAAATCAAAATCAAAGTCCTTATCGATGTAAAACTCTTCAATCGTATCAAAAAATTCATCCTTATCCATATTCATAACTTTATTTATGAAATATGTGTTAATGGATTTGCTCATGGCAGTGTTTAGATTGACCTCGCCATATTTATTGCCGCCAGAGTTTTTGAATATATATGAGTCGACTGTCTCCTTACCTGTATCTGTGTAGCTTAGGTCCTGCTTTGACTTAAGTATCGCCATAGCACTAACGAGTTTAAATGTCGATCCCGGTTGATATAGGCCTTGCGCTGCTCTATTTAAGAGCTCGCCATTATTTGAGTTAACAAAGTCGTCCCAGTTTTGGTCAATGGTGGATGGATTAAAACCAGGGTTTGAGTGCATTGCAAGTATCTCTCCAGTTCTGTTGTCCATAACAATGACGGCGCCTTTTTCCTTAGCAAAGTTTTTCTCAATAAGCGCTTCCAAATTGTTATCTATAGATAAAACTAGTGACTTACCAGCTCTGTCATTAAATATCTTTCTGATATCCTTGAAGTAATCGTCCTTGTCAGTGCCCGTCAAAACGTCATTGAAGGTGCTTTCAAGACCTTGCTTACCATATTTTTTACTTGTGTAACCAATTACATGCGAGTATCTTTGTCCAAACGGATAAACCCTCGTCTTTTCTTCGCCCTTTACTTTTGTTTCGGCAAGGACCACGCCATTCCTATCGTAAATATTTCCTCTAATAACGTTCTCTTCGTCGACCCTATTCCTTCTATTGTAAGGATTGTTCTTAATGTCTTTCGCCAAGAATAATTGGAAATATGTCAAGTAGACTATAATCCCAAAGAAGGCCGCTAGAAATATTATTAAAGAAATTATAATTCTCTTATTCGTCCTATCCATCGACTTCACCTTCTATGCTTGAAAACTGCACCATGGCTAGTACTATGAAAGACGCGAGGATCGACGTTCCTCCATAGGCAACGAAGGGTAAGGTAACCCCTGTCAGTGGTATTAGCTTAAGTACGCCGCCTAAAATCAGTAGCGACTGAATTGAGAATAATACCGCCGAGTTGAAGCTCAGTGCTTTGTAGAATGTGTCGTTCGACTTTAGTGATATCTTAAACATTCTTGATATTAGCATAATGAATAGCATTATGATTGCGATGCCAACTAATGTACCCATCTCCTCGCATATAGCTGCGAAGATAAAGTCGCTTGTCGCAACGGGTATAGTCTTTGGCAGTCCTAGTCCGATGCCTGTTCCGACGAAACCGCCTGAACTGATGGCGAAGAGCGACTGTGTTATCTGTAAGCCTATGCCGTCCATGTAGTCCCATGGATTGATAAAGCTCAAGACCCTTATTCTTACGTGGCTAAATAAATAGTAGCTCACGACGCTCATCACAACTGCTAAAAGTAAATTAACATATTTTAAATATTTTTTCTTCTCGAAGACAAACTCGCTAAACATCATCATGCCGTAGATAATAACTGCTGAGCCAAGGTCCTTTTGCAAGAAGAAAAACATTATGAAGCTATATGAGATAAGCGTGAATATCTCTGGTCCAAACTTGATTGAGGCGTAGCGCTTATAATTTTTATAGTAAATCGCCTGCAAGAATATATAGAGTATCTTGATGAACTCACCCGGTTGAAACCTAATCTTGCCTATCCTTATCCAGTTTCTCGCCCCATACTTTGTCTTGCCAAAGACAAGCGTCATTATAAAGAGTATGTAGATGAGTGCCAAGACTATAAAAAACATCTTATCAAATTTATTTTTCATAGCCGTCATTATAAAGATGGCTAGATAAAAAACAACTATGCCTATGCTTATCCATATGATTTGCCTAAAGCCACTCGCCTCATCAAGCCTTAGTATTTCGAAGGCCCCTATTGAAAATAGCATCGAGACTATAAGGTTTAAGTAGCGGTCTGCCTTTGGTGATATCTTTATCAATAAGATATTTAGTAAATAGATAAGTACAAGTACGCCACTCGTATAATATATAAAATTTTTAGTTGGTTTCATGTCTTTGTAAAAGAAGAATAAACTTAGTTCAAGTATTACAAACATGAAAACCAAAAGTAAGGGTCTTGATATGTTTACTTTCTTTTTCATCTATATCTCCCTATTAACAAAAACAAATTTAATGTCATTAAGCTCAATGATGTCGCCGTCCTCTAAGATGACTTCGTCCTCAATCTTAGTGCCATTGACATAAGTGCCGTTCTTGCTGCCAAGATCACTTAAGTAGTATTCCCCGTCTTCCTCTTCAATTATAAAATGATTTTTTGACACAAAATTATAATCAAGCCTTATGTCTGAGTACCTATCGCGGCCGACGCTTAAGCTCTCTCTGATTGGATATATCTTGTCCTTCTCATCGTCATCGACGAGCATTAAGTAAGCGCCCTTCCTCGATACTTGAGTAGACTTAATGTCTTGAAAAATCATCTTCGCTATTTGAAAAACGAAGGCATATATAATTATGATGAATATATATTTTAATATCATAGACAGTATTGAAAAAAAGTCCACAGCTTTCACCTCACCTTTATTTTATCACAAATCAATAGTTTTTGCTATGGATATTGAAAAATATTTACTAATATGTTAGAATTAATTATAGAGGTGTATCATGAACGAGAAAGCTTATAATTATGCAATTAAATATTTGAAGAACATTAAGACGAAGAAGGATGTCTACGATTACTTAATCAGGAAAGGCTTCAGCGATGAAGAAACGAGTGAAGTCTGTGACTACATAGAAGAAGTAGGCCTTGTCGATGACGATTTATACGTAAAGTTTTTTGTAGAAGATAGTTTTCGTATCAAGAACAAAGGCGCGAGAAAGATAGTCTACGAGTTAAAACAAAGAGGCATCGATGACGATAAGATTGAAGAAGCAATTGAAGAAGCAAGTGATATGGAGTATGAGGCGCTTAAAGATGCTTACGAGAGAAAGCTCGAGGCGACTAAGAGCGAGACCGATCCATACAAGAGAAAGAACAAGATTATTCGCTTTTTAATAAGCAGAGGCTTTGACTACTCCGACATCAAGGACATAGTCGATCTATAATGAATAAGCTTTATTATATCTACATGCTTAGGTGCAAGGATGGCTCCATCTACACTGGCTACACTGATAATATTTATAAGCGCATAGAAAAACATAGGAGCGGCAAGGGCGCGAAGTACACAAGAGGCCGCGGCCCCTTTGAGCTGGTTCACTATGAGAGCTTCCTTACTAAAGAAGAAGCGATGCAAAGAGAGTCAGCGATTAAAAAGCTTACGAAAGAAGCAAAATTAAACTTAATAGCAGAAGACGCAAAAAAAGAGTAGGCAAATCTGTCTACTCTTGTATTTTTATATGATCTACTCTATTTACTTGTTTCGTCACTCTTAGCTTTTGTACTTACTCTGGTCTTCCTTGACTTTCTCCTCTTCGCCATCGACCCCATCGCTATAGCTACAAAGAGTGATGTAAATGCCGCCGTTAAGGACATGATGGCAAGCTTCATGTCAACGATTGACGCTTGCAATATGCTTCTCTTATTGCCCTTTAATAAAACTACTGCAGCAAATATTATTAAGCCTATAGTCGGTATATACTTAACAAACTTATACTTCATAAAGGCTATGTGCAAAAATAAAACTAAAACAGCAAAGACAAGTGCAACTATAAATAGAAGCGATGTCTCTGTCATATATGGTTTTACTTCTGTAAGTATTTTTTCTAAAATTGATTTTATAGTACCCATTACTTCACCTTCGCTATGATTACTAATTATACTACATATGAGGGCTATTTGCAAGCCTAATTATTTTATCTTCTTCGCGCCAAGCGAGATAAATTTTTCCTTCCACATATCACCGTATTGGCCAAGTGCCCACTCATTCATTATGATTTTTGAGTTTAAATCGATGGAGAAGATCTCATCCATAATCTCGTCTCTATATAAACTGTAAGCAGAGAGCGTCTTGTCCTTATATATCATGACCATGGACTTGTTTGGCGCACTAAAGGCGTCCTTAAGCTTAGGAAACTTCTCTTTCAATGTCTCGTAATTGAAGTAGAGCTCGTCGAAGCGCACAAGATTTTTATTTGGCTTCTTCATGACGTAGCTGTCCTTATATAGGCCCGGATACTTCATGTCGTAGTCCCTTTGCTTAAGTATCCAGTAGCCGTTGTTCCTTACTACTGTTAAGTTTCTCGCATCGTTTAAGCTGTTTTTAAACTCATCCATACTATAGGTCTTTGTATTATCTGTTTCTCCCTCATCTATAAGTTCACGGAGAGCGGCTTTATTGTCTTGGCTGTAATTATCTAAGAAATATATACCTATGTCGCCATTGTCCCTAAGCTTTGACTCTATCTCATATGAGAAATAGTCGTTGCCAACGAAGAGTATCTTTCTCATCCTATCAAGCTCTTTTTCGTTTTGCGCATCATATAGTACAAGCGATTCAAAAGTATTGACATGGTCATTAATAACTAAGAAGTCTTCTTGATAAATACCGTCCTTTTCAATTTTGGCGCACTCGATCCTTGCAAAGCCATCGCGTCTTGGCACGAGTAGGTAGTCAAGCTCATAAGCTTCGCCCTTGTAAGGCTGCATGTATATGGTCTTGTAAGTCGATGTGCCGTCTTTGTCTTCTCTAAAACCTAGTAAAAAGCCAATATTTTCATCTATGGCTTCGCTAGCACCTGCTTCAGTGCTATCTACAAGAGCAACTAACTCCTTCATATGCACTTCATCAAGGGCCTTGTCAGTCTTTGTAAGCGTGTAGAGGTACTTACCTAGCTTAATCATCATCTTGTCCCCGCTTATGATGAGGTCGTATCTGAAGCTATCATCTTCATATATGGAGTAAACATCTGCATCAAGGCCACCCATATCATTAAGCTCTATCTTGTAATTAAAGAATAGATAGTCCTTCAAAGATACTTTTCTATATTTAGTTTTGGCATCTTTGATGACATCGTTACCTATGATGTAGTCATCGTCACTGATGTAGATGTAGTCGTCTACCCTAAGCGCCGCGTCGACCTCTTTTTGCTTTTCCTCTACGTCCTTTATCTCTTTCACTTGCCAAACGCCATATAGGTCTGGGTTTGATATTGTATTTTTTGGCGCGCATGAAATGAGTAAGAATGATAATACTACTAGGCTTATCAAGCTAAGAATCTTTTTCATCTTTAATCTCCTTCGCTAGCCTTAGAATAAACTTAGTGCCTTCGCCCGGCTTTGACTCAACGCCTACGCTTCCCTTATGAAGCTCGACTATCTCCTTGACTATGGCAAGGCCAACGCCCGTATGTGATTTAGATTTTTTACCAGCATAAAACTTTTCGAAAATGTATTTGATTTCGTCTTCATCTATGCCGACACCTTCATCTATGACTTCTATAAAGAAATTATCCTTATCTTGATATAGATTTATGGTGATAAGACCATGCTCTTTATTGAACTTAACTGCATTATCAAGAAGGTTAATCATGACCTGCTTGATTCTGTTCTCATCGCCATAATAAATGTAGGAGGCGTCAGAGACGTTAAGCTCGATCCTTTCCTTGTTCTTCTCAATCTTTGGAAATACTTGCTTAGTAATGTTCTCAACGCAGATCTTTAAATCGAAATAATCTTTATTAAGTGAGATCTTTCCTGAGATAAGTCTTGAAAAATCAAGTAACTCTTCTAGTAACGAGCTAAGTCTTTCGCTCTCGCTAATCAAAATGTCATGAGCAAGCTCTGTCGTCTCTTCATCGAGGTCACCGTCTTTAAGCGTATATGCCCAGCCAGTTAATGATGTAAGCGGCGTTCTTAGCTCGTGAGAGATGTTTGCGATAAATTCATTCTTTAGCTCGTCATGCTTAATGATCTCATCTGATAGCGTGTTCATCGCGTTTGATAGCTCACCTATTTCATTTTTCAGATCAAGCTTGGACTTCTCCTTGTAGTTGCCCTTCGACATGCGATTTGCTATCCTTGTTAAGTACTTAATTGGATTTACAATAGAATCACTTATAAAATTAGAAATAATAATACATAAAAACAAGACTAAAAGGCTTATTGCCGCTATGATGATAGATAGTTTACTAGTAAAATCATCAACTTGCCCTAAACCGAAAAATAATCTTAAATAATATATAGGCTCCTCGTTATGCTTAACAGCCGTACTAACAGTTAGGACCCTCTCGCCGCTAGCCGAGTCACGTCCTATCCATGTCTCACTGCCATTGTTAATAAGAGAATCAATCTCTGGAACGGCCGTGTACTTATATCCTTCCGAGTCAAACAATACAGTACCGTCAATGTCCAAGATCTCAAGCCTTTGATCGATGTTGTTGTAGAAGAGGTTTGGATGCTGGTTAATCGCTTCCTTTATCTTGTCAGTGCTTGTAAAGCCATAAAACTTCTTGTCATAGTCCACATACATATCCAAAGTGTCCTTCGCATTCTTTATGGTTTGCTTATAGTAAAACCTCTTGAACATATATGAACTGAATATATTTATCAGCACAAGCGAGATAAAGACAAGCAAGATGAAGTTTTGCATCAAGCTCTTCTTCAAGCTATTCTTTGTACTCAAACGTAAATCCCTCTCCCCAAATAGTTTTTAAATGTTCAGGATTTGATGGATCCTTCTCTATCTTCTTTCTAAGTCTAGATATATTGACGTCGACAAGCTTAGTATCCATTAGGTAGTCATAGCCCCAAACTGTTTTGACTATGTCCTTTCTCTTCACAAGCGTATTTGCATTTTCAATTAGATACTTAATTATACCAAACTCAGTCGGTGTTAACTCAATTAAATTGCCATCAAGATAAAAATCTTTTAAGTTAAGATCAATTCTAAACTTGCCAAGAACGATTTCATTCTCTTCCCTCTTGTTGTCTGTGATAAGCCTTCTGCTGATGGACTTAATCCTTAGTATTAGCTCCTTCGGGTTGAATGGCTTTGACAAATAATCGTCGGCGCCCGATTCAAAGGCGTTTATCTTGTCAATGTCCTCGCTCTTTGCAGTCAGCATGATGATGGCCATGTGCGGATAAACTTCCCTAAGTATCTTAAGTAGTGTGACTCCATCCATCTTTTCAAGCATTATATCAAGGACTGCTATCTCAAAGCTTTGCATTTTGCACGCTTCAAGCGCCTCCTCAGCGCTCGGAAAGTCGCTGACAAGGTAGCCCTCCTTCTCTAAATTTATCTTAACAAACTTTCTTATAGCCGCTTCGTCTTCGACTAAAAGTACTCTGTAACTCATATAATCTACTCCATATCGATTAATTTATCTCTTGATAGAAGGAATAATTTTGCCCTCGCCTCTTTTTTGAATATCGCCCTCGCAGCCTCCATATACATGGCCATTTGTGTAGCATATATGCTCTTGGCGCTTTTCTCGTCAAGGCTAGTGAGCTTGTAGTCGATTATTAGGGCGTGATCCTCGTATACATCCACTCTATCAATAACTCCTGTGTATATTATATCATCTTTAGTAAAATAATACTCGAATTCTTTATATGTTTTGGCATTTGTAACTGTTTTGTAAAACTTTTCATAGTTTTTCGCGCATAGCATTAAGACTTCCCTTTGCTTTTCGCTAAGCTTATAGCAGTGGGCCGTCTCTCTTAAGACCTCGTCAAAGTCCTTGCCCTCATACGCTTCACAAAATCTGTGAGCCGCGGAACCAAGATTTTTATTATCACTACTAACTCCTTCGATAATGTCGCGCTCATCGTCATATACCTTGAATGTGTTTGCACCGAAGTCATATGCGTAGGCAGCACTCGATGGTAGCGGTGCATATGGGCTCTTCCACTTGATCTCTTCCCTCGTAATAAGGTCATCATCACTCACAGGAATTTCTTCTTCATCTATATCTAATTCTCTTTCATTAAAGTCAGGCTCTTCACTAATTGCATCGAGCTTATCTATATATGGAATAAAACCACTCTTGCCGCCAGTCTTATAAACGATGAGCTGCTCTTTCGCTCTCGTTAGCATTACATAGAGGTTCCTTATCTTTTCTTCTTCATATAGGTCCTTGTCAATCGCTTGCGCCTCTTTGAAATTCGAGTTAAGCTCTTTAAATCTTAAAAAGATCTTATCATCAGCAAGTCTTGCAAAAACAGTATCGGGCGATCTTTTAAAAGCCATTTGTGCGCAGATAATGACCTTCGCTTCAAGGCCCTTTGCCTTGTGTATGGTCATGATTCTCACTATGTCATCTCTTTCGCTGATGTATGACGGCTCTGCTGCGCCTTTCTCACGCAATTGAAGAAGCTTGTCTGCTAAGGCATCAAAATTCGTTTCGCCCATCTCGTAATAAGCGCTTATCCTATCTAAAAAGCTGCGGACATTAGTGTAGGCTCGGGCGCCTCTCTTCCTTATAAGTAGCTTCTCAATATAATGAGTCTCATCAAAGAAGACTTTTAAAACGTCATCAAGCCTTTGCTCGTTCTTCATTTGCACGTAATTTTCAAGCTCTTCCTTGTAATATTTAAAGCCATCTCTATCCTTCGCTAAAAATATTTCGTCGTCATCGATGGCATAAAAGTTTGATCTAAGCATTGCAATTAATGAAAGTTCGTCCTCATATCTAAGATAATGAATAAAGTTATATATGTCTTCCATTTCGTCGCGCTCGTTCAGCGCCTTGTTCGCCGTGTTATATACAGGCACCTTCGACCTCTTTAGCGCCTTTTCTATGGCAGATGAGTCTCTATTGGCACGCACCAAGATAACTATGTCGCCAAAGTGAGTGCCTTGCGCATGCAAATCTATAATCTTGTTGGCAATGGCAGACCCTTCTAAATCTCTATCGTTTTTCTCGATGTATTTGATGACCTTTACTTCACTATTATTAATATCTCCCTTAAAAATTAAATCTTCGTAGTCATGTATCTCGTCAGCAAAAAGTTTATTCACGCTTGAAATAATTTTTTCGCCAGTCCTATAATTTTCGTTCATGCTTATGGCTGTGGATCTAGAATCATTTAAGAAGTCTTCCTTAACTGATTGATATAGACTCACGTCCGCGCCTCTAAACGCGTAGATGGACTGCTTAAAGTCACCAACGACAAAGAGCCTGTCTCCGCCAAGCGCCTCGTTAAGTAGATAGTATATTTCCTTTTGTATTGGCGATGTATCTTGAAACTCATCGACCATGATGTAACTAAGCTTATTTTGAAGCGCCTCGCGTACTTCATCGCGCTTAAGAAGGTCTCTAAAAAGAATCTCTAAATCATTAAAATCAAGTGCCGCCTCTTTCTCCTTAAAGTTCTTGTACTTATTGTGAGCACTTTCTAATAGAGTAAAGAAGTCTTCGTATCGGCTAAGCATAGTGACTTCAAGCGCTTTAAGTACATAAGAAGCACTTTCTATGATGGCATCGTAATACTCTTTCTTTTTTGCGTTTACACCAATATTATAAGCAAAGTCATTAAGCAGATTTAAGTCAAGCTGCTCTATAGGCATCTCGCTTAAAGCGTCTATTGCGTCTTTATGTTTATCGATAACGCCATATAGCTTTGAATTTTCTTTTAAATCGTCCCTCACTTCATTAACTGCCTCAGTCATCTTGCTAAGAGCAGTTCTTATACTATCTTCGTCATATATACTAGCTACGTAGCCCATTGTATTTGCACTCAGCTTAGATATATCCATTCCCCTAGTCTTATTGATTATGCTCTTAAAGCTATTAATAAATTTATCGTCGTAGTTCTTATCAAGTGCCTTGAATAGCTCTTCGTAATTTTTTTCATCAAGCGCCTCTCTCACTGCTCTATCAAGTAGCTCATCCGCTTCATCCTCTTCAATGACTTTCGCGCGCGGATCGATATTTGCAAGTAAAGGAAAGGCCTTTAGCATCTTGAAGGCAAATTGATGAACGGTCGAAACGTTTGCTGAGGGCATATTATTGTAGTAACTCTTGAAGCTCTCGTCAGTCTTTGCTCTTTCGTATATAAGCTTAGCTACCCTCTCCTTAAGCTCGTTACTTGCCTTCTTTGTAAATGTGATGGCAACTATCGATGAAAGCACTTCGTCAGGCCTTATGCGTGAAAAGTCTCCCTTGTCTAGGATATTTACAAATCTATTGACAAGGACAGTGGTCTTACCAGTGCCGGCCGAGGCGTCGAGCAAAACGTTTTTATCTATTGTATCTACGGCTAATTGCTGCTTTTCATTTAAGTTCATTACTCTCTCCCCTTCTTGCACATGCATCTATAATCACAAAAGGCTAGGCATTTTTCTTTACTTGCCTCGTCAATAATATTAAAGCTATAAGTCTTAAGCTTTTCAATTAAAGACCTTATCTCCTCTTCACATACATCGGCATCAGTCTTTTTAATATCAAGCTTGCCATCAAGCTTAGTCATAGTAATGAAGGCCGCATCAATGTCTACGCCACTATGTTTATAGTAGAGGGCATAGGCCGATAGCTGTAGACTATCTTTGTTGATGTAATTGCTCTTTTTGTAGTCAAAGACAAGGAGCTTACCAGACAAAGTATCCTCGTCGACCCTATCGATCTTGCCCTTAATCTTATGACCATCTACGTCTATAGTGATCATCTTTTCTACTTCTTTTAAGATGTAATTTGAATTTTTCATTCGCTCTTCGTCAAAGACGATAAAGTCCTTGATATAGCTCTCGATATTTTCAAGTTCAAAGCCATAAACATCGGCGTATTCATTAGTTTTTTTAATCATGTCCATGGTCCTCACTAAAAGAGCCTCGTCATAGATGACCTTTTTCCCGATAAAGTTTCTGTAGTAAAGCTCCAAAACCTTATGCATGTAAGTCCCGATGTTTCTCGCCTTCATATCGACATCGGCAGGCTCTATGCCATAGATATAGCCAAGGAGCGCCGCATATGGACAGGTCTTGAAAGTCTCTAAGAACGATACAGTTAATTTATTTTTCACGAAATCATCCACCACGCTCATGGCTGAGTAACTCTCGAGCTTGCCATTATACTTCGAGATGACGCCCTCTGCCCTAAGCTTATTGATTTCGTCGTAGTTAATGAACTTCGCTGGGCCAATATTTTTGTAAGCGCTAATGAATTTCTTTTGTTCATCGCTCGCCGCATGTGAGGCACTCTTCTCGATAGCTCCAAGGCTCTTCACATTTCTCCACTCGTCAATATGAAACTCATTAAAGAAGGATGAGGCGCCTTGATCCGCGTCCGCACTCGTTCTTGCCGAGTAAGTCATGGTAATCTTTTCATCAGCTGCTTTAAAAAGTTTTTTCATGAGGTTCTTAGATAGCCTCGACATCTTTTCTTTCTTGTCAAAGCCAGTCTCTGCGTAAATATTGTCAAGCAAAAAGTTTTCGCTCATGCTCTTTGGAAAGCTATCCATGTTCATGCCAATTATGTAGATTAGTTTATAGTGCCTTAGCGTATCAAAGTCAGCTGAGTATATGGATACTCCAAAAGGAAGTCTGTCCTTTTCTCTATAAACTTCATATTTAAAAGCTAATTTGAGTAGCTCGATCCACTTCTCTTTGCTAATGGCCTTGCCATAGATATCTTCGATTGCGATGATTATTTTTTTAAACTTATCTAAGAGCATTTCATCACTCGTGTATTTATTAATTAGTTCAAAAATCGATTCTCCCGTCATATGGCATTCGCTCGCAGCAATATCGGCAAATAATTTATCTTGCCAAACTAGGTCCCTTAAGTGAAATACACTGTTCTTGTTCACGGGTATCTCATAGGCGCCTAGCATATCTGTTAAAGCCCTCTCCTCTGATTTATCCATAATGTAGATAAGAGCATCAGCATAAGCGTAGCCGTCCTTCAATACCTTTTCCTTAATATCAGTTAAGGCATAGTCAAGCTCGGCCTCGATTGAGTCCGTGCGCACAAAACTTATTCCAGCTGTGTGGGTAATTTCTTCATTAAATAAATTTTTCGATATTTTTTCAAAATGACTGTCGCTTTCATCATCAAGATAAAATTCATTTGCATTTTCTTTTAAGTAAGTGACTAGCTCTTCTGAAGCAAAATCCTCTTCAATGAAAATTTTTACATCTCTTTCAAAGCTCTTTGCCATCTCAATTAAATGGACTAGCCTATTACTCATCTCGTTAAAGCCGATAAAGTATATAGCGTCCGCTTCTTTTATTTTTAAGTCATCAAGCTCAAGCCCATCATTCATGCCAAGGTAGCCGCCTTTCTTAAGAAGCGCTTCGTAGTCCTCGTAAATCTTCTTGTATTCGCCGCCCTTCTCTAATAAGTCAATATCATTAGCACTTGCGTCCTTAATCGCTTCGAAGATTAAATCCATATACGATGGATAGTTTAAAAACGGCATCTCGCCCTTGTTCATCTCAATCACTTGCTTAATGATAAGGCGCATACTAAAATCGGATAGAAATTTGTAATTGCCCTTTGCTTCTCTTAGATAAAAGTCGTCTATACTCAAAACGCTCGTATTCACAAGCATACCAAGCCTTTTTAATCCCTCTTGTACAATGAAGTCTTTATACTCAGTATTTTTTGTGATAATGAGAGTTTTGCCGCCCTCATCCATTTCCATCATGCTAAATAAATTCCTCGCATCTCTTTTTGTTCTGTATAGTGATATCATTTGAACAAGACCTCCCTCACCTTATCATAAGTGCTCCAGCTATTCGCATAGAATTCTTTATTCGATAAATAACTAAAGAAACCTTCTAGCTCTGGAAAATCGATTTTGTATGAGTACAAAAGCTGATTGTTAATTATATGCGCGAGCCTTGCATTAAGCGCCGCATCGCCATACTTCCTGTCACCTACAATCGGGTGCTTAAGCGTTTTTAGATGAAAACGTATTTGATGAGTCTTGCCAGTTAGTAAAAGCACCTCGAGCTCAGTAAAATTATTTTTCATCTCTATGGTCTTAAAGTGCGTGATCATCTCAGCGCCATCATCAGAGAGCTTCATCATATTCTTTTTCTCGTTCTTCTCGTAATTCACTTCAAAACTTTCGTCCACATCAAAATTCCCTTTGACTATAGTTTTGTAATACTTATTAATCTTTCTATCTTTAATAAGCTTAGTCATCTCTTTAAGTGCTTCGTAGTTTTTGCAGCCAATCAAAAGACCCTTAGTGTTCCTGTCAAGCCTATTGGCAAGAGCGGGCCTAAAAGTATTTTCATTACGAGGAGAGAATTCTTTTTTGTCGATGAGATACTTTAGGAAGCTATCGACAACATTCTTCTCAAAGCCATCCTTAGTCGCGTGGCTTAATACACCCTCATCTTTATCGATGATGGCGATGTTTTCATCCTCATAAACTATATTCAAGTCAATGATGTTTGGGTTAAACTTCTTTGGCGCCTCGCTGAATTTCTCGAAAGTCTCGTCTGAGAAAAATACTTTTATCACGTCACCTGTCATGACCCTCTCGTCACCGCTCGCCTTTTTTCCGTTCAAAACTATATTTTTCTTCCTAAGCATCTTCATGAGGAAGGACTTTGTCGCGTTTGGAAAAAATTTCACAAGGAAGCGATCTAGTCTTTGATCATTATCATTTTCATTAATTTTTATCTCTTTCATCATTTTCACCTTTTATTTTGCTATAATATATGATATAATTATAATACAAAGTATAAAAAAAAGAAAGTTTAATAATAAGAGGTGTAATAATGAATTTTTGGGAAAAATTTAAAGACTTTTTGTATAACTCGATTGATTACATAATTATGCTCATAGTAATCATAGCTGTTGTATGTATAATCAGCTGGAGACTTGACATCTTGTTCGTGAACAACGGTGCTAACTCTACTCTAACAAAGAACATTGAGAATAATAATGACGATAAAAAGGTCGTTGAAAATATAGACGGTGATCAAAACAATGAAGCGAGCAACGAAGACAATGGCGAAAAGCTTCCAGAAACAGCAGGAAATACTGAAGGATCAGATCAAGAAGCGCCTGTAGAAACAGCAGGAGATGCAAATGCAGATGAAGAAGCTCCTAAAGAGACTGCAGGAGATGCAAACGAAGAAAAGCCGACTGAGGAAAAGCCACAAGAAGAAAAACCAGCTGAAACAGGTGGAACTATCGAAGTTAATATACCTGCTAAGTCCTTGCCAGGTGAGATAGGTAAGATACTTGAGCAACAAGGCGTTGTATCAAGTGCAACAGACTTCGTTAACAAATGCGTTGAGCTAAAGCTTGACACAAAACTTAAATCAGGTAAATTCACTTTTAATAAGGGAGCAAGCCTTGATGATGTCGTTAAGATTATAGCACAAGTTAAGAAATAAGATAAAAGCCAGAGTTTAGTCTCTGGCTTTCTTAGTGTATTATTTTTTGAGTGACTCGCGTATCTTTTGCCGAGTCATCTTTTTTATCTCTGTGATAATGGCCTCGCTTGATAAAAACTCATCTACTTTAGCTTTGTCGGTGAAGTATAGCTCACAAAGTAGCCACGCCGCCGCCATATTGACATAGTAAGCGTCTAGGCTTATACTCTTAAGCGCATCAAGAATTTTTTCTATATGAGCCTTGTCATTAAATTTTTTATTCATAATGACTAGACCAAGGCGAATAGTGTATTCATCAGAGCTATGCACATAGCTTAGCGCCTTTTGAAAAGCTTTGTCAATATGTGCTTCATCAATAATTATTTCACCTGCAATTAAGTCCGTCACTTCCCAGCTATCGATGTACGGAAGAAACTCATCAAGCGCGTTCATAGCCGCATCAAAGCTCTCACTCATCTTAAAGATGCAAAGAGCATATAAAAGCTTTTCCTCTCTATAATAAAATTTCGCTCCATTAAATATTTCAAGATTTGAATTTTTAATAATTTCACGAGCTAAGCGCCTTAAGTCACCCATACGCACACCGATGATAGTATCTTTCTCAATAGTCGGAACAAGTTTAGCTATAAAGTTCTTGTACTTTTCATCTGCATTTGCATTTAGTTCACGAACTACGTCTTTATAAGTCATCGTTTTACGCCTTCGCCTTGCAAGTTAACTCTTTCACGCAAATTTTAAAAACGCGCGTCCTAGGTATAGCGGCCCTTGCATAGACAAATTTTTCGCTCGGTATATGATACTTTTGCACTAAAACTTCAAGTGCCGCCTCTTTATCATCATAATCATGAAGCTCATACACCTCGCCCCTACCTATGATGGATTCGTAATTCATAGTGCAGTAGCCGCGCTCCTTATCCATGATAAGATTGTGATTAGTGCTCATTTGGAAGCTCACAGCCGCCCCATCCTTAAGATAATCATACTTCTTTCCTTCAGTCGCGCCGTGAATGTATAAAGTAATTTCTCCAGCATTTTCACTAACGCCAAAGTTCACAGCCAAGATGTATGGGTAGGTTTCATCATTAAATGCAAGCACTACATCGTCGCAGTCCTTCATTATCCTAAGTATTTCATTTATATCGTTTACTTCTCTATCTTTTCTTCTCATATATCCTCCTTAAGCTATATCAATGGCTAGGACAGCCTCAGCGCCCGATGGCACTTCTTTAATAATTTTGCCGCCATCAAAATAACATGCGCCGCCCTTAGATATATACGGCTCGTCAAAGTCATAGCAAACCGAGTTCACATACAAGACAGGCGCCTTTAGTTTAGCCGCTTGTTTTGCGTACTCAAACTTTTCTTCTTCATTCCAAACGCGCGGTTCGAAGTCCGTGTAAACCGGCCAAAGCACTAGATCCTTCTCAATGGCTCCCGTCTCTTCTATGAGCTCTTCGTGCCAAAAGTCGCCGCATATGCCGACAAGAACCCTTTTACCTTCAAAGTCAAAAGTGTGAAAGCCATCGCCCTCCTTGTAGTGAGCGTCCGCTATTGGCTCCTTCCAGCCATCAGATACGCGTCTAAAGACATCAATTACTTCGCCAGCCTTGTCAATGGTGATCTGCGACGAGTAAAGAGCTTCATGCAATTTTTCTATCATACCAAAGCTCACCGCAATAGAATTTTCCCTCGCAGCAAGTTTTATTTCCTTAATAATATCATCGTCTAAATCTATGCCGATGGCCTTGTCCTTTTCGTAGTCCCAAGACAGAGCCTCAAAGCCATGTAGGAACGACTCACCAAAGACAAGTAGGTCCGACTTGTGAGCGTATTCGCGCATTGATTTTATAATAATCTTTTTGTTGCCTTCAAGGTCCTTAGTCTTAAAGGCTAAAGACATGAGATTGATCTTCATACTATGACCCCCTTTTATTAATTATATCATAAATGGCATAAAAAATTCGTGAGACTTGCCCACGAATTTTTTTCAAATTAAATTCCTACGAATATATTAACTATAGCATCTATCTTAGCAAGTACTTCGCCCTTTTTCTTCTCTCTTAATCCGCCGCGTCTTGATGTTGGAGGAAGTATACTGTCAAGCTCATCGCCAGCGTAATCAACGTATCCCTTGGCGATGGATTTCTCTATAAAACGTTTTGCGCCATCGTTAAGCTTTTCATTGCTTATTAACTCATCAACGTTTTTTTCTTTTTCTTTTCTAGCAAATTCGTAAAAGCTTTCGACTATATCGTCATTAGTCTTTAGCTCAGATAGTCTTGTTGAATTAATATAGCTCATGATAAGCTCTTCCTTAGCTCTAGTACCAAGACTTGATCTAATAGCTCTTTTAACCTCGGCTTTAATGACTTCTATATCATCGTGCTCTTTGTACTTTTCAAGTATAAGCTTAAGAATGTAATCAAGATTGATCTCATCAGTCTTTAGTAAATCGATTTGAAACTCAACGTCAGAGAAGTCAATATCGGTTTTTTGTGCATCATCATAATTTCTTCTCTTAGTAATATTCTCTCTAATATCAACATATACGCTCTTCATGTCCTGCATAAGTCTTTCGGAAATAATCTTATCAACATTTTGAAACTCATCAAAGTTTCTCAAGATGTTCTCGGACTTAAGCAGCTCGCCAAACAATTGAACAAATTCTTTTTTATCTGCGTCAAGCTCTATCTCAGTTGGTTCAGGGAATTTTTGAACAAGCTCATTAGATATTTCGATGTAGCCTTTAATCACCTTACCACTATCTTTATCTTTAAATCCATTCATATAGTCCTCAAAACTATTTTCTAAGATAATGTTTACGCTGTTCTCATCGCCAAAAGTTTTGATGGCGTCCTCAGTCGCTTTCTCTAAATCCCTAAAGCAAACGATATTACCAAAGGCTTTTACTTTATTTAATATACGATTAGTCCTTGAGAATGCTTGAATAAGTCCGTGATACCTAAGATTTTTATCAACAAAAAGTGTATTAAGTGTAGGTGCGTCAAAACCTGTTAAGAACATGCCGACAACGATAAGCAAATCAACTTCCTTATCCTTAACCCTTCTTGATAAGTCTTTATAATAGTTTTGGAACTCGCCCGCTTCAGTTGAGTAATTAGTTCCGAAGCTTTTGTTATAGTCAGCAATTATCCTGTCCAAAAACTCCTTCGCACTCGAGTTCATTGCACTTGGATTGAAATTTTCATCAGCTATTTCCCCGATGGATGCTTGTTCTTCATTAGCTTGAAAGCTAAATATACTAGCGACCTTTAATTTTTTATCCTCAGGCAAATCCATTTGCTGCTTTTCAAACTCTTCGTAATATAATTTCGCTGCTTCAACGCTTTGTACCGCAAACATCGCGTTAAAACCATTGAGCCTTTTCTCTTTTCTTTCGTAACAAACGTTTCTATGAGTTTTTGTGTCATATATATTCAAAATGTACTTAGTGATTTCTGATATTCTCTCAGGATGAAGAAGCATTTTATTTTCATACTTCTTAAGCTCTTTCTCGTCACTTTCTTTTTCGGCCTCTTTGAACTTGCTCTTAATATTGTTGTAGTCAACCTTAAATTTTAAAACTTTTCCATCGCGAATCGCGTCAGTAATTACATACGAGTGCAGCTGAGCACCAAATATCGACGATGTTGTCTCACCACTTAATGAGTTTTCAGCAAATATCGGCGTGCCAGTAAAACCAAATTGGTAGTACTTTTTAAAGCTCCTGCGAATATTTTTTTGCGCATCGCCAAATTGTGAGCGGTGGCACTCGTCATATATAAGTACGCACTCTTTGTCATAAATCTCATGTTCAGGATAATTTTTAACAAATTCATTAAGCTTTTGAATGGTAGTAACCACTATCCTGTTATCATACTTCTCGATGGACTTCTTTAGCTCTTTAGTATCCTTGCTGCCATTGACAGAGTCCTCTTGAAATTTTTTATACTCATTCATTGTTTGATAGTCCAAATCTTTTCTATCAACAACGAAGAAAACTTTATCGATGAAGTCCAAGTCAGTCGCAAGTCTAGCCGTTTTAAATGAAGTTAGCGTCTTACCTGAGCCAGTTGTGTGCCAGATAAAGCCACCAGCCGCAGCTGAGCCATAGCTTTTACTTTCATGAGATGATTTAATCTTCCAAAGAATCCTCTCAGTCGCCGCGATTTGATATGGCCTCATAATCATAAGAGTGTTTTGCGAGTTAAATACACAGTACTTAGTTAAAACCTCTAAGATAACCCTCTTCTCGAAGAAAGTCTTAGTGAAATCAACGAGGTCGTGGATGGCCTTGTTCTTGGCATCAGCCCACTCGCAAGTGAACTCGTAATTATTTTTGTTTCTCTCAAGAGTATTTGCAAAATATCTAGTATAAGTACCATTAGATATGACAAAAATTTGTACAAACTTATATAAAGAGCTGTCAGCGTTAAAGCTTTCTTTAGAATACTTATGTATTTGATCAAAAGCTTCATGCATACTTACACCGCGCTTCTTAAGCTCGATATGAACTAGAGGTAAACCATTGACAAGTATAGTAACGTCATACCTGTTCTTATGCCTACCATCAACACTATATTGATTCATCACTTGCATATAATTATTATGAATATTTTTCTTATCAATGATTTTAATATTTTTTAAATCTCCGTTATCAAATTTAAAGTCATAGATATAATTTTCTTGAATCTTTCTAGTTTTTTCTACAATACCATCATTAGGCGCATCAAGATACTCAGTGAGAAAGCGTCTCCACTCATCATCAGTAAATAAAACCCTATTTAATTTTTCAATCTTGTCTCTTAAATTCCCGTAAAGGTCTTCATTAGAGCTTGCCTTGAATCTTTCATAGCCTTGTGAAATTAAATTTTCAATCAGCTCCCTCTCAAGATCTGCCTCGCTTTGGTATGCCTTGTCATGAGCCGAACTTTCTTTTTCATACTTAGCTAGTATGATGCCGCCCGTCATCTCGGCAATGGCAGACGAGCCATAGTTTTTTAATTCTTCGCTCATAAAATCACCTCATTTATTTTTCAAATGTCAATAGTTTTTCCCTGTAATACTCATATTGTTTTTCACGTAATTCAATCTCGCGCCTTAAGCCCTCAGTAGTAGACTGGCTTAGTGCCTCAAACTTATCAAGATTGGATACAATATATTCTTGAATAGCTTTAGGTGGAATAAGTATTTTAATTTTTTCCATATCCTTAGTTGATAGTTCAATAACTTTAACGCCTCTTGCCAACTTATTCTTTTGTCTTATGAAATAATTTGCTCCATTAAATACATGTGATAAATACTTTGGATTTTCATTATGTCTAAATATAGCTGCATGGCCACCAGTTACAACACTTTCACTACCTAAATAAGCTACAGTTTTCATTACGTCTTCAATATTTTCAGATGTTTTTGCAATTACTAAATCGCCAGTATAAACTTTTTTAAGCTTCTCTGCATTTTGCACAGTTACTTTCACAATTGGGTTTCTTACACACAAATTATATTTAGTATATATATGTCCATAATGGATTGCTCCAACATTACCTTTTTCGTTAAATATACTCTTAGGCATTCCTTTACCATTTTCAAACGTGCCTATCTTACCTAATGATTTATATCTAAGTTCAAAAACATTTACTCCAACTAAAGCTCCGCTTGTGTCAATAAACCGATATATTCTTTACTTAATAGGTGGTACCCCCCCCCCACTAGTACATTCAGTGTCAAAAGTTAAGAGTTTTTCTCGGTAATATTCATATTGCTTTTCTCTTTTTTCAATCTCATCAGGAAGTAGTCCACTTACATTTTTAATAAGTTCATCAAACTTGTCTAAAATTTCTACAATTTGATTTTGTACATAAATATTTGGTAGTGGCACTTTATAATTATCAGTAACTCCTGTTGAAATTTGTGGTAATTTCCCGCTTATTGCATTGTCTCTAAAATATTTCAAATTATTTTTTAACACATAATATAAATATTTAATGTTTAACTTATTCTCATCTAAACTTGAATAAGACCACATTTCATTTTTATGAGTAAAAGCCTCATTATAATATTCAAAGTCAATATTACCTCTAGACTTAACAATGACGCTTTGCTTATTAATAACATTTTCTTCTCCAACTTCATCTTTATTAAGCATTGCGCTTGTATTGCCCCCAGCAAATACTTTTACGCTTGAAGAATCATTATTTAGCTCATTCATTTCTTTAGCAGTTATCTTAATCCCTCTTTGTCTTAGACATATGTCAGATATTTTTTCATAAGATAAATACCTTGTATTATCAGATTTATAATAGTTAATTATTGCTTTATTTAAGTACTCTTCACTCAATAATTTATCTCTATAATACTCATATTGTCTATTTCTTGACTGTAATTCTGACTGTAATTCTGACTGTAATTCTGTAACATAATTTGTGAATTTGTCAAGTGTTTTTGCAATTTTTTCTTGAATTTTTAATGAAGGTATTGGTAGTTCTAATGTTTTCAGTTCACTCGCATTTAATGCCGGTATACCATTATAAGTACATAGATTATGAATATAGCTTTGCCTATTTAATAATAAATGATACAAAAATCTAAAATTCAAGTTAGTTTTATCTTTAATAGTTACTGAATAATTTAAATTGCCTCTATAATATTTTCCATCTTGATAAGTGATTGAGCCAACTCCTGCACCTCTTGATGTAATGCCGATTGGATCATCTTCAGTATTCCATGTATTTACATAGCCTAATGGTTCTTTACCACTATTAATAACTGGATAGTCACCTTTATTTTTAGCAATAAATGCTTTACTTATAGTTTTACCTGTCTTTATCTCACAAACATCCCCAAGCTTTTTCCATTCAACTTTTTCATTTTTTAGCATTTCATCTATTTTACTCATCTTTACAACCCTTTTCTGCAATTTGATTTATATTTTTTATCTCATCTAAATAATCTCTCTCAACTTGTGTTAAGGTTTTATTTTTATACTTGATATATTCCATTTTAACTTTCTTCTCCATTTGACTTCTTGATATCTTTCCCTTATCTGGAAGTAAATCTTCGCCGTTTACTTTCAATATATCATAAGTATAGTCAATCCAATCATTCATAGTCATAGGAATCTCTTTCTTTGCTCTTACCTCAGCAAAATCTAAATAACCCGACACTAAAAGGTTCAACTTGCTTAGCTCATCTTCTTTTAAATAGTTTTTTGCAATCTTTGCTTCACTTAGAGTTGGTAGTTCTCCTTTAAAGTTAGTAAGACCCATAAAAACTTTTTCTGAATCTACTCTTTCAACAATCATCTCACTTGCTGTACTTTGATGTACCGCATAGTGCATCATATTTTGAATAGTAGCAAAAAACCACTTTGCCTCATCTTTATGTGCATCATAATCTATGCTTGTTGCGAATATATCAAGAATTTGTCTATAGAAAACTTTTTCAGATGATCTAATATCTCTAATTCTTTCAAGAAGTTCTTTAAAATATTTTCCACCACCAAAGTTTTTGAGCTTATCGTCATCCATAGCAAAACCTTTTATCATATACTCTTTTAGTACTGTTGTCGCATATTGCCTAAATTGTATACCACGAACCGACCTTACTCTATAACCAATTGCTAAAATCATATCTAATGAATAGTAAGCCACCTCATGTTTTTGTGTTTTATCACTCATAGCCCCATGTTGAGTGGTAGTCAACTTATAGTTGACTACCACTTTTTCATCTAATTCACCATCATTAAAAATGTTATTTATGTGTTTACTAATATTTTGTTTAGTAGTTTGAAAAAGTTCAGCAATTTCATTTTGATTTAGCCATACGGTTCCATCATCATATTTTAAATTGATTTTAGATTTACCATCTTCGGTATTATATATTATAATTTGATTATTCATCTTCAAGCTCCTTCACTATCGCATCTATCGAAGCTCTTAGCTCATCTATCTTTTTAACGGTCTCTTCTATCTCTTTATTAAGTACTTTTATATCGATTTTCTCTCTAGTGTCTTCTTTTTCAACGTAAGTTGAAACTGACAGGTTATAGTCGTTCTCTTCCACTTCCTTAACATCAACGTATCTAGAGAAGTATTCTACTTCTTTTCTAGCTACAAACTCGTTTAAAATATTGTCAATATTTTTATCTTCCAAAATATTATTATTTGTTTCTTTTTTAAACTCTTTTGAAGCGTCTATAAATAAAATTTTGTTCTCCGTCTTATTCTTCGCCATAACTAAAACACAAGTGGCGATGGATGTGCCAAAGAATAAGTTTTCTGGCAGCTGTATAACGCAGTCTATGAAGTTATTGTCAACTAAATACTTACGGATTGTTTTTTCGGCGCCTTTACGATAAAAAATGCCTGGGAAACAGACTATGGCTGCTCTACCCTTACTTGAAAGGTAGCTAAGTGCGTGCATGATGAAGGCGTAGTCGGCATATGACTTAGGAGCGAGCTTGCCTGCTGGTGCAAAACGTACATCATTAATCAGGGTTGGATCTTTATCGCCTATCCACTTTATTGAGTATGGCGGATTTGAGACTATGGCATCAAATGGCTTCTCATCGTTATGAAGCGGATTTAATAAGGTATCACCTCTTTTGATAGAAAAGTTATTGTAATTAACATTGTGCAAAAACATATTCATACGGCAAAGGTTAAAGTTTGTCATGTTTATCTCTTGTCCGAAGAAGCCTTCGTCTATGATATGTGCATCAAACTGCTTTTTCATTTGTAAAAGTAGACTCCCACTGCCGCATGTAGGATCGTATACCTTGTTAATGGCTGTCTTGCCTTGCATAACAAGTCTTGCGAGTAATTTTGAAACTGTTTGTGGCGTGAAAAATTCTCCACCTGATTTTCCTGCATTACTTGCATAATTCGAGATTAAATAAAGGTAGGCATCACCGAAAGCATCTATATCGTTATCTTCAAAGCGACCAAAGTTTATGCTGGCTATACCATTTAATATGTCTCTAAGCCTTTTATTCTTTTCGGCAACTGTCGCACCAAGTTTATTGCTTGTAGTGTCAACATCTTCAAAAAGTCCTTTTATATCATCTTCTGACCTAAAACCAATGGCACTTGCTTCTATGGCTTTAAAAATATTAGCAAGGTCTGTGTTAAGGTCTTCATTAGTGCCCGCATCTTTAACGACATTTTCAAATAATTGGCTTGGCAATATAAAGAAGCCTTTGTCCTCAACTGTATTTGGTCTAAAATACTTTTCTGCCTCTTCGTCACTTATCTGAGCGTAATCAAAGTCTGGGTCGCCTGCTTCGTGCTCTGCCACGTTAAAAAATTCTGTGATATTCTCTGATATAAAGCGGTAAAAAAGTATGCCTAGTATGTATTGTTTAAAGTCCCAGCCATCGACAGCGCCGCGCACATCGTCTGCGATGGACCAGATCTTCCTATAGAGCTCAGCTCTTTGAGCTGTCTCGTTATTCTCTCTAATCTCTGCCATAATACACTCCTTAAAATTTGTTATATACATTAATTATATCACATATAGAAAATTTTTACATGAAAAATCTGCCCCATTAGAAGCAGATAAAAAATTTATTTATTTAAATTGTTTTTTCTTCATCAATTGCCTTAAGCCTTTGAAGCCACTTTTTTATATGACCGTTCTTAAATAAATTTTCAAGCACGCCGTCACTAAACCTTTCTGCCCTAACGGCAGCAAGTAAAATTGAAAATACACAAGAGCCATCCAAGGTATTAGGATCTACTTCAAAAACTGATTTAGTGTTTAGGTCAATGCCATTTGCATTAATAATATCGCGATAGTTTTTTGGGCTTACTTCTTTACTCTCTTTTAAAAATTTATATACATCATCTACAAAGTCATCTACCATAGAAGTGTAATCAACATATGGCATATATCCAGGCTCTTCAACACACTTGCAAATCATGTCATCATCTATCTTGTCAATGTATTTAGTTAATGATTCATACATAATAAGTCTCCTTTAAATTTTTTTATTTAGAATTAATGACCACTATATTTATCTAGCCATGTTTTCCATTCTTGCTCATCTATTTTTTGAGATTCTACTTTTTTTCTAATTTCTTTAGCTTCATCCACCATTTGTTTTAATTGTTCAGAATAGTCTGATCTATTAGGATTTCTTACTGTTTTCATTTTTAATCTCATATAAGCCTTTCTATATTCTTTTGTAAATATATCAGTCTTCTCTTTCTTTGCTCTTTTTAACAGTGGACCTATCTGTTTACATGTTTTAGACTGATATTTATGATATGGATAGTCACAATATAATGTATCTGACCTGTTTTTAGGAACAAAATAGTTTTTGCATATCTCACATTTCTTAACTATAGTGTCCGTTTCAATTATATGTGCTAATTCAAATAAAAGAAGTGAAGCTGAGTTTTGTATTGTATAAATCGAGGCAAATTTTCCTTCTATATTCATTATTTTATAATCTATTTTTTGAATATTAAAATTTTCTCCATAGAATGAAAGAAGCATATCTACATAATTATCTTTTTTTTCTTGCTCTATGCAACTATCATCATTAAATATTCTATTAAAACAAATCTTAAATATAGCATAATTTGTTGCAAAAACATAGTAAGCATAATCTATCGCATTGCCAACTGTATCAATGCTAAATTTTTTTGTTTGAGAATTTTCTAAGATATATGTTTTTATTTGATCATTTTTAGCTTCTTTATTAATCGCAAAAAAATATTTATCTAATTCTTCCTTACTTTTATCTACTAGCTCATATATAGCTTGGAACAACTCTGTAGCAAACATAATCGATATAACCAATCCAAATTTTCTTTCGGTTTCAATTCTAATACAATCTATAGCATCTGCGAAAATATCTTTAGAAAACTTTTCATTTCTATGTGTATAAGAATAAATAATTTCTCTTAAATCAGCAGGCCTAAGCCTAGCATACTCACAAGCAAGTGCACCTATTTTATACTCAGTAAGTCCCTTTTGAAATACATTATTCTTTTTACCATCATAATAAACATAAAGACCAATTTCCATATCTTATCTCCTTTAAACGCTTTAATTCAACTTAAATTTCGCATAATTTATTTCTTCCAATATATCATTTCTATACATTTCATTTGTTACGCTTAAGGCTCTATACTCCAATACATTCAGAAGTTCCTTACTTTGAGTTTGTTCTATAAGTTCCTCAAATACTTCACTTGTCCAAAATAATACCTCATCGCTGCAATCATTTTTATAATAATCTTTTGTCTGGGTAATATTATTTGATAAAATCCTAATTTCTTCTGCCCAGCACTCCTCTAATTTATCATCATCTTCTAATTTTAGATTCAGTCTTCGTTTTATAATCTCATCTATTTTATTCTTAAGCATTTATTTTCTTCCTTTCTTTTTAGAAATTTGATTAATATCTGGAAAAATTGTTGATATTTTACCATTGGTCTTTTTTACAACAACTCTAACTCCCTTCCAAGTGCCATACATGTTCATCCCATCTTTTACATGCTTATTGACTTTTAATGAAGCAACATGTTCGCCAGCTCTTAAAATATCTTTTCTGCTCCAATTGCTTGGGAACCAAGTTTGTTGATTCAACAATTTTTTTCTTTTATCTTTATGACCGCTTACGCTGCCAACCCTAACGCCATTAGGATATACTTTAATTATCTTATACCCTATACCATACTTATTCAATAGTTTTATATTTGCTTCACCATGTCCTCCATTTTTCATTCTAAAAGGACTTTTAGTATTTATATTCATAAAAGTTCCTTCGTCTGAATGAACTAAAGCATAATCACTTACTTTTCTTCTGCTTCCTCGTGTGTTTAAATACAGTCCACTTCTACTTGTTCCCATCTGATTTTCCTTTCATAACCCTACTTATCCACGCTTCATAGTTAATAAAATCAATATTATTGATAAATGAACTAAATACATCTTTTGGCATTGATCCATGCACTATTATACTTTTCGGGTTCAATATATTAATCATCTCTCTCAAACCTTCTTTAAATATCTTTTTATTTTCAAATCCTTTAATACAACCATGTGTGCTTATTGAATATAATCCACCTTTTTCTAAACCACTAAAGCAAAAGTCAAAAGTTCTGCTGTCTCCCCACCTGACATTAGGTATCACTTTTACTCCGTTATTTTGCATATATACGCCCACCGCTCTATTTAAATACGTATTTGCTAGTTGTAAACATAGAGGCATATCTATATATAACGAAAAATCAGGAGAAATAATGCCTCCAAAATCTCTAAAATCTTTTACATATTTATTTGTGCTTGTAATAAGTTTTCTAAAGCTTATGTCATGCATATAAAAATGAACAAAAGTTTTCTCTCTTTGTAATTTATTAATTCTATTAATTTTATCAAAAGGTATTATGTCCTCTGGTACTTCAAACTCTTCATTTTTTATAATTGGAATTTCCCACTTGCTATCAAAATTCGCATTTTGGACTAGATATGATGCAAATCCATCATCGACAACTGTTCTTCGCATACTTTAAACCTCCTTGTTATCAATTGATATTTCAAAAGAAAAATATAAAAATGTTAACATATATTATTATTTCCTATGCTTGTTAACATTATTATATTTTATATTATTTATAAATACAAGAGTAACTTTTTTATAAAAATTAATAAGCATTATTTATTGTTAACAAACAGTTTTAATAAATCTCTTTAGATAAAGGTACAAGTGGCAAAAGAAAAGACATATGGCTCTCATATGTCTTTCGTCTAATATTATTTTCTTTTGTATTTTCTATACTCAAACTTCATATCTTGATAAGCATGTTCTTCGCTTGTTTTAACTAGCTCAAATGCCTCGTCCTTATCGAGGTTCCTCATAACTGTGTCATAAGGCTCAAAGTCTTTCTTAATAAAGGTGATCTCTGCCTCATCCACCTCATCTATGAGCTGGTCTATAAGGCTTGCACCGCCAACTAAGAAAATTTTCTTATCTGAAAATTTTTCTTCTATCATCTCTCTTAAATCGTCAAGGCTGTGGGCAATGTGAACTCCCTCCATCTCCTTAAGTGAGCGTGATACGATGATCGTTTCTCTGCCAGGAAGTGCGCCTGTCGCGTCGAAGGTTTTTCGTCCCATGACTAAGACGCCGCCCATGGTCATCTCTTTAAAGTGTTTGAGATCCGCTGGTATCCTTGTTAGCATGTCACCTTTGTAGCCAATCGCCCATTTGGCGTCGACTGCCATTACGAGTATCATTAAAATGTTTGTTTTGCTGTGATTAAAGCAAGTTTGTAAACGTCGTCTGAGTTACAGCCTCTTGATAAATCGTTAACTGGGCTGTTTAAACCTTGAAGTATAGGTCCTATAGCGTCGTAGCCGCCAAGTCTTTGTGCGATTTTGTATCCGATGTTACCTGCTTCTAGTGATGGGAATATGAATACATTCGCATGTCCTGCGATATCTGAGCCCTTAGCCTTCTTTTCAGCAACTGTTGGTGCGAAGGCTGCGTCGAATTGAAGCTCTCCATCTACGGCGATGGATGCATCTCTTTCCTTAACTATTTCAAGTGCCTTGATAACTTTTTCTGTTTCATCTGACTTAGCACTGCCCTTTGTTGAGAAGCTTAATAGAGCAATCTTTGGATCAACGCCGAAGCTCTTTGCTGTTATATTTGATAGTATAGCTGTTTCAGCGATGTCATTTGAGTCAGGTGCGATGTTTATGGCGCAGTCAGCGAAGATATATCTTTCGTCGCCCTTAACCATAACGAAAACGCCTGAAGTTTTTTTGTAGCCTTCCTTCATCTTAATGATTTGAAGTGCTGGTCTAACTGTATCGCTTGTTGCATGTGCAGCTCCTGATACAAGGCCATCTGCCTTATTCATATATACTAAGATAGTTCCGAAGTAGTTAACGTCCTTAAGAAGTAGCGCCTTAGCGTCTTCTAGAGTGATCTTACCCTTTCTTCTTTCAAAAAACTTTTGAGCCATCTCATCTATGTCCTTAGCTTCAGCTGGATCGATGAAATTGATATTAGCAAGGTCCTTGCCTATAGCCTTAGCAGTTACTTCTACCTCGCTTCTCTTACCTAGAACTATTGGTTCTAAGATATTTTCTTCTTTTAATCTGAAAGCAGCCTTTAAAACTCTTTCATCTTCACCTTCTGGAAAAACAATCGATGGATGTTTTTCTTTTACTTCAACTTTTAATTCTTCAAATAAATCCATAATAACCTCCTATTTCTATTTATTAATAAATTTATCTTTGCTTAAGGCAATCACAACACCGCCAATGATGACGAAGATGGGATTGACATCTAAAAACACTACTATTAAAAAAGCTATGATGCTTATGACGTACTCAAATTTGTTTAGGTGGGCCTTTTCAACTAAGCCTACAAGTGCTGCAAATACTAGTGCGCACACAACTGGTCTAACGCCTTTGAAGGCTGCTTGCACATATGGACTGTCTTGCACACCCATAAAGAAGTGTGAGATTACTAGTATGATCATAAAGCTTGGCAATACCGCGCCAAAAAAGGCAGCGATCGCACCCCAAAAACCATATATCCTGTAGCCAACAAGTATCGAGATGTTTGCTGCGATAGGTCCTGGTGCTGTTTGCGCAAGGCTTATCGAGTCTATGTACTCTTCGTCTGACATCAGTTTTTTCTTTGTAACTATCTCACGCTCAATTATTGGTAGCATGGGAAAGCCGCCTCCCAATGTGAAGGCACCTATTTTAAAGAATGTAAAAAATAAATCAAGTATCTTCATCTCATCACCTGTAAATCACTATGCCGACTAAAAAGCCCACAGCCATAAGAAGTATGGGGTTAAGCTTTTTCACTCTAACTAATACAAAGGCAACGATGGCTATGATTATAGACTTGTAATCGATGATGGCGCCCTTGCCAATGGTAACGACTGCCGCTAAGACAAGTGCTAAGACGACTGGTCTTATGCCTCTAATCGATACTTTGATTGCATTTGAGTCTCTAAACTTGTTTATGGTCAAAAATATTATGCTCATGATGATAAAGCTCGGTAGCGTCACTCCAAGTGTTGCGACAACGCTGCCCCAAAAGCCTGCTAGCTTGTTACCGATGAAGGTAGCTGAGTTAACCGCGAAGGGTCCGGGCGTTGTTTGTGCTATGGCAACTATGTCTATGAAATCAGAGTAGCTAATCCAATGAAGTCCATTAATGATCTCCTTTTCAAAAAGCGGCATCATAGCATAGCCCCCGCCGAAGCTAAAGAGGCCTATCTTGAAAAACACTAAAAATATTTCGACTAATAAATTCATATACTCACCAAAGAATATTATAACACAAAGAAAAATATTTTTCTAGACTAGCAATGTAAATTTTAAGTAATATATTCATGCTCTTTGTGATATAATTCATATAAGGGGTGATGGCATGAGCTTAAAAGCTATTGATATGAAGGAGTTAAAATTTAATCCGATGACGCTGATTGGCAAAGAATGGATGCTTGTTAGCGCTGGTAATGAAAAGTCGTTTAACACGATGACTGCGCAATGGGGGCACTTGGGCGCTATATGGAACGGCGATATGCCTACGTCGGTCATCTACTTAAGACCGCAAAGGTATACGAGGACCTTTGTTGACAAGAAAAACTACTACACACTAAGTTTTTTTGATGAAGCGTACAAAAAGGACTTAATGTACCTTGGCACTCATAGCGGACGCGATGAAGATAAGCTTGCTAAGACATCTTTGACGCCTGTCTTTAGTGACGAGAGCGTTTACTTTAAGGAAGCAAAGATGGTTTTGGTCTGCAGAAAAGTTTATAAAGGCGTTTTGCACGAGGAAGGCTTTATCGATCAAGACATACTTAAGAAGAATTATCCAGAGCATGACTTTCACTACGTCTACATTGGCGAGATAGTAAAGGCTTATGTGAATGAAGACTAGACTCTAATCAATATAAATTAAAAGAGCTATGCGTATCAAGTGATATACATAGCTCTAATTTGTTTTTGCCTTATTTATGTTTTTTTACATACTTCGCATTTTTGCTTTCTTTACTTATTTTGCTTTGTTTAGCATTTTTGCTTTCTTTAGCATTTTTACTTTGTTTAGCATTTTTGCTTTTTTTACTTATTTTACTTTCTCTATTTGTTTTGACTATTTTAAATTTTTTGCTTACTTAATAGTTTTTACTTAGCTTACTCTATTTTTCTTTTTTAACTATGCGGTCCTTGCCAAAGTACTTTTGTAGTGCCTTTGGTATAGTGATCGAACCATCTTTATTTTGATAGTTTTCTACAAGTGCCGCAAATGTTCTTCCTACTGCAAGGCCTGAGCCGTTAAGTGTGTGAACGAAGTTTAATTTGCCATCTTCATTTCTATATCTAATGTTAGCTCTTCTTGCTTGGAAGTCCTCGAAGTTCGAGCAGCTTGATATTTCAACGTATCTGCCATAGCTTGGCATCCAAACTTCTATGTCGTATGTCATTGCTGATGAAAAACCTAGGTCGCCTGTCGATAGTTGAACGACTCTGTAAGGTATTTCAAGCTTTTGAAGCACTGCTTCTGCATCGCCTAATAACTTTTGTAATTCGTCATAGCTTGTTTCTGGCTCAACAAACTTAACAAGTTCAACCTTATCGAATTGGTGGTTACGAATAAGGCCTCTGTTGTCTCTACCTGCAGCGCCCGCTTCTTGTCTGAAGCATGGTGTGTACTCAGTTATGTTTATAGGCAAGTCGCTCACGTCAACAATTTCGTCTCTAAGCATATTTGTTAGAGGCACTTCTGCTGTTGGCACAAGGAAAAAGTCCTTTGATGGCAAGTAGAACATATCATCTTCAAACTTTGGTAATTGTCCTGTACCTAGCATCGATGCTCTATTAACCATAAACGGTGTACTCATCTCAGTGTAATCTTGTTCAAGCGTATGAAGATCAAGCATAAATTGAATTAAGCTTCTTTCAAGTCTTGCTCCATCGCCTTTGAATATAGAAAATCTTGATCCAGATATCTTTCCAGCTCTATCAAAGTCAAGTATATCAAGGTCAGTTCCTAAGTCCCAGTGAGCCTTTGGCTCGAAGTCAAACTCAGTTGGCGTACCATACTTCTTTACTTCGACGTTATCGCTATCATCCTTACCAAAGACAACATCCTTGTTAGGAACGTTTGGTATGCTTAGTAGGTAGTCAGCTATCTTCTCGTCAATCTCCTTAACTTTTGCATCATAATCTTTGATTTCATTTGAAAGCTCTTTCATCTCTTCAAAGATTTTGCTAACGTCTTCGCCAGCCTTCTTAAGCTTAGGCACTTCCTTCGAAATCGAATTTTGCTTTTGCTTCATAGTCTCAACAACTGTTAGAAGCTCTCTTCTCTTCTTGTCTTCTTCAAGAAGCTCTTCGATAGGGAAGCTTCCGTGTCTCTTTTTCAAAGCTTCTAAAACTTCTTCAGGATTTTTTCTGATTCTTTTTATATCTAGCATAAAATCACTCCTTATCTTAATCTTAAATCGCGTCCTTTAAAGCGATATATATAGTAATTTGACAGTATCCTTGACGATAGTCTTTCGCCGTACTTTTCTTTTATAGCGTCAACATTTAAGTTACTTGTGATAAGCGTCTTTAGGTTTTTACTAAGTCTATAGTTAATCAAATCGAGTATAGACTTCGAGCTAATCTGTGTGTCTATCTCAGTTCCAAGGTCATCAATGATTAAAAAGTCCGTGTTGTAAAAGAGATCTCTCTTCGTTATTGCATCGCCATCTGCCTTAAATATAGCCTCATTTATGGTTTGGCACATCTCATAAGAACCGATGTATGTAACATTGACAAGCTTCTCTATAAGCCTCTTTGCTAGTGAAACCGCCATAAAGGATTTGCCCGTACCAACATCACCGAAAAAGAAGATGGATTTGTGCTCATGATTAAAATTATCTGCATAATCCTCAAGGCTCTTCTTTATCTCAAGCATTTCATCTCTTATATCGTCTGTAAATATATTGGCATCGAAATTTTCAAAGCTCTTCTCCCTCATCTCAGTATTGAGTTCATTCGTCTCAAGCATCTTTTCTCTTAGCATCTCGTCAATGCAGGAGCATCTCTTCGACTGATATATGCCAGTGTCCTCACATTTTTCGCAGTCGTAGTGCACTTTGAAAGCATTTTCAAGGCCATATTCCTCAATAAGCTTTTGCTTTTTTGCTTCTATATTTAGTATCTTTTTATTAATATCTTCATAATTTGTAAAATTCATAGACGCAAAGTCATTAAGCACTTCGTTCTTTTCATTTTCAAGGCTTAAAAGCTCTGGGTATTTCTTGTATATAGCGTCTACCCTTTCACTTCTTTCCCTCTCTCTTATGTTCTTAATATTTGCTTTTTGTCTATAAACATCATCTAACAAAGTCATGCTACTTCCTCCAATTGCCTTCATAGGTATCGCTTAGGTAGTCGTCTGGGTATTCTCTTTCGTCAAAGTCCTTCGCCCTCGCCTTTGGCTTCTTAGTATTACTAGTCTTTCTGTCTGATCTATATAGCTCATTCGTTCTCTCAGCGTCTTCAACAGTCTTTATGCCTTCTTTGTGCCACGCCTCAAGTATTGCGTCGAGGTAGGCTATAGAAGGTTTTGATGTATAGATAAAGTTCTCGGCAGCCTTTAAGATGATGTCATTACCATAATCAAAGTCATCGTACCACTTATCTATGACCTTCTTTTCAAAATCAGATACATTTTTAAATGGCATTGCTAGTGACTGCATAAGCTTATTGTAATTTCTTTGACTGTCGTTCAACACATTAAAGTCGCTCATCACTTGAGAAAGGTTTGTGTAGCCCTTGTCGTACCAGTTCATGATGATGGTCTCAACATAAGCTGGCGACTTCTTCTTAAGTATATCATAAGCGTATGAGTAAGCGTGTGATATCATCTCGCAGCTAATGTTGTAGTCACGAAGCCACTTAATGATCTTGATCTTCTCTTGAGTGTTAAGCGGCCTTCTAACGATGTGAGCGACGTCTTGAAACATCTTTTTAACGCCTTCGTCCTTATTTACTTCTATAATTAATTTTGTGTCGCTGCTTAAATCATCTTCATCAATATCAATCTCGTCATCAAAAGTATTTTGACTCACGCTGCTTGTGCCCTTATCTGAAGAAGCCCCTCCAAGGTATAAAGCCTTTAAATCTTTAAAGATGACATCAAAGTTGTAGCTAAGTCCATCGTCCTCAAAGTCAACTATGCCAACCGATTTCCAAAATCTCCATGCATTGGCGACATCTATAAGAGGAATTTTTAAAACTTCGGCTATCTTTTCGTTGCTCGCCTCATTGTCATCGTCTTGTGCAAATCTTAAAGCAAGGAGATATACCTTGACAAAGGTACCGTCCGCTTGCGGCATAAACTCGCTTATAAAAATGTTGTTAACTCTTGTATCTAATAAATTTGAATTAATTTTCTCTAGCGTGAAGCTCAAAAAACTCACCTCTCTTTATCTCGTAAGTGTAGACAAATGACAAAAGCTCCTTGCCATCTTGTCTAAACTCATCTTGATGTTCTATGTACTCTTCTCTAGTCTTGTCAATGTCTTGAATGTTGTATGTATCTAAGTAGTAGGCCCTCTTCGTAAAGCCTAGCTTTTTATATAAGTGTATGGCCTTCTCATTGAAGGCGTTTACGTCAAGCCATATACTTCTCATCTTTAAATCAGTGAAAGCATAAGTCAAAAATTCTTCTAGTATCTCATAGCCATGGCCATGGTTTTGGTAGGCAACATCCATAACTATGGATAGTTCTGCGCTTCTTAATATGTAATTTATCTTTTTTAAACCGATGTAGGCAATGGCCTTGTCATCATAATAAATTGCAAAATAACGTTTAAAGAAGCCCTTCTTCGTCTTGAGCCACGCTTTTACTTCCCAGTCCTCTTCATAGATGAAGTCGTAATCGTTTAAGAGGTAGTAGTTACCCCGTTCCCAGCCTCTAAACCTATAAGCGTCTTCGAGCTCGAGTGGCTTTATCCTATGGTCATTATCCTTCATAAGCCTTGTTCGAAACGTCAAAGAACCTTGTGTACTCATCCTTCCAGATTAAGTTAACCACGCCAATAGGACCGTTTCTGTGCTTCGAAACGATCACTTCTGCTAGATTTGGATTTTCTGTCTCTTTATTATAAACGTAGTCTCTGTAAAGGAACATAACTATGTCGGCGTCTTGCTCTATGGCACCAGACTCTCTTAGGTCAGATAGCTTTGGTCTTTTGTCCGGTCTTTGTTCAAGTGCTCTCGATAGCTGTGAAAGTGCCAAGACTGGTACATCCAGCTCCTTCGCTATGGCCTTAAGGCCTCTTGATATTTGTGAAATTTCTTGAACTCTATTCTCAATCCTTTCGCCAGTCGTCATAAGTTGTAAGTAGTCGATAACAACTAGGTCTAGGCCCTCTTCCATCTTTAGTCTTCTTAGCTTTGCCTTAAGCTCTATTAGGGAGATGGCTGCCGTGTCATCGATATGAAGACTATACTTTGATAGTTCATTCGATGCAGTAATCAGATTGACAAGGTCTTGGCCTTCAAGCTCACCTTTGAATAGACTCGATAAATTCATTTGAGCGAACGAGGCTAATATTCTTTGACCGATTTGCGTCTTACTCATTTCAAGTGAAAACATAGCGACCTTCTTGCCCGCCTTGGCCGCGTTTACAGCAAGGTTAACCGCAAGAGCTGTCTTACCCACAGACGGTCTCGCCGCTAATAGTACTAGGTCTGACTTTTGGAAGCCACCTAATAAGGAGTTAAGATCAGTAAAGCCTGTAGTTACACCGCTTAGCTCCCCTCTGTTTTGAACCCTCTTCATAATTGTTTGAACTGTATCACTCATAATTACATCAAGAGCAGTTAATGAGTTTCTTAGTCCTCCTTGAGAGATTTCAAAAAGGCCTTTCTCTGCCTTTTCAAGAACGTTCTTAGCAGGCGATTTATCTTCAAGCGACAAAGACTTGATCTCATCTGAAAATTCTGCAAGGCTCCTAAGTATAGACTTTTCCTTAAGTATATCTATATAAGTATCTTGGTTTGAGCTAAGTCCTTCGTTGTTTGCATATATGCTTGCAATGTACTTTATTGTCTCAGCATCAACATTCTCACTCGTTTCAAGTGTCTCTGTTACTGTCAATAGGTCTATGGGCTTGTTTAAAGAGAATAAAGTCCTAATCGCATTGAATATCTTTCTATGAAGATCATTATAAAAATCCCCTTCATTAAGTCCTTCAATGGCCTTGACAGCAGCAGTCTTATTTTGCATGGCATTAGCTAAAACTTCCTGCTCAACTATTAAGTTGTTAGGTAATTCTCTTAAAACTTCCATAGTACTCCCCTATATACTTATATTAACTCTTAAATTAGCTGTGATTTGTGGATATAGTCTTAGAACGACAGTATATACACCTGCTTGTTTGATATTTTCCTTCATCTCTATCTTTCTTTTGTCGATATCTAGGCCAAATTCTTCAAGTAAAGCCTTTTGTATGTCTTGTGAAGTAACTGCGCCAAATAATTTGCCAGTTGCTCCACCTTCAGCCTTCATCTTTAAGACTTTCTTTTCTATATCTGCTTTGATTGCATTTGCTTCTTTAGTCTCTTGTTCAATCTTGGCCTTTAGTTCGGCTTGCTCTTCCTTCCATTGCTTAACGTTCTCATCTGTTGCTTCTAGAGCAAGTTTCTTTGGAAATAAGAAGTTTCTCGCATAACCGTCCTTGCTATTAACCATTTCGCCTTTTTTGCCAAGGCCCTTAACGTCTTCTATAAGTATAACTTTCATTATTTAACACCTTCTTCTTTCTTAGATTCATTTTCTTCGTCTTTATATTCTTTTATTTTTCTCTTTAGTTCTTCAACAGCCAAATCAACTGACAAGTCTATCCTAGTTGCTGCTTGATTTAGGTGTCCGCCGCCACCAAGCTTTTCCATAATCAATTGTACGCTTATCTCACCAAGTGATCTTGCTGATACGTGCGTTTCGTTATTTGAGACCTTAACCGCAACGAAAGATGCCTTCATGCCATTGATACTTAGCATCTCATCAGCCGCTTGTGCCGCTATAAGTATTGAGTTATCAACCTTATCTTCAAGTATGCCGATGATGGTATCGTCCATAAATATTTCTGACTGTCTAACTATGTCAGCCCTATTCTTAATAACTAAGTAATCCTCTTTAAAGTACTTCTTAACTACTTCTGGGTCAGCTCCGAACCTTCTAAGCATAGATGCCGCCTCGAATGTCCTTACGCCCGTTTGAACAGTGAAGTTCTTTGTATCAACAGTGATACCCGCAAGTAGTGCCTCTGCCTCGAACTTACTTAAAACTACATTGTCGGTCATATATGTGAATAGCTCTGTAACAAGCTCAGACGTACTCGATGCATATGGCTCTAAGAAGACAAGTTCAGTCGATTCAATAAACTCGCCACTTCTTCTATGGTGGTCAATTACTACTCTGTCCTTTATTTGATCGACTAAGTCTGGTGCCTCGGAGATGGACTTCTTGTGGTGATCGACAACTATCAGTAAAGTCTTTTCATCGATTAAGCCAATAAGTTCCCCCTCAGGCTTTACAACACCCTTTAGGCTTTCTTCTTCATTTATTCTTGCCATGATATTTCTAATACTCATATTGACCGAGTTAAGTGCGATATAAGGAGTTTTGCCTCTCATTCTAACAAGCTTCACTACGCCGATGGCTGAGCCAATCGCGTCCATGTCTGCATTTTTGTGAGGCATGATAATTACGTTTGATGCATCATCAATAAGTGATCTTAGCGCGCCCCCAACTACTCTTGCCTTAACCTTAGTAGTCTTTTCAACAGCCTTCGATTTTCCGCCAAAGTACTCATAATTGTGCCCTCTTCTAAGAACAGCTTGGTCACCGCCTCTACCTAAAGCTATGTCCATGGTATTTCTAGCGATTTCGTATTGCTCAAGAGGCGTCTCTCCATCAGTAGTCGTCGCAATTGAAAGAGTTAGTGGTATTATGCTTTGTACCTTTAAGTCACGAACTCTGTCAAGTATATCAAACTTCTTTTGTATAATCTTTTGAAGATTTTCATTATTTGCAATTATTAAATATCTGTCGTCATCATATTTTCTAACAGTCGCATCATAGCCATTGAAGTAGTTAATAATTTCAGTCTCAACATTGCCAGTGATAGTCGCTCTAAGGCTGTCTTCAACACTGCTTTTAACTTCATCAAGGTTATCGATATAAAGAAGTATAGTCGCTATCTTTTCCTTGTCAATAGTGTCCTTTGCTTCTTTAAGGTCAGTTCTGTTAATCCAGTAAAGAAGAAGCATCTCTCCATCCTTACTGTCTTTCGATTTTACCTTATTCACATAAACTTGATAATAATTATCTCTGTATAATATCTTTAAAGGCTCATCGTCTGCTCCTAATATCTCATTAAGATTTAGTGATGATATAGCGTCAAGTATGTTGTTCTCTGGCTCATCTTCAATTTCTAGCATCTTTATAAATTTACTGTTATACCAGTTAATTTCACCGTCTTGCTTAATTATAACCATAGGGAATGGCATCTTGAACACCGCTTGCTTTGTTAATGAGTCTATGGTCTCCTCGATATTTTCAAAGTTCTTTTGTCTAAGTGTAGTTTGGTCTTCAAAGTTTTGTAAAAACCTAATGTGCAGTGAGACAAAGATGACAAGTGCGATAAAGCCGATGATGATGTTTAGTATCATGAGCATTATGACAAGAACTAGCTCAAAAATTACCTCTATTAAATTTTCTTTAACGTATGCTTCGATTTTTTTGAACATTTTACGCACCCCTTATACTTGTAGTTCCATCAATAAAGCCGAATATAATATTCATGAAAAACATAATTCCTACAAAAAATATTGAAAATGCAAAGTAAAAATTTGCCGCCGTCTTCTTTTTGTAACGAATCTTTAATAAGAACATTACAAAAGACAGTCCCTGTATAGCAAAACTCATGAATATCATCAATGATATATTGTCAACTATAAGCTGATTTAGTCCTAAATTTGTTAGCATAAATATAATTAAGATTGCTAACATTAAGTAAAATGCTGATTTCTTTAGCTTCAAAGCCTCTAAGAATGGCTCTGTAATATTGACGTCGCCTCTTTTTCTGATTATATAATGAGGCAGTTTTAAAGCTATGAAGGCCGATACAAAAGCTAGTAAAAACACAGTGCTTGCTAAGTATTTCTTAAACTCTTGATACGCCATCATGACCATGTCCTTGTCAAAAACAAGGTCGCCCTCGTATGAGTTAACGAGCGCCATCTGCTTATCGAGCCTTGCGTTGAACTTTTCGATGAGATTTATATCGAAATACTCTCTTAAAACTATTATATATATTATGCTCGAGACAACCAATGTTAGTGTCATGGCTATAAGTAGCTTGTCGCCCCTCATATTATTTTTAATCAGCTTAACCGCAATTATTAAGAATGGCAGTCCAAGTATGGCCTTTTCAAATATGAAGGCCGGCTCTAGAAATATTGCCAAGACGCCAAGTGAAGCCATGTAAAGATATATAGAGCTGTAGTCCTTGTTCGCGATTGAGTTCATTAGGTAAGCGCCAAGCACAAGTGGCATCGCAAACACGCCTAAGCTTTTCGTAATAAGTGTGATAAGCGTTAGAGCTAAGAATGTTACGGCCGTCTCAAGATTTTTATTATCTATCTGCATTATCTTTCCTTATAAGTATCGAGATGCTTCATGATCTTTGCGTACATCTCTTCATCTATATATACTTTGCCATCTATCTCTTTATTTCTTAAGTAATCAGCGATGAACTTTATATCAAGTATCGAATAAACTTTAACACCATAGTCATCTTCAAGCTCGTGAATAGCTGACTTGTCGCCAGTGCCTCTCTCCATCCTATTAACAGAGATGATCAGAGCCTTAACTTTTGCGTCGTAGCGCTTAAGTATATCGATAGACTCTCTAACAGCAGTTCCTGCAGTGATTACATCTTCAATGATAACTACATCTGAGTCAGCATTTGGAGTCTCTCCAACGAATATACCTTTTTCGCCGTGATCCTTTGCTTCTTTTCTGTTAAATGAGTAGCCGATCTCAAGGCCATAGTTCTTGTAAAGACTTACAGCGCAAGAAACTACTAGCGGTATGCCCTTATATGCTGGGCCAAATAGTAGCGGCTTATCTAATTTAATATTGTCCATATAAGCTTTGGCATAAAAGTCGCCAAGCTTAGCTATCTCTTCAGAATTATTAAAAAATCCTGTGTTAATAAAGTATGGGCTCATCCTTCCAGACTTAGTCTTGAAGTCGCCAAACTTTAAAACATCCGATTTAAGCATTAAATGTATAAAATCTTCTTTGTATGACATTATCCTATGTTCACATCCTTAATTAAAATATATTTTGGTCCATAGTAATTATCTATATGAATCATCTCTTTAGAAAAATACATATCTAATCCTTTTTCCATGATATTAGCAGAAAAAGCACCGTTGTTGATGATTTTTGTTTCTTTGCCGTCATAGTACTTGGCAAGTCTAAACTCGCCGCCAAATATACCTATAGAAGCATCTGCTTGAAAGCTTGAGAAACTCTTTATCTCAAGATGTCTAGTCTTTCTCATCTCATCGATAGACATAGAGCCAGGAGCTACTTCGATATTTACTAAATTACCTGTAGCATCAATACCCATGTATGAGGCGAATCTTTGACCGGCAGCTACGTTTATCATCTTGCCGTCCTTAAATATTTGTGTTTCTTTTAGCTTAACGCCGTCACTATCGTATTTGCTATTGTGAACGGAGCCTTCAATTTCAGGCTTTAGAGTGATATTTACAAGATCGCCCTTAGCACCTTTATGCGCCTCTTCATTTAATTTTAGCTTATTAAGCTTCATATAATGAGTAGAGCCGCTTGCTTGATAATTATAAAAGTTAAAGAAGGCTGGAACATCAAGACCAGTGATGATAACATCAACTGCTTCAATAGGTTCAGCTGGCATAGACATAGCTCTGTCCTCTGCCTCTTTAAGCTCTTCGTAAATATTTTCTTCAAATTCTTTTTCATTTAGCTTTGAAAAAGTAAACATTCTGTAAACTTCAATTGAGCCCGCTTCACCGCACGCATCAGCAATTGATTCAACAATTATCTCGCTCTTTTTAGACTTGCAGTCGCAGCCCCTTGAGTTCACAAGATTTTCTTCTATATTATTAACAAAGATTTCGCATGAGTTTATCTTAGATTTTGTTCCATAGTCTTTGTAAACTATGTCCTTCACCTTTTTTATAGTCTCAAGCTCATCTATATAAGCTTTTTCATCTACTAATTCAGTGCCTTCAGCTAAAGGAAAGTGCTTGTTCTTTATGAATTTTGCTCTCTCATAAGCAAGAGATACTTTTCTTGCGATTTCTTCGCCACTATCCGATGGAGCTGTGTTAAATGAAGAGTCTCCTCTAAATTTTTTGCCATGTTCTTCAGTATCAGCATATATAGTCACACTCACGTCATCAGTCTCAACGCTCCTGTCCATATCTATAGCATCTCTTATTAAGAAAAGCTCCTTGCTAGATGTTTTCTTCCTAATTAACTTAAAATCAGAGATTTCTTTATTTTCTTTTATTATATCAATAATATTTTTAATTCTATCCATTAGCTTAATCTCCCTTTAAACTTTAAGTAGCTGCCACCAGTTGAAGTCTTAACCCATTCCTTATAGCCTTTGCCACAGTAACCAGAGCCATTCATTTCGATTTCTCCAGAAACCATGGATATAGACTCAAGCACGTCAGGTACATAGCCTGTTAGTGTTGCTGGGCTAAATACTTTTCCAGTTAATTTACCGTCCTTTATCTCTCTCGCCTTCATGGCAGTGCATTGAATTCCCCAGTTCTTAGGGTCTTCCATACCATTGTTCATGCCGTCAAGTAAAAATCCGTAGTCAATGGACTTGATCATATCGTCAACGCTGTCCATACCGCCTTCAAAGAAAGTGTTTGTCATTCTTGTATAAGCCTTTCTTCTGAAAGATTCTCTCTTGCCATTGCCAGTTGGCTTAACGCCCAAAGACATTGCAGATAGCTTATCCGCCATACCTCTTCTAAGTATACCATTTTCAATAATAACAGTGTCAGACGCTAAAGTACCTTCGTCGTCAAAGCTGTAGCTTGAGCATTCGCCAATAGCTGTGGCACCGTCATGCATTGTAGTTATGTCACTTGCCACTCTTTTGTTGACATAGTCCTTTGCCAAAGCTCTGTCCTTAACAAACATATCCATCTCTACTCCGTGGCCAAAAGCCTCATGAGCAAGTAAACCTGTGATGTCTGGCGCACTAATTAAATCATAGTAACCGGGTTTAACTAGTTCCGAGCCAAGAAGTTCAATCGCATTATGAACAACTTCTTTATATATCTTGTCAAGCTCCTTAAGTACTTCCAAGCCGCCTAGTCTGCTTACGCTCTTGTAATCATATCTAAAGTCGTCGTCCTTTTGAACGTCAGCCTCAGCCATAACGCTAGTAAAAGCATATGATTGATTCAAACACATCTTTTTAGAAACAAAAAGCTTTCTCACTTCAGTTTCTATGTACATAGCTCTCGCAGAAACAACTAGATCAGACTCTTTAAGCATCTTATCCTTTATATTTGTTAAGTAATTTATCTTCTCTTGAACGCTCATCTCATCAAGAGAAATTTCTAAATCAGATGAAAAATCCTTAATAAATTCTTCCTCATCGATTAAAGAATATTTTCTCATAGAGAAATTGTTCTCTTTATAAAATTTATAATTTTCATTAATTTCTTTTTTTATCATCTTGGAGAGCTCTTCTGGGCTTTGAAGCTTATCAAAAGATACTTCACCATAATAATCATTATTATATACACGTGCTACAAAACCTCTCTCGCTGTCCATGCCTTCGCCAACACGTGTTATGCTCTTTGATACCATGTAATTACTTGAGTCAGTATCAGTAGCAAGTATCGATACATAATCAAAGTCCTTGCTAAGTAAGTCAACTGTCTTTACAAGGCATTCCTTTGCATCCAATAAGAACTGTGATAATTTATTTTTCATCAGTCTTCTTCTCCTTTCTCTCAGGCTTGCTTGTGCATAAACCAACGATTAAAAGAAGGTCAACAATAAGTAATGCTGGAACAGTATACGCAGCTATGGGTTTGTATACTACATTAGCTATAGTGAATGCTAGTAAAATAATAAATGCTGTTTTAATTAAATATTTTCCGTTCATACTTCCACCTCTTAAGACATTATATCACATATGAAAGTTATTTATCAATATTAATTATATTTAAATCAATTTACTTTTCTCTTAATTGTCAAGACATATCTTACACTTAGAAAAATATTCTTTTACAACTTGCTTTGGCGTTTTTAAATATTATTTTAAAACGCTTTTGACATAAAAAAAGAACATCGAATCATGTTCTATGCGCTGGTGCTTATTTAATCCTCTCTAATATTTGTGTTTTACTTCTTAAAATTTGGTCTTGAGAAGCTGTCCTCCCACATGTTGCCGACTATCTTGATTGAGCCGGTGTTATATGCATCAATCGTAAATCCATTCCTTATATATGTTCTGTTGATTGAGTATATATCGTACATAGTTCCAGATGGATAGTCCAAGTGAACATAGTGTAGAGGTGCTTGCTTGTATGCTGGTATCAAATTAGGTTCACCTTTAGTTACCCAGTATGCATGGTAGTATTTATTTGGATCACTTTGTGCTTCAAATTGAGTCTCCATGTTTATAGCTCTGCCTCTATAAATGATTTTTTCTCCACTTACACTTGAATCCTTTGTATATGGTCTTATTCTCAATAGACTTGCATCATCTTTAGTCTTTGATACAAATTTAGATATAGCGTTCTTATTAAAATCACTTTTAATTTTATTTGCTTTTATTCTTTCTTCAATGTATCTTGAATCCTTTGAAGATGATCTCTCTGGTGCATTCTTTGCACTATTATATTGAACATTTGGATCAAAATATTCTGTTTGTGATTTAATGTTGCCTTTTAATGTAAGTGCTACGTTTTTATTTGATCTTATTACATCGGACTCATTCTTGAATTGTGGTTCATCATAGTCAGTAATTATCTTCCACTTATCTCCACTGTATTTGAAACCATAACCAGATTTCATTTTTTGGGTATCTTTGCTGTTTGGTACTGGTGTTAATTTTGCCTTGTCTGTTATTCTCTTAGCAGATGCATGGTATTCATTGCCAACACCTATTCTATATTTCCATTTTACACGAGGTGCGTATACTGGTGGTATTTCACCTGCTGGACTAGATTTTTGTGTTTCTCCATCTGGCCATTCTTGATGATGGTTGTCTGGTGCTGTTCTACAACAAGTATGATAGCAAGTTTCTGAAACATATACATCTTCCATTATTTTCTTGCCATCCTTATCATACTTTCCTGTCCATTCTTCTTCGTATCCTCCACATTCATATGGATAACAGTTGTATGTTTCTATCTTTTCTCTTCCTTTAACATCCCTTTGTTGTACCTTTTGATATCTATCATGTCTTGTTAATTTGTAACGTGGTTCAACTAAAAGTTCATATCTTTGGTCGCATCTTATATTTGTAGATCGTAAATCTTTCCATACTTTTTGGTCTAAATATCTGTGTGTGACTATAGGATTTGGTGCTTTATCATATACATTTATATTGCTTCCATTGTATTTTCTAACAACAGTGTTGTTTATTCCTTCTTTTTCTTTTACATAATTTATGGATTTTGTAAGTATACTGTTTGGTACATATGTTTTATCTTTCCATGAGTCAAGTTCTACTGTATAGTGTGTTTTATCTGTTGCATATACTGGAAGACCTGGAGATATAACTCCTTCTTGGAACGGGTTCCAGAATCTATCTTCTCTTTGGAACTTACTTGTCCAAAGCTCATTATTATATTGACTTACGATAGAAGGTATTTTATCCTGCATATTTTTTTGATTTGCTTTTATCTTACCAGAGTACTTGCTAAATGTTGACATTGTTTCAAATGTTTGATTTCTTTTGTCACTTAAATCGCATAGGTCAAAGTTTCTTGTTAATGGATCGTTTAATAGCGGAGTTCTTGTTGTATATGAAGATATAGGTCCATCTTCTCTAATGCTCTTAGAACAAGAACCCGCTGCTGGTGTAACTGGTCCGTTATAACAAGTCATTGGCTGTGGGTCTGGCCAGTTCGCAAAGTCATCACATAAATCTACACCTGGTGTTTCCTTGCATACAACAGATTTTACAACATTTGTTTTAGCATGAAAACTTGTTTGTGGTGTATTCCTTTGCTGTTCAGCCCATCTACGTAAATCTTTAGAACTTTTACCTTCTAATGATTTTAATGCACTGTCATACGCTGGAGTTCCTTCTTTTAAATTAGTTTTTGTATTTAGAAATGTTTTTGCATCATAACTATCCTTAAGATTATCCATCTCTTTTGCAGCTTTATCTAATATCTGAGAAAATTGAGTATTCCCTGTATGCAAAGTTGCCTCAGAGTAAACTTTATTGCCATCTACACTCTTAACATCTGAGAAGAATCCATCTCCAACATTGTCCCCTCTACCTTTTGATGTGTGTGTATTACTGTCTCTTGTATCTTCCCAAGCTTCCTTGCCATATTGTGCTGTTTTCATATCTACATTTGCATTTTTAGATTCAGTCACTATACCTACTTTATATGATCCATCTGGGTTTGTTCCTATAATTGTTGCCGTAGATTTAAAATCTGGACCATCAACAGTAACTGTATCTCCTTTCTTAGGTGCCGTACCTGGTGGATTGCCGTGGAATTGAAAGTTTTGTTGTGTTTCTATAACGTCCCCAGTTATCTCTGTACATTCAGCTCTCGCTATACTAAATACATTTAAAAACAGCATTGTGAAAATCACGAATGCCGTTATATATCTCTTCATATTAAATTCACTCCTTTACTATTTTGCTAATAATGTTTTCATATATGAACCAATCCTAAAATTTGTGCATTTATATTTAACACCATCCATATATTGTTTATATGATATATCTGGTATATCAATGAAGTATAAACCATTTGTTGTTGAAATTACTGCTTTATCTATAGTAAAATCACCATACTTATTCAAGTAATCATCTATATCACCAGTTGATAACATAGCGCCTTCATTTGTTATATAATAATCTGGATTTAATGAGAATATTACTCTATTAATAAATTTATCCTTAGCAATACCAGTAACTGAAATATCAACCACACCAGTTGCATCGTATATCTTATCCATGGATGTGCATAATAAATCTGCTTCACTTAATCCTAAGCTTCCTGATTTTTTTCTATTTAAGTTTTTGTGTTGTATTCTATATTCTTCTTTGCTTATCTCTACGCATTGATTTCTATATTTAAGAATATTGTCATCAAAACCATAATCATAATAAAACTCTTTTTTCAATAAGCCTTCTTCTCTTTTTTGAAACTCTTTATCATAGTCCGGGTGTCCTTTAGTAAATATAGCAGTTCCGACTCTTGTATCATTTTTGTTAGTCTTGAATATACTCCAATTCGCTGGTCTTTGTCCTACAGTATCCACTTTTTTAAAAGGTGCTTGTGATGTATATTCAAGTACTGTACCTTTAAAATAAGTAACTGAGCCATTTGCATTATTAGTGATGTCAGCTGCAGTTGGATATATATCGTAAGTACTTCCTTTTTCAATAATCTGATTTTTTTGAAATCTAGCTGTAGGTAGCTCTTCTGGTTTTGGTATTTTTTGCCCACTTGCTGTTACCCATGCTAGGTTCTTGTTTTGTGTTGGTGTTTGTGGTGTAGGTGTTTGTGTTGCTGGTTTTGGTTGTTGGGCTGTTGTAACCCCTGTGCCTGCGCCTGGTCTTAGGACTACTTCCTTTGCTTTATTGTCCCAATCGACTTTGAAGCCCAATGTCTCTGCTATGTTTCTTATAGGTAAGAATGTTTTTGATATAGCTGGGTCGATTTGTGCTGGCACGTCTATCGTTACTGCTTTGCCATCTGCCCACATAAGTGGTTTGCCTACTGGGTATGATATTGTCTTACCAGCATATGTGATGTCAACTATGTGGTTTGTGCCGTCCCACTCAACTTTGGCTCCTTCGATTGCGTTTACTAGGTCTCTTACTCCTACACATGTTCTTCCACTCACAACTCTTAAGCCGTCTGTCATCTTTTGATCGACTCTCACTTTTTCTCCGTCTTTGATGATGAATAGTTTTACTTCGCCTTGGAAGTGTTTAATCTCTTGCTTAATTGGCGCTACTTTATTAAATTCTTTGATTGCTTCGTCTGGTGCTGCTAGAACTGTAGCTGTTAATACTTGTGTGGCTATAATTGTACTTAATATTGCTTTTTTTGCTTTCATTATAAATCTCCTTTACTTATATACTTTTACTTTATCTTAATTATACAATAAATCTGTATATATTTCTAGTATTCTTTTAAATAATATTTTGTCCTACTCTTTCCAAACATGTTCATATTTTTAAATATGAACATAGTTTATTTTGTTTTTGTGTATAGTTTTATGAAATACTATATTTATTGCAAGAATTTGGGGTGTAATCTAAGATTTTTTTCAAGTGTAAGAAAAAGTGGTGTTTTTTGTTTAAATTTTTGTTTTTACTAAAATTTTGATCTTTCTCTATGATTTTCATATTAAATGATATATTTTGCGCATAAAAATAAGCCTGCATCTCTGCAAGCTTATCGATTACATTTTACTATTTAATTTAATATTAATAAATTTCTTCTAAATCTTATTTTACTTCTTCCATTAACTTACCCATAAGCCAAACGACATCTGAGCGCCATTTCTTATGACGTGGTGGGCAATATATCTTTGCGAATGTTTTTAGTGATTTGCCTTTATATAGGTTTCTTGTTATTAGCTCTCCAAAGTATAGGATATTGTCCTTTGGTGTTTTAAAGCTTAGGTATCCGTTTGATCCTCTTATACCGTAGAAGTTATTTGTATTTGCTTGTCTACCTTCCCAGCCTGCTTCTGCGATTGATACTGCGATGGCAAATATGCCGTTAACTCCATATGTGTTTTCAAGTGCCTTAAAACTTTCTCCTTGTCCAGCTAAAGCTGTCTTCGCTAAGACTTTATTAAATTCTTCTACACTTAAATTTGTTGTTTGATAAACGTCGTATGTAAGATTCTTTTCTTCTTCTACCATGACTAAAACTAGTTCATCTAGGTCGCTAATAATCTCACTGTCTCTTCTGTTTATCATGTCTTCTTCATTATAGTTAATAATCATATCTATATCTTCTTGATTATTGTCTTGATTGTTTTCATCTTCCCTTTGCGCCATAGTTCCTGTACTATTTAATATATTTCCAAAAAGAAAAACAAACAATAGTAAAAATGTAATAATAAATTTTTTCCTATTCATTTTGTCCCTCCTATTTTTACAATTGCTATTGTAACAAAATTTAATGTAAATGTCTAGTTAAAGTTTTTTAATTAAATTATGACACAAATATTAAGATATGTTACAAATTCTTCATATTATTTTCCAAGATTTTCGCCAAAGAGTATTGAAATTTCTACGTTTACATTATATAATAATGAAAGAGATATTTCGTATAAATAATCTGTTTTTTATGAAGGAAATTGTTTCAAAAAAATGAAATTATATAATTTTGTTTCATAATAAGGGTTTCGAAATAATTTGAGGTGTAAAATGAGAGATAATTTTGAATATAGAAGAAAAAAAAGAAAAAACAAAAAAACTATTTCTCTTACGATTTTTGTTCTTATTTTATTAGGAATGATATATTTTTTATATAGTAACTACTATTTAAATAGAAATAAAGAAAATATAAATGTAGATGAAATTTTTGATGGTATCAAAAAGACAAATATTGTTAAGGAATTAATTGACAAGGAGATCTACAATTATAATTTTAAGATAAAAGAGAAAGAGCTTCTTGCATATAGAAAGAAGCGTAAGGAAGAAGAACTTGCTAAGCTATTGGCAAAAGGTGAAGAAGTTAATCCTAAGGACTTTAAGAATGTAAAGGTTTCGAAGTCTTCTGTAAACACTGTTCCTATATCTGTCTACAAGGAATACTTTAAGGAAGACCTCTTCATTGGTGACTCGATCACTGAAGAGCTTAAGTACTACAAATTCCTTTATGACAACAATGTCTTTTCAAAGATTGGTTTAAATACTGATACGCTTAGAAAACTTATTCCGGATGAGGACTTTGGTATTGAACCTAAAAACATTTATCTAATGATGGGTCTTAATGACTCTGTCTTTGTTAAGACTGAGGAAAAGTTTAAGGAAAGGTATCTAGCGATGCTTGATGCTCTTGAAGCGAAGTTCCCTAATGCGAAAATTTATCTACAAGCCATCTTCCCTGTAAGTAAAGCTTTGGATGAAAAAGAGGATGCAAGGGTAAATAATACTAAGATAAATTCATTTAATGAAGTTATCAAAACTATTGCGAGTGAGAGAGGACTTGATTATTTAGACTTCTCTTACCTATTAAAAGAAAACGAAGACTACTTCGAACCAGATGGCATGCACTTAAAGAGCAAGTTTCACAAGGTCTGGTTGAATGAAGTCAAGAATATTCACTAAAGTATAAAAGGTAGGTTAATTATGAAAAAGATGATTTTATTTATAAGCGTTGCGCTTATGATATTTATGATTGGCTGCTCAAGTAAAGATGTGAGCCTTACAGATATTAAAGATAAGTTAAAAGATACGGTTGATTTCTCAACTTTCTCCAAAGAAGAAGAAAGTTCTTTCTTAAAAGATACTTTTGATTTTGATATGGACAAAATTGAAGAATATGAAGTGTATGTCCCACAAACTAATCTTAATACAAATACAATTCTATTACTTAATCTTAAAAATGCAAGCGATGCTAGTGAATTTAAAGAAAAGATTGATGCATACAAAGAAAATCTTTTAAGTATATACGAAGACTACGCTCCTGATCAAGCAGAATTTGTTAAATACAGCGTATATGAAGAACATGGCAAGACTATCGTATTCGTAATATCAGATAAGTCAGAAGAAGTTAAAAAGGCTTTAGCTGATCTATATAAATAATGGTATTCTCATCACTTTTATTTCTATACGTATTCTTACCAATTGCATTATTCTTATACTATATATCGCCTGAAAAGATAAAGAACTTCACGCTCTTTATCCTCTCCCTCATCTTTTACGCATGGGGCGAGCCGATATATGTAGGGATAATGCTTTTTTCCAGTGTATTTGATTATTGCAATGGAAGACTTTTAAATAAATTTAAAGAAGATTGGAAACGTAAAGCAGTCCTTATATTGAGTGTAATTGTCAATATTGGCCTGCTTTTTTTCTTTAAGTACTATAATTTTGTGATTGATAACTTAAATTATCTATTTAATTTAAATATCAGTGCAAGCACATTGACACTACCTCTTGGTATATCATTCTACACATTCCAAACGCTTAGCTACACGATAGATGTATATAGAGGCGAGGTCGAAGCGTCAAATAGCTTCTTCGATTACAGTGCCTATGTCGCAATGTTCCCTCAGCTAGTTGCTGGGCCTATAGTTAGGTACATCGACATCTATAATCAGCTTAAGAATAGGGACTTTTCTGACAGCTCTATTGCTTACGGCATCAAGAGATTTGTTTATGGTCTTGCTAAAAAAGTTTTGATTGCAAATAAACTTGGCGAGCTATATAAGATAATACTTGCGAAAGAGGTGTCAGGACTAGCCTCATCAATGGCGTGGCTCGGCATCATCGCCTTTACTCTTCAAATCTACTTTGACTTTAGTGGCTACTCAGACATGGCAATAGGTTTAGGCCGTATGCTTGGCTTTGACTTCTTGGAAAACTTTAACTTCCCTTACATTTCAAGGTCCATCACTGAATTTTGGAGACGCTGGCACATGAGCTTATCACTGTGGTTCAGAAATTATGTCTACATACCACTTGGCGGAAATAGAGTGAAAGTACCTAGACAGATACTAAACTTATTTATCACTTGGTTCCTAACAGGTTTTTGGCATGGAGCGGACTTTAACTTCATTATCTGGGGTCTATACTACTTCACTTTACTTGTCTTGGAAAAATTCGTTTATTCGAAGGCACTTGATAAGGCGCCAAATTTCATTAAGCATATATATACGATGCTCTTAGTAATTATTAGCTGGGTTATATTTGAGTTTAAAGTGGCAGATATAGGACCATTCTTAAAGGCGATGTTTAATTTTAAAAACTTTACCTCGCCTGAAGCGCTATTCTACTTAAAAGAATACGGCTTCTATCTAGTGCTTGGCACAGTGCTTTCATTAGGCGCATGCAAAAAGCTTATTAGCAAGACAAGAAAAACGACTTACTTAGAAATTGCCTTTTTATTCATCTTGCTAATACTTGTGACAATGTCACTAATTAGCGAGTCCTACAACCCATTCTTGTATTTTAGATTTTAGGTGACAGATATGAAAGATAAATTACTCAAAATATTATTCTTTGTCTTTATAGCTTCGGTTTTACTAGCAAACGTCATTAGTGAAGACAGAAGCTTTAGTCAAAATGAAAATAGAGTTTTGGAAGAGCTTCCAAAGTTTTCGTTCTTTTCACTAAAAAGCGGCGATTTCACTAAGAAGTTCGAAGCATATTGCAAGGATCAATTCATATTCAAAGATGCCTTAGTTGGCGCTAGATCAAAGCTTGACTACGCTCTTGGCAAAAGAGAATTTAATAATGTCTATATCGGCTCGGACAAAAATTATTACGAAAAATATATTTATGACGAAAAAAAGGTAGATAAGTTCATTAAGTATGTAAACGATATCGATGTCAAGGATAAGTACATCGCCATCTGCCCCGATAAAGGCGAGGTCTATAGAGAGAGACTTCCTAAGGGCGCCCTCTTTAGCAATGAAAGAGTGGTTCTTGATAGATACAAAAATGAAATAGACGCTACTTACATCGACCTATATAAAATTATGATGAATCACAAGGACGAATACATCTTCTACAAGTCCGACCACCACTGGCGTGAAGGCGCTTACCTTGCTTATAAAGAGCTTGCTAGTGCCATGGGTCTAGAAGAGATGAAGGATATAAAGAAAGTGACTTGTGATAATTTTAGAGGCTCACTCGATTCAAAGTCTTCTTATTATAATAGTGCTGTCGACGAAATATTATTTTACCTGCCAAAAAATTATGATGAGATAAAAGTTAAGGGCGATGACAAAGAGATTAAGGTCCTTAATAAAGATGAGTTCAAGAAAAAAGATAAGTACAAGGCGCTATTCAGTGGTAACTATGGTCTAGTTGAAATAGAAGGCAATCCTTCTTCAGATAAAACTCTTCTTATTATAAAGGACTCCTTTGCAAACGCAGTGGCAAGTCTATTTACAAATGAATACAAAACTATATACATGGTGGACAAACGTTTCTTCAATCAAAAGATTAATGACTTTATCAAGGAGAATGATATCGATACTTGCTTGGTCCTTGGCAGCGTGAATGGACTTAATTAAAGCTTGAAAAATCCCGCTTTATGTTGTATTATATACTTAGAGGTGAAACTATGAATAAAAGAAAAATTTCGCTAATGATAGTATTAGTTTTATTATTTAGCATTTTATCATCTTGCAAGCCAAAGCTAAGAACGAAGTTTTCGTTTAATTACTTCGACAGCTTCGATACTTTGGTTAAGTCGACTGGCTACTTCTACAGCCAAGGTGAAGCAGATGAATTCGATAAAAAATTAGCTGAAAAATTAAAGTACTACGACCACCTATTCGACTGCCACAAGGAGCACGAAGGCATCAACAATGTTTTTACCATCAACAAGATGGCTGGCAAAGAAAAGGTTAAGGTCGATAAGGCTCTTATAGATCTTATATCGCAAGCAAAAACACTCGGCCTAAAGTATGACTCTAATGTAAATATTGCTTTTGGCGCAATAATCGAACTTTGGGAAAAAAGCATGACTGAGGCTCTTGAAAATGATGAATTGAAGGCGACTATACCAGATATGAACGAGCTTAAAGAGAAGGCTAAGTACGCCTCACTAAATAATATCATCATTGATAAAGAAGAAAATACTGTATATATTTCAGATGAAAAGACTAAGCTAAACCTAGGCGCCGTTGCCAAGGGATATGCTGTTGAGCTTATATGCAACGAGCTTAAGGAAGATGGCTTTGACTCAGTAGTTATCAGTGCTGGCGGCAATGTTAAGACCATCGGCCACCCTAACGGCGAAACTGATAGGAAGTGGACTATAGGCGTTGAAAATCCTTACTCTGCATCAGAGATGAAGGAAGGCGACTCTGAAATTTATGACATACTATACACTATGGATAAGGCAATCGTTACATCTGGTGACTACCAAAGATATTTCTATGGCCTTGACAATGTTAAATACAATCACATCATAGACACAAGAACTCTATCGAGCGCTAGAAACTTTAGAGCTGTCACTGTAATCACTAAGGACTCAGGCATTGCGGACTTCCTGTCTACCCTACTATTCACACTGTCTTATGAAGAAGGCGTAGATGTACTTAAGGACTTCCCTGACACTGAAGCTTTGTGGATTAACTTTGATAATACTGAGTTCTACACTGATGGGCTTAAGCACTACTCCAAGGCTTTAGGAGCAACTAAGTAATGTTTAAGAACACAATGAGGGCGCTTATCACATATATACTGATCACAGTAATTTCAGTACTTATGATGCTTTCACTAAAGAAGCTCGATAATCCACTAGTATTAAGGATAGTCATGATTATCTACTCACTAGTATTACTTATGCTGTTCTACTTATCAGGCTTTTTAGTAAACACTAGATATAGGAAGAACAAGGCGCTTAAATCGTACAACTTAATCATATTTATAGGCCTAATTATATTTATAGCCTCGCTAATACTTTCGAAGTTCTATATAAAAGCGGAGCTATTCACAGAGAAATATTTCATATTCAATATAATGAATCAAGCTATGTACCTAGTTTTGAAGAGCTTTTTTATACCAGTAAACGCTATCACATCGTTCATTGCGTTTTTACTAACAAAGCTTCTCTACTCACTGGGCGTTCATAGCAAATACAAGTTAAGGAAGTGATAATATGGCAAAAACTATTGACGACAAATTTATGGATCTAATGAAGGAAACTAATGAAAAATTTGATGCACTTAGAAACAAGATTGACAATATACCTAAGATGTCTAAGGCGGGCACAAGACTTATTACTAAGGAAGAAAAAGAACTTATTGAAAATTCAATGAGAGAAGAAAAAATTTCAAAAGAAGAAAATACTGAAGAAAACACTATTGAAGAATAATTAAAGGAGTTAATATGCTTATAGACGGTGAAGTAATTAAAATTGTATATAGAAATGATTTGAACGCGTATACCGTTATGCAAGTTAACTCTGACGGCGAGCTTATCACTTGCGTTGGCACTGCCTTGACTGTTAAGGAGCACGACTACGTTGAGCTTGAGGGCGAGCTTGTCTTTCACGAGAAGTACGGCGAACAAATTAATTTTACTAGGCTTAGCTTTAAGGAGAGAGACACAATTGAATCGATTAGGAGCTACTTGATTAAAAGTGGCATTCCTAAGATTGGTGAGAAAAGAGCCGAAGAGATTATTGACCTCTTCGGCCTTGATTCTATTAAAGTAATTTTTAACGAAACAGATAAACTTCTTCAAGTAAGAGGCATAGGTAAAAAGGCCCTTGCTGATATAAAAGAATACATAAAATCAAATAAAGAGCGTGAAGAGATACTTCAAAAGCTTGCGAAATACAATCTGCCAACGGCTACCCTTTTAAAGATATATAATATATATGGAGATGAAGCCATCAATATATTAAAAAACAATCCATATAGACTTATCTACGACAAGATTGGTATCGGCTTTAAAACTGCGGATAAGATTGCTCTTGAAGAAGGCGCAGACGCCAATGGACTTGAGCGATTAAAGGCAGCCATCATCTACCTTTTAAACATATATCTTGCTCAAGGCTCGACCTACATACCAAAGGACAGGCTATATGAAGAGCTCAAATTTCTTATGACTATGGACGAGGATAAATTTAATCTCGCCATCAAAGAGCTCGCAACTACTGGAAACATCGCTGTTAAGAAGGAGCGCGGAACTAAGTATAATGTCTACCTAAGCCTTTACTACGAGAAAGAGCTTGAGTGCGCGAAAAGGCTCTACGACATTAAAAACGCGTCCCCATCGACCTATGTCTTCGACTGCGACGAGCTTATAGAAAAGTATGAAGCAAGTGAAAATATTATCTTTGACGAAAAACAAAAGCTTGCAATTAAGAAGGCTTTTGTCAATAACATCTCCATCATCACAGGTGGACCAGGTACTGGAAAGACCTCGATCATCGAAGCCATCATCACTATACTAAAGACTTTCAATATATCTTTTGCTCTTGCGGCGCCGACTGGTAAGGCCGCCAAGCGTATGGAAGAAAAAACGGGTGAAGCGGCTATGACTCTTCATAGGCTATTAAACATCGCCCCTATCGATGGCGCGGACTTTTTCGAAAGCTCTGAGGATATCGAAGCAGACTTTATTATAGTTGACGAAGTATCTATGATGGATACGCTTCTCTTTAGTGAGCTTCTTGCGGCTATTGAGCCAGGCAAATCACTACTCTTACTTGGTGACAAGGACCAGCTACCTAGTGTTGGCGCTGGCAATGTCTTAGAAGATTTAATCAATTCGAATGAGGTCGAAACGACTGAGCTAGATCATATATATAGGCAAAGTGAAAATAGTATGATAGCGATTAACTCGCAAGAGATACGCATGGGCCGTATGCCTGAGGTAAATAAGAAGGACAGCGACTTCTTCTTTATTATCAAAGACTCGGACGATGATATACTTGAAGAGATACTTGATCTTTTAAATGAAAGGCTGATTAATTACTTCAGTTTAGACCCATTCAAAGACGTGCAAATACTTACGCCTACTAAAAAAGGCAAGCTTGGCACGCTTAATCTAAATTACATGCTGCAAAACCTACTCAATTCACGCGCTGATAAGGAAACTGTCAGAGCCATGGGCAAGGAGTTTCGTGTTGGCGACAAAGTAATTCAGATGAAGAATAATTACGATATAATTTCACATGAGTATAAGAATGGTAAGTACGAAGAAGTGACTGGCGTCTTCAATGGTGACACTGGCATAATCAGAAGCGTCGATAAAGATAATGAGACCATTGACATAGACTTCGACGACGGCAAGAGCGCTACATATGATTTCTCCTTACTTGGAGAGCTCTCACTTAGCTATGCCCTAACCGTTCATAAGTCCCAAGGCAGTGAGTTTGACTGCGTTATCATGCCCATTACCTACGCTAATGAAAAGCTTCTAACAAGAAATCTTCTCTACACGGCCATAACGAGAGCGAAAAAGCTACTTATCCTGGTCGGCAGAGAAAAATATCTAAAGCTAATGATTGACAATAACTTCATCAGCACTAGATACACTAGCCTTGAAAAAAGGATACGCGATTTAAAGAAGGTATTCAAATGAAAATCTGTCCATTTTGTAATGAAGCATTTGACGGCGTAATGCCCTACTGCTCTAGCTGCAGCTCAAATATTGAGATAATCAGAAAAACTTTCTTCATTGATGGCTTTGAGAGGCTCTACTCAATCGTCTACTACAACGACTTTTTCAGAGAGCACCTATTTAACTACAAGTTTGGCATGCAGAAAAAATATTTATCTGCCCTCGCCTATCTATTTGAAGAAGAGATAAAAAAGATTATGATAGATGAGAATATTGATTATATAGCAAGCGTCCCCATGAACGAAGAAAAGCTAAGGAAGAAAGGCTTTGACCATATGGGCGAAATTGTAAAGATCATCTCTAAGGACACGGGCCTAAAGCTATATACTTATAAAAAGCTACAAGCGCGTGATATGCACAAGCTGAGCTACTCTGAAAGAGCTCATATGAAGGGCATATTTCAAAAAAGCGCTGATGCAAGTGGCAATGTACTAATAATCGATGATATAATAACAACAGGAACGACTATGAAGGACTCGGCTCGCGCCATGAAGGACGCAGGCTTTGACAAGGTCTTCGGTCTAATCCTGTGCTCAAGGAGGTAAATATGTTTAAATACGCAATAATTGGTGGAACGGCTCTTAAGAGCATGAAGAGCATTGAGACAAAGACAATAGAGAATGAATATGGCCTTTGTGAATACAATGTTCTTAATGAAGATACTATCTTCGTTCCAAGGCACGGAATGAACTACTCAGTTCCCCCTACATTTATAAATTTCAGAGCAAATGTTAAGGCGATGAAGGACTTAGGCGTGGAATATGCTTATGCAATCAACTCAGTCGGCTCCCTTAGAGAAGAAGTAGAGCCGCTTACTATAGTCATGGCGACTGACTTTTTGGACTTCACTAAGAAAAGGGATTACACTTTCTTCACTGGTCTTGATAAGGGCGTTAAATTCATTGCGATGGACGAGCCTTATTCACTAGAGATGAATAGATTATTCGAAGAAAAATACGATGGCAAAATTACTTCAGGCGTTTTAGTGACTACTGAAGGACCAAAGTTTGAGACTAAGATTGAAAATAAATTCTACAAGTCAATCGGCGGCGACGTTGTCGGCATGACTGGTTCACCTGAGGTTATACTAATGAATGAATTAGGCATTAAGTACGCTTCACTAAACGTTGTTGGTAACTACGGTACAGGCGTTACTGATAAGCATGTTGAAATAACAAACGAACAAGAGGACATCGCCTTAAAGGCGGCTTATGTCGTTCTTGATATTTATAAGGATGGACTAAATTTTAATGATGGAGCGAAGTTCCTATGATGCCCGATATTGATACCTTCACAGCATGGACCGATGAAGCCTGCGAGAGACTACCAGAAGTTTTCTTTAGAGATCTAAATCTTGGCGTAGTCGTCTCAGAGGATTTAAAGATATCGCCCGATGCGATTGACGATGACCTATTTATCCTGGGTCAATACGAGCGCTCAGCCATGGGCAAGGCTATATACATCTACTACGGTTCTTTTATGAAGATGTATGAGGACTGGCCTGAAGATGATATCAAGGACATGATATACCACGTTTTAAAACACGAGTTCACTCATCACATGGAAGGTCTTGCTAATTACAGAGACCTAGAGGTCGAAGATGAGGAGCAGCTTAAAAGATATAAGGAAATGAAGAGAAATGATCATAAATAGCGATTGGGAAGAATTTTTACAAAGTGAATACACTAAGGACTACTTCATCAAGATGCGTGACGCACTTCGCCGCGAGTACAAGGAGCACACCATATATCCAAAGTACTACGAGATATTCAAGGCGCTTGAGTTATCGCCCTTTAAGGACACCAAGGTCTTTATCTTGGGTCAAGATCCATATCATGAAGTAAATCAGGCCAATGGCCTAGCCTTCTCCGTTAATGACGGCGTGGTGCTCCCACCATCTTTAAGAAATATATATAAGGAGCTCTACGACGATTTAGGCATTGTCAATAGAAGCGGCGATTTAGATGCTTGGGCAAAACAAGGCGTGCTCCTTTTAAACTCTACATTAACCGTTCGCAAGGGCTATGCCAATTCACATAAGGACATTGGCTGGCAAATATTTACCGATAAGATTATCGAAACACTTTGCAAAAACAAAGAAAACGTCGTATATATCTTATGGGGTGCCTACGCGAGAAGCAAGATGAGATACATCGATACGAGGAAGAATCTTGTAATCACTTCGGCTCACCCATCGCCCTTGTCAGCATATAGAGGCTTTTTCGGATCAAAGCCATTCTCAAAGACGAACGCCTATCTAAAAGCACACAATATTAAAGAAATAGATTGGAGAATAAAATGAAGAAAATTTTGATTAGCTCTCAGCCATATTCGGATGGCAAGAGAAATTATGTACAAATCAATAGAAATTACGCCGAAGCTGTTAGGATGGCGGGTGCAGTGCCTTTCATAGCGCCATACACTGACCTTGATGGCGTAAGTGAACTCGTGGCAATGGCTGATGCAGTCATACTTACAGGCGGCCACGATGTAAATCCACTTATCTATGGCGAAGAACTGCAAAAAGGCATACAAGGCATATCGAATGAAAGAGACGCCTTTGATCTAAAGCTTATAGAGGAAGCGCTTAAACAAGGAAAGCCTATGCTTGGCATATGCAGAGGGATGCAGCTGATAAACGCATACCTAGGGGGAACGCTTTACCAAGATATATACAAGGCAAACGTAGCTAAGCTCGAGCACGTGAGCTTCGATACACTTTCTGTTGGTGCACACTACATCACTATCAAAGAGCAAAGCTTTTTACACAGAGCAACTGGCCTTAAGAAGATGCTTGTCAACACAGAGCATCATCAAGCCGTTAAGGATATAGCGGAGGGCTTTAAAATCACAGCAAAGTCTTCCGACGGCATAATTGAAGCTATGGAGGACGTTCATAGAAAGATCTATCTAGTACAGTTCCATCCAGAGGCAATGGCTGTGAATAATAATGGAGAAGCAATAAATATATTTAAGGAGTTTATAAAATTACAATGAAAAAGAAATTTGACAGATACGAATACTTCGGCGACAACGAAGAAATTGCTACTACCATCACAGCCATCGTCATAGGCTGCTTACTATCAAGTTTTGCGATAAACTTTTTCTTCATACCAAATAAGCTTTTATCAGGCGGCGTTGGCGGCATCTCCATCATCATAGAACTACTTACTGGCCTACCAGCAGGTATCATGCTCTTCGTGATTAACCTGCCAATATTTTTGTTCGGACTAAAGGAGCTTGACAAGAAATTCTTAGTTTACGCTTTTATAACTACTTTCGTTTTATCCGCGACTATGGTACTCTTAAGACCGATACAAAAGCTTAATACCTTTGATGACATACTTATCAGCGCAATCTTCGGAGGCGTTCTCAATGGTATAGGCATGGGCGTTTTATTTAGGCACGGCGCTTGCCAAGGCGGCCTCGACATAGTTGCCGCAGTATGTAAGAAGCGCTACAACATAAACATCGGCAGCGCACTTATGGCGATGAACGCGATCATAATTAGTTTAGCGAGTATAAAATTCGGTGTACTCAAGGGCCTTTACACAGTTATATCGATGTTTGTTGCATACCAAGTGCTTGACAAAGTGCAAACAGGCTTCGATGCGACAAAGAGCGTACTCATCATATCGAAGGACTACGAAGAGCTTTCATACGAGCTGATGAACAAGCTTGAGCGTGGCGCAACCATCATCGACTCATACGGCGCTTGGTCAAAGAGCGACCTAAAGATCATCTTCATGCTAGTTAGACCTAGGGAGATAGTTGATGTCAAGAAGATAACTAACGCCATAGACCCGAACGCCTTCATTACTATACAAGACACAAACGAAGTTAAAGGAAGAGGCTTTAGGGGCGGAGATAATTTCTAAGACAATAGTATTGCATATATCAAACACAAGACCCAGTTCATATGAACCGGGTCTTTTTGTGCGTGATAATCGCCTAATTCCCTCCATATTTTAGGCGATTCGTCAAGTTTTAGGCGAAAAAATATCTCTCGGCTCTCACCAAGAGATATATATTAATAATAAACTTCTTCTAAGACTAGTCCCTTCGCTGGCAAAGTCGGTGCAAGTCCCTTTCTATCGCCCTCGTCTATCGCTCTAGCCATCTCATCTATATCCAAGATGCCAGTACCTACAAAAACTAGTGTACCCGCCATAATCCTGACCATATTGTATAAAAAGCTTCTGCCCTTGACGTCGATGTAGACAAAGTCGCCGTCCCTAATGATGTCGACCGAGTGAATGGTCCTCACCGTCGTGTCAACGTCGCTACCTATGGCCATAAAGGCTCTGTAGTCCTTCTCGCCGATCATGTGTTTAGCGGCCTCGCGCATCAAGTCAAGATCCAGCTTATATGGAAAGTTGTATGCAAAGTGCCTGTCGGTCGCTCTGCCAAACTTCCTGTGCTCAAGCGTGTACCTATAGTACTTGCCCTTCGATGAGAAGCGCGCGTGAAAGTCATCAGCCGCCTCTTCGCTCTTAAGGACCCTGATGTCTTCAGGAAGCTTGTCGTTGATTGGATATATCATCTTTTCGACCGGACATACGGATTCAGTTTTGAAATTCAAAACAAAGCCTCTTGCGCTCACGCCCTTGTCAGTCCTCGAGCAGCCAATAACTTTGATGTCTTCACCCAAAGCCTTGCTAATGGATGCGTTCAGCACGTCCTCTACTGTGTGAGCGTTCTCTTGCGCTTGAAAACCAGAATAATTTGTCCCGTCAAAATCTATAAGTAATTTTATATTCTTCATATGAAATTAAATAGATACTTTGTCGATATTATAAAGCCAAAGTATATCAGTATTACAATTATAGCCACTTTATCTATCTTTGTGTAGATAAGTGGATTTAGCTTGCCTCTGTTGTCGCCACCTGCGTAACATCTCGCGTCCATGGCGATGGCTAGTTCATCCGCCCTCTTAAGTGCGTTTAAGAAAAGCGGTATCATCAGTGGCAGCATCTTCTTAGCCGTCTCAATGATGTTCTTGCCGCTAAAGCTTGCTCCTCTCGACTCTTGCGCCATCTTGATCTTGTTAGCCTCTTCAGCCAGTGTCGGTATAAATCTTAAGGCTATAGTCATCATCATCGCTAGTTCATGAGTCGGTACCTTAATCTTCTTAAGCGGACTCATCAGCGACTCAAGTCCATCAGTTAGTCTGATTGGCGATGTCGTAAGCGTTAGTAGTGACGAGCCTAGTATTAAAAGCAAAAGTCTAAATGACATGAAAAGACCTGTGTTAAGCCCTTCATATGTCATCGACGGCCACTTAAGATTTGGAAATATTTGTGTGCCCGGCGTGAAAAATACATTAAAGATTAAAGTCATTATGATAATCACGCGCATCGGCTTAAGCCCTCTGAGAATTATCTTTATAGGCACCTTACTCATTAGTATAAGCGTGATTATGGTGATCGCCACAAGTCCAAGTATGATATATGAATCAACGAAAAAAATTGCTATCATAAATACGAAGACGAAGATCAGTTTAACTCTTGGGTCTAGCTTGTGAACAAAGCTATCTGTCGGAAAATATTGTCCTATGGATACGTTATTAAACATTTTTCTTCACCTCGAAATACTCGTGTATATGGCTCCTTGCCTCTTCAACGGTCTTGACATATGGATTTAGGCCTGGATATTTCTCCTGCAAAGTAAACATAAACTCAGTTATCTCAGGCACGCCAACATCGTATTTCTTAAGAAGTTCACGCTCCTTAACCGCTTCGTCAGTAGTCTTGTGCATGATAAGCCTTCCCTTGCTTAAAACGACTATCTCATTCGCATAAGTAAAGACGTCCTCCATCGAGTGTGATACCAAAACAACAGTGATCTTAGTCTTTTTGTATATATCATAGATCTCATCAAGTATTTCTTCCCTAGCCCTCGGGTCAAGACCCGCTGTTGGCTCGTCAAGTATAAGTACCTTCGGCCTCATAGCAAGTATGCCCGCTATGGCAACACGCCTTTTTTGTCCACCTGATAATTCAAAGGGCGACCTGTCCTTAACCCATTCGTAGTCAAGCTTAACGTCCTCAATCGCGTCCTTAACACGTATCGCGACTTCCTCGTCACTCAGTCCAAGGTTCTTAGGGCCAAAGGCAACATCCTTTTCAACAGTCTCTTCAAAAAGCTGATACTCAGGATATTGAAAGACCATGCCCACGCTCTCACGAAGCTTGTTTAGCTTGATATCCTTTTGAGTTATGTCCACTCCATCTATAATTATAGTGCCAGATGTAGGTCTAAGAAGGCCATTTAATTGCTGCATAAAAGTCGATTTGCCGCTGCCAGTGTGACCGATGATGCCGATAAAGCTATTGTCCTTGATAGTTAGCGATATATCGTCAAGCGCCTTCACCTCGAACGGCGTGTCCTTATTATATATAAATGATAAATTTTTTATTTCAATCATAATTTTGCCACCAATTCATCTATGCTTAGCTCATCACCAGCGACATCGAAGCCGTCCTCCTTAAGAAGATTGCTTAGCTCAGTCACTTGCGGCACATCAAGTCCAAGCGAGTGCACCTTTTTTACGTCGGAGAAAATCCTTCTAGGTGTATCGTCCCAGACCAATTTGCCCTCGTGCATAATCATTAGCCTGTCAGATAGAACCGCCTCACTCATGAAGTGAGTGATGAGTACTATAGTCTTTTCATATTTTCTGTTCAGTTTGATAATAGTGTCCATGACTTCCTTCCTGCCCACTGGATCGAGCATGGCAGTCGGCTCATCAAAGACAATGATGTTCGGGTTGATAGCAAGTATGCCTGCGATGGCTAGCCTTTGCTTTTGTCCACCGCTCAATAGGTTCGGCGCGTGCTTTTTGTATTCACTCATCGATACTATCTCCAAAGCTTCGTCGACCCTCTTTCTAATCTCAGGCGTTGGTAGACCAAGATTCTCCGGCCCAAAGGCAACGTCCTCTTCGACTATAGTCGCTATGATTTGATTGTCCGGATTTTGAAAGACAAGGCCTAAGTTTTGTCTTATCTCAAGAAGGTTTTCTTCGTTCTTCGTGTTCATGCCCATGACAGTCGCATCGCCTTCAGTTGGAAGCAAAATGCCGTCCATGATCTTCGCTATGGTTGACTTGCCACTGCCGTTCATGCCAAGTATAGACACGAACTCACCCTTCTCTATCTCAAAGCTCACATCGTCTAGAGCCTTCTTGTCTTTTTCATTTTTGTCGTAAGCAAAACTTACATTTTCAAATTTAATCATGCTATCACCTAAACTTAATAATACCATATTCGCGGCGATTTTACAAGGTTTTTAAGCGATTATCTCAATTAATATTATTGTCTTTGTCCTCACCATGATTATGGTCTTGCGCCCATCTATAAAAAACTATTCAGATAGTAATTCTACTAATTAAAGGTCCGTCATAAGACTAGTGATTTTGCTTGACATATTACGCGCGATAACAATAGTGATTTTACTTAAGATATGACGGGCATTTATAAAAGTGATTTTGCTTGACAAATGACTTGCGATGGAAATAGTTATTTTGATTGTGACGTGCCGTGCCTTAGCATAAGCACGTCCACTATACCTAAGACAAGTCACTAAGCTTCTTTATTTGACTATATGACTAAAACTGTCAAATATACTACAAAAGTAGTATTGACAAGCCCATGTAAATGGTCTATAATTGTCTTAGTCATTCAAGTAGCAATAAAATTTAAGTAGGTAGATGAAAGACAGGCGATAAGATGACAAGAACAATACTTCATTCAGACATGAATAACTGCTACGCCTCTATCGAGAGAAAGCTAAATCCATCTCTCGTTGGTAAACGGCTTGTAGTCTGCGGTTCAGTCGAAGACAGGCACTCCATAGTTCTAGCTAAGAGCTACGAAGCAAAGGCCTTTGGTGTAAAGACGGGAGATAGTCTCTTTGAGGCGAAGATGAAGTGCCCCGGCTTAGTTGCAGTAAAACCGCACTATGATGAGTACTTCAAGTTCTCAAAGCTAGCGCATAAAATTTATTATAGCTATACCAATCAAGTCGAACCCTTCGGCTTAGACGAGTGTTGGCTCGACGTGACAGGCTCCGAAAAACTATTTGGCAGTGGCGAAACCATTGCCCACGAGATTAAGGAACGTATTAAGAAAGAGCTCGGCATAACAGTCAGCATTGGTGTGAGCTACAACAAGATATTTGCAAAGCTTGGCAGTGACCTTAAAAAGCCCGATGCAGTTACAGTTATAAGTAAGAATGATTTTAAAGAGATAGTTTGGCCGCTCTCCACTGACGCCATCATTGGCATCGGCAGTAAAACGAAGAAAAAACTTATGTACATGAATATTAACACGCTGGGCGAACTCGCTAAGGCAGATGCAAATCTATTAAAAAGAAAGCTTGGAATAAGAGGACTATACCTATGGCATTACGCGAACGGCTACGACACTAGTGAGGTTTGCGACTACTACCATCGGGACAAGATCAAGTCCATATCCAGAGGTGTAACCACCAAGGCCGATCTAAACTCATACGATGAGGTGAAAAAGATATTCGAGGAGCTCGCCATTGAGGTGAGTAAAAAATTAATCGAAGAGGATCTCAAGGCAGGCGGCGTGAGAATAACGATAAGGGATAAAAATCTTAGCTACGTGAGCTTCCAAAAGATCTTCAGCGAGACAAGCATCAGCGCACTTAGGCTAAACGACAAGGCCATGGAGCTCTTTAAGGAGCGCTACGACTTCAAAGAAGCGATTAGGAGCCTCACGATATCCGCGATAAATCTTACGAGGAACACAAAGACTGAGCAGCTGAGTCTATTTGCTCCGAAAAAAGTCATCAAAGACGATAGACTTGAGAAAGTCTTTAACGAGATCAGAGAAAAGTTTGGCAAAGACAAGATTGGCTACTTAGGTCTCGAGCTCAATAGCAAGATGCCAGAAAAGCCAAGCGTCGTTACCTTACCAAGTGGCTTTAAAAATATGATATAGGCAATAGAAGATAATAGAAAATATCCGTAAGGTATGTACCCTACGGATATTTTTTTGTAAAAAGAAAGACTCTTTCGAGCCTATCTTTCCTGGGTAAATTTTAATTTGGAGGTTTCTTGAAGTGTATTTTGTCCGCTTTTTTGTAGATATATGGATACTTAGTAAGTGAAAACGCTAATGACTTTAATTTCATTCAACACACTCCTTTGATTAATTTGAAAATTCCTACACTTATATTATAAGGCATATCACATCTTTTGTGGTTAAGTGCGTGTAAAGTTTAGGTAAATTTTAATTTTGTATTGAATTAGCTACTCTTGTGTTGTATAATTAACTTATAAGGGGGCATAATTATGGACGAAAAATACGATAAAAAAGCCTTTAAGTTTTATAGAAATTTGATTGCTTTTGGAATTATTTTATACATTTTGCTAAACAATTTGCATATGATTTGGCACTACTTCAACGTTTTCTTAGGCATCATCACGCCTTTCTTAGCCGGAGGCTTTGTTGCTTTTATACTTAATATACCACTTAAGTTGTTTGAAGAGAAAATTTTTAAGAAGTGGCAGCCGAAGAAAAAAGGCGGCAAGCGTGCTGTTTGCTTGCTTCTTACGCTTCTATCTCTTGCTCTCATAATCTTCTTACTTATTTATATAGTAGGTCCAAGGGTTCAAGCCTCACTAATAAGCGTTGTTGAAAAGCTTCCTGATTTTGAAGATCAACTTGTGAAGATACCAGTGCTTAAAGAATATGAAGATAGCATTCATAAAATATTCTCAAAGATTAATATTAATAGCGCTCAAAAGGCTCTGATTGACTATATCAAAAATGCTAACACTGATTTATTTAACATTATTGTATCAAGGGTTGGCTCTGTACTAAACACTTTATTTGGTGTCTTAATGGGCTTTGTCTTCGCTATATATGCCTTAATCTCTAAGGAGGACCTGTCTAGAAAGTCTAAGGAGCTTTTATACTCAGCTTTACCTGAGAAATGGGCTGACAAGCTTGTTAAGCTTGGTAAAATTATCTTTGAAAACTTCTACAATTTCTTCACTGGTCAGTTCATCGAAGCTCTTGTCTTTGGCGCAATGTGTTTTGTAGGTATGCTTATATTTAGATTCCCGTTTGCTCCAGCCATATCCATAATCATGGGTCTGGGCGCTTTAATACCAATACTAGGTGCCTACATCGGTGTTTTCACTGGCGCACTGCTAATACTTTTACAATCTCCATTCAAGGCTTTGATGTTCATAGTATTTATAATAGTCTTGCAACAATTTGATGGCAATGTTACTTATCCAAGGATAGTTGGCAACAAGGTCGGCTTACCTGCAATGTTTGTAATTGTGGCGATAACTGTAGGTGGCGCGCTATTTGGCGTCACTGGTATGATACTTTTCGTGCCACTATTCTCGACTATATATGAACTGCTTAGTATATATAAGAACAAGAGGCTTAAAGAAAAAGGTATTAATATAAAAACAAAATAGTTTAGATAAAAAAAATGCACTTCGCGAGCGAAGTGCATTTTTTCTGTGTATTATGTTTTAATTTGAAATTATTCTCTAGGCAAATAGTTTTTCTTTATTTATCTGTCCCGCCTATTTCAAAGAGAAAACAGATGGATTGTGCGTTGTGCAGAATTTTTTGGAGCGAGTCGTATGAATATACGTCGCAGCGACAAAAGAATTCGAAACTAGCACAAGGCGCTGTTTTAATTTGAAAGAGGCTTATTTAACAGATTTTAACAAAGCTTTTAAGAATTCCCACATTCTAGCTGTTGACTTGATATCTAGATGTTCTCTGTTTGTATGAACGTCGTAGATGTTTGGTCCAAAGCTTATCATCTTAGTATCTGGTAGGATTTGTTTTAGTAGACCGCATTCAAGTCCTGCGTGTATAGCGCTTACTTCTGCGTCTTCACCAGTAACTTCTTTATAAACCTTTGATACTAAATCTCTTAGTACTGGGTCTTCATCGAATTCCCATGAAGGATAGCTTTCCGAAAGTTCAACTTTTCCGCCAAGTACTTCTGTCATGATTCTAACTTGTTCTCTTACTTCAACTAGAGCTGCGTCGGATGAACTTCTGATTGAGCATAGATAGTTCACACTATTTCCCTCAGTTCTTAGTACAGCTGCGTTACAGCTTGTCATTACAAGGCCTTCTATGTCCTTAGACATGTAGATAACACCGTGTGGAGCAAGCATTAAGAAGTTTATGATTCTGTTAGTATCCTTCTTAGTCATTACTTTTTCAGCTTTTACTTCTTTAAATTCAAGGCTCATATTTGGATCTTCTACGTGATAATCTTTTTTGATGTGAGTGAATAATTCATTCATCGCATCTTTAACTTTAGCGTAGTCTGTATGAACTATAGTAGCCTTGGCTACATTGGCGATGGCATTGTGCTTAGTACCACCTTCAATTGAAGCTAATCTTAGTTTATCGCAGTTGCATTCATTTAATAATCTTGCTAAAACTTTGATAGCATTTGCTCTTTGCTTAATGATTTCCATACCGCTGTGTCCGCCAGTAAAGCCCTTTAAGCTGATTTCTAGAGCTGGCTCACTATTATCTTCAAATTCAACTTCGAATTTTGATTCACTATTGACACCGCCTGAGCTTGATGATAAGAATATACCTTCTTCTTCAGAGTCAATATTGAATAGATAATCGCCGCTTAGGTGCTCATTTGTTAAGTTTACTGCTCCGACCATGGATGTTTCTTCAGCTGTTGTAAACACTGCTTCGATGGCTGGGTGCTCGATGTCATCTGCATCAAGTACTGCAAGTGCCATAGCAACTGCTATACCATCGTCAGCGCCAAGTGTTGTGTCATTTGCTCTTAGATAGTCTCCGTCAACTATCATCTCGATTGGATCTTTTGAGAAATCATGGTTGCTATCTAAACCTTTTTCGCAAACCATATCCATATGTCCTTGAAGGATAACCTTTGGAGCATTTTCATAGCCCTTAGTAGCGCCCTTGTGTATAACGATGTTTAGCGCCTCATCTTGCCAAACGTCTAAATTTCTTTCCTTAGCCCAATTGTATAGAAAATCAGAAATTCTCTTTTCGTCGCCTGATCCTCTTGGGATTTGATTAATCTCTTTAAACCAATGAAAAACCTCTTGTGCTGGTAAATCTTTGTAGTCCATAATTTTACCTCCTAAAAATTTTCTTTGAAATACTTAATTATATCGTCTGATTCGTAAAGCGGCTTGCCGTCGATGAATAGGCATGGCACTTGGTCCTTGCCGCCTCTTTTGATTAAGTCTTCGTTGTTATTTCCTTCTTTAATGTCAACAAGTTCAACGTCCTTGATTTGACAGTTGTCCATCATGTAGTTTAATACCTTTTGACAGAATGGGCACTCAGCCTTGTAATAAAGTTCTAATTTCATCTTAACCTCCTAAATACTACCTAATTTAATTATATTTCGAATAAATAATTTATTTTGTATACGTATAGGAACGATGCCTTCCTCGACTAAGTCCTCGCCATCGAAGTCCTCATGACTTAAACTAGCTAGGGAGCTCTTCTCAAGGTACTTTACCTTGCGTGCATCCTTCATATAGCCAGTCTTTAACGTAAACTCAAGATGCCTACGCTCCTCATCCTCTTCAATGAGGTAGCCTGTTTCCTCTATATAAGTATTAATACCCATATCGGTAGTAAAATCAATCATCAAGATGTCTTTTTTTATGCTATGCTTATCGAATTTGTATTTGCGTCCGTCTATGTCTATGGTGATCTTCTCATCTAATAGGTCTAGTATAGACATAGTTGCCGGCATATACAAAAGATCATCGTAGTTATGAAGGACGAATCTATTGAAACTTTCTTGATTTTTATTCTTTACATAGTCTTTGTAAAAGCTGATGCACTCACCGCCATTGTAACGATCTTCTCTAGTGATGCCAAGCTTCTTCTCAATATTCTTTTGCTTAAGCCCATCAAGCTTTAAGGTGTCCTTGTGTAGTCTAAGTTTTTCATACATATCAAAGGAGTCCATGGCTATGGGCTCTATGCCATAACGCTCGGACCTCTTCGCGATGAAAGGAAGGTCAAATGAGTTTCCGTTATAAGTAACGACTGTCTTGTAGCCCTTAAGCTTCTCCTTCGTTAACTTAAGAATTTCTTCTTCCTCATCTCTATCCTCAGCTATGAGCTGCGTTATATGCATTGTCACCTTCTTTAAGTCAATAAAAACTAGCCCTATGAGGTAGATAAAGCTTCTCATGGGGCTAAGTCCTGTCGTTTCAATATCAAGAAAAACAGCTTCCTCATCGTAGTACTTTGACTTAAAAGTTAATTTTTCATCATATTCTAAAATTTTCATTATACATTAAACCTGAAGTAAACTATATCTCCTTCTTGCATAATATAGTCCTTGCCTTCTAGCCTCATAAGACCCTTCTCTTTTACTTTGTTCATGGACATCTCGTTGGCTACAAGGTCATCATAGCTAACAACTTCCGCACGTATAAAGCCTCTAGCGATGTCTGAGTGTATCTTAGCTGCTGCGTCAACGGCTTTAGTACCCTTCTTAATAGTCCACGCCCTTGTCTCATCTTCACCAGTTGTCAAGAAGCTCATTAAGCCAAGTAGCTTATAGCTCTTCCTTATAAGTCTATCAAGACCGGACTCTTTTATGCCCATGTCTTCAAGAAAAGCCTTTCTCTCTTTATCATCAAGTTCACTCATCTCTTCTTCAATCTTAACTGAGATTGGAACTATCTCAGAGCCTTCCGCTTCAGCGTATTCCCTAAGCTTGTCAACGTATTTATTGTCCTTTAAATCATTGATGTAGTCGTATTCAGACACATTTAAAACGTAGATAATTGGTTTTAAGCTAAGCAAATTAAATCCTCTAAGCATAGCCTTTTGATCATCATTAAGCTCAAGCACTCTGGCTGACTTTCCTTCTTCAAGAACCGTTTTCACTTCATTAAGTAAATCAAGTTCTGCTTGTAAAGACTTGTCGCCCTTCACTTGCTTTGTTAGTTTTTGTATTCTCGCTTCAACCATGTCTAAGTCAGAGAAGATAAGTTCTAGGTTTATAGTCTCTATATCTCTGATTGGATCAATGCTTCCATCGACATGGACTATATTTTCGTCTTCAAAAACTCTTAGCACGTGGACTATAGCTTCGACCTCTCTTATGTGTGATAAGAACTTATTGCCAAGGCCCTCGCCCTTTGATGCGCCCTTAACAAGACCAGCTATATCATAAAACTCAATTACAGCTGGTATGGTCTTCTTCGATTTATTTACATCTGTTAATATTTTTAGTCTCTCATCTGGCACTTCAACAACGCCGACATTTGGGTCTATGGTGCAGAAGGGGTAGTTAGCTACCTCTGCTCCCGCCTTTGTCACGGCGTTAAAAAGTGTTGACTTACCAACGTTTGGTAGTCCTACTATACCTAATTTCATTACTTTACCTCTCTTATCAATATATCTTTAATCATCTTGGCGCTATTGCCGTCGCCATATGGGTTGATGGCCTTATGCATCTTCATATACTCATCCTCATCTGTTAATAGCGTCTTCATATTATTATAAACGCTATCAAATTCAGTTCCAACAAGCTTTGCAGTGCCATACTCAATGCCTTCTGGTCTTTCAGTCTCGCGTCTAACGACAAGAACTGGCACGCCAAGCGCAGGTGCCTCCTCTTGCAGTCCACCTGAGTCAGTGACAACCATGTAGGCATGTTTAAGTATATAAGCCATGTCTTCATACTCAACCGGTTCAGTTAAAATCACATTACTTGCTCCATCTAAGTGTTTTTTTGCAAGCTCCCTAACTCTTGGATTTGGATGCATAGGAAAGACGATGTTCACGTCATTAAACTCATCAGCAATCTTTCTAACAGCTCCGAAGATGTTTTCCATAGGCTCGCCTTGGTTTTCTCTTCTATGCGAAGTAAGCAGAATTAGCTTTTTACTCAAATCTATCTTCTTAAGATCATCTCTTGTAAATGAATCAACCTTGTCAGCTGTCATCAGAAGCGCGTCAATAACAGTATTACCAGTTATATAAAGCTTATCCATATCGTAGCCTTCTTTGATAAGGTTTTCCTTCGCCCTTTGTGTTGGGCAGAAATGAAAGTTAGTCATGATGCCAGTTAGCTTCCTGTTCGCTTCCTCTGGGAATGGGCTTAAGATATTGCCACTACGTAGTCCCGCCTCAACGTGACCTATCTTAACACCGTTGTAAAAAGCTTCAAGCGCTCCTGCAAACACAGTTGTAGTATCCCCTTGAACCAAGACAACATCAGGCTTTTCCTTCTTGATAACTTCTTCAAGTCCCTTTAGTGACCTTACAGTTATATCAGTCAAAGTCTGTCCTTTTTCAAATATATTCAAATCATAATCAATTTCTAAATCAAAAACCTTTATTACCGAGTCCAAAAGCTCTCTGTGCTGACTAGTTATACACGTTACGAGCTCAACACCATCAGCCTTTTTAAGCTCCTTAATAATAGGCGCCATCTTTATTCCTTCAGGCCTTGTTCCAAATATTACTAAAGCTTTCAATTTTCACCATCCTTAAACAATCCAATCTTGTATGCTAAAAAAACTATTATCATAAATATAATTCCTGAAATAAGTACCGAAACAGTATTTCTAAGCTTCATCACAAGTATGCCAAATATTGAGAATATGGCTGATATCGTATATAGTATCAAAACCGTCTTCTTAGTCGAGTACTTTCTTAAGAGTCTGTGGTGCAAGTGGCCCTTGTCCGCCGAGGCGATGGACCTGCCGCTAAGAAGTCTTCTAATCATTGCAAATGTCGTATCAAAGACAGGTAGGCCAAGTATCATGATTGGTACTATGATACCAATGGCTGCGACCGCCTTCATCGCTCCTTGTATAGTGATGACAGCTAGCATAAATCCTGCGAGTAAAGCACCTGTATCGCCCATAAATATCTTTGCCGGAGCAAAATTATATTTTAAAAAGGCTAGGTAGCTAAAGCCAACGCATAGACATAAAGCTGTCAGCGAGTACTGTTCATACGAAACCGATACCACGGCTAAAGTCATTGACGAGATAAAGACAACGCCTCCTGCTAGGCCATCGAGCCCATCTATTAAATTTATGATGTTTGTAACAGCCACTATCCAAAATAGCGTTGCTGGAAGCGATAGGTAGCCAAGCGATAACAAATTATTATCAATAAATGGGTTACCTATGTTCATTATCCTTATATTGCCTAAGAAATATACTACAAGCCCAGCTAATAGCTGAAATAGCACCTTGTATTTCGGTTTAAGGTCATGCATGTCATCGTAGAAGCCAGATAACAATATGATTGTCGCACCTATGAATATGGCTGTGTTCCTTGGAGTAAACTTATATAGTATCATATAAGGGATAAAGATCGCGAAGTACATAGCGAAGCCCCCGCAAGTCGGGATGGCATCAGTATGCATACGTCTTTGATCCTTTGGAACATCGATGAAACCAAATTTCTTAGACAAGCGTATTTGAAGCTTAGAAAATATTAGTCCAAGGACCAAGCTTACAAAAGCCGCAAAATATATTCTCCTCAATTAATTCACCTACTTAGTTCCGAAAAGTCTGTCTCCTGCATCTCCAAGACCTGGAACGATATATTTATGCTCATTAAGCTTTTCATCAACACTCGCTACGAAGATGTCAACATCTGGGTGATGACTCTTTACGTACTCAACTCCTTCAGGAGCAGCGATGATGTTTACAAGCTTGATATGCTTTGCGCCTCTCTTCTTTAAGAAGTCTATGGCAGCAGATGCACTTCCGCCAGTTGCAAGCATTGGGTCAAGCACTATGACCTCTCTCTTCTCAATGTCTGAAGGGAGTTTACAGTAGTATTCAACTGGTTCGTAAGTCTTTGGATCTCTATATAGACCTATGTGGCCAACCTTTGCTGCTGGAAGTAGGCTTAACATGCCGTCAACCATACCAAGACCAGCTCTAAGTATTGGCACTAGCGCAATCTTCTTGCCAGCTAAGCTATAGCCAGTAGTCTTGCATATAGGTGTCTCTATAGACATTTCTTCTAACCCTAAATCTCTAGTTACTTCGTAGCCCATAAGCATAGATAGTTCAGTAACTATCTCCTTAAATTGCTTTGTACCAGTTTGCTTCATTCTTAATATGCTTAGTTTGTGTTTAATAAGTGGATGATCAAATACAGTTACCATAATACCCTCCTAACAATTTTCGATTAAATCGACTCTTCTTTTATGTCTTCCTGCTAAAAATTCTTTCGCTAAAAATGTATCAAGTATAGATTTCGCAAGCTCATCACCGATTACCCTTGCGCCAAGAGCTAGCATGTTTGCGTCATTGTGATTTCTAGACATCTTCGCCATGTATTCGTTAGTGCAAAGAGCGCATCTGATGCCTTCTACCTTGTTCGCAGCAAGTGAAATGCCTATGCCAGTGCCGCAGATAACGACAGCCTTTTCTACTTCGCCTGCAATTACACCTTTAGCAGCCTTCTTGCCATAAACTGGGTAGTCAACCGACTCAGTTGAATCAGTTCCATAATCAACGACCTCGATACCTTTTTCACTAAGGTAGCTCTTTAATTTTTCCTTTAATTCAAATCCTCCGTGATCTGATGCAATGCCTATCTTTCTCATGATACCTCTCCTTTACAATTTTATCATATAAAATTTTTATTTTCAATACTTTATGTTGTGGCCCGACGACTTGATGATTCTGTTCATAATCGCCATGAAAATGCCCTTGCACTCGTAGCCTTGTAAGATGATGTAGCCGTAGCCCTTGTCATCAGCTGTTCTTAATAAGTTAAATATATTATGCGATATGCTGATAGGCTCCTTGATTGATCCTAGGTCCATGGTCCTAAAGCCATGGAACTCGTCTTCGTACTCCTTAAGCGTGAAGACAACTGGATTCTTCTCAATATTTTCCTCATACTCGGCCTTCATCTTTTTAATAAGGTCCTCGCCCTCACCCATGATGATGACTACCTTGGCATTTGGCTTGTAGTGCGTGTATTTTTGTCCTGGGCTGATGGGCTTCTTCACTTCTTTATCGTCAGTGATGGCCTCGTCGTACTCAGCTTCAGGTATTATCTTTTGTAAATCCTCTAATGAGATTTTGCCCGGCCTTAAGATGCGGACCTTGTCTCTACTTAGGTCGATGACAGTCGATTCGATACCGACCTCACTCATCTCGCCGTCAAGTATGTACTTAAGCTTGCCATGAAGGTCCTTGTAGACGTGCTCAGCGCATGTTGGCGATGGATAGCCCGATATATTCGCGCTTGGAGCGGCTATGGGTGTGCCCGCATACTCAATCAGCTTTCTCGCTACATCGCTCGATGGCATACGTATAGCTACGCTATCAAGCCCAGCAGTTATGACAGATGGAACGATGTCCTTCTTCTTTAAAATTATAGTCATAGGTCCCGGCCAAAAAGCACCAAGAAGCGCATCGTATTTACTCTCGTAGTAAGCAAGCGGCTCAATCATCTCACGCGATGCTATATGAAGTATAAGAGGGTTATCACTTTGCCTACCCTTTGCTTCATAAATCTTTTTCACAGCCTCAGCATTTAGTCCGTCCGCACCAAGACCATAAACAGTTTCAGTCGGAAAGGCAACGAGACCGCCTCTTTTAATCTCTTCAGCACATAATTTTATATTCTCATCAGTAATTTTTAATACTTCAGTCATTATATCAACCTCTAAATTTAATTTTACCACAAAAGCAGTGATTTATCAATACAAAGGCGGGTGAAAATGAGATTATAATTATACAAAATATTTACAAAGCATCTAGCCTTGCTAATGGACCCGCGCGTGCCATATATAAGCGCGGCGGATGTATTAGGCTAGGCATGAGTCAATAGCCATGCACATGACATAAAAAGAGAGACCTTTTACAGTCTCTCTTAGTAAATAGTTTTTCTACTCTATTAATGAGTTTCAACCCATCTTATTATATTGTATAGCATTACTGCTAGCTCTTCTCTAGTAAATTCACTTTCTGGATTATACATTGTATCTGTTTGTCCATTAACTAAAGCGATCTTTGCCATAGCTACAACAGCATCTTTACTCCAAGCTGGAATCTTGTCAAGATCATTATATGTCCAAGTCTTAACTTCATCCATCTTGATTCCGTGTAGAGCTAAGAACTTTTGTAAGATAAGAGCAAGCTCTTGACGACTAACAAGCTTGTTAGGTTTAAATGATCCATCAGGATATCCTACGAATAAGCCATTGCCAGCTGCCCACATAACTGCTTCTTTGAACCAGTCTCCTGCTTTAACGTCAGTAAACTTAGTTTGTGTATTAATGTTCTTATCAACAGATATTCTCATCAATACTGCAGATACCATAGCTCTAGTTATAGGAAGTTCGCCTTGGAACTTGTCATTACCCATACCAGCTAAGATGCCACGTGATACAAGTGATCTGATTGCTGTACCAGCTGCAGTGTTTGGAATGTCATTTAATGTTACAGGAAGCAATTCTTCAGTATCAACTATACCGTAGTCTTTCTTTTCTTCCTTAGGTGCAACAACACTTGGCTCTTCCTTCTTTTCTTCAGTTTTGTCTATACTTGGTCTGTATGGTCTATATGGTCTTTCAGGTCTGTATGGTTCATCTGGCCATGATGGCTCATATGGTTCATTACCCGGGTCTGGTGTTGGTGGAACTATATGTTTAGGATTAGCTAGCATATCATTAATAGCTTTTGCCTTTGCATAGATATCATCTTGAGTCATTTCATTATCAGGTTTTGCTAGATAATCTTCACCATCTTTAATTAAATCTTCAAGATCTTTTCTGTAGTCATCTGTTAATTTATTGTCAGTATCTAATAGTTTCTTTGCATCAGCAATAGCTTTAACAAGTGGACTTAATAAAACTCTTCCTTCTTCAATAGTATATTTTACTGTAGCTGTAGCTACCTTATCTTCTTCTGTTATAGTAACTTTTTGCATCTTAGGCTCTGCTACATATCCAGTTGGCTCTTTATCAACGTATAAAGTATATTCGCCTGGTGTTATGTTTATAAACTCAGCCTTATCTGTGTAATAATAATGGTCTTTATCATTAGTATCTTCTAGATAGTATTTAGGTCTACTAGCACTTGGATCAAGTCCTTCTTCCTCTATACTTAACTTATAATCTGTAGTGTAGTCCGGTTTATTTGTTCTTCTAAGAGCAAGTTCTATATAGTTGTAGCTTTCTGTAAATGCGACTTCATCAGGATCTCCTTGAGTTCTATCTCCACCATTTCCTTTACCTGTAAAGAAAATGTAATCCCAACCGTCTTTTAGATTTACAGTCATCTTGTATACTCCATTAGGAATTAGTTCATAATAAACTTTTCCTATTGGTACACTTATTTCATATGTTTTACCGTCTTCAACATTTACTAATGTCAATTGAATATCTTCTCCGTAGTCGGCAGTTTCAGCACCGCCAACACCGAATTCTACAACTGGATTCTTTCTAGCTGATTCTTCGCCGATATGGAACCAACGAACATTTAATGTTTGATCTAGTCCTGTGTCTTCATAAATCTCAACTTTATATTCTTCTCTTTCAGGTCTAAATCCATCTTGAACCCAAGTTCTAAGATAATATGTTCCTTGTGGTAGATTTGTCCAATTTTCAACTAGTTCATCTCTTGAGTTATATAGTTCATATTTAACACTTGGTTTATCAACATTTTTCTTTGTGAAGAATTCTGTAGTTACTTTCAATCTGCCTTTTTTATCTTCTTGCGGGAATATAAACATTTTGCCGACGTTATTATTAAATGTCTCTTGGTTATAAATAGTATCAAGAGTGAGAATTGGATTTTCTAAGCCATACTTGGTCATATCAAATTTTGATACAACTTTGTAAGTTCCTGAAACATTAACATTGATTTCAATTCTCATTTCTTCGTAGCCAGGTTCTGAATATAAATTATATCCTTCTACTTCTGTAATATCAAGTTTATCGCCTGACTCTGTTTCAAATACATCGAAATAATTAGCAAAGTTATTAAGAACTTTGTACTTTATTTCATTGCCATTATCATCTGTTATAGGTTGTCCATTTTTATCAGTTGCAGTATGCTCACTTATATCATTTCCAAATACTTCATTAAATGTTACTGAATCTGCACCAAACCAATAAGAAATAAATTCTCCTGTCCAAATTAATCTTGTTTCGATTTCAGTAGTTTCATTTTCTTTTATGACTAATGTTCTATCGCCAAAAGCCAATTTCGGTGTTTCTTTAGGGTTGTTTCCTTCAACAACTATTTTGTATTCACCTGCAGGAAGTTTTGTTTCGTACATATCCTTTGCATAGTTAGTCTTTCTTGGAACTACATAGTAGTTATCATTTTCATCAACTGCAAAGACTTTGATATCTCCCGGATAGTCTGAGCCGTTTGTAATGATTAAATCAAAGACACCATATTTGCTGTCATCTACTTTTGTAAATATAACTTCAACATTTTGTATTTGATTATCTTCAGATAATGTAAATTCTTTAGGTGTTATTTCCGGAGTATAGCTTGCAAATAAATCTGGATAAAATACTCTATAATCTCCATATTCAAGATTGTTTGTACCATTGACGTTATACCATTTTTCTTCAACTTTAATTTGAAGAAAAGGTTCTTCCTTAGGGAATGATGTATCAGCCGGATCACTTGATTTAAGCTCAAATGTAACTTTTCCATTATTCTTGATATCGGCAAGAGTTCTTTCGAAGTAGTTACCCGCCATATCCATAGCGCCAATCCAAATCTTATCCATATTGTCAGCAAGCTTAAAGTCAGCTTTTAAATTGTCAAATCTTGCATTAAATATTAATGACTTTTCTTCTCCCGGCACTTCTTCATAGACGTATTCAGTAGCATCGCCAAGTTCAAATACATCCATCCATGCAAGACCTGATCTATCATCAGTTGATTTAAATTTAATAGTTACTGAATTTCCAACTTGATTAGCATCTATCAATTCAATTTCAGGTTTTACTCTGTCTACATAGACAGTCTTTACATATTCTTGTTCACTTGACTTGTTGTCTTGAGCGCTTGCAGTAATCTTAACTTTATAATTACCATCCGGAACTTGTCCGCCGTTTTTGTCTTCGCCTCTCCAAGTCCATACCGGATCTTCAGTGTATTTTTGGTCGTAGTAATTCTTCTTTATAGTACTTCTATATGGTTCAGCTATAGTCTTTACAACTTCTCCAGATTCATTGATAAATTCAAATTTTAAGTTATCTGCATTTCTTAAAAATACTCCGTGGAAACTCATTTCATCCTTGTCAGAGTCTCCGTTAGGGCTTATTGCAAATTCTCCAAGATATTTATCTGACCAAGCTTGGTAGCCTTGAATCATTCTTCCGCCGTCATGCCATTTTGAGTAGAAGTGTGTGAAATTCCATTGGACAAAATATTTTCCAGGGAAATCATTATAATCAGTTCCTTGATACCAGAACGGAATATTGTCTACCCAAGTTTTTCCTGAAGGTGATTCATCAAAAACTATATCATCAGCAAATCCATCGATTATAGGCAAACTTGCCCAATCCCCATAGAATGCTAAGTATGGTACTGAAAGGTCTGCAAATTCTTTTGCTCCTTCAGCATTAGCTTGGCTTTCAAAGAAAATAAATCCATCTATAAAGAATCCATTTGGCTGATTTTTCTTAGCAGTTTCTAATTTTCCTGTAAGGTCAATTACACCTGTGAAATTAGCTTCGCTATTAGCATTTACTGTAATTTCAGCAAAATTTGCTTCTCCAAGTTTTGCTGGTTCAAATGTTATCTTGCCATCTTTAACTTGATCTGTTTGGGCAATACCATGAACTTTATAAGTTGCTGGCTTATTTGAATAGTTCTTTAATTTTAAATTGAAATCTAATTTTTCATCTTTTATTGAACCGAATTCAACAACTGCTTTGCCGTTACTCATCTTGCCACTAGCATCTGTTAGTGTAACAAGATATGGGTTAACTGCAGCTTCTAGGTTCATAAGACCCGCGCCTTGAACTCTTGGTGAGTTATAGAAACCTTTTACGTTTTCATAAAGAATAGGTGTCGCTGTTGCCATCATTATATTCTTGATGAATTGATGTTTTTCTGCACCTTCAAAATTAAATTTCTTTTCTTGTAAAAATTGATTTACTAGAGCAATACCACCTGCAACGTGAGGTGTTGCCATGGATGTACCGGTCATGCTTTCGTAACGGCCACCATCAGTGTTTACCGTCGAATAAATTTCTCCACCGGGAGCTGTTATCTCTGGTTTTAGTCTTAGGCTTGGGTTTGGACCCCAGCTTGTTGATTCATTCATCTTGTATTGACCAGGATTTGCCATCTCATGCTTTTCAGTATTGATTTTTATCATAGGCACTTTTCCAGCCGCTTTTGCATCTGCAATATTTTGTTTAATTTTCATATAGTTTCTATATGTTACAGAATATCCCCGAATTAAACCTTTAGTTTGAGTTTGCATTATTATAAAGTAATCCGGTTTATCAGCTTCATTATTTCCTAACAAGAAAGCAATAGCGCCCTTTGATTGGGCAAGTTTAATCTTGTCAGCAAATGAATTGACACCTCTTTGTGCTAAAACAATTTTACCTTTAACACCTTGTCCATTGTAGTCAGCTTCAGTATTGCCTAAGCCAACATCAACTATTTCATATTCTTGCATTGATTTAAAGCCAGTATCAACAGCATCATCAATTGTATCCATAGCTTTAGCAACAACTTCAATCTCTTTTCCATTTTCATCCTTAATAAATGTTGAAGCATCTGTTACCATGCTATTATTATTATAGTTAGCAACTGTAAATGCACTTTCTGCTACACCTGGCGTACCCATAACTCCCCAGTCAGGGTTTGTTGCACGCGGATTATCATTGCCCCATGTTGTATAGAAGTCATTACCACCGGCAATAGCTACGATTGATCCTGCCTTTTTTGCATTTTGAAGTGCAAGATCCATACCAAGGTCGATGCCTTGTTCAGAACCTGACATTGAACCCAAACTCATATTCATAGAGTCAGCACCGAGTATAATACTTTCTTCTATAGCTTCGATATATGCTGATGTGTTTGTAGTTGCTACATCTTGTCCAAAAACTCTCATAACTAAGATTTGAGCTTCTGGTGCAATACCTGTAATTTTTATTCCATTATTCACTTTTGCTTCATCATCATCAGCATTTGCACCAACTGTACCTGAAACGTGCATACCGTGCATGCCAGTGTCCTTGTTGGTATCTTTAAGGTCCATATTATGATCCATAAAGTTATAACCATATGGGAATTTTTCGTTTAGATATTGTCCTTTTAACAAATGTTTACTAATTAATTCATCTATAGCTTGTTTATCATATTTAGCTTTAGTAACATCTGTAAGTCTCATTGCTGGGTGATTGATATCAGCACCTGAGTCGATTACAGAAACAACTCTACCTTCTCCCTTGTAACCAAGATTCCAAGCTTTATTAGCATTAACCATCTTACTCGAATTATACATGTTAATTTTTTCATCTGGACGATTGTATTTGTAATCAACAAATATTTGCTTAACTTCAGGAATATTTTCTCTTACCATTAAAGCTTCTTCTGTAGTCATCTTCATCGTGAAACCGCTAAATAAAACGTTGAAGTTTCTTTCTTCTTCATCATTATAATTACTTGCACTTCTTGTGCTAAATAATGATATAGAGTCTCTTACGTTTTTTCCTAGTAAACTCTTGATTTTATTCTTAACTTCATAGTTATAATCAAGTTTTCCTAGAGCATCTGACATAGCATTTGCAAATCCAAATTTCATTAAATAGTCATTGCCTTTCATTGCAATATCATTTGCATTTAAAGCTTCATGTGCTTCGTTTAACTTTTCAGCTACCTTAGAGCTTTCATCTGTAACGAAGATAAAACTTCTTTCTTCTTCTTTGTCAGTAATCTCATCAAGAGCCTTGACATCGGTAGCATTTTCTAGCTCAGCTGGTCTGCTATGACGTGCTACCCCCCCCATCTCACTAGCTTGTGCGTTTAATGTTACTACTGGGCTAAATAAACCTAGCGCCATTAAAAATGTTAGCACTAAAGCTGTGATTCTTTTGTTCATACTCTTCAAAATATACCCCTCCTTGTATTAAAATTAGTATATATTTATATATATTATACTATATATAGATATGTTTTTCAATTGCAATTATTAATTGTGAACAAAATATCTTTTTTTATCAGGCTTTAATAAAGCATATCAATACATTTATGTACAAAAAATAGACTTGCCTCAACAAGTCTACTATAAATACATATTTACCTACACATATTACATGCCGCGTATTGCTTTTTCTACTGCGCTTTGCTCTTCTTCTGAAAGTGGCGCCTGGCTCTCTCCGTTCTTGATCATCTTACCGTAGCTAACGCTTTGCTCTCTTCCGTGTATAACCGAAAGCAAAACGCCGTTATTGAATTTATCCAAAAGGCAGATTGAGAAGCTTAGCTCTGAAGCGCTGTCTTGAAAGGCGTTGTACTTAACGTAGCCGAGCTTTTGTACGCAAAAACTTAAATTGGTCTCAAGCCTATTGAACCTATCTTCATTAAGTATCATGTCTCTATGGATGTCTTTGATGTCTTTACCAAAGGTAGCTAAAAGCTTTTCGACGCTGATGCCGTCCATGCCTTGTGTGAAGGCATCAAGTCTTTCCTTAAGCTTCTTGTACTTCATCATCTGCATGACTATTAGGACTATGGCTGCGATTGAGATAACAGCCAAGCCCATAATTATGATAAATGCATTGTCAATTATAAATTTATTGATATTTTCCATCGTCCGCCTCTTTTTTAATCTTTTTTAATGTTTCGATTGCGTAGATGATTTCGTCTTCTTTATTGAAGTAAGAAAAACTAAATCTTACTGCACCTTTTTTTATCGTGCCAATGGTCTCGTGCGCAAGTGGCGCGCAATGAAGGCCTGGACGCGTTTGTATATCGTATTCATCGTCAAGGACATAGCTTAGTATGGATGAGTCAACTCCATTCATGTTCATGGAAACAACTGGCGTCTTTCTCGTCTCATCAAGTAGGCCGTATATTTCAACTCCGTCAATGGTCTTAAGTCCATCGATAAAGGTCTTTGTCAAAGCTTCTTCGTGCCTCTTGATATTGTCAATACCTTCATCTAAAATAAATTCAACGCCTGCTCCTAGGGCTATGATGCCATGGCCGTTTGGTGTGCCCGGTTCTAATTTATCTGGCATATCCATTGGCTGATAGACTTCATTTGATCTAGAGCCTGTTCCTCCCTCAAATGTGTGCATAACAAGCTCTGGCTCCCTTGTATACAAAACTCCTGTGCCTTGCGGGCCGAATAAGGATTTGTGTCCAGCTGTTGCTAGCATGTCTATATCAAGTTTCTTTAGGTCTATATCAATGATGCCTGCTGATTGAGCAGCATCTATAAGTATGATTATATCTTTATTAATGGCTTTAACTGCTTTTGAAATTTCATCTATATCCTCAACTGTTCCCAGTAGGTTTGATGAGTGCGTCATTACAAGCATTCTAGTGTTATCTTTTATAGCTTCTACTATCTTCTCTTTGCTGACTTCACCTGTTTTTTCTGCCTGAACAACTGTTAGCTCTATGACCCCCATTTCCTTAAGTGTGAATAATGGTCTTAGAACCGAATTGTGCTCCATAGATGTTGTGATTACATGATCTCCCTTTTTAAGAGTGCCTTTGATGGCTGTGTTTAGTGCGTATGTCGTGTTCATGTGAAAGCTTAGATTAAGTGGATTGTCTACGTTAAATAGTTTTGCTAAACTTAATCTTGTCTTCATGATTTCTTCCATGGCTCTAAGAGCTAGCTTGTGACCGCTCCTTCCGGGATTGGCACCGTATTCTCTAAATGCTTCATCAAATTTTTTATATACGCTCTCTGGCTTTGGGAATGTTGTTGATGCGTTGTCAAAATAATGCATATAATCACCTCTTTTCTAATTATATCACAGCTGAAATCATTTTTCAATCACTATGAATTTTGCAAAGTAAAAGAGCCTCTCATATGAAAGGCTCCCCAATTAAATATTACTTTGTAAATATCTTTTTAATCTTAGTAAAGAAGTTTTCTTTAGGCGCTTCGTCCGATTTAGCTCTCTCTAGCTCTTCGTAAAACTTTTCTCTCTTTTCATTTGCTTTATGCATAAAATAATCTTGAGCGATTAGCGCTTCGCCTTGTACTTCTGGCTTGATGTAGTCCCCTGAGTTAAGAAGTATCCTTCTCTTGGTATTGTCCTTAAGCTGTATATCTAAGTAGCTTATAAGTCTTGCCCTTGCCTCTTCGTCATAGACTGAGCAGGCTATCTCGACTCTCTTCTCAGTGTTTCTAGTCATAAGGTCTGCGCTTGAGATATATATCCTCATATCACTGCCTCTGCCAAATTGGTAGACCCTTGGATGCTCTAGGAAGCGTCCGACTATGGACGAGACGTGAACGTTCTCAGTAAAGCCTTTCACATTAGGTATTATGCAGCATATACCGCGTATAATCAAATCGACAGTGACAGAATTTTGTGAAGCTTCGGCAAACTTTTCCAAAAACTCGTAATCAGTTAGCGAGTTCATCTTGCATCTAATGTAACCGTCTTTGCCCTTAGCTATCTCCTTATCCATCTCCTTAAGTAGTCTTGCCTTAAGTGTCGATGGCGATTGTAGTAGATGTAGGTACTTGCCATTGAGCTTAGCTAGCGACATATTTCTAAAAAAGTCATTCGCATCAAGTCCTATCTCTTCATTAGCTGTCATGAGTGAAAAGTCAGTGTAAATCTTCGATGTGTTTTCATTGTAGTTACCGGTACCTATTTGCGTGATGTGTTTGATATTCTCCCTATCGTCCTTGTATGTGATTAGGCAAAGCTTAGAGTGCGTCTTGTACTCTTCAAAGCCGTACATTATATTGCAACCCGCCTTAAACAATTCTTCCGAATAATTTATGTTGTTCTCTTCGTCGAAACGTGCCTTAAGCTCCATAAGCGCAGTGACTTCGATGCCATTGTCACAAGCTTTCTTTAGGTATTCGACAAGCTTCGAGTGCTTAGCAAGCCTATATATAGTTATCTTTATGGAGATGGTCTTGTCGCTCTCGGCTGCTTCCTTAATCAAGTCGAGGAAGGTATCGATATCGTCGTATGGGTAGCTTAATAAAAGATCCTTTTCTTCGATGCGTTTAATGATAGAGCCACGCTCTAAGGAATATTTTTTAAATGGAGTAAAGTCGTCGTAAGAAACTTTTTTGATGACGGAGCTCGGAATGATATCCTCAAGACCATAAACGTACTTCATATTGATGGGACTCTTTGTCACGAGTATCATCTCATCTGTAATCGCTAGCTCTTCTTTGAGGAAATCAGTGATGCTCCTTGACTTTGTATTTGAAATTTCAAGGCGAAGCACCTCTTGGCGCGTCCTCTTCTTGATGACTTTCTTCATAAAGTCTTTGTAGTCGGCAATCTCTTCTTCGATATCGCTATTTGTTTCGAAATCAAAGTTTCTAGTGACCGCAACAAGTGATTGCTCCTTGATTGTATAACCTGGGAACATGGTTGGGACGTAATGCTCAATCACTTTTTCGACTCTGATGTAGTTAAATTCATCGCCTGGCAGCGATAGATAACGCTCGAATATATCTGAGATGGCTACAAGTCCATGCGCAATATTGCCATCAGCGTCCCACATCTCAGTCACTATATATAGCTTTTTATTCTCTAAGAATGGAAGTGGATGTGCTGCGTCAACTATTTGCGCGGAGATTAATGACTCAATCTTACTAAGGTAGAAGCTTTTTACATAGCTTAGCTCCTCTTCATTTAAGGACTTCATGTTCTTATTGTGCATATTGTACTTCTCTAGCTCTTTGATGACGTCCTTGTAGACCTTATCCCTCATCTCGTAGTAGTATGGCATTGTCTTGTAGATGGCATCGAGCTGCTCCTTAGCTGTCATACCCGACTTTTTGTCGATGAACTCTTTTTTGGACTTCATCATATCAAAAAGTGATCCGACTCTAACCATGAAAAATTCATCCAAGTTCGATGTGAATATAGATATGAACTTGAATCTCTCAAGTGGCGGCACACTCTCATCGCTCGCCTCTTCAAGCACCCTTTGATTAAATTTTAGCCAGCTCAACTCGCGGTTTTGCATGAACTCTTCCATTGCTTCACTCCTTAATTATCTTATCCTTTAAATAACCTTCACGCACGCCAAGCTTTGAGACGTTGACCTTTTCTATGCCAATGTACTTTAAGAGTCTATATAGCATGATGGCTCCTGGCACTATGCTGTGAAGTCTTTCAGGCACAACCATGACAGTCGTGCGAATTACTTTTTTGTTCTTATCTATCATCTCATAAATATAATTTTTCACATCGTCAATAGTATATTCTTTATCGTCGTCGTTATCGAGCTCTTCGAAGATATTGCCTAGCGCTCTTGCTGTTCCGCCTGAAGCGACTAGCTTTGTGCATTTGTATGTGGAAACGTTTTCAGCCAGCATCTTGTCGATGGCGTTTATCATCTCATCGTACTCCCTAACGCTTGGTATAGTGTTTTGAACGTAGTCACGGAATAAGGATAGGGAGCCTGCCTTTAAAAATGCCATGTCTTTGATCTCTTTATTCTTTAGGTAGCAAAGCTCTGTCGAGCCGCCCCCTATGTCTATGGTGTAGTAATCATCAAAGTCGTATGCCATCTTCATGCCTTCAGCTCCATAGAAAGCCTCATCTTCTTCCGATATCAAATCAATGTTTAGATCAAGCTCTTTTTTGACTTTCTTCACTATATCCTTGCCATTGTCCACGTTACGAAGCGAGGCCGAGGCAAAAACATATATCTCGTCAATCGGTAAGTAATCAAGCAGCATCTTTTGCGCGGATAAGACCTTCATCAGCTTTTTGATGCCCTTGTCGCTAAGCTTACCGCCTTCGACTAAGCCCGCAAGACCTGCCATGTACTTCTTCGAGAAGACTTCCTTTTGTATATTGTCCTTGTTATAAACGTTTAGGCGTATTGAGTTACTGCCTATATCAATTAGTGCGTATTTCATTTTTTCTCCTTATAATAATCATTGTAATACTACTTTGTTAAGAAATTGTAAAGTATGTAATATTTTTCAAAAAAAAGCAAAAAGCCCTTCACTTGAAAGGCTTTTATCATATATCAGTCTTTTAAATTTTTAAAACCATAACCCAAGACTTCTGATGCGTTCGAAACTGAAATGAAAGTCTTTTGATCAAGATCTCTCAAGAAGTTCTTAAGCTTTAAAAAGTCTTTTCTATCAAGAAGAACCATGATGATGTCGCGCGGCTCTTTAGTGTACATACCATAAGCTTTGTAAATGGTTGCGCCTCTGTCAAGCTCTTTGATGATGAATTCTTCGATAGGTTTAGTGTCTTCAGCAATAATTTTGACCTCTTTATTCATATTCATGCCTTCGATAACGAAGTCTATAAGGAAACCGTTAACGATGACACCGAATAATGAGTAAATACCAATCCTTGCACCGAAGGCGTTACCAGCAAGTAGAGTTATAACTACGTCTGAAATAAGTACGCCCTTGCCTAGATCGATGCCGATGAACTTATTAAGTATCTTCGCGATGATGTCTGTGCCGCCAGTTGATGCGCCTTGATTAAATACTATCGCCATACCAAGTGCTGTTACAAATACACCGAAGAATAGTTCTACAAAGGTATCTCCTGTCAATGGTTGGAAGTTTGGCATTAGCTTTTCAAGCAAGTCGAAGAAGCCTGATGTAAGTAGCGATGCAATGATGGTTTTAACACCAAATTGCGAGCCTATAGTTAAAAACGCTAGTATAAATAGTCCTATATTGATAATATACATCCAGTTACCTACACCAATCTCTAAGTAATGATTAAGAACTACAGCAAGACCATTCGCTCCACCAACAGAAAGATGAGCTGGGTTGAAGAAGAAAAACATCCCTGCTGCTACGATGAAGGTACCAAATAAAATTAATATGTACTCTCTGACCATCTTTGTGATCTCTTCTTTTGTTAATTTCTTTTTAATGAATTTTGCCAATAAGATTACCCCCTTCATTTACATCCATACAATTATACCACAAGATAAAAAGCTTAGTCAATAGTAATATAGGCGAAAAAGTAAATATTTTTTGCGCGCACTACCATAGGCATAAATAAAAAAGTGAGCGAGTGCCCACTTAATTATAATAGTTTTTTTCGTATTGTTGATGAAAGATAGTCAAAGAATATAATCATGACTGAGCTGACTAAAAGTAGCGAGCCAACTCGATTCCAATTGCGCCACGATATGTTCATCGATAGTAGTGTTCCGATACCACCTGCACCGATAAGGCCAAGCACTGATGAGTTTCTGATGTTTGACTCGAGCCTATATAGAACGAAGCCCAAAAAGCTTCTGTATGTCTTTGGATAAATCATTTTCGTATACATGGTAAAGGGACTTAGTCCAAGCGCCTGCATAGACATGATTGAATCAGCTGGAATGTCCTCGATATATTCGAAGTAAAGTTTGCTAAGCATGCCCGATGTGTAGACTGTAAGCGCGAGTGCACCTGCAAAGGGCCCAGGTCCTAGTCCTCTGAAGAAGATTATGGCTGAGATGATTGGCGGGAAGGTCCTGATTACATTGATCATGATCTTGAATAGCACTGAAACCTTTTTCGAAGGAGCGATGTTCACTGCAGTAAATGGAGTGAAGATAAATGATACGATGGCTCCCATAAGTGAAGCGAAGATGGCGATGGCAGCTGACTCAATGGCCGCTGGCACTGCTCTTGATAGATAAGCAAAATCCGGATCAAATATCTTTCCTATGATGACACTACCTTGCTTAAGGCCAAGAAGGAAGCGCTCGTATGTGATATTGATAGAAAACTTGATTACAAGGAAGAGTGCTATTAAAAATATTGCGAAGAATATCTTCTTAAGTATCTTGCTTCTCTTGTATGAAGCTAGGTCATTTACTTTGATTGGGCTCTTAACATCGACCTGTCTAAGCTTTTGGCTCACAAGGTCTATAAGGAAAATTAATATAAGTAGCATAAAGATGATCGACGAGACTCTATCGTAGTTCATGTGATTTAGTTCAAGCCACAGTCTTTGTCCTATGCCACCTGCGCCAACTAGTCCAAGTATCGACGCGCTTCTTATGTTACTCTCCAAACATAGTAAAAATGTCGATACAATAAATTTTCTCATCTTAGTTAAAATTATCTTGTAATAGATTTTGCCCTTGCCAATGCCGAGTGACTTGTAAAAATCAAAATCGTCCTTGTCCATGGCCTCTATGTATTCTTTTATTAGTTTTGTTGACATGAAAAATGAAATGATGCTAAGTGCCAATAGGCCTGAGAAGCGTCCGGCTGAGAAAAAGCTCACAAGTAGCGCCGCCCATATAAGTGATGGAAGTGTTCTAAATACTGAAAATACTGCGCTCAGTATTTTTGAAACTATTTGCGAAGGGCTTGTATTGTATGGAAGGAAGAATGTTATGATGCATGCCAAGAAGACTCCGAAGGCCGATGATACAAGGGCCATAAGAAATGTTTCAAATACTAAGTCCATAACCGAGGCAATGTAAGCAAAATCAAGTGTAAACATCCTCCTCACTAGGTCAAACATATCTGGCAAACCACGCAAAAAAGAGCTTAAGGAAAATTCTGATCCTAAGCCTGAAGCTATAAGCAAGGCAAAAAATGCCAATGCTAGTAAAATTTTCTTTCTTCTCTTTTTAGATAAATAAGTCTTTAACTGAGTCATAATTTAGTTCATCCGCACTCCTGTCGAAATATACTCTGTGGTCCTTGATTGCAATCACACGCTTTGCGTACTCAAGCGATAAATCAAGGTCATGCATGCTTATGATGATGGTTTTATTGTAATCAGTATTAAGCATTTTGAAAATGTCCATGATGGACCTCTTTGTCTCTATATCAAGTGAGGATATAGGCTCATCCGCGAGGATTAGGTCCGACTTTTGAAAAAGGGATCGAGCTATGGCTACCCTTTGCTTTTGTCCGCCTGATAGGTCTTTGGCAAGGGCATAAGTCTTTTCTTTAAGCCCAACCATATCGATGGCTTTGAGCGCATCACTATACTCATCGTCAGTGAACTTCGATAGCATCGCCTCAAAGGACTTTTTCTCGCCAAGACGCGCTAGTAAAACATTATCAAGAACTGAAATATTCTCAATGATGCTTGTGTCTTGAAAGATGAAGGCAATCTTTCGTCTAAGCCTTCTTAAATCTTTTGCGCCAAGGCTGTGAACGTCCTCGCCCTTGTATAAAACGCTTCCCTTGCTAAGTGGGTTAAGTGCGTTTATCGCCTTTAGTATAGTTGACTTGCCTGCACCTGATGGGCCTATAAGCGCGACAAAGTCTCCTTCGCTTAAATCGAAAGAGACGTCTTTTATCGCATCAATATTTTTTTCGTACTGTACTGATATATCTTTTACTTCTAATATCATTTCTCTAAATCAACGTTCATAATCTTAGCTGTGTCGATAACGTTTTGGAAGTCATCGTTTGACGCTTCGACAAAGCCTGTTAAGTTGAATATCTTTTCGCAGGCTTCTTTGCCTTCGCCGCTTGATAAATCATTTTGGAAGACTTCTTTTATCTTTTGCTTCATATCGTCACTTAGGTCCTTGCTTGCTGCTACGCATACATATGGGATCTTATCAGTGTATTCAAGCACTTCTAGTCCTTCAAGTCCTTCGAAGTCCTTCATTAGCTTCTTTTCAGCGCCTTCATATGTTGCGCAAACGTCAACATCGCCATTTAAAAGCATTTGAACAGCCTTGTCATGTCCGCCAGCAAACATATATTCAATATCTTTTTCAAGATCAAGTCCGCCCTTAACAAGCATAGCACCTGGATAGATGTAGCCTGAAGCGCTCTCTGGGTCAACAAAAGCAACTTTTTTACCCTTAAGTGCTTCGTAACCGTCCTTTTCATAAGCTTCTTTGATGCCAGAATCTTTTCTTACTAATAATTCACTTCTATAATAATTTTTCCCGTCCTTGTTAAGTGCTGACAAAAGTACTTCTGCTCCGCCATTCTTATTTGCAAGTACATAGGCAAATGGTGGGATGATTGCAAAATCAACTTTGCCTGAGCCAAGCGCCTCAACTACGCCAACATAGTTTGTTGATGTAAACATAGAAACTTTTTTGCCAAGCTTATCTGTAAGTATATTTGTTAATGGTTCTGTTAAATCTTCTAGTTTATCTTGGTCAACTAAAGGTACGAAGCCTAGTTGAAGTTCATCCTTTTCCTTTGGCTTACATGCGACTAGGCCCATAAGCATAGATAAAATAAGTAGTGTTAAAATAAATTTTTTCATAATGTCCTCCTAAATTTCTGTAAAATCTCTGATGATGATGTCGCTATATTTAGAAATATGTGACAGATAGTCCTCGTTATCAAGTACGCCAACCGTTACAAAGCCCGCCTTCTTCGCAGTTTTGAGGTTCTTCGGCAAGTCTTCGAAGACTATAGTGTTTTGCGGCATGATATTGTATTTTGCAATGCACTTTAAATAGATGAGTGGCGACGATTTATCTGAACCGATATCGGATAAAGTCACTATGTCATCAAAAAGCGTATGCATATCAAACTTTTTAAGCGTAGTAATAAAGATGTCCTTCTCATTTGCTGTCGCGATCGAAGTTTTTACGCCTTTTTCTCTAATTTTCTTTAAATAATCAATGATGCCCTTCTTGGGCACGACATTGTTCTCGAACTCTTCCTTTGCTAGATGAGTCCACTCGCTAACGACTTCTTCGATCGTCATATTTAGTGCGTAGCGCTCAATTGTGTATTTTGCAGAGTCCGTGAGCGTCTTGTGCATGATATTATCAAAGTAGTCATCCGTCAAGAAAAGCGAGTGCCTCGTAAAAAATCTCAGATCAACGTTCTTCCAAACATTCATCGAGTCAAAGACAGTTCCATCTAAGTCAAAGATGGCTGCCTCGAAGTCCTTAAGCCTCATCTTTCACTATATCCTTGATGTATTTTAATACATCTTCACGAATATCGCTTCTTAGAGCAAAATCAAGATTTGCCTGTATAAAACCAAGTTTGCTGCCTAGGTCATATCTATGGCCTTCAAAGACATAAGCGTAGATATCATCTTCTTTTAATAGCATGTCAATAGCGTCAGTCAGCTGTATTTCGCCGTTCTTCCCTGGCTTAGTCTTTTTTAAAAGCTCAAAGATATCATTCTTCAAGATGTATCTACCAAGCACAGCTATATTCGACGGAGCCTTGTCAATGTCAGGCTTTTCGACTATGGACTTAACCTTATATAATCTTTCATTCACTTTTTCATCGTAGGCAATGATGCCATACTTCGATGTATCTTCTTTAGCTACAAGACCAACGCCCAAGATGGATTTGCCCGTCTCGTCATAAGCGTTCATAAGCTGCTTTAAGCAAGGCTCTTTCGAGTAAACGATGTCGTCGCCTAAAAGCACTGCGACATCTTCCCCGCCCGCAAAGCTCTCAGCACACAAAATTGCGTGGCCAAGGCCAAGAGGCGCCTTTTGCCTGATGTAATAAATATTGACCATCTCAGAGATTTTGTTAATCTCCTTAAGTATCTCAAACTTGCCAGACTCCTCAAGTGATTTCTCTAGCTCTATGTTTCTGTCGAAGTGATCCTCGATAGAATTTTTATTTCTACCAGTTATAATCAGTATATCCGTGATGCCCGATTCGTAAGCTTCCTCAACTATGTATTGAAGCGTCGGTTTATCAAATATGGGTATCATCTCCTTTGGCGATGCCTTAGTCTGAGGAAGCATCCTCGTTCCAAGCCCCGCCGCGGGTATTATTGCTTTTCTAATCATATATCCTCCTACTCTACTGTTACGCTCTTAGCCAAGTTTCTCGGCTTGTCAATGTCGCGTCCTAAAATCAGCGCTGTGTAGTAACTCATTAGCTGCCCAAATAAAACGCTGTAGATTGGCGTGAAGACCGTGAATGTTCTTTTTAGATTCACTATGCCCTTGCCCTCATCTTGATTTGTCACGAGTATGGTATCAGCGCCTCTCGCAACTAGCTCTTCCAATGTAGTCCTTGTCTTATCGAAAATTTGTCCTTCATTTGCAAATGCAATGGCCGATGACTTTTCATCTATAAGAGCGATGCTGCCATGTTTTAGCTCGCCTGCTTTGAAGGCGATTGAGTTAATGTAGCTAATCTCTTTAAGTTTTAACGAAACTTCAAGAGCCGCGATATAATCAAGGTCACGGCCAATGAAGAATATCTTTTCTTTATCCTTAATCTTGCTAGCGACTTCTTTGGCAATAGGCTCAAGTCTTGTGATTTCCGAATCCATTTCTCTAGATATTTTTACTAGTTCATCTACAATTTGGCTGTACATGCCGCAGTCGTATCCTGCAAGGCCATCTCTAAAGTATATGCCAAGTAAATATATAGATAAAATTTGCATCATAAAGGCTTTGGTCGATGCAACTGAAATTTCTGGTCCAGCAAAGATGTGTACCTTGTAGTCAGCGATCCTATCAAGTGACGAATTAATCACGTTTGTGATGGCTAAGACTGTTGCTCCGCTTGCCTTTGCTTCTTTTACAAGACCCATAACGTCGGCTGTTTCGCCTGATTGGCTGATTGCTATAAGAAGCGTCTTCTTACCAATGAAGTTATACGAGTATCTTAGTTCGCTCGATGTTTCAGCAATTATTGTTCTTTCTATGAACCTTTCAAGATAGTTCTTAGCAAGTAGACTTGCGTGATAAGCTGTGCCGCAGCCTGTTACGTAGATATTATCAAAGTCATTTAGATTAAGTCCATCTAATTCATCAAAGTAGACTTTGCCGTCACGAATGTGCCTATCAAGTAATTCCTTAAATTTCTTTGGCTCTTCATGTATTTCCTTTAGCATAAAGTGCTCGTAACCATCTTTTTGAGTTTCTTCTATATTGACATTTGATTTTTGAATTTCTCTTTGAACTTCTTTATGAGCATTGTAAATCTTGATGCCATCACTATTTAAAACGCCCATGTCACCATCTTCAAAGTAAATAATTTCATCACTTAGGTCGATGGCAGCCGAGATATCGCTTGCAAATAGATATTCATCATTCTTAACGCTCATTAGTAGAGGGCAACCTTTTTTTGCAAAATATAAATTTTTAGTCTTTTTATCCAAAACTAAAATCGCGTAACTGCCTTTGACATCTTCAAGTGCCTTCATAAAGCTATCTACGTTATTTTCCTTCATATTCCTTGCGATATACTCGATAAGAACTTCTGTGTCAGTCTCGCCCTTCGGAGTAAAGTCTGGCATAGACTTTTTTAGCTCAAGGTAATTTTCTATGACGCCGTTATGAACTATGGCGTAATCACCCTTAGTATCAAGGTGCGGATGCGCGTTCGTTTCAGTCACACCGCCATGTGTCGCCCATCTCGTATGAGCGATGGCTATATCAGCAGCTTCCTTTGGACAAGCCTTATCAAGCTCCTTTATCCTGCCAACTCTTTTATATATCTTTAATTCATTATCTTTAATGTAGGCAATACCTGAGGAGTCATAGCCCCTGTACTCAAGGCTATAAAGGCCTTTGATTGCGTACTTTATTGCATCATTCTTGCCATAGTATCCAACTATACCACACATAATATCTTCCTTTCAAAAAAGCATTTATAATATTACTCGTGCGCAAATCTTTTTCGCGCATAAACATCTATATTAATTATAACATATATTTATGAAAAAATATAAAATTTTTACAAAAGAAAAGTGATAGCCGTAGCCATCACTTATCTCGTTATTAAATATATTAAAAAGCAGGGTAGATTTCTCCCTTGTAAGTATCTTCAATAAACTTCTTGCAAGCATCTGATTGGAATACTTTGATAAGCTTTTGGAACTTATCTTTTGTTTCGTCGCCTTTTCTTACTGCAATGATATTTGCGTAAGGACTGTCCTTATCTTCAAGTGCTAAGGCATCAGCTGATGGGTTAAGTCCTGCACCAAGCGCGAAGTTTGTGTTTATAGCTGCAAGTGCTGCATCTTTATAAACGTTTGGTATATTTGCTGCTTCAATTGGAGTAAATTTTAAGTTCTTTGTGTTTTGATCAATATCTTTTTCAGTTATGTCTTCCTTAGTATTGTCTTTAAGAGTGATTAGTCCATTCTTTTCAAATAGTAATAGTGCTCTGCGTCCATTTGATGGGTCGCTTGGTATTAAAACTTCGTCTCCGTCCTTTAATTCATCAAGTGACTTGATTTTGTCTGAGTATAGTCCCATTGGTTCGATGTGTACTGAGCCAAGTGATACTAGATTAAGTCCTCTTTCTTTAGAGAAGTTTTCTAAGTATGGTATGTGTTGGAAGAAGTTTGCGTCGATATCGCCTTGATCAAGAGCTAGGTTTGGTTGAACGTAGTCATCAAACACCTTTACTTCAACCTCAATGCCTTCCTTTGCAAACTCGTCTTTAAGTGCTTCAGTTATTTCAGCGTGAGGTACTGGTGATACACCTATGAGGATCTTGTTGTCATCATCTGTTTGTGTCTCTGTATTTTTTTCTGAGCCTGCTTCAGTGCTTGTCTTTGTGTTATCTGTAGACTTATTGCAAGCTACAAGGCTTGTTAATAGTGTTAATGCTAATAGTAATGTAAATATTTTTTTCATTTTATTCTCTCCTTAATTTTATAAATTTATTTTTTGTTTACTTTTTTGTATATAATGTTTCCTGTGAATTGCACTATTTGTACGATTATAACTATGAGTGCGACTGAAATCCAAAGTATGTCAAGTTGATTTCTTTGGTAGCCGTATCTGATTGCGATGTCACCAAGGCCGCCTCCGCCAAGCGCTCCAGCCATTGCTGAGTAGCCAACTAAGTTTATTATGGTGGTCGTTACGCCTAGTATAGCTGCTGGTACTGTCTCTTTTAATAGTACCTTGACTATTTCAAAATTGCTTGCACCCATTGATTTAGCAGCTTCTATGACACCCGCATCAACTTCTAGGAAGTAGCCTTCATATAATCTTGCTATGAAAGGTGCTGCCGCAAATGTTAGTGGCACCAAAGCTGCCTCAGTTCCTATTGCCTTACCAATTATAAATCTTGATAATGGCGCTAGAACTATGATTAGTATAATTGCTGGCATACTTCTAAAAATATTGATGATACCGCTTGTTATTGTATATACAAATTTATTTTCTCTTAAACCATTTGGTCTAGTCACATAAGTTAATATGCCCCACGGAAGTCCGATGATTAGAGCGATGAGTGCCGGCACTATAATCATGATTATAGTTTCAGGAAGTGCTGGTAAAACTATGTCCATTATTTCCTTGAACATCATGCTATCACCTCCGATACTTCTGCGCAATTAGCTTTTAAGTAAGAAATAACTTTTTGTGCCTCTTCGTCTGAGCCGCGTAGCTCAACGACCATGTAGCCAAGCTCTTCATCCAAAACGTTACTGATGTTGCCGTCAATGATGTTGATATCAACATTAAAGGTCTTCATCGCGTTACTTAATACAGGGGTCTTAACTGTGTCCTTCGAATAAGAAAGTCTAAGCAATTTGCCAGTGAAGGCACTGTAGTCAAGCTCTGTATCAGGAGCCGCCTTCTTGATAAATCTTTGTGCAAGCTTTGTCTTTGGGTTTTTGAAGAGCTCTGTAGTAGTGTTTTCTTCTATAATTCTTCCATTCTCCATAAGAGCAATTTTGTTCGAAGCGTCCTTTGCTGCTTCCATCTGATGCGTTATCATTATGGTTGTCGTGTCAAAGTCATCTCTTGCTCTTTTATATAAATCTATGACCATCCTAGTGCTCTCTGGATCAAGTGCGCTCGTTGCTTCGTCTGAAAGTATGATCTCAGGCTTAGATACAAGGGCTCTTGCTATGGCGACTCTTTGTCTTTGTCCGCCAGATAATTCACTTGGATATGCCTTCTCTTTATTAAGTAGGCCAACATAATCAAGAAACATTCTCGCTTCAGCCTTTTTGTCTCCCTTGAAGCCATTCAAGCTTAAAGGAAAAATCACATTGTCTAAAACCGTGTATTGACTGAAAAGATTAAAAGTTTGAAAGATAAAAGCGATTCTCTTTCTTAAAGCTAAGAGCTCTTTTGGCTTTAAGTTAAAGATGTTCACTCCATCTATGATTACTTCGCCACTGTCAGCTTCCTCAAGTCTATTGAGTAGTCTAACTAAAGTTGACTTGCCTGCTCCAGATAAACCTATGATGGCCAAGATGTCTTTCTTTTCTGCTTTAAAACTTACACCATCAACAGCGTTAAATTCTTTGCTATCAACCTTGTAAGTCTTAATCAAATTTTTTGCTTCTATCATAAGCTCCTCCTTCCTTGGATAAATCCAATAAAAAAACTCTTTACCAAAAGATAAAGAGTATCATGAAAAATCGTCATCTCTCGGTATAACCGCTGGAATTAGCACCTTGTTTAAACAGGTTGCCGGGCTTCATAGGGCCAGTCCCTCCGCCTCTCTGGATGAATTATATTGTTTTTAGATTATACAGTTCATTTTATATTAAATATGTGATTTAAATCACAAATATTGATTTTTTTATAAAAAAGTGTGTATTATTATAAGATTTCTTTATAGATTAGAAAAGTGAGACTACTTCCCCTTAATTTATATTACTCAATTATGTTTAAGGTGATACTGCCACTCTTATAATCACATAGCTTAGCTAGTTCATCACTAAGTACTATGCTTATGCTGTCGCCTACGTTTAGATCTTTAAATGTAATTGCTGCATCATTTAGTCCATAAGAATTATTATTATCAATATTATAATCATGAGTAGTTTTGATCTCGAGCATTTTTTCTGGATCTATCTTGATTAGCTCGTCTTGGAACGCTAATTGATACTCATGTCTTAAACTTATTGGCAAGTTCTTATATGTAAAGTGTATTGTCAACGCTTTGTCATCGAGACTACTTATAGCTATAGCTTCTTCTTCATTGAGCATTCTTTCTTTAAATGAAAATATTGGAGTAAGGACATCTGCATTAACTTTATTTTTTAAGTCTTCATCATCTCTTTTGCTCATATTTGAAAATATGCTTCTATAAAACTTAAGTATCTCTTCATTTTCCTCAAGTGATATTGAAAAGCTTGCAAGATTATCCTTAAGCTTTTTGTTTTCTTCTTCTAGCTCACTTATTCTTTACTCTTCAGTAGTTTCATTCTTATCATTAATTTGTTCTTTGCTTACATCATTTGTTTTTGCGCAGCCAAAACTCATTAGTAAACAAAGCACTAAGACAAATAAAACTATCTTCTTATTCATACTACCATCTCCTTATAAGTATTATATCACAAGTACCCACCCCCATTTGCAACAAAAAAACTACGCTCATATACACAAGCGTAGTTAATCTTTATCAATATTTAATTATGATTTTTGTCTCCAATCAATTTTATACTCAACTAAATACACTGAAATGATTGAAAATAATAGTAATACCAATATGCTAATCACATCAAATTCTCCGACAAAGCTCTTTCTCAAAGCATTTGAAACATATGTTGTTGGTACTAAATATGAAATGTACTGCATAATTTTTGGCATGCTTTCAAACGGTATAAATACTGGTGCGCAATAAACTATTAGCGGCTGTATTATTTGTGTGACTGTGCTTGATTGCTCCATGTTGGTGCTATATACACCTATAAAAGCTCCTAAACCTGATAAAGATAGTCCAGATAAGAATATTATTAAAAGCATAGTAAAATTAATATTGATTTGCACATCAAAAATAATTCTTCCTAAGAATATCAAGACAATTATTGATGGCAGTGTTACTATTGTCGCTCTCATTAAATAGGATGTTATTAACTGTATTTTCTTAATTGGTAGCGATGCGTAATAGTCAAAGCCTCTTATTTGCTTAAGCACACCAAGCTCTTGACCTAAAGTTAGCATAGTACCTGTAACTAGTGACATGATAATGTTACCTGATATGACATAGTTCATATACTCAGGATTTTTCATGCCAACTAATAAATAAAGAAATATCAATACACTTATAGGCGATACCAAAACTATTAGTAGCGACCATTTCCAGCTTAGTCTTAGTGTTAATAGTTCTGACTTTATTAGATAAAATTGCTTTGTTAAATAATCTTTGATGCCAGATTTATTTTGACTTGATTTATTGATTTCCATTACTTATTCTCCTTTATATTCATCATGTAGATATCCTCTAAGGAAGGAGGAAGTATCTTTATAGAGCTGATCGATGATCCTAGGCTACTTGAGTAAAGCTCGTTTAAAACAGTATTAACTTTATCCTTATTAACATTTATCCTTAAGTGTTCATCGTCTATTCTAATAATTTTTAGACGGCTTATCAACTCATCATCAATTTTAGTATGATATGGTACTACGAAATCTAATTTTGTATCTATTTTTAAAGCCTCAGCTAATTCATATGGCCTGCCTTGCTTGATTATTTGGCCTCCATACATTATGGCAACATCGTCTACAACATTTGAAGCTTCTTGTATATTATGTGTTACTAATAAAAATGATATGCCTCTTTCTTCTTTAAGTTTTTTAACTAATTGCCAAAGCAATATTCTTTTTTCTGGATCGACATCATTTGTTGGCTCATCAAGTACAACGAATGGATTGTATCCTATGATGGCTGCCATAAAAGCAACAAGTCTTGTCTCGCCTCCACTAATCGAACCAATAAGTTTATCTTGTAAATAATTCATACCAAAATACTCAAGCAGCTCAAGCGCTTGTCTTTTAGACTCTTTTGCGTCTATCCCTCTATATACTCCTGTAAATTGTATAAACTCTATCACTTTTAAAGCTCTGTGCGTGTACGCAATTTGACCTAAGTATGAGACTTTGCTTGGTATGTAATTTTTGTGCTTAGCTATATCTACTCCATCTATCTCTATGTATCCTGAATCTGGTTTTAAAAGACCACATACTTGTCTAACAAAAGTGGTTTTGCCCGCCCCATTTGGTCCAAATAGTCCTTTTATCTCACCTGTGTTTATGCTTATGTCAATATCTTTATTGGCATAAGTTTTTGAGTGTGCATATTTTTTACACACATCTTTTGCTATCAACATTTTATCGTTCATTATCATGCTCCTTAATCGCTACATTTAAATACATTTTTATTATATCACAAGTACCCCCCCCCATGTGCAACAAAAAACTACGCTCATATACACAAGCGTAGTTAATCTTTATAAAGCTGTTGCTGTTTTATTTTTTACTTCAACAAGATGTGAACAATACTTCATAATTTCTTTGTTATGACTAATTATAAAGACAATCTTATCCTTAGTATCTTTTAGTATTTCTTTCATAAGCTCTTCTTCAGTTTCTTTATCTAATGAAGATGTTGGCTCATCAAGTATAACTATGTCAGCGTCTTCTGTGAAATATCTTGAAAGAGCTATCCTTTGTTTGTCTCCACCAGACAAATTTGCACCGTTCTCAACTATCATTTCATCTAGATTTGTAAACTTAGCCAAAAATGGCATTGCTTCATAAACTGCTCTAGCTACTTTTTTACGTCCAAAATTTAAATTATTATATAAAGTATCTGTAATAATTGGTGTGTTTTGCGAGTAATAAGAAACTTTTCTTAGGTAATCTTTATTTTTTATCTCACTTATAGGAATATCATTTATATATATACCATCTGTTTCTCTAAACTTTGGTATAAGCTTTAATAGAGTGCTCTTACCAGTACCACTCTCGCCCATAACGCCAACTATATCTCCTTTTTTAAACTCCATCTTTACATTATTTAGTAAATTTTTATCAAATATATTGACCTTATCTATATCAAATTTTATGCTTTCAATTTTCGCTGGCATAGGCTTTGAACCATCTTTTGCTTTGTAATCTATAAGCGTCTTTAAAAAATTATCTGCTGCTTTTATATTAGCAAAGCCTAAATTTGTAAAAGTTAAGCCTCTTATGGCATTAGAAAAATAAGGAAATACGAGCATAACAAATATTACTGATCCAAAATTGTTCTTATCATTAAGTGCAAGCGCGGCTAAGAATATGATTACCAAATTTTGTATAATTTGATTAAGTCCTATAAGTAAACCTGATGCACCGTTGGCTACGTAGTTAACTTTTTTCCTAACCCCCTCTGATTTATGAATATTATCTTCAATCGCTGGTAATAAATTTTCATTCTCAGCGTTTTGTTTAATAAAATCAACTTGTGAAATAAGTGAATTAATATTTTTGAATGATTCACTACTTGTGCTTTGCAAATTTATTGATAGCTTTGCAAGTTTCTTATTAAGTGCCTTAAATCCAAAGTAATGAATTGGGATAATTGCTAGCATAAAAAGAGCTGCAATATAATTAAATGACCAAGCAACTGCTATCGTTACGACTATGGTAACAATATTGACAAGAAGATTTGGTATGACGTCAAAATAAAAACTAGCATATGCTTCAACTGCGTTATAAGCAAGCTCACGAAGTGCTGTTGGTCCCTCGTTTATGTATTTATCGTAGTCTAATTTAAATATATCGCTATAAATAAGACCCGCTCCTTTTGTATGATAATCTTGTATAAGCTGATTCTTTGTAAAAACAGAGATAAAATCAACTATGTATCCTAGTGCTAGTATTGATATAACTTTAAGTATATCATAAATGCCAATCCTCCCAACATTTTCAATAACCTCGTTTAATGTGATTGGTGCTATGACAAATAATATTGCCGATAATAAGCAAAGTGCAAGTAGTAAGATAAAGCTTGGTATATTAACAAGCTTTAACATTTCTCTCTTTGATTTTTTTAATTCCATATTAAGTCCTCCCTTTTAGTTTAACATCTTTATTATAACACAAATACCCTCACCATTTGCAATAAAAAACTACGCTCATATACACAAGCGTAGTTAATCTTTATCTTATTATCATTTCTTCTCTCTTTGGTCCTGTAGAAATGTATTTAAATTTTTTGCCAAGTTTTTCTTCGATAAACTCGATGTAGTCCCTTGCTTCTTGTGGAAGCTCTTCGTACTTAGTTATGCCTCTTATGTCGCATTTCCAGCCCTTAAGTCTTTCTAGAACTGGTTTTGCTTTTTTAAGCTTGGATGTATTAGGGAATTCATCTGTTATCTCGCCGTCGATGTCGTAGCTAACGCAAACTGGTATTTCATCTAGGTAACTAAGCGCGTCTATAACCATGAAGGCGATATCTGTTGCGCCTTGCATTTCGATACCATACTTTGTTGCGACTACGTCGAACCAGCCAACTCTTCTTGGCCTACCTGTTGTTGCTCCGAACTCGCCTTTGTCTCCGCCATGAATTCTTAATTCATTTGCTTCTTCATCAAATATTTCGCTAACGAACTCGCCTGCACCTACCGCTGATGAATATGCCTTTGTTACTGCGATGATGTTTTTAATCTCATACGGCGGCACTCCAGCTCCTATAGATGCGTATCCTGCTAGTGTTGATGAGCTTGTTACCATTGGGTAAATGCCGTGATCAGTGTCCTTTAGTGTACCTAATTGGCCTTCAAATAAGATCTTCTTGCCATCTTTGATAGCTTTTCTAAGCATCTTGGATGTGTTCTTAACATAAGGCTTAATCATTTCGCCATATTCAAGAAGTGTCTTCAAAACATCTTCCTTCTTAATCGGCTCTTTATGATAAAGCTCCTTAAGTATGGCGTTTTTGATTGGCAATATCAAATCTAATTTTTCTGAAAGATATTCTTCGTCGTAAAGCTCGTTCACTTCAAAGCCTATCTTTTGATATTTATCTGCAAATATATATGCAATACCCGACTTAGTCGAGCCAAAGGATGCCTTGCTAAGTCTTTCCTCTTCGTATTTATCAAAGTCTAGGTGATATGGCATAACAATGTGGGCTCTGTCTGATACATAGATTGTCGGCTCTTTAACGCCTGCGTCCACTATTGATTTAAGCTCGTTAATGAAGAATGGTATGTTTAGTGCAACGCCATTGGCAAGTATATTGACAGTGTTTTCATTAAATACTCCTGATGGCAATAGATGTAGTGCAAATCTACCATAATTATTGATAATAGTGTGGCCAGCGTTAGCTCCGCCTTGAAATCTAACGACATAATCTGCATCACATGCTAGCATATCGGTTACTTTACCCTTGCCTTCGTCGCCCCAGTTAGCTCCTACTATAGCTGTAATCATATATACCTCCTAAACATTGAGTTCAACTTTGATACCGATGCTGTCCTTGTTCTTTTCAAGTATCGGGTCAATAGTTTCACTTACAAATTCTTCAACTTGTGAAGATGCTCTGCCGCTAATCTTTGAAGCAGCCTTTATCTCTTCTATGTCATCCATAGTCAAGTTAAAGTCTTTGTCGTCAGAAATTAGCTTTAATAAATTATTATCCTTGCCCTCTTCTTTGATCCTCTTTTGTGCTTCTCTTGAATGAACTCTGATCTTGTCATGAAGGGCTTGTCTGTCACCGCCACGTTTAACGCATTCCATCAGTATATTTTCTGTTATCATAAATGGAAGCTCTTCGTTTAAGTGCTTTTTGATAACATTTTCATAAACTATAAGTCCGTCACTAACGTTGATGTATATATCTAGTACTCCATCAAGTGCTAGGAAGGCCTCGCTCACAGCTATCCTCTTATTAGCCGAGTCATCAAGTGTTCTTTCAAACCATTGTGTTGCGGCAGTTATTTGCGGATTAAGTGAGTTTACTATGATGTAGCGTGAAATGGATGCGATTCTTTCTGCACGCATAGGATTTCTCTTATATGGCATGGCAGATGAACCGATTTGATTTTTTTCTAGTGGCTCTTCTATTTCCTTTAAATTTGCTAATAATCTTAAGTCGCCTGAGAACTTGTATGCACTTTGAGCGATTAGGCTAAGCACATTAAGTATCTTGGCATCTATTTTCCTTGTATATGTTTGTCCGCTTATAGTTAAAACTTTGTCGAAACCAAGTTTTTTCACTATAAGTTCATCGACTTTCTTTACTTTTTCTTCGTCATTGTCAAAAAGTTCCATGAAGGAGGCTTGTGTGCCTGTAGTTCCCTTTGAACCAAGTAATTTGTAATCTGCTAGCAATTTATCTAGCTCTTCTAGGTCCATGTAAAGGTCTTGAAGCCATAGACATGCTCTCTTGCCAACAGTAGTTGGTTGAGCTGCTTGATAGTGTGTGTAGCCAAGCGTGTCAAGATCCTTGTACTTCATGGCAAAGTCCCTAAGGTTTTTCATAACAGTAAGAACTTTTTTTCTAATAAGCTTAAGAGCTTCGTGCATAGTGATAAGGTCAGTGTTATCACCAACGTAGCAGCTAGTTGCTCCTAAGTGAATGATTGCCTTTGCCTTTGGTGCTTGAAGACCATAAGCGTAGACATGGCTCATAACATCGTGACGCACAAGCTTTTCTCTCTCTTTTGCGACTTCGATGTTAAGATTGTCCTTATTTGCCTTCATCTCTTCGATGGCTTCATCTGATATGTCTAGACCCATCTCTTTTTCAGCTTCTGCAAGGGCTATCCACATCTTTCTCCATGTTTTAAATTTATATTCTTCTGAAAATATATACTGCATCTCTTTAGAAGAGTATCTTTCTGAGAACGGCGATATATATTTATTATATTTGTCCATCTTCCACCTCTGTTGGATAATTACCAGTAAAGCAGGCGTTGCAATATTCACAGCGTCCTTCAACAAGCTCCTTAAGGTCCTCTACCTTTAAGTAACCAAGCGAATCACAGCCAATGTAGTCTCTAATCTCGTCTTGAGTGTATTTAAACGCGATTAGCTCCTTATTTGTCGGCACGTCAGTACCGTAGAAGCATGGATATAAGAATGGTGGCGAGGATATTCTGACATGAACTTCCTTAGCACCAAGCTCCTTAAGCTGCTTTACAATATTTTTCATAGTCGTTCCTCTAACGATGGAGTCATCGACCAAAACTATCTTTTTATCTTTAACTTCATCCTTAAGAATATTTAGCTTGATAGAAACGCCTTGTGACCTTTGATCTTGACTAGGCTTAATAAATGTTCTACCAACATAATTATTCTTGATGAAAGCTATGGAGAATGGTATATTAGCTGCTTGTGCATAGCCGTATGCTGCCGGTGTACCTGAGTCTGGAACGCCAACGACTACGTCTGCATCGACTGGATATCTCTTGTGAAGCATCCTACCCGCATTTAGTCTTGCTTCGTAAACGCTGATGCCGTCAATGGCTGAGTCAGGTCTTGCGAAGTAAATGTATTCAAATATACAAGTGGATTTTTTCGCTTCATATTTATATACGGATTTAACTCCTTCTTCAGTAACTATAACGACTTCACCCGGTTCAACATCCCTTATAAACTTTGCTCCAACTGCATCGAGAGCGCATGATTCACTCGATACAAAGTATGTATCTTCTTTTTGACCAATACAAAGTGGATGGAAACCGTTAGGATCTCTCGCTGCTATTAACTTTTTAGGACTTGCTATAGCTAGTGAATAAGCACCAACTATCTTTGGCATAGCCTTAACAACTGCTTCTTCAACAGATTTTGATTCAAGTCTAGCTCTTGCTATAAGATAAGGAATGATTTCAGAATCAGAAGTCGTTTGAAATATGGCTCCTGTTTGTGAAAGTTCTTCCTTAAGCGCCTTTTGATTAACAATATTGCCGTTGTGAGCGATGGCTAGAGTGCCTTTCCAGTAGTTTATAACTAGTGGCTGTGCGTTAGAAACAGTAGAATTGCCTGAAGTTGAGTATCTAACGTGTCCAACACCAAGATTGCCATTAAGTTTAGCTAAATTATCTTTATTAAAAACATCATTAACTAGACCCATGTTTTTATAAACCTGGATGTTTTGGCTCATTTTGGTATCTGTTACAGCAATACCGCAAGATTCTTGTCCTCTGTGCTGTAAAGCGAATAATCCGTAGTAAATCAGAGTTGAGACGTCTTCGTGTTTAAGTGAATAAGCTCCGAAAACGCCGCACTCCTCATGTATTTTATCAAACATTATTCTAGTCCAAGTCTTCTCATGACTTCGTGGTATGCATCTTCAACATTACCAAGGTCACGTCTGAACCTGTCTTTATCAAGCTTTTCGTTAGTTTCGTAGTCCCAAAGTCTCATAGTGTCTGGACTGATTTCGTCAGCTAAGATGATCTTGCCGTCATATCTACCAAATTCAAGCTTGAAGTCAACAAGTCTTATGCCAACAGATTTAAAGTGCTTGCAAAGGTAGTCATTTACCTTTCTTGCATAGTCTTTTATAGTGTCTACTTCTTCTTTAGTAGCAAGACCAAGTGCTGTAGCATAATCATCGTTGATAAATGGGTCATCAAGTGGATCTGACTTGTATGAGAACTCAACTATTGGGTGAAGTAATTCTTTACCTTCTTCAACACCCATCCTCTTAGAGAAGCTGCCTGCAGTTACGTTTCTAACTATAACTTCTAGTGGAACTATCTCAACAGCCTTAACCAAAGTTTCTCTGTCGTTTAATTCTTCTAGATATATAGTTGGAATGCCTTCTTTTTCAAGCTTTTGGAAGAAAAAGTTACTCATCTTGTTGTTGACAACACCTTTGCCAACTATAGTACCTTTCTTCTTGCCGTTAAATGCAGTAGCATCATCCTTGTAAGACAAGATAAATTTCTTAGGGTCATCAGTCTTGAAGACCTTCTTTGCCTTGCCTTCATATACTTGTTCTAACTTTTCCATGTCGTCATCCTCCTTAAAAATTACATTCTAATTATATCACTTAGAAAAACATTTTTCAATCATTATGAAAATATTTTTGCAAAAATATAAGGACTTAATCACTAAGCCCTTATATAATCAATTTACTTATTTATTATTTCTTTACTGTCTGTAACAACCCATATATTTAACTTTTCTTTATTAAGTTCAATTTCCTTTTGTTTCAAACTTAATTCAAGGTCTTTATCCTTATCAGCTAAGCTTATATTATAGATAATGGTGTTGTCACTGTCTTTTTTATCTTTTACCTCAAATTTACTATCTGGATATGTTTTAGCTAGATATTCATAAAGAACGCCTTCACTGTCAAATAGATATGGTTTCTTTCCATCTTCCAATTCACTAATTAGTTCATCGTTAATAGCTGGATATAAAACCTCTTCATTATTTGTATTTTTATTGTTAATCAATTTATATGCTACAAAAAATATTACAATAATTAATATGGCATATATTATTTTTTTACTTTTACTCATTTATTATCCCCCCTTATGTATAAATCATAAGAATTTAAATCTCTTAATATTCTTCGTGCTACAGATTATATCCCGCATTCGTTAAGCATACTTTTACATGCTACACCTCAATATCTATCTAACATAACTATTTATTTGAATATTATATTTTAATTTTTTTCCTTGTTTATTCATAATTACTACCTTATATTCATTATCTTGGTTGGCCTTAACTTTTAATATTGTTTCTTTATCAAATGTCTCATCATAAATAACCCTTTCGTTTTCCTGTATCATTATCTCATAATTCAATCCAGAGCTACAAGACATCTCGCTCAATTTAATTGTAAAGCCATTATGATATGTTGTATCAGATGAAAACATATTAAATTTATATGTTCTACTTTCAAGCCCATCTAAAACTTCATTATAATCTATATCAATTTTTCTTAATGCTATTAAATCATCTGACATTTTATTAATTTTTTCATATTCGTTTTTGTCTATCATCTCTACTCTGTCACTAAGTATCTCACCTCCATCGTCCAGAGCTTTTACGCTTGATACTACTTTATCATCTGCTTCGACGTTAAAATAAGCAAATGAATTTAAACTTAGGATAAATACAAGTACTAATGATAGTACACCAAGCTTTGTTATTCTATATGAGCTCATAATCCTCATCCTTTCTATTGTTGGATTTAATTCTGACACGAATTTATTTACATTTTTATTTTCTACTGTAGACAGTTTATGCATTGTTTCTAAATATTCTCTTTTTGCTAAATTTGATCCACCCATTTTATTTATAACTAATTTATCACAAAGTATTTCCATATCTTCATCTATATATTTTAGAGCTAAAAGCACAAATATATTGTACCAATAAAAACATGCTAGCATATATTTTAAATAGTTTATAAATATATCACATTTTTTTATATGCATCATCTCATGATAAATTACATTTTTTAAGATAATATCGTCTTTTAAAATATATGTTTGCAAAACAATCTTTGGCTTGAAAAATCCATAGCTTACTGGTGTTTCGAGCTTATCATTTATTAAAACTTCTACTCTTCTTTTTAGATTAAATGAACTTATATACTCATTAATGCTGTGATTATTGACTTTATTAGCACTTCTCAAAGCTTTATTAGTTTTTATAGCTGTAAATATTAGATATATTAAAAACAATATTGCTGCTATCAATCGTTTTTTTAAATATAAAACATTTGCGAATTTTATAAGTAATAACTCTGTATACTCATTTAAATTCTTAATAAATGAAAAGCATGCATCTAATATGGGCCCATAGCTAGAGTTTTCTATATTTACTTGCACGCCAAAAGGAATAATTAGATACACAAAAAGCAATGACCACATAATTTTATTGGCATATTTTATACTTTTTCTATTAAATGATTTTCTCAATAATAGTATTGCCGCAATTAATAATACACTTTTAATTAATTTGTTAACAGCATTTACTTTAATTATTTCAAACACAGCTTACTCATCCTTAATCTCAATTGAAGAAATAATATCTTTCATTTCTTCTAGCTCAGTATTAGTAATTTTTTTATTATTTACAAATGCTGAAAATAATTTTACAAATGATCCTTTATAAACCGTGTCTATAATTTTCTGTATTTGATTGTTTCCAAGATCCTCTCTTTTAATTACTGGTTTAATTATATAATTTGGATATCTTCTATTAAGTGCATTTTTTTCTACTAGTCTGTTTATAAAGGTGTAACTTGAACTTTTAGAAAAATTATTTTTTTCATTAAGTATCTGTGATAATTCTAAAGCAGTTATCTCTCCGTTTTCATCTAGACAATCTCCTTTCCATAATTCCTCTAAAACTATTAACTCACTATCTGATAAATTCATATGTACCTCCTTTCTGTATTGTTAAAAATACTATCCATCATCATATTTAAGTTCTAAAAACTTAGTTTGATATGTGCAATTTGGCTACATAATCATTAAATTGCACATATCAAACTAATTCATTTAAAATTTTACAGATTACAGTTAATCATCACTTCTAAACGAATCTTTTATTTCTTTATGCATGGGTTTTAATTCTTCAAGCATGCTTTCTACAGCACTATCATCTCCATTATCTTCACATATGTGATAATAAAAAGTTTTATCTCCCTTACTTATAAGCTTTTCAAAATTGCCACCCAAGTCGCTTTTCTTAGAAACAACTATCTCAAACACTGGGCAATATGATCTAATTAAAGACTCTCTATCCCTCTGTTCAATAATAAAACTTATAGTCTTAGTTTCTTTATTGCTATCTGCAGCCTCACCTTTTGAGTCATCTACAACATCTATCAGCATAATATCGTACTTCCACTCTGGTATTTCAAGAGTAAAGCCATAACCATCATTGATGTATAAATACTTTTCATTAGCATCATTATGTTCACGAATATTAGATTTTTGTTCTTTTCCAATTTCTATATTACAAGCTATAGAAAAGCAGAGTACTAATATTGCTAGCATTAAAAATATAAAAAACTTTTTAGCTTTCATAGTTATCACTCCAATTTATTTAAATTTTATATTTACAACACAAAATATTATGCATCAATAAATTTAAATGAATGTATAATTTCTTTGTGCATAGGCTCTAGCTCTTTAATTAAATTCTTAATTCTAGCAATATATTTATCGTCACTGTATTTTTTATCTTCTATTTCCTTCATGACATCATTTTCTTTAAGCTCTTTGTAGTAATATATTTTCCCGTCTTTCTCCCCTAATTTTGTAAGATTAGAATCTAAATTATTTTTTTCTGATACAATAAGTTCAAAGGCAGTATAAAAGCTTATGTCTAAATCTTTTTCTCTCCTTAATATCATAAAATTTATAGTCGTTGCATTATCATATTGCTTCTCGTAACCATATTCTTCTGCACCAGAATCATCGTTAACGTTAAATAATTGAATGTTATAGTTCCACTCAGGTATTTCAAGAGTAAATCCGTATTTATCATTCTTATATAAATAATAATCTCTATTATTTGTTTCTGTGCTTTTTTCTTTGCGATTACAAGAAATTAAAGTTAATATCGATAATAAAAGCAATACAAATAAAACTGCTGACTTTTTCATTTAATTATCTCCTTCTATTGGGAAATCCATGTTCCTGAATAAGAATCCCAAGTTGGAACATAAAACTCTATACCACTAAAATTTTTAAAAGAATAGTTCTTCCTATCATTAGTATGTGAGCAATATGTCATTGTTATTGTATCATTTTGATCTACCATGCCTACATGTGATGTATTTTTGCCTAACCACATAATCACACTTCCGGCACAAGCTTTATATTTATCACTAGTTTTGAAAAATAAATCATTGTCAACTAAATAGTCAACTAATCCATATCTTGAGTGACCAGTATTGTCCCAAGTATCTAATCCAGGTCTCCATTTCGAATTAGTTTCTATTCCTCCAGCATTAATTGCTTGAGAAACATAATTTGCGCAATCACGTTTATGATGCGTTTGAAATTTAGGATTATAGACCGATTTAGATGGATCACACTCAAAACAATGGCATGCTCCGCATGAATCTGTCCACGTTCTTACATAATCCCTAGCTAGTATTCTATCATAATCTTGCGCAACTGATGTGGTTCTTAGCTCATTTTTTAAGAATTTTAATTTTTTAATTTTATCTTTTCCACCATTTATCATTAATTCCTCATTTGGAAGTTTACATTCTTGAATTGTAGCTGTAGAGCCGTCATCTCCTATAAAAAACATACTATATTCTTGCTCATAATTATTAGCTCTTTTTAACTCCGTAGATATTTTAACTGCAAATTCTGAAGTTTCTTCTTGCTCTATTCCAATATAATTATTTTGTAAATCTCTTATAACGCTATTTATATAACTACTCTTTATCATTTTTTCATAATTATCTTCAATATTTTCAAGCTCCAAAATCATTCCTTTTACAAAAGGTAGATCTTCCGCCGATTTTATCTTAAGGATTTTCGTAAAATTTACAAATGTATGAACTATTAACTCATTATTCGATGCATCAACATATTCTATTTCTACATCAATTTTAGGAATACTATAGTATTCTGAGTAAAGATCAATAATTTGATTTTTCACATAATTTACTACTTCATCTTTTTTAGATTCATTTAAATAGTCTGTATGTTGGCTTATTGCAAATATATTAATTTGTGTTAAAAAAACAACTATTAATAATAATACAAATAACTTTTTCATAATTTTCCTCCTTTTTGAATATAATCCTACTAATTTTTATAAATAATAATGTTTACATAACTCTCACCTCTTAAATTATATATTTTATTTTTTAAACTCATATTCATCTTTGAATATAATCTATCTTTATTATATACACTTTTTTATTATTTGTCAAGTGTTATTTTAATATGTTAATATGTTTTGCAAAAATATAAGGACTTAATCACTAAGCCCTTATATATAATCTATTTACTTTTCTTTCTTTACATTAATTTTTAATACGAAGTAGGCCTTCTTCGCCTCGTACTCTTCTTCATTCGTAACGTTTACATTTTTAAACTCTATGGTCTCGTCGCCATTAAGTTTAACTTTATATACGTCTGCACAAGTCGATGGTCCTCCTTCTCTTGATCCGCCCTTGACTTTAAATTCCACTAAGGTTTTTTCAGCCACATCGTTCTTTGGTGATATGACCCACTCGTCAAAGCAATTTCCTGCTGGCAAGACTACTTCTACTTCATCTTTATTTGTGTCTATGTCTATGGTCTTCTCATCCGGATTATCACTTTCCTCTTTTCCGTAGATATCTTCTTTCTTTACTATCTCATAAACTTCGCCATCTATCATTGCGTAGTTTTGTTCTGGATATCCTTCCTCATCTTTTGGGAATTTTGAAGTGATATTTTTTGAGCACGCGCTGATAAATAATAAGCTTAATACTAGTAGACATGACACTAAAAATATTTTTTTCTCTATAGTTTTCATAAAACCACCTTCCTTTTGCTTTCGTCTGATATATCGTTAACTATATAATATCACTAATTAAAGACAAGTACAAGTACTTAAATCTTACAAAATAGTAACAAAAAAAGCTTAGGTCATCTCCTAAGCCTTTCATCTATAATTTATAATACGCAACGCCTACAAGGCCTCTGCCTGTGTGTACTGCTAGTGTCGGCGCAATTTGCTCTTCAACATATATCTTAGCTCTTGCCACTTCATCTTTAAGCGCGTCCTTAACAGCTTCGAGTGCTTCCGGATTTGCTCCGTGGCAGATTGATAAGTAGTAGTCCTTTGCGTCTTTTAGTTCATCTTTGATTCTATCAACAAGTCTTCTTTGTGCCTTTGCAAAGCCTCTAACCTTGTCAGTATCGTAGTAAACGCCATCTGCGTCACATGTTATGATAGGTTTGATATGCAATAGCTGTCCGATAACGCCTTTAACCTTGCCTATCCTTCCGCCATTGATAAGGTTTGTAAGTTCCGGAATAACAAAGTATGTCCTTGACTTCATCTTGGCTCTATCATCTTCCATAATCTTGATGATCTCATCAGCATTATGGCCTTCATCTCTTAGTTCAGCTGCTCTATAAGCGTAAAAACCTGAACCGATGGCAATGTTTTTCGTATCAAAAACTTTTACTTTGCCGTCGTAGTCCATTGCCACAAGATTTGCTAAGTTATTTGCCCCGCTAAGCCTTGACGATAGTGTGATGATTATGACTTCATCAGCTCCGAATGCAAATTCTTTGTCGATTATTTCCTTTATCTCCAGTGGTGAGGGTGTACTTGTCTTAGGAAACTCCTTGTCAAGCAGTCCGTAGAATTCGTCCTTTTCTATATCAACTTGGTCTCTATACGATTTATCTGAGAAGTGCACCCACAAAGGTAGCATCGCTACATTTAATTCTTCATATGCTTCTTTAGGTAGATCGCAGGCTGTGTCTATAATTATTCCTACTTTACTCATATGTCCTCCTTAGCGTTTAATAGCTCGTATTCTAATAGTTTTTGCGTAATAACTTTCGTGCAAACACTCACTATGGCAAGCGTTAAGCCATTTCTCTTGTCTAGGTCCACGTCAATAGTCGCCGTCATCTTCGTATCAGGATCATCTTGCTTATCCAAGATATCTATGATTAGTCTCATAACGCTCTCAATCTTGTCGCAAAAGTAATTATATGACTCTTCGATGGAGCTCTTCTTAAGCTCATGCAATATGCCACCATCAATCTCGGCTATACTTAGATTGTTCTTAAAAACTGTAATCACTATGCAGTAAACGATGTGATTACGAAAGTAGCGTTTCTTGATTGGGCTCGGCATAATTTTGTGCTTGACGTAGTTGTTGACCATGGACTTCGTTAATTTATTGTCCTTATCAAACATCGCTTCCAGTGCCTTGTTAACTATCTCGACTAGCTGCTCTGAATAAATGCCAAAGTCGGGTAAGTCCTTGTACCTAGGAAGCTTTAGCTCTTTAAGGCCAGTCAATATATTATCTCTCATACTGCCTCCACTTAGTATTTAATACTACGTCTATAGTTTAGCATAACTAGATTAATCTGTCAAGTACTTTTTTTACAAATTCTTTAATATCGTCGTAGCTCGCATCTGTAAATACCTTGATGTAATCATATTTCTTAAATGAATACTTGGGATCGTAGTAGCTCTTCATCATGTCCTTGATGAGATCAAGGTATTCCCCCTCAATGAGCATGGCTGTGTACTTCTCATACCTTTCCTTGCTAATGAATTTTTTGAACTCTTCGAAAGTCTTTATGATTTCCTCTTTATTTTCACTTGGCAAATAGTCCTCGCAAATATTTTTCACTCTCTCATCTAGAGACGCTTCGATAAGTATTTTATCCGACTTAAGCATCTTTTTATATAGTTTTTCATGAAGAACGATATCACCTATCCTTCTCGATTCGCCTTCTATAATGTATGTGGCATCTGGATCATCCTTTATCGCCTCATAGATGTATGAGTCAAACATCTTTTGCGAAACTTTTTCCTTTAGGCCGACTGAGCCAAAAATGGATCCCCTGTGATTCGCGTACTTCTCTAAATCTAAAACCTTTATGCCATCTTCCTCTAGTCTTCTTATTATATAAGTCTTGTGAGTGCCAGTGAGTCCATAAAGCGTAAGAACCTTGATCCTCTCAAAGTATTCATCGAGCTTTTCCATCACATAGCGCCTATATGCCTTGTAGCCGCCACTTAGCTTTGAGATGTGCATGCCGAGCGCACGAAAAGTTCTCTCAAGCACAGTCGATCTATAGCCCCCTCTATCGCAATAGATTACGATCTCATCGCAAGTCTTTTCTAGCTCCAAATATTTTTCATAAAGCTCAGGAAGTTTCTTCGACGCGTATTCGACCGCCTTTATCTTAGCTAAATCGTATGATACTCTGTCATACAAGGTGCCTACTTCGTGCCTCTCATCATCATTAAGGATTGGGATGCTGATGGCGCCTGGTATGTGGGCGTTTTTGTACTCGCCCTCGCTTCTGACATCGACCAAGACGATATTATCTTTTTTTTCGATATCTTCGTAATTTAATTCTTCTAACATAATTTCACCTATAAACATAATACAGCAAATCCACGAAAAAATCAATATTTTGCTTCTCTCATCTTGACATTTGTTCTTATTATATATATAATTATATAGTTAGTAATAGATATTTACAAAGGAGGATTACATGGACAGACTCATACTCGCAGCTGCACTTTTCGTCATAACTTACATATTTATGATTAAATTCGTTAATCATAGACCACTAGTTGTCGGCATAAGTGCGCTTGTTTTTATAATTTTAAACATAGTTCCTTTAAATACAGTTTGGGGCGCTATAGACTTTAACGTACTTTTGATGATAGGTGGAACGATGATGCTTGTCTCACTTTTCTCAGAAAGCTTGATGCCAACTAGGCTTGCGGACCTTATCATAAACAAGGTTAAGGACATAAGACTCATCATACTTTTCTTATCAATGTTTGCAGGCTTCGTCTCAGCCTTTATCGATAACGTTGCAACAGTACTTATGATAGCACCCGTTGCCATGAGCTTAGCAAAGAAGCTTAATATATCACCTGTCAAAATGATTATAGCGATATCGATATCGTCGAATTTACAAGGTGCGGCAACTTTGGTAGGCGATACATCTTCGATACTTTTAGGAAGTGCGCTAAACATGACTTTCTTCGACTTCTTCGTATATAATGGACACATGGGTATGTTCTGGATAGTTCAAATCTCAGCGATAGTCGCAAGCATCTTTATCTATATATCAACAAAAGAGATGAGAGGTAAAGTCGATGCAATTGAAGTTACAAAAGTTAAGGACATGATGCCAACTTACTTAGTTATACTTATGATAGTACTATTGATTTTTGCATCATTTATTCCGCAAGATCAAAAGATAGATATACTAAACGGACTTATCTGCGTATGCGTAGCTATCTTCGGTGTAATCTACCACCTAATAAGACATAAAGACTCATCCATAATCAAAACAGTTGCAAGCGAAATAGACTTCAACACACTTGGCTTACTAGCAGGGCTATTCATAATTATATCCGGTATTGAAAATGCTGGTGTTATCGATGAAATCGCAAAGCTATTCATTAAGCTAGCGGATAAGCCGTTCTTATTATACACAGCACTTGTTTGGGGCAGCGTCTTGATCAGTGCCTTTGTTGACAACATTCCTTATGTTGCGACTATGCTGCCAGTTCTTTCAGTAATATCAACGCATGTGCCATTCGACATGACAGTATTTTACTTCGGACTACTTAGCGGCGCGACACTTGGTGGAAACATCACGCCAATAGGCGCCTCAGCAAACATCGCTTCACTTGGCATACTTAAGGAAGCGGGCTACACTGTTGAGAACAAAGACTTTATGAAGATGAGCGTGCCGTTCACTTTGACAGCAGTCTTAGTCGGCTACATCCTCGTTTGGTTCATATATAGATAATTAGTTTAATATAAGCAAAGTAAAAGACCTTAGGAGAATTAACTCTTAAGGTCTTCTTTATCTTATCTCAAATGTCATCACTGCTCGTTTTGTGAGCTTACTTTATAAAGTTCATAATATGCACCTTTTTTATTCATAAGATCAATATGATTACCAGACTCTATAATCTTTCCGTCTTCTATATAGTATATCTTATCAACATTTTTAATGTTTCTTAACCGATGCGATATAAATATAACAGTTTTTTCTTTATAAACTTCAAGTATTGAATCAAATATACCCTTCTCGCTATATGCATCAAGCCTTGAGCTTGGCTCATCAAAAATCAATACGTCATAGGGCTTTATTAAGATTCTTGATAAAGCTAACTTTTGCTCTTCCCCTCCAGAAAGATTTAAACCTCCATCTTCAAGTTCACTCGTAAGGTAAGTTTCACACAGTTTATTAATATCTTCAAATTTATTATCTAAAGCAAGTCTTTGAATTAATTCAAAAGCTTGTTCTTTTTCAATTGGGCTTATATTTTCCGATGAATCCATAAATATATTTTCAATTGCAGTTAGTGAATAAATATTGAAGTCTTGAAGCATTATACCAAATTTTTTATACAAATCTTTTTGTTTATAAGCATAAGCGTCAGAGCCGTTAATTAAATAATGACCAGAGTCTACTTTATAAAGTCCAGTAATTATCGAAGCTAAAGTAGATTTGCCCGCTCCATTCAATCCTACAAAAGCAACTTTCTCTCCCTTATTAATCTTTAGACTAATGCATTTTAAATTCTCATGAGTGCCATCATAAGAAAATGATGCATTTTTTAACTCAATGCTGTCTACTTCATTAAGCTCCATGCCACTTTCTTCATCACATACAGGTGTTGAAAAAAAGTTAAGTATATCTTCAACAACAAATGAATTACGATACATACCTGGAAAGATGCTTAAAAAAGATGTTATAGATGAGCTAAGCTGTCCAAAAGAGTTAAAAGCAAAAGCGAATTCGCCAGCCGATATCTTTTTATTAATAAACATATTAACAAGCAGTACAAAACTTAAAGCTAAACTAAGATTAGATAACAAACTTTGTAAATTTAATAATCTCTCATACTTTTTACCGTAGTCTACATTTATCTCTGTCTTTTCGTCCACAGAGCTTTTGAATAATTTAATTAAAGGAACAGCTAGCATAGTTGTCTTTAACTCTTTCATATAAAAACGCAGTGAGAAAGTTCTAGATACATATGACGATTTACGCTCAGGATAAACAAGCTCCTTCTGCTCATCATATGATATCTTAGACAATTTAAGATTTATTATAAAGTTTATTATTGATGATATAAAACATATAATTAGTAACTTATATTCAAGACTAATTATAAGAGTAAATAGTATGGATAGAGAAAAAATTTCTGTAATTAAAGATGCAAATGAGTTAAAAGCATCAAATGCAGAAGAAACTCCATTTGATAATATATAGTTATATGTATTTAAAAATCCTGGGTCATCATAATTTTTAACGGGTAACTTAAGTGCGTGTTTAAATATCTTAAGTTTTATATTTCTAGCTATATCATTTAACTTCGCTGGTGTATATACTCTTGAAAAGTGATTTGAGAATATCGAAACAGCTAAAGTGTATATAAGAAAACAAATTAGAGTTTTGTAGAATTTCTGAATTGAAAAACTTGATGAACCTATGTCCAAAGCATCTTTTATAAGATAATTTGAAAATATAGGAGAAAAAGCTCCTAATAATCCCATGACGATAGATAATATAGCATATACTTTATAATTTTTAAAAGCTTTTTTAGCAATGATATAATTGTTTCTTAAAAATTTCATTTTTTCACTTCCATCAAACTTAGTAATAGAAGGTGCTAAGGGGAAGCACCTTCTGTATCTAAGCTATATCTCTTTTTTCCATAACAGTTTTTGCCCCTAGCATAAATGCTACTGCTAAAACTGCCATGAGTATTTGATAAAACACAAATGTATAATCACCAGTACCTGCAATAAGGTTTTGAGATTTAATGTAATTTGGCATATTATAAGGATTTATATTAGTAACAAAAAGTACGTCGTATGCAAATAGTACTGCAAAAAATATAGATACTGCACTGTCTTTCATAAGAAGTGATATTAATCCCATAAATGAGAACATAAACACTGTATATAAAATTAGATTTAAGAGTTGTAGGCCAACAACTCTACCTTGAGTAGACAAAGCATATATCTCGCTTAAGTCACTAGTCATAGGCATCTTGAAAAGATTGTTTAGTGCTAAATTGTTAACAACAACCTGTCTTTGTGGTAAAAATCCAAATTTAAATCCAGTGTATAAAAACACAAATAAAAGTGGCAATAAGATTACACAAAGGTTAAGCACAAGCCTTGTTATAAATCTAGTGTAGAATAATTTTTTTCTGCTATAAGGCGAAGTTAAATATAGTTTTATTGCACCTGAGGAATAATCGTTCGACCATATATCAAAGTTTAGCAGTAGTAACAATATTGCAAAATATATAAGTTTAAAACTAAGTTTTCTTTGCAAAGCATTATATCCGTCAGGATAGTTTGGATCTTTAAGTCTAACGTCGTCATATTGAACCTGTCCAGCTAAGTACCTTCTATACCACTGAGTTTTAGAGTAAAAATAAATATCTTCTCCATAAATAGAAACAAAATCCTTCTTATATATCTCGTCATAAATATAAGTATCTATCTCTTTAAGAAATGAATTATACCTGTCTATATCAGGTTTATCAAAATTTGTTAGTGCATTGAAGGCAGTTAATTTTTGATCGAAAAATTTCCAATGATTAACTTCTGCTTCCTTAATTTTTTTCTCTTCTTCAAGCTCTTCGTCATATTCATCTAAACCAACAACATCATTTGCTTGCATCTGAAGATTTATCCCATCAATCTCATAATTAAGATTATTAACATAATATTTAGACATTTCCTGATAGCTATTTATTTGTGAAGCCATAGTTTCTCTATAATTACTGATATCGCCTTTCATTTTAAATACATCCGGTATCATTATAAGAAAAAAGATAACAATGATAATTATATTTTTTATCGAAAAGAATGTTTTAATTTCATTTTTGATAAGCCCTTTCATCTTATCCCTCTTTTCTCAAACTCTTATAAAGACTCTCAAGTGTAGGATGATCTTTATATATATCATTAATGCTTATATTTGCTTGATATAAAATTGAAAGTATCTTATCTATAGCAACATTATAATCAGAAATAATAATGTAATTTTCAAAACCTTTTTCTTTAGATATCTTTGTACTAATTTTGGCAGCATCTAAAACGTCCTTAGCTTTTTCATTGTCAGCTGTATTTATATAGACAAGTCCTGTGTTTCTAAATTCTTCACTTAAATTTCCATTATAAACAACTTTTCCATCTTCTATCATAACAACTCTATCTGAAACTTTTTCAACTTCAGATAATCTATGTGACGAAAAAAGTATCGCACAGCCCTCGTTTTTTAATGACTTAAGCTCTTGTCTCAATTCGAAAACTCCGTCAGGATCAAGGCCGTTCATAGGTTCGTCAAGCATAATAAACTTTGGTTTTGATAAAAGTACTAAGCTTAGCATTAGACGCATCTTCATACCCATAGAGTACTTAGATGTTGCTCTTTTAAGGTTATCCTCAAGTCCTGAAAACTCTTCCATTTCCTTGATTCTATCCTTTGATACGCCTCTCCATCTTGCGACCATATTGAAGTGATCATGACCATTTAAACTTGGATAAAGTGCTGGATCTTCAATACTTACTCCCATACACTTCAAGGCTTCTTCTCTGCTTTTTACTATAGAATGGTCAAATACATTTATCTCTCCTGAATTAAATTTGATAAGACCAGAAACGCATTTCATAGTTGTAGACTTACCTGAACCGTTCCTACCTAAAAAACCTACAATCTCGCCTGGTTCAACATCAAAAGTAAGTCCTTTGAGAACATCCTTTTTACCAAAACTCTTATGCATATCATTAATTTGCAAAGCTTTCATTTAAAACAGCCTCCTTTATTTCCTTCGTATTCAAAAAGCTCATAAGATTACTTTTTATTGTTTTAATCTTATTGTCACAGCTTGGTAAGACATTGTTTATCCTTCTATATGGACAAACACCACCCATGCATAGAGGTAATATCTTACAGTTAGCACATTTAATATCTTCACTTGGATCATAAAGCATATAATCATACGCTCTGTCAATTGTTTTATAATCCACTCCGTCTTTTAGATTACCTATGGCAAACTCTCTTTTACCTATTTCTTCCCAGCATTTATAAAGGTAGCCCTGAGGATCTATAACGTAGCTGTTTAAAGAGTCACATCCGCATACCGCACTAATTTTTTCTGGATAAGAGTTTCGAGACGTTTTTTCCCCAGTAAGTGAAGCATAATCATCATTGAATTCTTTTTCTAATAAAGCAAATTCTTCATAAGTTAAACAATGTTTATATACCTTGTCAAGTGGGTCATCTATCTTAGCTAAATAAGGACTTGTATAATCAAGTAAATCTTTTTCCTTTAGATAATTTATAAGCTTTATCATGTCTTTATGATTTTCTCTTGTAGTATTAAGTCTTAGAGATATACTCGGTAACGTATTTTCTTTATCATCATACAAGCTTTTAAATGATACAAGATTAGCTATAATTTTATCAAATGAACCACTCCCATCGCTCAAACATCTAGTTTTATCATGTTTTTCTTTAAATCCATCAAAAGGTATTTGTATATTTGACACAGATAAATCTTTTAACTTAAGAAGCGTTTCTTTGTCTAATAAATAACCGTTAGTAGTCATACCTGCTGAATAAAAAACCTTATCTTTGCAAATCTCTTTAAAGTGACTCGTCATCTCCTCAATATCTTTAAGGCATAAAAGAGGTTCTCCACCATACCAAGTGATAGAAAGATTATTTATTCTACCAATGTATGACTTTACAAACTCATATAAACCCTGTTTAACATCATCTGTAATTGTTAAATTACGTGAACTAGTCCTTTCGTAACAATAAGGACAGTTAAAATTACATGCTAGTGTGGGTGCAATAGTTAGCGAAAGGCTTGATGAGTTAAACCTTGCTTTAAACATGTCAAATCTTAGTGATTTTATCTCATCAAAACTATCATCTATAAAAAATCCTCCATAAGTAAGATTTTTAACTAAATCAGGCTCCAAGATATCTGCGTCAATAGAGATGTTTTCTTTTTCAACAAAGGGAGCTAGCTTATCATATTCATCATCTGATAACATTGCAAGTGCAGTAGTTTTAGAATTGAATAAGATGTTCTTTCCTTCAAATTTAAACAAAAAATTGTATCTTGATGTTTTCATTATGCCACCCCTTCTATATAAGTGCCTTTTTCTTCTTTAGTACTAATAAATTCAAAAGATAAATAACTACTGTATAAGAAGCTAATATCGTCATAGCTCTATTAAATGATAGGCGTCCATCTTTTAATACACGTGCTCCTTTCACAATATACGTTGACTCTGGCCATGAAAAAGGATCAAAAATTGAATTTAAATTATATGCATTTAAAAATAGTATCGCTAATGCAGTAGTAAGGAACAACACCACCCACCTTTTATTAAAGACAGATGCAATAAAAGCAAAGGCTACTGCTACAAGTAAAATTCTTAACAAATCAAGTACAATAGCTTTAATAAATACAGTTTTATACTCTTGTATTTGAGGCCGATAAGACATAATTAAAACATCACTTCTTCCTGCTGCATAGGTAGTGTCATCAGCAAAAAAAGTTGAATAGTCAACAACATCATAGCCTGTAATTCTTTCAGCTCCTTCCTGTGCATTTGCTCCTAAAGATTTAGTGTCACTTAGTTCATAATCCTCTGGTATTGTCAAAACAGGTGCCTTAAATGAAAATCCTTCGCCTCCTAAGTTTGCAGCTAATAATAAGCCTACGGGTAATATAACCGTTATAAAGGCTAGACATAAAAATTCCCTTATATACTTATTAGTCATTGTAAAAAGACTTGTATTCATAGTGTAGTCTAACTTTGGAGCATTGTATTTCTTGTCTTTTAAAACAGTGATAATAAAAGCAAAAGCTAAAAATATTAAGTGAAAATTATTTCTTCTTATAAGGTCTTGTTGTGAAAAAAGCATATAAACACTAGCAAAGTTTTTACATGTATTTTCTGAAAGAATCAACTTTTCTTTAATTTCTTTATGCAATACGTCGAACATTGCCCTAATATAGTTATAATCAATATAGCATTCCATGTCTTGAGCAAGCTGATTAATTAACACATCTTTATTCTCAGGTGCTGTAAAGTCATAATCTAGCTTACTTAGTCCATACACTTCTTCAAGTTCACTGCTGTATTCATCTAAAGGAGAGATGTAACCCTCATCATCCCTAGCAAATTGCACTAAATCAATAAGTCTTATGATGTTATCAATCTTCATTATCTCAAAGTAATTGCCCTTAAAATCTTCATTAGCTAGTTGCATTCCTTTTTTAGCCAATTCTATTTTTAACTTAATACTTTTAGCATAATTTTCTCTACTATCTTCAGGTAAATGTTTTGGGATTATAGCTAAACTGTCTAAAATTTTCTTTTCATACTTAACTGGATCAGTATTAAAAGTCTCAATATCCTTTGCTATATTATAATTAAGTAAAAATCTACCTAGGTATGTTTCTTTTTTGTCATTTAAATCAAAATCTGGTATATACTTTAAATTTTGCAAAAAAAGAATAACTACAAAAATCAATAAGGTAAATGATATTATATTAAAATATCTTTTAAAAAATTTCATTTTATGTAATTAGAGGGGAGAGCCTATTAAGTACAAAGCTATATAAAGCTTCCTGTTGAATTTATCTCATTACGACCGTTTCCAACTTTGCAATAACAACCATCAATCCTACAATATGTTTCACACCTTGTAGTACAATTTGTTGTGCATCTATCGCACTTGGTGCATCTATCGCACTTAGTACAGTTATCTTCATTACAAATTTTTACGCATATATCTCTAAGTGGTTCAAAATTGTTAGATCTATTATTTGGATTAACTAAATATTTCATATTTTCACCTCCTTATCTACAGCTAAAATGCTTCCCCTCTAAAACCTCCTTCATTTTATATGATTTAGCTGCTTAAATTATCAAAGTAATTAAATTTATTATACATCAAATATGCTTATATGTCAAATAAATATTTCTTATACTAAAAAAGTTTGCGTTTCTTTTTTATAATAATAATATTTACTAAATAGAGTATACTTATGTATATAATTAATAAAATAATTGCAAACTCAAATGTCAAACGTCCATCAGGCATAGCTTTTATCCCGCTAACTAGATCCCATGATGCTCACCACGCAAATGCTTAAATTTAGTAAGCGCAAAGTAAAAGACCTTAGGAGAATTAACTCTTAAGGTCTTAATTTATTTAAGCTTTTTGTGATTCTTTAAATTTTCTTTATACAGCTTCTTTAGCATCTCTTCTAGCTCTTTATCGTTGATATCATCACCCGACTTTGCTTTTTTAAGAAGAACTGTAAGTACTTCGATGTAGGCAAAGGCAAGTGAGGCCATGATAGCTGAAGCAGTTGTGCCGCTTATGAGACCAGCAACAACGGTTCCTGCGCCTGGAAAGAATTTTAGCGCGTTACTTACTATAAAGCGTCCAAGATATGTCGCGCCCATAGTTCCACCGAGACCTGCGATGATTGAAGCGAGTCTCTTTTTATTCACCGGCACTCCGAAGATGGCAGTGATATGAGCAAGCATAGTTAGCTCCATGGGTACCAGTACCGATGCATCGGAGAATGGTATTGGAACGAAACCAACTCCAAAGCTTGAGGCAATATATTTCTTCGCCCAACTGCGTGCCTTTTCTGCTTTTAGTTTTAAATCTGCATGTTGGGCATTGTTAAAAGATATTTGGTACTCTTCTTCAAGTGCGTCCATACTCATTTGTACAAGGTCCTCAAGTCCGTGCGAGACAATAATATTGTCACGATTAATTTTAAGGTTCTTCGCAAGCACTGGAGCTATCGCAAACTCACCCATATTCATATCTTTAATGAAGTCATAGAAGTCTTTGGCTTCTTCAGAGAAGAATTTAGTAAGGACGATGATGACTTTATTCTCTTTACTAAGCGTTCTTATGAGCTCTTCCTCTTCCTTCTCTATCCTAAGTCCTTGGGCGTTGATGCAAAAGTAGATGAGACCCAGTTTTTCGTCATCACCCTTCATGTGCATTTCACGGGCAAAGTTTGCTACTTCCTTATACACTTCAAGCCGCGAATCGTTGTCCAGCTCAAGTCCACGCGTGTCGTATAAAGTAAGTGGCACGCCATCCTTCTCTACCTTGACGATATTTTTTGTCATAGGATAGCCAACACCAGTCTTTAGTATGTCATCACGGAACAAGGCATTGATAAGAGTCGACTTTCCTGCACCAGTCTTGCCTAGTACAAGTATCTTTACTTTCTTAAGCTTACCAAGTTCATTCTCGATTTTATTGTATAGTTCATCAGCTAAATTGATATTTTCATTCATATTTTTCATATAATCACCTAATTATATATACCCAAAAGCTATTGCTTAGATAAGAAAAAGCTCTCATGCTATATCCTTGATAAAACAAGCATACTTTTATTTTTTCCTATGTAAGCAAAAGCTGATAGTTTTTCTAGTTTTTCAAATGGAAGCAAAAGATATGGTCCGTCCAAAATTTTATATCTAGTTCCATCGATCTCATATGTGCATTCAACTTTTGATGCTATATATGGAACAAATCTTACATAGCTAAGAGGGATTACTCTATTAATCTTGCATTTGTATTTAACTCCACTATCTTTTAATTTTTTTAATTTATAATATTCAAGAACTGCTTTGCACAAAAAGGCCATAGAAATAAATAGCCATACGAGTCCATTTATTAAACATGCAATATTTTTCCAATATATATAAGTAAATAATCCAATTATTGTAAGTGGAATTCCTCCCCATATGCCTAAGAATTTAGATGCTTTAAACCAAGGTCTCTCGACAGTTTTCATAATAATACACCTCTTAATAATATATTAGTACTTCTCTTTTTATAGTAAGCTAAGTTATATATACCCAAAAACTATTAATAGATAAGAAAAAAGCGTAAAAAGCAAGTGCCTCTTACGCTTAATCCTAAACTAATTTATTTGGGAAATTATTTTCTTAAGCTTTCGTCTATCCAAACCTGTGAGAATTCTGCTTCAGATACTTCATCTTTAGCTTCATCTGCTGGTGAGCCTTTAACGTAGCTCTTGATTGGATATTGAGTTCCTCTATCCCAGAAGAATACAACTGGTAGGTCAGCTCTAAGGATTTCTTGAACTTTCTTGTAGTGAACTGCTCTGTCTTCAAGTGTAGTAGCAATGTTACCTAAGTTAAGTTCTGTATCCATTTCTTCGCTTGAATAGTTACCATAGTTCATTGGTCCACCTGTTTGGAATCTTGATCCCATAGCAGCGATGTCTGGTCCTTGGTAACCGCCAAGTACTGTTAGTTCAAAGTCTTTTTTGTCTAGAACTTTTTCATCATATGATGGGTCATCCATGCCATTGTGAGTAAGTTTGATACCGATTTCTTTGAATTGATCAGCAAGTACTGTGCAGAAGTCGTCCCAACCTGGGAATGTATCGATTGTTGTTTCGAAGTAATATCCATCATCACCCATAGTGTAACCAGCTGCTTCAATAAGTTTCTTAGCTTTTTCAATATCTCTTTCAGGGCTCTTTACATCTTCATTAAGTGCCCATTTATATTGAGGTGCAATAAAGTATTCTGATATAGATCCTTGTTCTTTATACACTTTTTTGAAGATGTCTTCTCTATCTATACCATATAGAACTGCTTCTCTTAGCTTTGGATCAGTAAATTTACCGCTAAGCATGTTGAAGCATAGGTATGATTTGTTTGGCCAACTCATTGGTACAAGTCTAAACTTGTCATCTTTAGCTAATTTATCGTAATCTTCTGCTGGTGCACCTGCCATGCTGTGGTCAATTTCGTTATTTAACCAAGCTTGGTATTGAGTGTTTCCATCAGGAATAATTCTGTATATTAGCTTGTCTACGTAAGGTCCCTTTCCAAAGAAGTCTGGGTTCTTTTCAAGAGTAACTGATTCACCTTCTTTTTGTTCTACGAACTTGAAAGGACCAGTTCCTATTGGTGCGTGGTTTGCTGGGTTTTCTAACCAGTCAGTACCGTCGTATATGTGCTTGGGCATAATGTATGTTCCAACCCAAGCAATGTAGCCTAATAGACCTGAGTTTGCTTCTTTAAGTTTAAATTCAACAGTATTGTCATCGATTACGTTAACTGCTTCAACATCTGATAATGAGTTTGAAGCAAAACCTTTTTCGCTGATAATCTTATCAAATGTCCACTTAACATCTTCAGCTGAGAAATCTTCTCCATCGTGCCACTTAACATTGTCATGTAGGTGGAAGATTAAAGTCTTTCCTTCGTCTTTGTATTCATAGCTTTCAGCTAGGTCTGGGATAATTTCTCCATTACCATTAATCTTTAAAAGCTTGTTGAAAACGTTTTGAATGATTTGGTATGCAGCGTCATCTGCTGTAGCGCATGGATTGTATTGTCCAGGCTCTCTACTCATACCGATGATGAAAGTACCGCCTTCCTGGATACCATCAGTCTTTTCTGTTTCTTTTGGTTCTTGTGTTTCTTCAGCTGTTTTGCTTTCTTCATTAGTCTTTGCTCCTTCATCAGCTGGTTTTGAGCAGCCTATAGCAAATGAAGCAAATATTACTAATGAAAGCATTAAAGCCATTAGTCTTTTGAATTTCATAAATTCCTCCTATAAAATTAATATTTATATATAGCTAGTTCAACGAATTGAAGCAGCTTACATAGTGATTTTTGCCTACTTCGATAAAATCTGGATACTCGCAAATGCACTTATCAAGTGCTCTATAGCACCTCTTTTCGAAGTAGCATCCAGGTCCTGTGCCTATAGGTTTAGGCACTTCGCCTTTTAAATATATTTTTTCTTGTTTCTCTCTTGGATCAATTGATGCAACATGCGATAGCAGCGCCTTTGTGTATGGATGCGCCGCATTATTGATTACAGACTCAACAGGACCATACTCAACAATCTTTCCAAGGTACATAACAATAAGTGTATTGACTAAAAATTGTGTAGTTGTTATATCGTGGCTAATGTATAGCATGGATATATTTCTTTCATCTCTTATCTTTATAAGCATGTTGATGATGTCTGCTCTGATTGATACGTCAAGCATACTAACAGGCTCGTCGGCTATAATAAGCTTTGGATCAAGTAGCATGGATCTAACTATAGATATTCTTTGCAGCTGGCCTCCTGAGAGTTCACCTGGCTTTCTAGATAAGTAGTCTTCGATGTTGTCAAAGCCTGCCTTTAATAAATTTTCTTTGATAAGAGCAAGCCTTTCATCACGACTAGACCCTATCTTATGAATCTTTAGCGGCGAAAGAAGTATCTTTTCTATAGTCATCTTGGCATCAAAAACGTCATATGGATTTTGAAAAATCATCTGTACATCTCGCCTGAAGCTAAGCTTATCATTTTTTAATATATCTTCAAGATCTCTCCCTTTATATATGATGCTACCACTAGTCTTCTCGCTTAAACCTATAATGAGTTTTGCAAGAGTTGACTTGCCGCAGCCTGACTCACCTATGACCCCAACAATAGAGCCTTCGTCTATATTTAAGCTTACTCCATCAAGTGCTTTAAGCATTCCTTCCTTAGTCTTGTAATGCTTCTTTAAGTCTGTGACTTTCAATATTTCATTACTCATCTATAACACCTTCTTCTAAAAAGCAAGCGACTTTTCTGTCACCACGACTAATAAGTTTCGGCTCGTGCGCTTTGCACTTTGGCATTCTATATGGACACCTGTTGTAGAAAACACAAGACTTATACTCTTCTTTTAGGTCCGGAAGACTTCCCTTAATTGACTTTAAGTACTTTTCTTTATCATTCATCTTTGGGTAGCTTTCAAGCAAAAGCTTGGTATATGGATGCTTTGGACTTATGAATACCTCGTCAACCCTGCCTTCTTCAAGTATTAAACCACCATACATAACTATGACTCTCTCGGTTGATGAGCTTACAACAGATACATCGTGTGTAATCATAACTCTAGTCATCTTGATGCTCTCTTCAAGCTCCTTAATCTCATCAAGTATCTGTCCTTCAGTTATTATATCAAGAGCCGTTGTTGCTTCGTCCATAACCAATAGTTTTGTATTAAGCAGTATAGATGAGGCTATGGCAACTCTTTGCATCATGCCACCTGATAGCTCATGTGGATACATATTATATACAGTATCAACTAAGTTGACCTTATGAAAGGCCTTTAAAACTTCATCTTTTACTTCTTTTTTGTTCTTGCTAGGACCATTGGCTGTGTATATTGAAACTAACTGCTTACCTATCTTATGAACAGGGCTTAGAAAGTTCATAGCCTCTTGAAATACAACTGCAAAGTCTTTCCACCTGTATTTTCTAAATTCATCTTCACTAAGCTTCATTATATCAGTGCCATCGTATAATACTTCTCCTTCTACGAGCGTATCCTTAGATAGTAGCCTTAGTAGCGCCATAAACAAAGTTGTCTTTCCTGAACCGGACTCGCCTACAACTCCATATGAAGTATTCTCAAGTAAGTCCAGATTGACATCTCTAACTGCATGTACTTTGCCGCTATTTGAATTATAATAAACATTAAAATTTTTAAGTTCCAAAAGCATATCAATCACCATCAACTAAAATCTTGTTAAATCCGTTGGCAATCATTGAAAAGCCAAGGACAACAAAGACTAAGAAAAGTCCAGCAAAAGTACTGATCCACCACGCATTTGTTAGGTAGCTTCTACCATTGTAGATGAGCTGTCCCCAGCTAACAATGTTTCTGTCACCTAGTCCTAAGAAGGATAGTGATGCTTCATAAAGTATTGCTGACGAGACTGAAAGCGTTGCATTTACTACGATTGGATATATACCGTGAGGCAGTATATGCTTAAATATAATGCTCATATCGCTCTCACCCATACATTTGCTTGATAAAACAAAGTCTCTTTCCTTAAGGCTTAGCGTTTGTGCTCTCATCATCCTCGCAGTACCCATCCAGCTTGTAAGAGCTATAACGATAACAACATTTCTCATCGATGATCCATAGAAGGATACACAAAGTATTATTAGGAAAAATGTCGGTACCATAAGAAATATATTTATTAGCTCGGTCACAATCTTATCGAAGAGTCCGCCATAGTAACCTGAAAGCGCTCCTATGCTTACTCCTATTATACTTGAGATGATGGCCGCCGTTATGCCAACATAAAGTGAGGCCCTGGTGCCATATATCGTCATGCTGAAGATGTCTCTACCAAGATTGTCAGTACCAAAGTAGTGCTCGCTTGAAGGCGGATGCAAAAGATCATCTGTCAAAGTGTCATAGCTATAATTGGCTATATATGGTGCAAATATTGCAACGAGTATTGTTATAAGTATCATTATACTGCCCAAAACAAATTCTGGGCTTTTTACTAGCTTCTTCATTACTTTATCCTTATCCTTGGGTCAACCAGTGCATACAAAACATCCGTTAATATTGTAAAGAATATCAAGGAAACTGATATTATAAGGTACAAACCATTTAAGACCATATAATCACGTCCATTGATAGAATCAATAATTAGTCTACCCATGCCTGGCCATGAAAACACTATCTCAATAAGTGCCGCACCGCTGATTGTGAAGGCAAGCGACATGCTAAATGTCGTAAGTATTGGTATAAGTGAGTTTTTCATGATATATTTTCTGAAAATCTCTCCTTCCTTCATACCGGCTGCCCTGAATGTTTTTATAAATCCTAGCTTCATTGTATTAATAACCGAGGCTCTAGCTATCCTAAAGTAGATAGGAGTCTGTATTATAACTATACTAAGTATAGGTAATGTCATATGATAAAGTAAGTCAATAAACTTTCTAAGACCAGTATAGCTTTCTCTCATGTTATACATACCAGATGTAGGAAACCAGCCAAGTTTTGATGAAAAAATCATGATCAGTATCATAGCAAGCCAAAATCCTGGTAATGCATCTAAGACGTAGGAAATGTATGAAAACACTTTATCTAAAGGACCATCTTTTTTACGGCCAATATACAAACCTAAAAATCCACCTAATAAAGCCGATATTATATTTGATGTTAAGGATAATGTTAGCGTAGGCACAATACGTCTTTTAATTAGCTCAAAAACAGGCAGATTATTTCTATATGAAAAGCCAAAATCGCCCTTTGCCATGTTCTTTATGTAGTTTATAAATTGTACACCAACAGGTTTATCAAGTCCGTACTTCTCTGTTAAGTGCTCAATTTGCTCTGGGTTAGGATTCTCTTTTCCAGCAACTATCCTCATAGGTGTTCCTGGTGCTAGTCTAATTAAGAAGAAAGTTAGCACAAATGAAAATATTATAGTCACTAAACCCATCAATAATTTTGATAATATATACTTTTTCACATCAAACCTCTAATATATAATTAATATAACCTTAATCATTATAACAAGGTATGTTTTTACTGTCAAGAAACTTACAACTTTTGATGCTATTTTATAAAATAATCAATACTAAAACCATATATCCATAATTTATTTCAATGAAGATTAAAACTTGATAAAGTAGTATCGCACGGTCTTTATATCAGGACTCCTACATATATAAGCATTTGATATTATTTTTACGCATTAAAAAAAGAGACTTATCAATAGTCTCTCATAATCACATTTTAATTTTAGCCAAAGAAATATCCAAGCGCAAGTAAAAATGATCCTATTGCTATTAGTAGATAAGCAAGCATCTCTAATAAATTTTCTGTGCACTTATCTTTCTTATATGACGCTATCTTACTAGGAAGCTGAAGTGCTGTTCCCAAGAATATTAATGTAAATACAAGCCCCTTTAACACTACTAAGTCCTCCTTATTAAAAATGGCGAATATCTCTATTCGCCAAATATATTATTTAAAAAATTCTGCTAAATCATCTATCACTAATTGACTTACATGATTTGGCTTGTCATATATCTCTACAGAAAACTTATCTGAGTCCTCAGGCATCATCAAGTGATTAAGCCCTTCATAGAGATTATATATCACAAGTCCTCTATCTCCCAAAGCTTTTTTAAACTTTTCAAGCTCATCTTTCTTAATTTGGAAGTCCTTTGAGCCGTGTCCCATAAAGACATCAAAGTCTGAAGCTTTTATGTCTTCTACTGGATTTACTTGGTTGACTGAGTAAACGTATGAGGCAGGCATACTGAAGAAATTACCCTTTGTCTTTTCAGTCATATTGTCAACTTGCTCTTTAAACTTTGTGATCTCTTTCTTTTGAAACTCAGCAACTGACTTATTTACTTCACCTGATTCAAGGTACTCCATTTGCTGAGTATAAATTATATCCGTGAATTTCATAGTCGATGCCGATAGCATTGCGACCTTCTTCACACCCTCGTCCTTAGCTACTCTTGGCGCTAGCATCGCTCCAAGCGAGTGACCAAGCACGTAAACATCATCAAATCTTGAGTCTTTCTTAAGCTCTTCTATAGCAAGCTTCGCGTCCGATAAAACCTCTTCATCAACTGTATAGTCCTTTGGCGCGTTATTTACATATCTTTTATCAATTCTAAGTGTTGCTATGCCATGCTTTGCAAGTCCATGAGCAAGGTCTTTAAATGGCTTGTTTCCGCCAATACCAACTGTTTCATCCATATCTTGCGGACCAGAGCCTTGCATCATAAATACTACTTTCTTAGAAGTAAAATCCTTTGGAATGGTAAGAGCACCATACATCTTGGCTCCATCATTGTCAAGAATAAAGCTTTCTTCTTTGAAATCATCGTTATCTTCACAGATGGGCTCTTTAAGCATAAAGTAAGCATTATTCAAGCCGCCTGACTTATCAAGCTCGATGATGGATGTCACCATCCTATAATCAAATCTATCTTCACTCGATAAAACGAAAGTATTCTCGATGTATTCGAATTTTTCGTCCTTGCCTTCTTTGAACTCACCTAATTTATTTATAGTTTGAGTTAAAGATCTTTGGAAATCTTCTTTTTCTATTTGTTTTTGATTCTTAAGCCTAGCTGCTTCGAAAAGCACGTCGCCGTCAGCGCTTCTAAGTGCGTCCAAGTACTTATGACTTAAGTCCTTTGCATCGTTGTATTCAATCTTCTTTGTACATGAAAACATAGTAACGCTCATCAGAAGAACGAGTACTAGTGCTAGAAATTTCTTCATATTAATTGCCTCTGATATAATTTAGTGGGTTTTGGCTCTTGCCATTAACAATAACTTCAAAATGTAGATGCGGTCCAGTTACTCGGCCAGTTGTACCAACTTTACCGATAAAGTCGCCCTTCATTAGAGTTTCACCCTTTGAAACATTTATACTGCTTAAGTGAGCGTATCTTGTCTTGTAGCCATTTTGGTGATCAATCTCGATAAGATTGCCGTAAGTGCCTAAGAAGCCAGCGTAGCTAACCACGCCGCCGTCAGATGCGTATACAGCGTCGCCGTAATCAGCATCAATGTCAACACCAGTGTGCTGTCTACCCCATCTTCTTCCATAGCCTGATGAAATACCGCCTCTGGTAGGTTTTGTAAAACTGCCATCAGCTAAAGCCTTTCTAGTTCCAACAAGAACCAGCTTCGGAGCAGCCTTTTTCTTCACATTTTCTTCTAAGACAACTTTATTTATAAGCTCATCATTTTCGTAGTAAGCGATGCTCTTAACGGCCTTAAGTCCATCTTCGCCGTCCATTGAAAGAACAGTCTCACCTCTTGGAAGGCTCGGATCGTCTTGACTTTCAACCGGCATAGCGATGACTTCTTCTTGATTTTCTTTCTTTGTTAGTAATACGTTTATAGCCTTGTCATTCTTCAATTTATTGTTCTCTAAAACCTCTTTAAGAGCTGAATTTACAGTTCTTAAATCCTTTAGAGAGATCTTTTCTTTTTTAAGCTCAATATTGTCCTTAATCTTCACGCAAATGGTATTGTCACTGTAGTAATGGTTCTCAATTGCTGTTAAAAACTCATTTGCAGCGTTTTCATTCTTAAGCGCGTAAAGAGTTTCGCCACTCTTTTGAACGGCATAAGCATTTGCATAGAAAGCGTCCTCAGATATAGCGTTTCTAAGCTCTTTATCGCTTTTTTTGAACTCGTAATTTGCTTTTACAAGATCCGCACCATATCTATCTTCATATTTGGACTTATAATTATCTATAGCTTTATTAAAATTATGTACGCTAGAGTAAACTCCCAAGGACTTTCCAGAAGAGAAAACTTCTACCCTCGAGAAAAAATTCTTATATACAAAAAACATGGTCATAGCAAGGGCCAAAAGTGCTAGACTTGCAATTAAACCAAGCTTTTTTTTCTTTAAACTCACTTAATTACCTCCTTGTAAAAAAATAAAGTGGCGCACTAGAGAGGAATCGAACCCCCGGCACACGCCTTAGGAGGGCGCTGCTCTATCCAACTGAGCTACTAGTGCACGAATATTGTATTGGCGGAGTGGGTGGGATTCGAACCCACGTGGGGCAGGGCCCCTAACGCATTTCGAGTGCGCCCCGTTATGACCTCTTCGATACCACTCCCTATTTATTCCTTAAGTTCTTGAAGAAGTTTTGCAAAAGAAATTTATAAATTTTGCTCTCATTGTAATAAACACCCAGCTTGTGATAGCTAAGAGATGAGTTGTGAAGCTGCATTTTGCTAATACAAGCACCCTTCTTATAATCAAGTAGACCTATATATAAGTTTTTTATACGCGCTTCCAAAATCGCTCCTAGACACATCATGCAAGGTTCGAGCGTTACATAGAGCTCGCAGTCTGTGAGCCTGTAGTTATCAAGCTTTTTACACGCCCTTCTTATAGCAAGCATCTCAGCATGAGCTGATGCGTCCTTCATCGTTATCGTCTCGTTATAGGCCTTTGAAATCACTTCTCCATCCTTCACAATAACCGCTCCAACAGGCACCTCGCCAAGCTTATACGCCTTTATCGCCTCTCTGATTGCCATATTCATAAACCTTTTTTCCATAGTTAATATTATATAGTAAATGCTCTTATTTGTCAAGATTTAATAAAGCCGCATTTAAACTCGCGTTGAAGTCCTCTTGCGTATGTCTTTCTTCACGCATGCAAGTGAATCGGTCGCCACCGCAAACGATACAGGTCCTCTTAGGGTAGCCAAGCTCAGTCCTCGATATAGGTTTAAGATTAGTATCAATCACGTCAATGTCTACAAAGCGCATAAAGTCATGCTCCTCTTCTAAATGCACTAATTTTTTCTTCTCATCAAGTGCCTCTCTCTTAGCTAGGCAGATAGCTGTATATGCATCCTCGTCCTCGTATACGCACTCGTATGAAGCTAGCTTACTTTGCGCCGCCTTGTAAAGTCTCTCATACTCATCCTTGTCCTTATGCATGCCCTTTATATTTAGATTCAACGTGATGATGGGCTTATCACTATCTTGAATCGCCTTAGTGATAATCCCCCATCTTTCTTCCTTATTATATAGAAAGTCATTCATATACGAAGCTAAAAAATCATCCATACGCTTGAAGAAGTAAACGAGCTCGATAGTATCAGCGCAGCCGCCAGTCGAAATGTTCTTCTCAGTGTAAACTTTGTCCATAACCTTAATCGCTTCATCAAAATTTTCGCTATCTAATACCTTTTTCGCGTAATCTTTGGAAAAAGCTAGACCAGATTCACCAACTCTATTAATAGTCGTCGTATCATCAAGAGTCGAAATAATGTAGACATAAGTCCTTAAGAAGTCCTTTGTATTTTTATAAAAGTCATAAGCATCAAGAGCCGTCTTAAAACCATGGTACGCCTCATACCTGATACCCGAGTGCTTAGCGTTATTTTGATAGGCGCGAATACCATTCGAGTCCTGCATCTCTTTTTTATTAAAATCATCAAAAATATTTGCGCAAAGCTTTTTTACATATTCACTAATTAGATTAATGGTAATGTATTTATTGTCATAATAAAGCCTTGCTATGGCAGAAGCGATAACACCAAGAGTAAAGATAGTGCCCTTGTGTGTGTTTATGCCGCCTGTCGCCTCATACATCATCTCTTCATACTTCATGCCAATGGGCCTAATCGCTTCAAAAGTATCGGCAAAGCTTTTTGAAGTGTTCGAAACTTCCATTATCTCAAAAAAATAGCCTTTAAGAGATGAAATGCTACTTAAAAAAACATCATAATCCATGTCTGTATGTGGACCAGAGTCAAGTCCATCAACACAGCCAGGCTTAGGTGTTAGATCAAGTTCATCTTTTAAAGACTGTAATAATATATCTTCAATTGTATTAAAAAAAGCGCGTGCCTTCATGAGAACACATCCATTCTAATAATATATAATGAAAGCTATAAAAAAGCTAAAAAAATAAGCCTGTAAAAGGCTTATGGCAGGGGTTGAAGGTTTCGAACCCTCGGCACACGGTTTTGGAGACCGTTGCTCTACCAGCTGAGCTAAACCCCTAAATTGGTGGACCTTCAGGGACTCGAACCCCGGACCTGCCGGTTATGAGCCGGACGCTCTAACCAACTGAGCTAAAGGTCCACATTGTGGCGGAGAAGGAGGGATTTGAACCCTCGCGCCCCGTAAATTAGGACCTACTCCCTTAGCAGGGGAGCCTCTTCAGCCACTTGAGTACTTCTCCAAGAATATTAAATTATTCGATTCGGCCTAAGCCATTTTAGATAAAAAAATGGCGGAGAGAGTGGGATTCGAACCCACGTGGGCTTGCACCCAAACGGTTTTCAAGACCGCCTCGTTATGACCGCTTCGATACCTCTCCGCATGGCTGGGATGGTAGGACTCGAACCTACGAAAATGCCAGAGTCAAAGTCTGGTGCCTTACCGACTTGGCTACATCCCAACAATGGCGCGACTAGGAGGAGTCGAACCCCCGGCACACGGATTAGAAGTCCGTTGCTCTATCCAGCTGAGCTATAGTCGCATGTAACGTATGGAGCGGGTGAAGGGAATCGGACCCTCGCAACCAGCTTGGAAGGCTGGGGCTCTACCACTGAGCTACACCCGCATA
>OCPH01000002.1_pt1 | contig 166109 bp, 155 predicted proteins | sample 1475691 | NCBI WGS metagenome assembly OCPH01 (sample SAMEA3360696, study PRJEB22359) | human gut metagenome | biome: ENVO:urban biome; feature: ENVO:human-associated habitat; material: ENVO:feces | place: Bangladesh | collected 2011 | reverse complement strand
ATCTTTCTTCTGTATCGTCAATTTTATCTTTTATTTCCTTTGACTCTTGTCTTATTTAATCTAATTTTTTCATATATAACTCCTTTCTTGTATAAAAAAAAGACGATGAAGATGTCATCTCCCTGTCCTATTATTTGTATCTTGAATTGAATGTTTTGTTAAAAATATTATATTATCATCTCCTAAAATCAGATATGCAAAAAGTGCCTAAAATCATAGGCACTTTAAGAAATTTGACTCAATCTTTTTATTCATATACTCCACTTTTTTTGAAATTATATTGTTCGAATTAAATCAATAGTTGGTCTGTCCAAAATTCTTTTTAAAGATAAATGATAAATTAGCACATTTATTCCGTAGACTACTAAAGAAAATGCTATAAATAATTTATAGTCATAGTATCTTAGGAGATTTAAAAAAGTCAATCTTGATGAGAATATAGAAATTATAAACATTACACCTATACTAGTTAATATAACTATAAGCAATGATTTTATCTGTTCATTTAAATATTCTTTTCCATAAACCCTTTTGAGTTCATCTAAATCCATTCCACAAGAATAAAAGCTTCCTATTTCTTTTTTTCTACTCAACAAACTTAGATTTATAGATGAATATCCATTTGTAATATTTAAAACCAATATTATTAATCCTATACTTAATACAATTTTCATTAGGTCTTGTAGACTCTCAAATTCTTTCTTTTCTAGCTCTTCCCCTACAGTAATATCAAATCTATCTTCAGGTGAAATTTGTTCCCTAATTAATGTTTCCGCATAATCTTGTGCATCTTTTGCATCGGAGTCATTTACTTTCATATTCAAAGTATAAGGATAGTTTTTATATTTTTCATCGCCAGTTTCTTCCATTAGATTTAAAAATGTATCGAAGTCGGTGTAAATTTTCACATCGAAGGGCATGGTTCTAGACTTAATTTTCCCCAAATCATTTATTGACTTTGAAATCTTAATACTTGTTTGGTAATTATCTCCAATACTTATGTCAAGACTTGTTGGATTTTCAAAATATGGAATTTTCTTTGCCTTAGATATAGGTATGGAAGAATCTTCTTGGATCATATTATAAAGTAGAAATTCTCCCTTATTTCCTCCAAGCTCTTTTAAGTCTTCTTCTTCTAAGGCTATTAAAAATCCATCCATTCCCTTCGCATTATATTTTTCAATGTTTTTTTCAGCCTCTTTATCTAGTTTTGCATTCCTAGCTTCTTTTGAAAAATCTTTATTATTTTCAACTATCACATATTTTTGTTTAGAAATATAGGATTTTTCATTAGAAATTTTTTCATCAATCTCTTTTAGTACCGATGGCACTTCATCATTATTACTATAATAATCTACAGAAAAGTTATATCCATTATCATAATACGAATAGTCTCTAAGATAATTTGAAATTCCTATTACAATTACAAATACTGAAATGATTAGAATTCCAATAGCTGAAATAAATCTTTGTGATTTTATTGAAGCTAAGTTGTTAATTCTTAGTTCTTGCCATAAGTTCTGTTTCTTCTTTTTCTTATACTTGGAAAAATCTATATTTCCTCTAATACCATCTATAATGTTGATTTTAGAAATCTTTTTTGAAGGAGATTTTATAGCCAAGGAAACAATTATAAAAGAAACAAATAGTATGGCTAAACTTAATAATGGATTAAATCTTACTACTTCAAAGGCACTTACTCCATCACCTTTTTGTATATTACTATACAAATAATATATAAAGGAATAACCTGCTATGTGACCTAAAAGTATTGGAATGGCTGATATAATTAAACCTTCTTTTAAAAGCATCAAATAAATTTGACCATTAGTTGACCCTATAGATTTATATATAGACAGCTCTTTAATTTTTCGAAGACCCCAAACCCAAAAGATATTTTTTATAAAAAATACAAAGACGGCTATACATCCGAGTATAGATAATACTATAACCGCTTTACTCATAATATTTTGTAAAGAATCCCTTTCTATACCGTAATAGTTTATTAAGCCATCAGAAAATTTTAGTTCTACATTTCTACCAAGCTTATTATTTATATCTTCATAAATATTTTCTTTATTTTTATAAGATTTTTCAAATGAATCAAACTTTACATATGTTTTAAAGGATGACATCTTTTCTTGTAATCCTAAAGCAAAATTTAATTTACTATATTTGTTATAAACGTCTCCGTAAACTCCTACTACAGTAAAAGATTTAGTAGAATCTTTTTTAAATATCTCCTTATCAGTATTTGCACTAGTAGGACCTATTTTTTCCCCATCTATAAACCTATTACCTATTTCAAGTTTTATTTCATCACCTAAATTAATACTATTTTTCTTTGCAAGGCTCTCAGATACTACAATTTCATCTTCATTTTCAGCAAATCTACCTTCTTGAAGTCTTGAATACTCTCTCATTTTATTTATTGCTTCGTCCTGATAATTAATGACAAGTAAATCATTATTATATTTAGCATTATCTGGATTAAGTGACATTTTTCCAATTAATTCGATATCTTCAATAGACCTTAGTTTTTCTACTTCTTCATTTGATAACTGATCCTTAATCTCAGCATGATAAAAATTATTTGACATGGCATATCCATAGTTGGCTTGTCTATTTGTATAACCATAATAAAAAACCACAGTAAAAAACAAACTAACAATCAAAAGTGAGATGAAAATAGGAAAATTCTTCTTATTCATTTCTTTCATCTCCTAGGATTTTTCCATCTACTATTGTAATAATTCGATTTGCTTGTAAGGCTATTTCTTCGTCGTGGGTGATTAGGATAATCGTCTGTTTCAAACTTCTATTGAAATATTTAAAGATTTCTATAATTTCCTTAGAATTTTTCCTATCCAAATTACCTGTTGGTTCATCGGCTAAAATAATCGATGGATTATAGATAAGACTTCTAGCTATGGCAACTCTTTGTTGCTGACCTCCTGAAAGTTCACTTGGAAAAGAGTCAAGTTTACTTTCTATACCCAGTTTTTTTACTATATCTGAAAATTCATCTTGATTTATTTTTCTTTTATCTAGTTTTAGTGGAAGTTCTATATTGTGACGCACCGTTAAATTTGAAATTAAATTATAAAATTGATAAATTAATCCGACTTTTCTTCTTCTAAAGTAGGCTAATTCTTTTGAAGAATACTTTGATATATCGTTACCATCTATGTAAACTTTTCCAGAATTTGGACTATCTACTCCTCCTATAATATGTAGGAGGGTTGATTTGCCAGATCCACTTGGTCCGACAATGGCTACAAATTCTCCTCTTTCTATTGTTAGGTCAACTCCATCTAGGGCCACCACCTTGGAGTTTCCCTCTCCATATTCTTTTCTTAAATTTTCTACTTTCAATATTTCCATACTTTCCTCCTTAATTTAAGGTAAGTATATAAAAGTAAAGTGATTTTTAGGTGACATTGTAAAATTTAATTTCAAATCTTGCACCTTCTTTAGTATTTGAAACAGAAATTTCTCCCTTGTTTTTTTCGACAATTGTCTTTGCCATGGCAAGACCTATTCCAAAACCATTTGAATCAGGGGTTTTATAAAATCGTTTAAAGATTTTTTTCATATTCTCCTTTTCTATTCCTCCGCCATTGTCTTCAATGATTAAGCTTGTATAGAGGGGATTTTTGTATGATGAAACCACAATTTTGTCACAAGTCGGTCTATTATCAGCATTCTTTATAATATTAATGAGAGCTTCTGCCAGCCAATAAAAATCTCCACAAATGCTATTTTTCTTTAAACTCTTCTCTATTTCTACATTGATAGATTTTCTTAAATCTAAACTATCTAAAGCATAATCCACTAATTCATCTAAACGAATTTGTTCTTTTTTCATAAGATCTTTGTTTGCATCAAGGCTTGATAGTTTAAGTAAAATATCTGATAGAGAATTTAATCTGATAGTTTGCCTTTTTAAAATCTCTATATCTCTATTATTTGGAAAGTCCATCTCCAAATTTTCTATGGAAAAAAGCATAGATGTGATGGGAGTTTTTATTTGATGGGCGATATCTTCTAGGTATTCGATTTGCTTTTCACTATTTTTAGTGCTTGTCTCTTTTGCTTCGACTATTTCTATAAAAAGTTTGTAAATCTTATCTTCCAAAATTGAAAAATCATCTTGCTTCATAGGAATTTTATATTCTTGATTTTTCATGTTTTCTATCAAATCTATAAGCTCATTTATTCTATTTTTCTTTCTTGATTCTAAAAAATAATAAAGAAGTCCCAGGCTTATTATCCAAAATACATATATCATCTAATCCATCCTATAACCTATTCCCCTGACAGTTGAAATAACTTCTCTATCAAGTTTTTCCCTGATTCTCTTGATAGTTGATGTAAGAGTATTGTCATTAACAAACTTATCCCTATCTTCCCAAAACATTTCCAACAGTTGACCTCTAGTATAGACTCGGTGAGGATTTTTAATAAATAAAACCAAAATTTCATATTCTAGCGAAGTTAAATCTACTAGATTCCCCTTAAAATAAACTTTTGACTGATTAAAATCTATTTTTATATCCTTATAATTGATTGTTTTGTCTTGACTTAGAGCTATTGTCCTTAAAACTGCATCAATTCTCGCCCTTAATATTGCAAGGGAAAATGGTTTAGTTAAGTAATCATCTGCACCTTGATCAAGGGCTTTAACTATAAAATCTTCATCATTTTTAACAGTAGTAACTATAACTCTAATATCTTTATCTTTTAATTTTTCAATTAAATACTGACCGTCTTTATCTGGTAGATTTATGTCTAATAGTGCCACATCCATGTCTACATTCATAATATAGTTTGCTCCGTAAAAAGATGATGCAATCTCTACTTCATAACCATTATTAACTAAATACTTTTCCATTTGTAAAGCAATTTCTTTATTATCCTCTATAATCAGAACACTCTTCATTCTAACCCTCTCATATATTAACCTTTGAAATCTATTAAAAAATTTTTTTCATACACAATAGCTATACTATGTCAGCACTTATGACCGCAACATAAAAACCTGCCCTGCTTAGATCAGCTAATTTATTTCAATGTAGAGTCACTAACGTTTTTTATCAATTTTCAATCTTCATTATAAAAATTAAACTGGGATTCATAACAAACCCCAGTTTCATAATTAGCGTGTTCTTTAATATAATTTTGATCCTGCTGGAATATTATCATCCAACATTATTAAGTTAAGTTTTTCTTCTCCTTCGTACTCACAAATTGCAGATATAATCATACCTTCTGAGTCGATTCCCATCATCTTACGTGGAGGAAGATTACAAATCGCAAGCAGTTTCTTTCCAATTAAGCTCTCTGCGCTGTAATATTCCTTAATACCAGATAAAATAACTCTTTCTTTTTCAGAACCATCATCTAATGTAAATTTCAATAGTTTTTTTGACTTTGAAACTTCTTCACAGTTCTTAACTTTTACAACTCTAAAATCAAATTTTGAGAATGTATCAAAATCAACCATATCTTCAAATAATGGTTCTACTTTTACTTTTGAAAAGTCGATTTTTTCTGTCGTAAGTTTGTCGTAAGTTTCGTAAGTTTCTTTTGACGAATCCCCATTTTCTGCCTTTTCTAAGCCTATTGGCTTCATTGTTGGGAAGAAGATTACGTCTCTTATGGATGCTTGATTTGTTAATAGTATGATGAGTCTGTCAACACCTATACCAAGTCCACCTGTTGGTGGAAGTCCTACTTCTATCGCGTTTAAGAAGTCTTCGTCCATAGGATGCGCTTCGTCATCGCCGTATTCTTTTTGTCTTAATTGTTCTTCAAATCTTTCTCTTTGATCGATTGGGTCGTTTAATTCTGAGAATGCATTGGCTATTTCCCAGCAATTCGCAAAGGCTTCGAATCTGTTAGTAATTCTTGGATCGTCCGGATTTCTCTTTGCTAATGGAGAAATTTCTACTGGGTGGCCAATAACAAATGTTGGCTGATCCATATATTGTTCGCAGAATTCTTCGAACATTTCACTAATAACGTGTCCTCTAGTCATACCAGGTTTAATCTCAAGTTTATGTTCTTTAGCTACTTCTAGAGCTTCTTTATCTGTATTTATCTTGTCAAAGTCAACACCTGTGTGCTCTTTAACTGCGTCTTGCATCTTGATTCTTCTCCAAGGTGGAGTAAAATCAATAGTTTTGCCTTGATACTCAACTTTTGTAGTTCCTAAAACTTCTTTAGCTACGTAAGCAACAAGATTTTCAGTAATTTCCATCATATCGTTATAGTCAGCGTATGCTTCGTATAGCTCGATATTAGTAAACTCTGGATTGTGTCTTGTGTCCATACCTTCGTTTCTGAACATCTTACCCATCTCATAAACTTTGTCGAAACCGCCGACTATAAGTCTCTTTAGGTAAAGTTCGTTAGCTATTCTTAATGACATATCGATGTTTAGTGCGTTATGATGTGTTAAGAATGGTCTTGCGTTTGCGCCACCAGCGATATTGCCAAGGATTGGAGTTTCTACTTCTAAATAGCCAAGGTTATCTAAGTACTCTCTAATCTTTCTTATAATTTTATTTCTTAATAAGAATGTTTCTTTTACTTCTGGGTTAACGATTAGGTCAACGTATCTTTGTCTGTATCTAAGGTCTGGGTCTTTTAATCCGTGCCACTTTTCAGGTAATATTTGTAAGGATTTGGAAAGTAATGTAAGCTTTTTAGCTTTTATACTGATTTCGCCTGATTGTGTTTTAAAGACTTCGCCTTCTACGCCTATGATGTCCCCCATATCTAAGTATGAGATAATCTTGTAGGCTTCTTCGCCTAATTCATCAATTTTAGAAAGGATTTGTATTCTGCCTTTCATATCTTGTATATCCATAAAAGAGATTTTACCGTGTCCTCTCTTTGACATAACTCTACCAGCTACGGTAACTTCCTTGCCTTCAAATTCATCGTAGTTGTCAGTAATATCTGTAGTGTGATGATCAGGATTGAACTTTTCGATTAAGAATGGGTTCTTGCCTTGATCTTGTAGTTCTTTTAACTTTTGTCTACGAATTTGAAGCATTTCATTTAAATCTGTGTTTTGCATCTTTCAACTCCTATGATATCTTTGTTATTTTATATTTCTTAATACCTGATGGTGCTTCTACTTCAACAACTTGATTTCTTTTTCTGCCTATCATGGCTCTGCCAACAGGGCTTTCGTTTGAAATCTTGCCGTTAAATGGATCCGCTTCTACTACACCAACGATTTGGTATTCTAAAAACTCGTCTGTGTCCATGTCCTTAAACCTAACGTTCGAGCCAACCTTTACCGATTTGTTATCAGTATCTCCTGCCTCGTCTATAAGTACTGCGTTTCTTAGTATATTTTCAAGTTTAGCTATCTTTTCTTCAAGTGCTGCTTGATCGTTTTTTGCTTGATCATACTCAGCGTTTTCACTTAAGTCTCCGTAACCAAGAGCTATCTTGATCTTTTCTGCAACTTCTTTTCTTGCGACCGTCTTAAGATATTCGAGCTCTTCTTCCTTTTGTTTTAAACCCTCTTCTGTTAAGTATTGTTCTTTGGCCATACATCTCTCCCCTTACATATATATTAACATTGTTATTATATTAGATTTAATGGTAATTGTCAAGCATTTTAATCACAATTGTTATCACGTTATCACATGTATATAGACTAAAAAAGATCTAAGACTAACTTAGATCTTTGCAAAAACAATTTACTTGTTTTTTAGCTCTTCTTCGATTGCCTTTCTTAGTCCGGCTTCATCGTCTGGAAGGTCTTCATTGAATGATGGGTCAAGCACGAATAATATACTTGAGTCCTTCTTAAGAATGATGCACTCACCATCTTCAGAGTCTGAATAATCTCTAAATGCTTCGACACCCATTTCATCAAGTATCTTAAATACAAGGTCGAGCTTCTTGTTACGTCTTGTCACGTAGTCTTCAAGCTCATCTGTGCAGATGGCATAAGCGCCAATCACTTGGTACTTATCATACATGCCCTTATATTCATTAAGCACGGGATACTCTTCGACGTCTACATACAAGTATTCTCTGTTTAGGAATATGTCTCTTGATAATATAAAATCCGCGTCATTGAATTTTAACTTTAAGAGTGCAGGAAAGCCATCAAGATAAATCTTGTAATTGTAGCCGTCTTCCTCTGGCTTGCAGCTTGGAATGCCTTTTAAAAACTCTTTGTAATCTTTTTCTTCTTTGAACATGCCTATCGAGTAGACAAGATCAAAGTCTCTGTATAGTCTTAGTAAATACATATAATCAACTCCTTAAAATATATACCCAATTATAATTTAATCCAGTATCTTTTTGTTGAGTGAAGTTCATCTTCTTTTATAATATTCTCGAGCTCACCGTCACACGCTTCTATGGTCTTTGCTGACGCTATATTATTAATATCGCATGTAATAAGAACTTTTTCATAGTCATGATTTTTATAAAACTTAAGTCCTTCTTTAAGCATAGCTTTTGCGTATCCTTTGCGTCTTTCATCTGGTACTATTGAGTAGCCTATGTGTCCACCAAACTTCATTAAAAAGTCATTTAGTTCAAGCCTTAAATTTATCATGCCAATAACTTTGCTTTCATCATCGTCAAGATAAATGTATTGAAAAGCAGGGACTATTCCCTCTGAACAGGTACGTTTATTTTCTATTGACTTATTCCTTTCAAGCCACTCATCAAAATCAAGTCTTTCAAGTCCACTAACCCCGCAAAATCTTTCTCCTGCTTCTATTATTTTCTCTTTAAATTCTAAAACTATATCTTTATGTTTTTTATTTGCTTTAATTAGTTTCATCTCTTCACTTCCTCTTATATATTATAATTTATTGAGGAGTGAATTGCAAGCAAAAAAAGATGCGAAGATTTCTCCTCGCATCTCATTAAATATATTTACTTAAATTATTTATCTAAGCCAGCCATTCTCTTGTAGCTTGCAAGTCTGTCTTTAGCAGATTCTTCAGCTGCTTTGAATAAGATTTCTGCTTCTTCAGGGAAATCCTTTTGAAGTGATGTGTATCTTACTTCAGAGCCTATGAAGTCTTGGAATGATTCTGTAGGATCTTTTGAATCTAGTACGAATGGATTCTTGCCTTCTTTTTCAAGTCTTGGGTCAAATCTGTATAGGTGCCAGTAACCAGATGCAACAGCTTGTTTTTCTCTGTTAACGCTCTTGCCCATACCGCATTTTAATCCGTGGTTTATACATGGAGCGTAAGCGATGATGATTGATGGTCCATCATATTCTTCTGCTTCTTTAATTGCCTTAAGTGCTTGGTTCATGTTAGCGCCTAGAGCGATTTGAGCAACGTATACGTAGCCATAGCTTGTCATCATTAGACCAAGGTCTTTCTTTCTGATCTTCTTACCAGAAGCTGCGAATTTTGCAACAGCTGCTGTTGGAGTAGCTTTTGATGATTGTCCACCTGTATTTGAGTAAACTTCTGTATCAAATACGAAGATGTTGATGTCTTTACCAGCTGCTAGTACGTGGTCAAGTCCGCCAAAGCCTATATCGTAAGCCCAGCCGTCTCCACCGAATACCCAAACAGATTTTCTGATCATGTAATCTCTTAATTCATCTAATTGTTCAAGTATTTCGTCTTGAGCTGCGTCGCCAGTCTTCTTAGCTAATTTATTAGCCATCTTAGCGTAAGCTTCTTTACTTACTCTAGCATCTCTTATATCTGAAAGCCATAGTTTAAATGCTTCTTCAAGATCAGCATCCTTCTTGTCTAGTTCGATGTAGCTTTCCATAAGAGCTTTAATTCTCTTTCTGTTAACTTCATCAGCTAGAACGAAACCGTAACCATATTCAGCGTTATCTTCGAATAATGAGTTAGCCCATGCAGGTCCCTTACCGCATTTGTTTACACAGTATGGAGTTGATGGAGCTGAACCTCCCCAAATTGATGAACATCCAGTTGCGTTTGCAACGATCATTCTGTCACCATATAGTTGAGTGATTAATTTAGCATAAGCAGTTTCACCGCAACCAGCGCAAGCGCCTGAGAATTCAAGAAGTGGTTGTTGAAATTGAGATCCCTTAACGCTAAATTTATCCATAAGGTCGTCTTTTACTTCAACTTCGTCCATAGCGAAATCCCAGTTTTCACTTTCTACTTCAGCAATGTCTTCGAAGTGAACCATTTCTAATGCTTTTTCCTTAGCTGGACAGATGTCAGCGCAGTTACCGCAACCTGTACAGTCAAGTGATGAAACTTGCATTCTGTATTGTAATCCTTCTAAGCCTTTACCCTTAGCTTCGATTGTTTCAAATGTTTCAGGAGCCTTAGCAGCTTCTTCATCATTTAGAAGTATTGGTCTGATAACAGCGTGAGGGCAGATGTATGAACATTGGTTACATTGGATACAATTTTCTTTGTGCCACTTAGGTAGGTTAACAGCGATAGCTCTCTTTTCAAACTTAGCTGTACCATTTTCAAAAGTACCGTCTTCAATACCTACAAACTTAGATACTGGAAGAGTGTCACCCTTTTGAGCGTTCATTACTTCAGCGATTTCTTCGAAGAACTTAGTAGTTTCTTTCTTTTCTTCTTTTTCGTCCTTTAAGTCTTTCCAGCTTTCTGGATATTTAATTTCTTTTAATTCTTCAATACCCTTGTCAACTGCTTCGTAGTTCATATTAACTACTTTTTCACCCTTACGTCCATAAGATTTAACGATAGAGTCTTTTAAGTGAGCAATTGCTTCGTCAAGAGGAAGTACTTCAGATAACTTGAAGAATGCAGCTTGCATGATCATGTTAGTTCTTCCGCCTAGACCGATATCTTCAGCGATTCTAGTTGCGTTTATAGTGTAGAACTTAGCATGGTGCTCAGCAATAGAGCGTTTTAAGCTATTAGGTAAGTTTTCTTCTAGTTCCTTTTCGTCCCAGATGCAGTTTAATAAGAATGTTCCGCCATCTTTAAGTCCATCTAGTAAATCATATAGGTGGATGTAAGATTGTTTTGAACAGCTTATGAAGTCTGCGTGACTGATTAGGTATGTTGATTTGATAGGTGATTTACCGAATCTTAAGTGAGAAACAGTTACACCACCTGACTTCTTAGAGTCATAAGCAAAGTAGCCTTGTGCGTAAAGGTCAGTGTTATCACCGATAATCTTGATAGCTGACTTGTTAGCACCTACTGTACCGTCTGATCCGAAGCCCCAGAATTTACACTTGATAGTTCCTTCTGGTTCAGTATTTATAATTTTCTTAATTTCTAGTGATTTATGAGTAACATCATCATTGATACCAATAGTGAAGCCATTGATAGGATTTTCTGATGCTAAGTTTTCATATACAGATAAGATTTGTGAAGGAGTAGTATCCTTTGAACCTAAACCGTATCTACCACCAACGATAAGTGGCTTAGTATCTGCATCGTAGAACATTGATTTAACGTCAAGGTATAGTGGTTCGCCTAGAGCGCCTTTTTCCTTAGTTCTATCTAGAACTGCGATTCTCTTAACAGTCTTTGGATATACATCGAAGAAGTATTTCTTAGAGAATGGTCTATATAGTCTAACCTTGATAAGACCAACCTTCTTGCCATTGTTGTTTAAGTAGTCAACAGTTTCTTCAACAGTATCAGTTACAGAACCCATAGCAACGATGATGTCTTCAGCGTCTTCAGCTCCGTAGTAGTTGAATGGTTTGTACTCTCTTCCAGTGATCTTTGAAAGTTCCTTCATGTAGTCAGCAGCTATCTCAACGATATCTTCATAGTGTTTGTTAGATGCTTCTGCAGCTTGGAAATAGATATCAGGGTTTTGAGCAGTACCTCTAGTTACTGGATGTTCTGGGTTCAAAGCGTTTTCTCTGAACTTTCTTAGAGCGTCCTTGTCAAGAAGTTTCTTTAGATCTTCATAGTCAATAACTTCGATTTTTTGAATTTCGTGAGAAGTTCTGAAACCATCGAAGAAGTGTAAGAATGGTACTCTGCCCTTAATAGCTGAAAGGTGAGCAACACTTGCAAGGTCCATAACTTCTTGAACTGAGCCAGATGCTAACATAGCAAAGCCAGTTTGACGGCATGCCATAACGTCTTGGTGGTCACCAAAGATGCTTAGAGCGTGAGAAGCAAGAGCTCTTGCTGATACGTGGAATACACCTGGTAGTAATTCACCAGCGATCTTATACATATTAGGAATCATAAGTAGAAGACCTTGTGAAGCTGTATATGTAGTAGTTAATGCACCTGCTTGTAATGATCCGTGTACAGCACCAGCTGCGCCAGCTTCAGATTGCATTTCTTGAACTAATACTCTTTCGCCAAATATGTTAGTCTTGCCGTGAGCAGACCAGCTGTCAACAGCTTCAGCCATATTTGAAGAAGGAGTTATTGGGTAGATGGCAGCAACTTCTGTAAATGCGTATGATACATATGCAGCAGCTGTGTTACCATCCATGGTTTTAAATTGTTTTGCCATTTTTATTCCTCCTATAAAATTATTATCTTTCACAAATGTAATTATATAACAAAGGCCAAATATTTGCAAGGGTAATTTATAAATGTGATTTAAATCACCTATAAGATTTACTTATACTTAAACGCCTTCATATAGCTTTTCTTTATAGTTATGTTTATGGTCTTGCCACTATGATCGCAGAGCACTAGATAAGTAAAATCACTTGCTTAAACCCGCGTCATTAGGCTAATGGCTTTGCTATGATAAACGCGCGGCACTTGGCAAATGGATTTGATATCTTAAACGTGCGTCATTAAGATAGTAATTTTGCTAGCGCTATTAAAGACGTTTATTAAAATAAAGATTTCGATTTGCACGTACTATGATACACGTACTATGATATAAGAAAAAAGATACCTAAAACAGTTTAAGTATCTTTTCTGAAAAATTCATATATATCTTTTGCGTTTGTCTTTGATATGCCCTTGATTGACTCGAGCTTTTCAAGGCTCGCTCTCCTAATCGCATCTATATCGTCAAAGGCTTCATATAATATCTTCTTCTTTTTAGGACCGATGCCAACTATCTCATCGAGTATTGATTGATTGATGTTTTTCTCTCTTAAGGACCTATGATATGTGATGGCAAATCTGTGTGCCTCGTCTTGTATCCTTGTTAGTATCTTGAATAGCTCCGAGCTCTTGTCGAGCTTTATGATCTCGCCCATATAAGCAAGTGAATCGGTTCTGTGATGGTCGTCCTTCTTTAGTCCAACTACTGGTATCTCAATACCAAGATTGTCCAAAACCATCTGTGCGCTCGATGCCTGACCAAGGCCGCCGTCTATAAGTATGACGTCTGGCAGCGCCGCGAATGAGCCTTCCTTATCCTTCACGCTTCTCATAAAGCGTCTCTCAAGTACTTCTCTAAGCGAGCCGTAGTCGTCTAGCCCAACTATAGTCTTGATCCTAAAGCGCCTGTACTCATTTCTTTGCATATCGCCGTTCTCATATACAACCATTGATGCGACTGAATTTTGACCCATGGTATTGGATATATCATAGCACTCAAGCCTATTTGGCACGTCTTCAAGCCAAAGTAGATCCTTAAAGCGCTGCATCGCCATATCCTTTAAGACTTTCTTCCTTATATATCTATCGGCATGTTTCTCAACCATGTCGATGGCGTTTTTCTTCGCCATAAGCACCAAGGCTCTCTTCTCGCCTCTTTGTGGCACATGTATATCGACTTTGTGATTTGCTATCTTTGAGAGTGCCTCAATCATTTCCTCTCTATCGGGAAAATCGATTTCTGAAATGATTTCGTTTGGCATATCGATGTTGGCTGAGTAATGCTGCGAGATAAAGGCTTTGAATATGTCTTTGATCTCGGTCTTCTTTTCATTTTCGAATAGATAATAGTTCCTTTCAAGGATTTTGCCGTCACGTATGATAAATAGTTCTAGTATAACGTCTGAAATGCCTTCTGCATAAGCAAGGACATCTCTATTGATGGCGTCGGGCGAAGTAATTTTTTGCTCCTTGTGTATGTCGTTAAAAGCATTGACCACGTTTAAGTACTCAGCTGCCTTCTCGAACTCAAGATTCTTAACCGCTTCGTCGAGCTTAGACTTATATTTCTCCAAAAGTGATTTATCTTTATTTTGAAGTATCTTCATCGCTCTTTCAACAAGTTCTGCGTATTCTTCTTCTGTAACTTCGGCTCTGCAAGGCGCTATGCACTTGCCTATAAAATAATTTAGACAGGGCCTGATCTTGCCCTTAACTTTCTCGATATTTAAATTACAGTCCCTTAGCTTAAGCTCTCTATTGATTATATCAATCCCGATGTTGACGCTCGCTGCATTTGGGTACTGACCAAAGTACTTTGCCCCATCTTTTCTAAGTAAACGCGTTTTTAATATGCGCGGATATTTTTCGTTAGTCGTCACCTTGATGTAAGGGTAGCTTTTGTCATCACGAAGGACTATATTGTACTTAGGTACGTAACGCTTAATAAGGTTGGACTCTAGGATCAGAGCCTCAACCTCATTATCAACTATTATATATTCAAACTCGGCAATGTTTTTTACCATCGCCTTAACTTTTTCAGAGTGATTAGTAGAGCTTCTAAAGTAGCTCCTCACTCTATTGGATAAATTTTTCGCCTTGCCTACGTAGATTATCTCGCCCTTGTCATTCTTCATAATGTAAATGCCGGGGTTTTTAGGCAACTTCTTTATCTCGTCTTCAAAGTTAAACATTAAATTTCACTTGTAGCCTTTTTTAGCCAAGCTTTTTCGTCTTCATTTAAAAGCGAGCTTATTTTTTCATAAACGGCTTTATGGTAATCGTTTAGCCACGATATTTCTTCAGCTGTAAGCATATCTTTATCTATAGCGTCCTTATCGATAGGAGCGTATGTTAGTGGCTCAAGTCTAAAGAATTCGCCGTATTTACTTGTGCCTGCGTCTTCAACATAAACAAGGTTTTCAGTTCTAACGCCGTATTTACCGTCTTCATAAACACCTGGTTCAACGCTGAATATCATGTTCTTAACTAAGTCTACGTCATTATATCTTGATGAAATATTGTGTGGTCCTTCATGAACATTTAGTAAGTAGCCAACGCCGTGACCAGTGCCGTGAAGATAATCCATTTGGTTTTTGTAAAGGTCTAGTCTTGCTAATAGATCTAGTGAAGATCCCTTAGTGCCTTTCTTAAATACAACGCTCATAAGTCTTATGAAACCCTTTAAAACTAGAGTAAATCCTTTTCTTTCTTCATCACTCAAATCGCCCATCGCCATAGTTCTGGTAATGTCTGTTGTGCCAAACTTATATTGTCCGCCGCTATCAACAAGTAAAAGTCCCTTTGCTTCAAGCTTTTTGTTAGTTTCTTCACTTGACATATAGTGAACGATTGCGCCATTGTCAGCGTAACCGCAGATAGTATCGAAGCTTTCTTCTAAAAAATCTTCTGACATAGCTCTAAACTCATGAAGTTTGTCTTGAACTGTAAGCTCGTCAAGCTCAGTCTTATCAGACTCCTTAAGCCACTTCATGAATCTCGCTATAGCAACGCCATCAGTTATGTGCGCCTTCTTTATATTTTTGATTTCAGTATCATTTTTAACTGCTTTAAACTTTGTAGTGATGTTTATGTCGTCAATAACATAGTTGTCGTCTTCGATTAGCTTAAACATATATCTATTGATTTTATTTTCATCTAGATAAATAGTCTTGTCTTTGATCTTTCTTAAATCATCTTCAAAGGCTTCATATGCCTTAACTTCAACGCCTTGTGCGTTAAGTGCCTTGATTATGGCATCATCAAGCTTATCAAGATCTGTGTAGATGGCCGCCTTATCAAAATCGATATAAGCGTAAGAAATTAGTACTGGTGAGTCTTGTATATCGTTTGCTCTGATATTATATAGCCAGCAGATGTCATCAAGTGAAGCGATTATGCTAAGGTCGGCACCTTCTTCTTTAAGCGCTTCTCTAAATCTCTTTAATTTATCTCTAGTGCTTTCACCAGCCTCTTCATCTGATAGTATAAAGGCTTTATCCTTCTTAAGAGCAGGTCTATCAGTCCAAATCTCTGAAATAAGGTCGACGTCGTCAACAAATTTAACGTCCCTACCATCAACAAGGTCCTCTATCCTTTCAAACATCGCTTCAGAAAAAGTCTTGCCATTAAAGCCAATCACTTCGCCCTTAGCTACATTGTCTCTTAAGTATTCCATAAATGTCGGAACGCCTGGCTTACCCCATTTATATAGCTCATATGAAGTGCCCTTTAATTGATTTTCTGCTTGAACGTGATATCTTCCGTCTGCCCATAGCATTGCCTTGTCCATAGTGATGATGACATTGCCTTGTGAGCCAGTAAAGCCTGATATGAAGACTCTGTCCTTGTAGTGATCAGAAAGATACTCGTTCATGTGTGGGTCCGCTGTGGCAACTATATACATAGTGATGCCGTTCTTCTTCATTAATTCTCTTAAACTTTTAACTCTATCGTCAATTGACATTATAAAACCTCCCTTATATATGTATTATACCACATACGATGATTTTTTAATATATGGACTTGAAAATATATTATTTGTACAAATTGCTTTAAATGCGCACAACATTTATCTTGTCTTTAATAAATTTATATGTTATAATTAATCGTATGAGAGAGGTAAAAAATGACAAGAATTATAATTGATAGTGCGAGTGATTTCACGCAAGAAGAAATAAAAGAATTTAATCTCGAAGCATTGTATGTCAGTGTTATTGACACAGATGATGTGGAGACCATCCTACGTGACGGACTTGATATAAAGCGCTCTGATATATATAAAGATATGAGAAAGGGTAAGATTTTTAAGACTAGTCAGATCAATCTAAACCAGTACCTAGAAGGTTTTGAAAAGGTATGTAAAGAAGGCGAAGACTTTATCTACATCTGCCTTTCCTATGGACTTACAACGGCTTGGGACACATCTCGTATGGCGATTAAGATGCTTGAAGAAAAGTATCCCCAAAGACACATGGTCTCAATCAACTCAAAGTCGATGACTATAGGTGAGCAAATCATTGTTAGAGATATTATTGAAAAGAAAAACAAAGGCTACTCACTTGACGAGCTTGAAAAAAGAGCAAACGAGATTAGTGGCAAGGTAGTTCATCTCTTCACTGTTGATGACTTAAACTACTTATTCATGGGCGGAAGAATTTCTAAGACCGTGAAGAATGTTGGCCAAGTCTTAAACATCAAGCCGCTGCTTGGTGATGACGACGATGGTGCTTTGGCTCTTAAGGACAAGGTACGCGGCGAAGCAAAGATTTACAAGAAGCTAAGTAATACTTTCATAGAAGATGCTAAGAAGAATCCAGATTTATTGAAGCACGCAATTATTGGTCACACTGACAATATTGAAGGCGCTCAAAAGCTTTTTGAAATGATATCAGCTGAAGTAGATACGAAAGATGTCATCATTAGAGAGATAGGCCCAGCAATAGGTGCTCACTTGGGACCTGGTGCTGTTGCCATCGCTTACTTAGATGAAACAAGATAAACTTATATTTGGTCAAACTCATTAAGAGCTTGACCATTTTTATGCAAAGAAAACTCCTAATCGTTTGATCAGGAGTTTTGTATTTTTTAAAATTTTGTATCGATGTAATCGCTTGTTAAGTCTATATTTAACTTTCTAAATAATTCTATGTCTGTTAGATTAAGCATAGCTGTTGAGTGCGCTCTTAAGTTTCTTATCTTAGATAGATTGTCTATACATAGCTTGGCGCTCGGATTAAACATCTTTGATGTTGCTAAGCAGATTAAAACCTCTTCGACATTTAATAAAGGACTTTCTTTCTTTTCGATTATGCCCTTTACTTCCTTTATTGGTTCAAGTATCGCCTTGTCTATCAAGTGTAGATCATCTGGTATATTCGATATATACTTAAGTAGATTAAGTGCAGCAGCTGCGGCTGAGTCCATAAGCTCGCCGTCTCTACCAGTTATGATAGTATCTTCATATTCGATAGCTGTGACATTTGAGTTAGTGATACCCATCTTGATTAGTTCAGCTTTTTTATTTCTTGCAGCGACTAAAGATTTTCTATCCTCAACGGTAAGGTTAAGCTCTTCCATAAGCGTTTTGATTCTTTGAGCTTCGTCCTTCTTTTGATTAGTCATCTTGTAAGTAAGTAGCGCCTTTAAGTATCTTCTGATAATTTCTTGTCTCGATGCTTCTTTAACTACTTCTTCGTCTATTATACCTGACTTGATTCTATTAACGCCCATGTCAGTTGGTGATTTGTAGAACTCCTCACCCATGATTCTATCAAGAATCTTCTTTAATATAGGAAAGGCTTGTACGTCTCTGTTGTAATTTACAGAGATCTCGCCATAAGCTTGTAAATGATATGGGTCGATTTGATTGACATCGCTAAGGTCAGCAGTTGCCGCCTCATAAGCAAGGTTTAGCTCGTGCTTTAAAGGCATGTTCCAAACTGGGAAAGTCTCGAACTTCGCATATCCAGCTTTGACACCGCGTTTGTACTCATGATATAGCTGCGAAAGACATGTAGTCATCTTGCCGCTACCAGGACCTGGACCAGTTACCACGATGATTGGCATAGTCGTCTCAATGTATGGATGCTTGCCAAAACCATCTTCAGAAAGTATCTTGTCAACGTCATTAGGGAAGCCCTCGGTCTTGTCATGAAGATAAACCCTCATGCCTCTTGCTTCCATATATTCCTTAAATTTATCAACATTTTCGTCCTTTTTGTAACGGTTGATAACAACGCTGTTGATCTTAATGCCTTTTGCCTTAAGTCTCTCGATAAGTCTGATTGCTTCTCTCTCGTATGTTAGACCAGTGTTGTTGTTGAGCTTGTTTGATATGATGTCTTGAGCGTGTATAGTGATGATGACCTCCATCCTGTCCTTTAACTTCTCAAGTAAAACAGTCTTGACGTCTTCGTCGTAGCCAGGCAAAACTCTTTGCGCGTGCTTGTCGCCGATGAGCTTGCCGCCAAACTCCATATAAAGCTTCCCAAACTTTCCGACCCTTTTTAAAATATAGTCACTTTGTTCCTTTATATATAGTTCATTTGAAAAACCTAGTTTCATGTTTTCACCTCGTTTTGATTATAACATATGAGGAAAATTATTACAATTATTTTTTTGCTAATGGCGTAAGATTTTTGAGAATGGATTTGCCACTCTTATGTAAATGGATTTGCCACTGTTATGAAAGTACTTTTGTGAAATGATTTTTGTATTAAATTGATTAATGGAAATAGTTTTACATAGATGAATCTAAGTAAAACGCTTTTAACGCAAAAAAAAATCTTAGGACAAAATGCCCTAAGATTTTTTATTTAGTTTATTTATTTGAATTATCTGTAAATATTTATTTTACTTATATATCCGCCACTGCTTGATGTTATATCAGCCCTTGATCCTTCAATATATCTTCTGTCTGCATCTCTCAATTCGTAGAAATCCTTATAATATCCAGATACATCAGTTTCACTATCAATATAATAGTCGTTGCCATTACTATCTGCTAAATAAATTGTACTTTTACTATTTTGTGACCAAATATATTTGATAGTTATAGTTTTGTCATATCCGTATCTGCTATTATTTCTAAAGTCGCTTGGTTCTTTATCATACCAATTTATTAGTTTCGGCCTACCATTTTTATCGCTAACTTTGAAATAATAAGAGTAACCTTCTGTTATGCCTGTAATTGAAATGCTAGAATCTATAATATATTCTTTACTAGAGTAATTATCTGATACTTCTAAAAAAGCATTTCCTTTTCTTGTTACTTTACCATAGATATAGTTATCATTATAGCTATATCCACTATTATATCTTGAATCAATAACCATGATCTTCTTGATAAGATCTTTATCCTTTTCAAGAATAACTACTCTTGATCCTTCACCTATATCTCTTACTCTTACGCCACTTCTTGAGTCAAAGTTATCTGCTCTTAAATCGTAATCGTAGTAATAAGTTTCTCTATCTCTATAGCTATTTGTTGAATCCTTTGGATATAATTCTATTGACCATTGATCACGGTCTCTGCCCCTACTATTGTTTCTATATACGATATATTCATTATCAAAGCCATCTCCAACATCTATTGATACAACTTCGTCATCATATTTAGCGTCTGTTTCTATTTCAACATATACTGAACCAAGTCTTGCTAGTTCATCATATGTCAATTTACGTTCTCTATAAGATCTTCTAGAGTTGTCTCTACTGTCATATATATCATAGTCTCTTTCATTTCTTGGTAAATTGTAAGTATTTTCTCTACCATTTAATGAAACTATAGTGATGTCTCTATAAGTTAATTTCTTTATATAACCCTTGTAATCATCTGATGATGAAGTTACTTCAAGTGTTTTAACAATATTGTTGCGGATAGTTGCCTTAACTTGAGCGCCATTCTTAATATCTACTAAATCTCTAGTTCTGTTGTTCATAGTGATTGATGAACTTGAATCAACTTTAAATACTCTTGAAACTTTGTTCTTATTATTATCTGTATAAGAAATCTTTATTTCTTTATTTGAGTTATCAACGTTTGTTACTTCACCTTCAAGGCTGAATTCTACTCCCTTAGCGTTGATTGACTTAGCTTGCATTACTCCTAAAGCTGAGTTAGCTGTAACTGTAACGTTTTGTCCAACTAATAAGCTTGAGATATTGCCAATGCTACCGTCAACTGTGATAACTGTTGTAGCATCTACTGAGAATACCTTGCCATTAGTAGTGTTATCGTTTACTAGCATGATAGCTGAGATGCCTGTAACAGATATTTCCTTAATTGTACCTGTAACTATAGTTGGTGTTGGATTAACTGGATTTACAGGGTTTACCGGATTAACTGGATTTACTGGGTTAACTGGGTTAACTGGATTAACTGGGTTTGTATTTTTTGCTTGATATTGAAGTGCTGCGTAAACCATCCTAGCAACTTGTTCTCTCTTAACTGCTTGTCTTGGGTAGAAATATCCTTTTCCAGCGCCTTGTGGAGAAATAACTCCTGCATCTATAAGACCAGATACATGAGCTCTTAAGTGTTCAGGAATGTCTTTAACGTCCTTAAATGGAAGTGCAATAACTGGATCAGTTGACTTAACTCCCATAGCCTTTGCAAAGTATTCTGCTAGATTAACTCTGCTTACTGCTTTGTTTGTTGTGAACATCTTGTTCTTCTTAGCTGCTTGAAGTGTCTTCATATCAACTACTCCCTTTGCTAAGCACTTAACAACATTGTCTTGTGCCCACTTAGGAACTCCTAGTGCAACAACTTTACTTTGCCAAACTTGTCTTGCAGCTTGTAATGCATTTGCATCATATTGTGTAAGTATAGCTGCAAACCTCATTGCTTCTAAGAATGTGATATTCTTTCTTGGTTTAAATGTTCCATTAGGATAACCTGATATATATCCTTGATTACTCATCTCGTTGATGTAAGTGTATGCCCAATGTGATTTAGGCACGTCTTTAAAAGTTTTTGCACTTGCTGTAGTCATAGGTATAAATGTAATACATAGCATAAGTGCAAGTACTAAACTAAATACTCTTTTTAAGTTATTTTTCATGTTTTTGCTCCTTTCATAACTAATCATAAGTAATTACTACTTCTTATGTACTCATTATAACATATAAAATATGAATAAATTATTACAATCTAGTTAAAAATCTGCCTTTTTTAAGTAATTATCAATAATAAAACGTGTTTTGTAACACGAACTTAACATATTAAGCCACATATATGTAGTATAATATAAGTGGAGTGGTATGCATGAAAAAAAAATTTATGCTCTGCCTATTTTTTGCCTTAGTTATATTTGCTAGTACAAATCTATGCGCAACGAGTGTAGCAACTAAGTACAAGAAGAGTGCCGAAGAGCTTAAGTCATACAATATAATACAAGGTGACTCATCGGGCGACTTGATGCTTGATAAGAATCTTAAGAGAGAGGACCTCATAGTTATACTATCGAGGCTTATGAATGATGAAGAAAGAGCGAAAAAGTATAGCTCCGAAACAAAGTTCACTGATCTTAAGAGCGCAAGCAAAGTCTACTTGCCTTACATCAACTGGGCTGTTTCGAACGGCTATATACATGGTGTAACGAAGGACAAGTTTGGCTACGGTGACTATGTAACTGTTAGGCAGTATCAAGCAATACTCTTAAGGATACTTGATTATTCATCCGAGGCGAAAAAGTGGGATATGGTTTCTGACTACGCAGTGACTTATGGCCTTATGGATGATCTTGATCTAAAGCCTGATGACTTTCTTAATCGTGGCGAGATGGCTTTGATGACGACTAACGCACTTAAAACTCCTAAGAAAGGCTCGACGCTCAGCCTATTAAAAGTATTAAACTTAAAGAAATAGAAATAGTAATAGATAATTAAAACGATTCACATGGTCAAGCATATAGCTTGGCCTTTTTTGATGCAAAAAAAGAACAAGTGCTCGTATAAGTACTTGTTCTAATGCTATATATTTAATTAATCTTTATAAGCGTAGTAATACATAGTGATTAGCATCATGCCGCCTGCGATATTGCCAAGTGTAACTGGAAGTAAATTGTGAAACATTGCTGCCAGATTAAGTGTGCCGCTAATCATCATAGCTATCGGCAAATAAAACATATTGGCAACGCAGTGCTCGAAGCCTGCTATAACAAAGATTGCAACTGGGAATGCTGAGGCAAATACTTTTGCTGTTATCTCCTTACTTGCAGTTGCAAGCCAAACTGACAAGCATACAAGCAAGTTACATCCAATGCCTTTTACAAAGAGTTCGAAAAAGCCTTGTGATGTCTTCGCGTTAAAGATGTTTACGAAGAGCTCCTTAGTGCCATCGGATAAGATATTTGAATAATAAACTACACAGGCAAATAGCAGTGCACCTATAAAATTATATACGTATATCTTTAACCAATTGTATAATAAAGTCGCTGGCTTAGTTCTTTTGTCGAGCATTGCACCAAACATAAGTATATTGCCTGTGAATAGCTCTGCTCCGCCAACTACTACGGCCACTATGCCGATGGTGAATGTCAGGCCAACTAGTACTCTTGTTATTTGCGGATTAAAGCCTTTACCAAGACTATTGACAATAGTCGATGCCGCTCCGCCCATCGCTATATACATGCCCGCTAGAACGCCTAAGAAGAACTGTGTTCTAGTCTTAAACTTAGTCTTATTGACCCCACTCGCCAAGGTCATAGACAATATCTCTTTCGGGCTGAAATTTTCTTTTTCCATAATAAAACCCCCTAGCTTATATTATACAAGCTAAGAGGTTTCTAGTCAAGATTATAAATTTTCTTTTAAGAAGTCTTCAATCTTTTTCACTGCGTCGTCTTCGTCTTCTCCTTCGATGATGAACTTAATTGCCTCGCCTTGCTTTGCTTGTAGACCCATAAGTCCTAAAATCGATTTAGCGTTAACGCATTTGTCGCCCTTTGCTACTTTTACATCGCTCTTGATGGCTGCAAGTAGTTTAACAAGTAGACCAGCCGGTCTCGCGTGTATGCCTATAGGGTCTGTGATTGTGTATTCAAACTCTTTCATGATAACCTCCTATGAATTTATTATTCTGTCTTTTAATTCAAGTATCTGTCCTGGATTGACAGATAATTTATCAAATTTATTCTTTACGTAAAACTCAGTTAAGTCTGGGTCGCTTCCAAGCTCGCCGCAGACACTGATTTTCACGCCATTTTTCTTTGCGTTTTCACAAGTCAGCTCCATAAGTCTAAGTATCGCCTTGTGATGAATGTCTCTGTGTCTTGCTATCTTTTCATTTTGTCTATCAACAGCAAGAGTGTATTGAGTCAAATCGTTTGTACCTATACTAAAGAAGCTTACTTCCTTCGCTAGATCATCACTGATTATGGCTGCCGCCGGTGTCTCAATCATTATGCCAATCTCGATCTCTTCGTTGAATGGAATATCTTTTTCTCTTAGCTCCTCAAATATTTCATTAATAAGTTCTTTTGCTTTTTTCACTTCCCAAACATCATTTATCATAGGAAGCATAATTTTGATATTGCCGTAGTGAGACGCTCTAATTATGGCTCTGAGCTGCGACTTAAATAATTCTTCGTCGTCAAGACATATCCTTATCGCTCTATAACCAAGGGCCGGATTTTCTTCTTCAGGTAGATTTAGGTAATCAACCTTTTTATCCGCGCCTATATCAAAGGTCCTTACTATGACTTCTTTGCCTTCCATCGTCTCAGCAACATATTTATACTCTTTAAATTGCTCTTCTTCAGTAGGAAGCGAGTCTCTGCCAAGATATAAAAATTCAGTTCTAAAAAGGCCTATGCCCTCTGCACCATTCTTTAAAGCAAGAGGCAAGTCCTTTGAATTACCGATGTTTGCGTAAACACTTATATGCGTTCCGTCCTTGCTAATGGCTTTGGCTGTCTTTAATTTTTCAAGCTCTAATTTTCTTTTTTCTTCTTTTTCTATTCTTTCCTTAACATCTTTTAGTGATTTTTCATCTGGATCAATAATTAATTCACCTTCATACGCATCGAGTATGGCGGTTTTGCCATCGATGTCTTTATCAAAAGTGCTATCAAGGTTCACAAGCGACGCTATGTTCATAGACTTAGCAAGTATCGCTGTATGTGATTGTGTCGAGCCTTTCACTGTGACTATGGCAAGTAGTTTTTCCTTGTCAATGTTAAGCGTTTTACTTGGCAAAAGATCTTCTGCATACAAAATTACTTTTTCATCAAAATCATCATCGAAAGCATTTTTAATACCTAAGATGTTTTTGATAAGTCTTTGAGAAATGTCTTTGATATCCTTTGCTCTTTGGCTAAAGTATTCATCGTCCATGCTATTAAAAATCATGTAGAATTTTTCTTCAGCAAGGCTTACGGCGTAGGCGGCATTATCTTTTTCTTCATTAATATTACGTCTTATCTCGTCTTGGTACTCGATATCATCAAGCATCATCTTGTGTACTTCGAAAATTTGTGCCTCTTCTTCACCCGCATCGACTTTTGCTTTTTCAAATAATTTATCAAGCTCATCAATTGATTTTTTTACAGCTGCATCTAATTTATTAATTTCACTTGCTGTGTCAGTGATTTTTTCTTTGCTAATATTAATTTTTTCATCAGCAAAAACTTTTATCTTACCTAAGACAAGACCTTTATTTGCTATAGTTCCTTTAATTGTTTTCATTAGCTCCACCTATTTTTTGCCTCTTATATATACATCGATTATGTTTAAATCCTTATCAACTACAACAAAGTTAGCGTATTTACCTACTCTTATGCTGCCATATTTATCATAGATACCAGCTTCTTTGGCTGAGTTAACAGCCGCGGATCTAACAAGTGATTCGAATGGAATGCCGATTGAGTAAGCATATCTAATGCAGTCAAATAAATTACTTGCGCTGCCAGCTATAGTTCCTGACTCAAGTGTAGCCTTCTTGCCCTTGACGTAAACGTCTTGACCACCTAGGCTGTACTTACCGTCTGATAGGCCTGTCGCCATCATCGAGTCGGATACTAAGATAACTCTGTCGTCACCAAACATTGCATATATCATCCTTATTACTGATGGATGTATATGAACACCATCTGTTATGAGCTCAACCATGACCTCAGGGCTGTCAAAGGCTGCTCCACACACACCAGGGCTTTTATGTTTGATGTCATTAAGTGCATTGAATAAATGTGTTACTGATTTTGCTCCTAAATCAAAGGCTTCAAGTGCCGTATCATAATCACAATCAGTGTGACCTATGGATATAACGACCTCATCAGCTCTTTCTTTGATAAAGTCCTTCGCTCCATCGACTTCAGGCGCTATAGTCACCTTCTTGATTCTATTATTAGAAAGCTTTTGATACTTGTCAAAATTTTCAAGGCTCGGCATAGCTAAATACTTAGGGTTTTGCGCGCCAATCTTGTCCTTGGATATATATGGTCCTTCCATATGCACGCCAATAAACTCAGCACCCTTAGTTCCATCGTATTCGCCGATTGCTTTGAATATTCTTTCAAGCTCATCATCTGCCAAGGTCATAGTCGCTGGTATAACTTGTGTCACGCCATTCTTTGCTTCGTACTCACATATTGCTTCTATAGACTCTTTAGTCCCATCGCAAAGGTCCTTACCCACTGCTCCATGAAAATGTATGTCAGTAAGTCCTGGAATGATGTAAGCATCTGAATAATCTTTAACGACATCGTCATTACTATATACAGTGAAGATTTCTCCACTCACAGCAATGTCTCTTCTAATAAATTTACCGTCGCAGTAAACGTTAGCTCCTTGTATAAGCATAGTAACACCCCCTGATATTTTCTACTTAATTTAGTATGCTTATATTCATTTTACAATAAATATGCAAATTTTGCAAACAAATTTTTGATTATTAGAGCTTTAATTAGATAAATGTGGTATAATATATATAATAATAGTAATTATTATTAAAATTTTATTAAGGAGGTCATTATTATGATGAAAAAACTTCAAAACCTAGGTAAGGCTTTGATGCAACCAGTAGCTATACTTCCAGTTGCAGCTCTACTAATGGGTATTGGTTATTGGATTGACCCAACAGGCTGGGGTGCTAACAACATCGTTGCAGCATTCTTAATCAAAACTGGTGGTGCTATCCTTGATAACTTAGGAATTATATTCGCAGTAGGTGTTGCTTATGGCCTATCCAAGGACAGGAATGGTGCAGCAGGTCTATCAGGCCTAGTAGCATTCTTAATCGCAACTACACTTCTATCATCAGCAACTGTTGCTATATTTAGAGGAGTAGATCCAGCTGACCTAGCTTTAGCTGAAGGCTGGCAAAAAATGAACAATGGTAACGTATTCATCGGTATCATCGCAGGTCTTGTTGCTGCATACGCTTACAACAAGTTCTATCAAGTACAATTGCCAGATGCATTTGCATTCTTCAGTGGTAGAAGACTTACTCCAATCATGACATCACTTTTCATGATTATAGTATCAGCAATTCTTTACTATGTATGGCCAATACTATTTAGTGCACTTGTAAGTTTCGGTACAGGTATCCAAAGCTTAGGAGCTGTTGGTGCAGGTATTTATGCATTCTTCAATAGACTTTTAATACCAACTGGACTTCACCACGCATTAAACTCAGTATTCTGGCTTGATATCGCTGGCATCAATGATATCCCTAACTTCTTAGGCGGAGCAGCTTCTCTTGAAGCAGGTACAGCTATTAAAGGTGTAACAGGTATGTATCAAGCAGGTTTCTTCCCTGTAATGATGTTTGGTCTTCCAGGCGCAGCTCTTGCTATGTATCAAGAAGCAAAACCTGAAAAGAAAAATGTTGCTAAATCATTACTAGTTGCAGCAGCATTTGCATCATTCTTCACAGGCGTTACAGAACCACTTGAATTCTCATTCATGTTCTTAGCTCCAGCTCTATATGCAATTCATGCATTATTAACAGGTATATCAGTTGCCATCGCAGCAGCTTTCCAATGGACAGCAGGCTTTGGTTTCTCAGCAGGTTTTGTTGACTACTTCTTATCACTAAGAAACCCAGTAGCTAACAATCCTTGGATGCTAATACCTCTTGGATTAATATTCTTCGTTATTTATTACTTCGTATTCAGATTCTGTATCAGAAAGTTTAATTTAAAGACTCCTGGTAGAGAAGATGACGACGTTGAAGTAAGTGCTGATACAGTTTCAGCTAAGAATGACTTTGGCGAAGTGGCTGCCATCATCATCGAAGGTCTTGGCGGAAAAGAAAATATCGAAGACATCGACTACTGCTCAACTAGACTAAGAACTAGCCTTGTTGATGGAGCAAAAGTTAATGAAGCAAAGATTAAAGAAGCAAAAATTTTAGGACTTATCAAACCTGATAAGGATTCAATCCAAATCATTATTGGACCACAAGTTCAATTCGTTTATGATAAGATTCACGAAAATATTGGCAAATAGTTAATAATTACTATATGGACTCCGATTAAGTTCGGAGTCTTTTTTGTGATATAACTCATTGAGCACATAAAAAAGACGGGTACACTCGCTCGTCTTCTTACGTTTATCGCTTAATTTAATTTTCTAAGTAGGCACTTAATAATTTTTCAGTATTATCAATCGCCTTTATATTTGTTCTTTCAATATGATGCGATGCGTCTGTGCCGCAGCCTATACAAGCAAAGTTTAGATTAAGTCCAGCGACTGCTCCAAGTGAGCCGTCTGAGCCATATCTTTGATGAACATCGATGGCGTAATCAATGTCGTTTTTGATTGCTAATTCTTCAAGCCTGTCTCTAAAGTCGATTGGATAAGGTGTTCTTGAGTCTTTTGCGACTATTGTCACATTGTCTTCGGCTGAATTATTTTCATAGCTAACTATACCTATGTCAAGAGCAAGTACTTCGCATGCATTATCTGGCACATAGCTAATGCCGTGGCCAAGCTCTTCAAAGTTTGTGAAGTAATACATTGTGTCACATGCCAATTCAATATTCTTCTTAAGAACTTCTTCCATCACATAAATCATTATTGCTGCATGAATCTTGTTATCGATGAAGCGCGATACTAGGAAGTCATCTGTAATTCTTGTGCGCGGTTCAAAGGCAACAAAGTCGCCAACCTTAATGCCGCTTGTTAAAGTATCTTCCTTAGAAGAGCTTTCTATGTCAAGCCTTATTTCAGTCGAGTGCCTTTCTCTTGGAAGCGTTTTTTCTCTTTCGTCCTCCATAGTGTGGACGCTAGCCTTGTTTGGTAAAACTGTTCCGATAATGACGCCCTTCTTCGTATAGACCCTTACAAGCTCGCCCTCAAGCGAAGCATACATAAAGCCGCCTATGTTTTCAAATTCACATCTGCCGTTGTCCTTGACTCTTGAAATAATTCCGCCAAGTGTATCGACATGAGCGGTTACTATCCTTAGCCTAGATGAATCTTTTCCTTTCAATATAGCATAAAGAGCATTCTTATTAGTCTTTTCAAAGCTAAGCTCGCCTTTGAAATGCTCCTGTATATAAGTATTCACCATCTGGCACATGCCCGATGGTGAATCTATTTTGAGTAAATTTTCTGCTATATCTAGGATTCTTTTATTCGACTCCTTCATAGTCTTCTACTTCATAGCCAAGGTCTTCGATAGCTTTTTTAGCTTTTCCTAGATCGAATTCTTCCTTGCTTTCGATATTAACGTGGCCTGATGCAAAATCAGCTGTTACAACGTCAATTTCATCAAATTTTTCTAATGCCTTTTCAATAGCTTCGCTACATCCTTCACATTTCATTCCTTGAACTTTTAAAATTCTTTTCATTACTTAATCGACTCCTTATAAATTGAATTTATGGATTGCTCCATATGTTTATTGAATTCTTCATCTGTCATGCTAGCCTTTGCTCCTTCAGTAAGCGCTCTTGAGAATGATGCAACGACTTTATGGTTTCTGCCAAGTCTTTCGTTAGACTCTTCTCTAGTGTAGCCGCCTGAAAGCGCAACTATCCTTAAGACATTTTCATAATCATATAATGGTAGATATAGATTGTCTTCTTCAGGTAGTGTTAGCTTTAACATGATGAAGTCATCTTTAGCTAATTTTTCTATATTTTCTTTTAGTTCTTTGAATAATACTTTTTCTATCTCAGCCTTATTTTCAGCGTGTATATCAACTTCTGGTTCTATGATAGGTACAAAGCCTTTTGCGATGATTTTCTTTGCGTAATCAAATTGCTGATTAACAACTTTTTTGATACCCTCTTCATTTAGCTCTTTGATAACGGATCTCATCTTAGTACCAAAGATGCCTCTTTCCTTTGCTCTATCAAGTAGCGAGTCAAGTTTAGTCATCTCTTTCATGACTTGAACGCCATCTTCCACATCAGCAAGACCTTGGTCAACTTTAACGAATGGAAGTATTTCTAGCTCCTTCCATAGGTAATCAGCCGTCTTCATGCCATCTACTTCTCTATCGATAGTTTGTTCAAAAAGTATCGCTCCAAGTATATGATCCTTGTGAAAGCTTGGTGCCTTGATGATTCTTGTTCTCATTTCATGAACAAGCTTAAACATCTCATCATCTGATGAATACTTGTCCTCATCAATGCCATATAGCTTCAAAGCTTTTGGAGTTGATCCACCGCTTTGGTCTAAGGCAGCTATGAAACCCTTTCTGTTTCTAGCGATGTCTAGTTTTTTGCTATCCATAAATTCCCTCCTCAATTCTATTTATATCTTAATCTTAGTGAGTTTGTTACTACACATACCGATGAGAACGCCATCGCAGTTCCCGCAAGCATCGGTGTTAATAGGCCTAGTATGGCAAATGGTATTCCGACCACATTATAAAAGAAGGCCCAGAATAAATTTTCTTTAATAATTTTCATAGCTGCTCGTGAAAGCTCTAGTGCTCTTGCCACTCCGCCGATGGAGTTATTCAAAAGACTTATGTCGCTCGCCTCTAAGGCAACGTCTGTACCTGAAGCGACTGAGTAGCCAACGTCTGAACTTGCTAAGCTTGGCGCATCATTGACGCCGTCGCCAACCATGGCAAGCTTTGCACATGATTTTTTAATCTCTTCTATCGCTTTTAATTTATCTTCTGGAAGAAGTTCTGCTCTAAACTCGTCTATACCAAGCTTTTGAGCAACGTTTTTGGCGACAGTACTATTGTCCCCAGTAAGCATGTAAGTCTTTATACCCATAGCCTTGATCTTGGCAATGGCCTCTTTACTGTCACTTCTTAAGCTGTCTTCGATAGCAAAGTAGCTAGCGGCTTGTCTATCTATTGCCATGACTATGACGGTCGCGCCCTCATCCAAAAGTTCTTTCATCAGAGCCTTGTCATAATTAATGCCAAGTTCATCAAAATATCTTTCGTTCGATAAAATTATTTCTTTATTATCAAGTTTTGCGCGAACACCCTTTGAGTGAATCGCTTCAAATTCATCAGCTTCAGCATATTCAATGCTCTTATCTCTTGCGTATGAGGATATTGCCTCGCTTATCAAGTGCTCCGATTGATTCTCAGCACTGTAAGCGTACCTTAAAATTTCTCTATCGCTAAGGGATGAAGTATTGATAAATTTTGTAAGTGCCAATTTGCCTTCAGTCAAGGTACCTGTTTTGTCAAAGCAAACTGCGTCAACTTTGGCATTTGCCTCCAAAACTTCGCCAGACTTAATAAGTATACCTGACTGAGCTGCTCTGCCTGTCGCAACCATGATGGCTGTAGGAGTTGCAAGACCCAAACTGCATGGGCAAGCGATAACCAAAACGCTTATCGCGTTAATTATGCCTGTGTTAGCATCCTTAAATATAGTATAAATCAAAAATGTTAAAAATGCAATAGCCATTACTGTCGGAACGAAGATATTTGCAATCTTATCTGCTAATCTTTGTACAGGCGCCTTAGAACTTGCTGCGTCGTCAACCATCCTTATGATATTGGCAAGCGTTGTGTCTTCGCCGACTTTAGTAACTTTAAATTTAAAAGTGCTTGGTCCATTAACAGTTGATCCGATAACTGCGTCACCCACAGTTTTATTCACAGGAAGGCTCTCGCCTGTTATCATCGCTTCGTTAATTGATGCTTCGCCCTCAATGATTACGCCATCTGAGGCAAGTCTCTCACCTGGTCTAACTAGAACTACGTCATCTATGTCAAGCTCATCTATGCTAATGGTTTTTTCTTCGCCATCTCTAATTACAGTCACTTCATCAACTTTTAAGCTTTGTAATTTATCGACAGCTTCATTAGTTTTGGCTTTTGCCTTTGCCTCCATAAGTTTACCTAATAAAACTAATGTAATAATAACAGCCGATGACTCAAAATATAGATGCGGATTAGCTATGGACATATTGTAAATGCTATATAGATACGCCGCAGTCGTACCCATGGAAACAAGCACGTCCATATTAAAGGTTTTGCTTCTTAATGAACTTATGGCTCCCTTATAAAATCTGTGTCCGCCAAATATTTGCACAAGCGTTGCAAAAGCAAATTGCCATCTGGCGTCTGCATAATACAAGTGTATGCCCGCCATATGAAAAAACATTACTGAAAAAAGTGGCAAAGCAAATATTAATGAGATGATAAAATCACGCTTAAGACTTTTTATCTCTTTTTCTCTAAGCTCTCTTTCCTTTTCTATATCGCGGCTCTCTTGATAGTAGCCAGTGAAGCCCGCTCTTGAGATGACTGCCAAAATATCGTCACGAGATATGACATTTTCGTCATAAATGACTCTCGCTCTATTCGACGATAAATTTACATTGGCTCTTGATACACCATCTTGTCTTGATAAAACTTTTTCAAGCCTTGCTGAACAAGCAGCACAGCTCATTCCTTGTATTAAAAAATTGTCCTTCATATAATCACCATAAATATTATACCCAATTTTGTGGTATAATATTTATAAGAAAGGTTGTGATGATATGGACGCAATAGAAATGCTATTGACAAGAAGAAGTATAAGAAAATTTAAAACTGATGAAGTGCCGATGGATGTGCTTGAAAAGATAATCGAGTGCGCAAAGGCTTCACCAACAGGAATGAATAAACAAGAAAGACTTTTTACTGTTGTGACTAAAGAAGAGGATATACAAAGACTAGCTGCCGCCATTGCAAAGTCACTTGATAGAGATGATTATCACATATATTATGCAAAGGCTTTAATCATAATAACTGTGCCTGAAGATTTAAAATTAGGTGACGCCGACACATCAACTGCTATGGAAAATATTTACTTAGCATCTCACGCGCTTGGACTTGGCTCGGTATGGATCAATCAACTAAGAGGCAATAAGGACGAAGGCGTTAGAGATGTATTGACTTCGTTTGATATACCTACAAATCACATTTCATATGGTATGATGGCTATAGGCTATGCTGATGAAGTTCCTAAGGCAAAAGAAAGAACAGAAAAGGTAATTTATCTATAATGAAAAAGACTATAGGCTTTATTAGCGACACACATGGCGGCATAGACGAAACGCTTAGGGCGCTTGACGTGCTTAAGGACTGCGACGTCATCTATCACCTAGGCGACGTTTTGTATCACGGCCCTCGAAACGCTCTTCCAAATGATTATAATCCAAAAGATTTGGCCTCGTATTTAAAGGAGCGTGACAATATAATCTACGTTCGTGGCAATTGTGATAGCGACGTTGATCAGATGGTTTTAGAGAAGGACTTAACGCAAAAGGCTCGCGTCGTCGATATCAATGGACTTAAGACCCTACTGATACATGGCTACGAAGAGACAGAATTTGCAAGAATCCAATACGCAAAAGACTCCGGCATCAAGATGATAGTTACTGGCCACACACATATAAAGGTCTTAGATGAAAAGGACGGCATCATCTTATTGAACCCTGGATCAACAACTATACCCAAAGATGGCAAGGCGTCTGTAGCTAAGATGGATGATGAAAAGATTATGCTCATCGACATTTATACTGGGGAAATATTAAAAGAAATAAAATACTAGATTACAAAAAAAGAAGTCTACGATTAAATTACGCAGACTTCTTTTTCTTTATTAAAAATTTTAGAAAAAGCATTAAATTAATTACTATTAAAGCAATTATTGATATTTGCTTTAATAAGTCTATGCCCACATCTATATGCAGTGCTTCCCTTAGCTCATAGATAGCTCTCATGAATTTGCCAAGTAAAAGTATCCCTGCTATGGATATAAGCTCAATAATTAAAAATGTTTTTTCATTTACTTTGCCTAATAGTGAAGCTAGGGTAGCAATTGCAAGGCACACGTAGTATATATACCTAGAATGCACTCTCATATCAAGCCAAAGGCTTAAACTAACTAGGCTCGATATAAATGCCGCAGCTAAGACAGCTCCAGCTATGGCTAAAAGTAAATTAAAGACTCTTTTCAATTATTTTACTGTGTATGTTATTGCTACTGCAGTTCCGTCTGCAGGTGCTTTGTCAGCATCTACTGAGAATTCAACAGTTTTGCTTTCTTCGATAGCGCCTAGTGGATATTCACCGTTACTTGTGATACCAACGAAGCATGAGTCAAGGCATGTGATGCAGCCTGTGTTAAATTCTTTTGAGTTGTCAATATTTCCTGAGAATCTGATGTCTAAAGCTTTACCGTTTGAATCCTTAACTACATCGTCAATACCTACAGTTCCTTCTTGACCTGCCCAAGCAAGAGTAAGTTCAAGCTTAGATCCTTCAGACTTAGTTGTAGCAGCGTTATCAGCGTTCATGTTATTACCAGCTTCAGCTCCTACTTCTTCTAAAGCCTTGTAGAAGTCTTCTGGAGATACATAAGATGAGAAGATTGACATATCGCTTAGCTTACCATCTTTGAAGATTGCCAAGTGTCTTGTTGCTTCTGTTTCGAATTTTCCGTTGTACTTAGTGTAGATAGTTACGCTCTTAGCGTCTTTGTCTATCTTGATAGGATTTTCTTCTGAAACGCCAGCTATAGTGCCTTCTGCATCTGCTGTTTCAGTATTTTCATCATCAGTTTTTTCTTCTGTATCAGTTGTTTCAGTTGATTCAGTTGATTCAGCTGTCTTAGTGTCTTCTGTCTTATCTGTTGTTGTGTCTGTTTTTGGTCCGCAAGCTACTAATAATAATGAAATCATTAATAGCATTGCTAAAAATTTAAATTTTTTCATTTGCTTTTTTCTCTCCTTTTATATAGCTTTTCTAAAATTAACACATTTACTATTATAACACTTATTTTCATAATTTGTCATTGAAATATTTTATACTTTTTTATTCTTTTTTATAAAATTTTGAATATTAAATTAGTTCTTGCTAATATTTTACACATGAAAAAAGGACCCTTATGAGTCCTTTTTATAAATATATTAGCTTCTTTTAAATATGTCCACTACTTTGGATATAATATTTTCAGCTACGCTTTTAGATTTCATCTTTTTATCATAGATGGAATCTTTTACATTGCCTATAATGCCATTGACAGCTGAGTAGGCATTGTTTGCTGTGCTTGAAACTTGTGATGTGATTTTGTTGACAGTGTTTACCGCACTATTGGTAATACCCATAGCTGTATTAGTTAGTTTAGAAACATCTGATGTAACACCGTTTATGTTGCTCATAATGCCTGATATATTAGGCCTTAATTCTGTAACTAATGTACTTACATCATCTGTAACGCTCTTGATATTTGGACCAAGGTCTCTAACTAAACCTTTGGCTTCGACTGTCATCTCTTTAATATCTGGTCTAATGTCATCAACTAATCCGTTTACATTGTTTGTAATACCATTGACATTGTTCATCACTTCAGGTAATTTAGCTACTGTTTGGCCGATGTTAAGTCTGTTTTCTTCCACCATGCTCTTCATAGTGCTAATAGTTGAAGCGATCTTAATGAATAGATAAGCCAATGAACCTAGTGCTGCGATACCAAATAATATAAGCACACATTGTAAAATATATTTTGCGTCCATTAAATCACCTATTTTCCGATATTCTTAACTGCGTTTTCTACGTCCTCTTTAATTTCATTAGCCTTTTTAACTGCTTCGTCTTTTGTCTTTTCAGCAGCATCTTTAGCTTCGTCAATCTTTTTGTTTGCTTCGTCTTTTAGTTCGTCAGCCTTTTTAGCTGCTTCGTTTTTTAATTCTTCAGCTTTTTTAGCTGCTTCGTCTTTGATTTTATCAAAATCTATGCCCATCTTATCACCTATTTCTTAGCCTTTTCTACTTCTTTTTCAACATCCTTTTTAACGTCGTTAGCTTTCTTTTCTACTTCTTTTTTAGCATCGATAGCCTTATCTTCAGCTTTGTCTTTTAGTTCTTTTGCTTTGTCTTCTGCTTCTTCTTTAAGTTCTTCAGCTCTTTGTGCTGCTTCGTCCTTAAATTCTTTAGCTTTTTCTAAAGCACTTTGTCCTAGCTCTTTAGCTCTTTGAGTTGCAGTTGCTATGCCGTCTTTCATGTCATGATAAGTTTCTTTGCTCTTATTAGCTATCATTTCTCTTGTTTCTTCACCGCTTCTTGGTGCGAATAGATAGCTTGCTGCAGCACCTGCTGCTAATCCTAATAAAGTACCCATGGCAATGTTGCCAGCGTTCTTCATTCTTTCTTTTCTTTCTTCTTCTCTAGCTTTTGCTGATATGAAATCAAATAATCCCATAATATCACTCCTTTTTTATTTTGCTATTAATTATATACCCACTAAGCGTACTAATAAAACATAAATATTAAAAAAAAGAAAAACTAATCGCAACAAATTAGTTTTTCTTCTATATATATCCTTATATATTATTTGTCATATTGAAGTCTATATAAGTCGTAGTAAAGACCCTTCTTATCAAGAAGCTCTTGGTGCGTACCCTCTTCTCTGATTGTACCGTTCTTAATAACTAGTATCTTATCAACGTGTTGTATAGTTGACAGCCTATGCGCTATGGCGATGGACGTTCTTCCCTTGATAAGTTTCTTCACTGCGTCTTGAATTAATAGCTCCGTCTCTGTATCGATGTTTGCTGTTGCCTCATCAAGCACAAGTATCTTCGGTTCATAAACTAAAGTTCTCGCAAAACTTAATAGCTGCCTTTGACCTGATGATAAGGTCGATGCTCTCTCCATAACGGGCTCATCATATTTGCCTGGTAGCTTTTGTATGAATGAATCCGCGTTAACATACTTCGATATTTTAATAATTTCTTCGTCCGATATATCTTTATTCAGCTTGATATTATCCCTGATTGTACCCGAGAATAAAAATACGTCTTGAAGAACGACTCCTATGTTTTTCCTTAGATCTTCTTTTCTAACGTCGTTTATGTTTATGCCGTCGATTAGTATCTCGCCTTCATCTATCTCATAGAATCTTGTTAATAGTGATATGATAGACGTCTTACCCGAACCAGTTGGTCCAACAAGGGCAACCGATTCACCTTTCTTAATCTTAAATGAGATGTTTTTAAGAACTGGCTCGCCTTCAATATAGCTGAAGCTAACGTTTCTAAACTCGATTTCGCCTTGAATATCATCAAATGGAAGTGGATTTTCAGGATTTTGAATTTCGTTTTTGTCATCAAGTATCGCAAAAACCCTCTCAGCTGAAACCATAGCCGATTGAGTGATGTTATACTTTTCTGTAAGGTCCATGATTGGCATAAAGAATTTCTTTAAGTAATCAATGAAAAGGTATAGCATACCAAAATACATGGTCTCATTCAAAACTTCTTTCGCGCCAAAGTAGATAAGGCTCGCGATGGCTATATTTCTAATGATGTCTATCGATGGCCTATATATTGAAAATATCTTTACCCTTCTAAGCATAGTGTTTCTGTAGTCAGCATTTGCTTCATCAAACTCTCTATTGATTTTATTTTCTTTACCAAAGATATGGATTAGCCTCATACCAGAGATGTTTTCACTAAGTTTTGAGTTTATTAGCGATAATTTCTTTCTCGATAGTGCAAGTATCTTTCTGATCTTGCCTCTAAAGAATATTGAAATCGCAAATATAAATGGTAGCGTTATAAAGCTTAGTAAACTTAGCTTTAAGTCCATAGATAGCATAAAAAGCATGATGCCCGCCAGCATGAAGATGTCTTTAAACAGTGTTATCATAACATCTGAATACATTTCGCTGATTGCTTCTATATCATTAGTTAGCCTTGTGGTTAGTCTGCCTATTGCGTTTCTATCGAAAAAGCTTAGTGACCTTGATATGATATGGTCATAAACTTCAGTTCTCATGCTATAAATCATCTTTTGCGATGCTATAGTGATGGACATCGTTTGTAAATAGTCAAGAACAAAAGTTAATATTATTGTTAGTAAAAAGTATAAGCTTAATTTGTTTATGGCTTTAAAGTCTTTATCTCTATATGCCTTATACTCAGCCATTGGCACTTCATAGACAGGGCTCTTTGTCTCGTCACCTGATTTATATAGAAAGGCTCTGCCATCTTCTTCTTTTAGGTGATAGGCTCCTTTACTTTCGTATTGAGCTTTTTCTTCCTTACTAAGATCAGTCTCTCTAATGAGGTAGTCTATGCCATCTTTCATATTATCCTTAGTATATTTGATACTCAAAGTGTGTTCATTAGCCGCTGGGTACTCATACATCTTGATGTTTTCGACTTGTATGTGCTCATCTATGGCAACCTTGATTAGATAAGGGCTTACAAGCGCTAAGCCTGTTAACGCCACTATCATAAGGAAGGTTAATATAAGCTGGAATGTATATGGCCTTGCATATGAGAGCATCCTTCTAAAGGTGTTTTTAGAGTTTTTGCTTTGATAATTAATATCGTCTATGTTTCTTTCCATTACTCATCACCTCTATTTATCTTTTGCTCTAGTAATTGATCTTCGTATAGTTTATTGTATCTGCCGCCAAGTGAAACAAGCTCATCATGTGTACCTCTCTCAACTATGGCTCCATCCTCAATAAATAGTATTTCATCAGCATCTTTTATAGTCGAAACTCTATGTGAAATGATGATTTTTGAAACGTCCGCTTCGTCTGTGCTTAAATTTTTAAGTATCTCTTCTTCAGTTTGTGTGTCAACTGCCGATAGAGAGTCGTCCATGATTAAAACGTTCTTTTCCTTTGCCAAAGCTCTCGCAATCGATACTCTTTGTTTTTGTCCGCCAGATAGAGTTACGCCTCTTTCGCCTAAGATAGTATCAAAACCGTCTTTAAACTCGATAATGTCATCGTAGACGCCAGCTATCTTTGCGTACTTTTCTATAGTCTCGTCATCAAGCTCATGCTCGTAGTGAAACTCAATATTTTCTTTAACAGTTTTTGAGAATAAAAAGTCATCTTGCGGCACATAAGAGATATTTTCTCTTAAGGAATTAAGTGTTACGTCCTTAACTTCATGACCATCAACAAGTATCTCGCCCTCATTTATATCATAAAGTCTAAGAAGTACATTAACTATACTTGACTTGCCGCTACCAGTTCTGCCTAGTATGGCAAGTGTCTTACCTGGCTCTATCTTAAAGCTTATGTCTTTAAGTGCATATGGAAGCTCAGGTGCATATTTAAATGAAACGTTTTTAAATTCAATATTGCCTTTTATTTCGTCTAGCTCGATAGCGCCTTCTCTGTCGACAATTTCTGGCTCTGTCCTGAATATATTTGTCAGCCTATCCATGGACGCGGCGCCTCTTTGCATGAAGACTATAACCATGCCAAGTGCTCTTGCTGGCCACATCATAAGTCCTAAGTAAGCATTGAATGCAATGAAATCACCTAGAAGCATAGTGCCCGCCATAACTTCTTTTGCTCCGAAGAATAAAAGTAGCATGTAACTAATATTGCTTAGTACATGAATGAATGGATTGAAAAAGCTTTGTAATTTTGCTAATTCAATATTTTTATCATAATAATTTTGATTTTCTTCTCTGAATAATTTTGCATTCTCTTCCTCTTGTCCAAAGGCTTTTATGATTCTGATCCCTGAGAAGTTTTCTTGAGCTCTGTCAGTGATCGTACCATATTGCGCTTGAACAGCTTTGAAACGCGAATGAATAACACCACCAAACCTCATTACTATGAGTATAATTAGTGGTATAGTAAATAAAACTTTTGATGCAAACAAAACATTTGTTGTTTTTATCATCATAACAAGGTTTAGTATAAGTAAGAATGTTGAGTCAATAAACATGATGATGCCTTGACCAAGAGTCATCCTAACAGCGTTGATGTCGTTAGTTGCAAGACTCATTAAGTCACCTGTCTTGTGCGTATTAAAAAAATTTTGAGAAAGACTTGTCAATTTCCAAAAGAAATCCTTTCTCAAATCATAATCAACTCTCATCGAGTTACCAATAATAAAGTTTCTCCAAAAATATCTTGCAACAGCAACCATCAGTCCAGTTACTATGGTTAGTATAGCATACTTAGTCGCCGAAGCCATAGTTAGAACTCCCCTTTGATAGTCGTTTGCGAAGTACTTAAGTATTTGTGGTATATATAGCTGAACAACGTCTATGAACAGCAGGAAGAATATACCTAAGATATACTGCACTTTGTACTTTCTAAAATATTTTAAAAGAGGTTTTAAAGATTTAAACATAGCTCTCCTCCTTAAATGTTTCGTGTTACTAAATATTGTATCACAAATGTATCGGATATGGCCTTCTCTTCTTATAAATATATAAGTACTTAAAGCCTTTTTCCTTAAGATACTTTTCCGCGTCCTTTATGCCATAAGCAAGGTCTTCGGTGTAGTGAGCGTCTGAACCAACTGTGATTAGCTCGCCTCCTAAGGACTTATACATATCAAGTATCTCATCTTGCGGATGAAAGCTCTTCATATCATAGCGAAGTGCAGCTGTATTTATTTCAAGCGCCTTACCCTTATCTACTAGTACTTTTAGTATCTCATAAACAAGCTCCTTAGCCGCATCAGAAAATTCATAGTCGATGTCTTTGAATTTGTAATACCTGTCGATAAAGTCTATGTGTGCGACTGAGTCGAAGCTGTCAAAGCGTTTCACTACTTCTAATAGTTCTGTATAGTAGCGCACTTGACCTCTTTCGTAATCACTTTCAAAGCTCTTCTCTCTAGAGAAAATCCTTTCGCCATCGATGCTGTGAATTGAGCATAAAATGAAATCAAAAGGATTTTTGCTTAGCTCTTCATATTCGTCAATTAAACCAAGTTGAAGACCAAACTCAGCTCCTTTTAAGACTTCTATCTCATTAATATATGTGTATTTTAATTTGTTTATCTCTTTTATATAGTCCTCAATATTAAAAAGGACGTTTTTACTTTTGTCTTGGTCAAGTGAAAGGTCTATGTGATCAGTAAAGCATATAGCTTTCAAACCCATCTTTATAGCCTCTTTGACCATGTCCTCCGGCGGAACCTTGCAGTCAACTGAAAAATTTGAATGCAAATGAAAATCGTACATCTATGCCTCCTATAAAAATTTATCTTTTAGATTGTTCCAGTAAATATTCTTTGAAAATACTATCCTATATATCTTCTTGTAGCTTAGGTTTATCTCTACGCTAGTGACGTTTTTGAAGATACGTTCTTCGCCATCGTTAAGAAGTATGATCTCTCCTTCATATCTCTTCTTTGGCTCGAATCTTATAATAAAGTTTGGTGGAACGATGATTGAGTTTTGTAAAGACCTAAAGGCTTTTGAGTTAATGGGTGCTAGCGGAGTCATTTGTATGCACTCAAGCTTTGGATGCACTACGCTTCCTCTAACTGAGTAATTATATGCAGTGCTGCCAGCTGGTGTTGAGACTATAAGCCCGTCGCCAAAAAATCTTTCCAAGTAATCAGAATTTATAAATACATCGAGTTCAACGGCCTTTGATTTATTTGCTTTAACAACCATCTCATTAACTGAATATAGTTTTGACTCGCCGCCTTCGTAGTGAACGCTTGTCTCGATTAAGTGTAGTGACTCTTGTTTAAACTCACCCTTTATATAATTTTCGACAAATTTATCTACGTCATCAATAGAAAGCTCTTGAAAAAAACCTAAGTGGCCTGTATTGAAGCCAACAAAAGGCACTTCAGGAAAATCATTTTCATGAACACTTCTTAAGAAAGATCCGTCTCCACCTATAACGATGGAAAGTTCAGCCTCATTACTAAAGTCTCTCGTAGTAAGAAAGCCGCGTGCATCAAGCTTTTCTTCAAGCTCAAGCAAGATCTTTTTACTAAGCTCATCATCCTTTGCGAGTATATTTATAATTCTCTCACTCATTTCTTCACCTCTTATAATTATTAATTATACAACAAATAGAATAATTTTTCAATGACTTAAGCCATCTACTTGTAAAAGCTAGAAAAATATATTATAATTATTCTCAGGTGATAAAGTGATTAACGATGAATACAATGTGAGCTTTGTCGCTAAGAGGTCTTATGATAAGATGAGTGAAATGATAGATGAGCTTAAAATATCAAAAAGACTTTTTAGACGAAGCAACTTAAATAAAGACATATATGTAAATGAAGAGTTTAGGCGCAAGGACCTGCCAATCATTAAGGGCGAGGTCTTAAGGATACATATGCCCGAAGAAGAGACTCAAGCTGATGACTTTAGCTGCGATATAGATATAGTTGACGAGACCATTGACTACATTGTCATCAACAAGGAGAAGAACATCCTCGTTCATGAGACGAAGAACAATCAAGGAAACACGCTTTACAATGCACTGATCAATTTATTTCAGTCGCGTGGCCTTAAAAGGCGCGTTCGCCTTGTCAATAGGCTTGACATGAACACGACGGGGCTGATGGTGGTCGCTAAAAATCCATTTGCCCACTACAATCTAATGCAGCAGATGGAAGATGGCAGCTTCAAAAAGAAGTATCACGCTGTAGTTGATGGATCTTTTCCTTATGATGAGACAGTAGTTCAGAAGAATATCAAGACCGATGAGAATGATCACATAAAGAAGATGATCTGTGACGATGGCGATGGTGATTACGCAAAAACCATATTCAAGAAAGTTATAAGCGGCGAAAAATACTCCATAGTAGAAGCGGAGCTCATCACTGGCAGGACGCATCAGATAAGACTGCACCTAGCCTACTTAGGCTTTCCTATAGTTGGCGACACGCTATATAATGACAAGACTTATGACGGCGTAGATAGACAATTGCTTCACTCCTTTGAGATAAGCTTTAATGACCCGAGGACTAATGAGGAAAGACACTATGAAGTGAGTGACCACGCTGATATAATAAATTTTTCTAAAAAATTATCTAATTTCCTTGCATTTTAAATGCGTTTGCTATATAATATAGTTAAGATATCCTGTAGTGACCGCTTTTCATATTAATTTAACCGACAATAATAATATGGGACTGTGACGTTTTACAATTGATAATATGCCTTAAGTGGACATTAGATATTGTAAACAACGGACCCACCTCGTATATGCGGGGATAAATTACTTATGAAAAACGGCACATAATGGGATTACATATCAAAAGAGTCAAGCGATTTGCTTGACTCTTTATTTGTATATGCTCTCTCGTCTTAGATCAAATACAAAAGGCTCTCATCGTGAGAGCCTTTATATATACTATAGCATTTCTAAGAACGCTTCGATTCTTGTGTTTAATTGGCCCAAGTCTGATTTTGAATAATCAGTTTCTACTTGGATATAAGGAGTTTTCTTTTCTTTTGTGACAAAGTCTCTTATGGCCTTTGTTTCTACTTGAAATGGTGTACACGCTTGAAGCTGCATATCCACTACACCATCGACTTTGTAGTCGTCTATCATTCTTGATAGAAGATTTAATCTTGGTGTGTTAGGACTAATGCATGCGCAGCCTATATTTAGATACTTCTTAGCAAGTGCATCATATATATCTGGGTTGTCTAAGTCAACGTTTTCATCGATTGCCTTAGCTCCTCCACAATTTTCATAAGCAACTACAATTCCACCGTTATTTTCAACAGCTTCAATAACTTTTTCAGTCGCTCCACCTATTGGGCAGCCTGTTATAAGTATCCTCTTTTTGCCAGTGATGTGCTTGTTCTCGCTTAGGACTTTTTCCTTAAGCTTTTTAAGTTCTTCAGGCACTGCCTTCTTGTCGAATTCAAATTGCACTCCATTTAAGACGTGCCACAAGTCTAAACCCATGATAGGAAGTTCATCGGCTTTCATTATGCCATAAAAGTCTTTAACAGCACTTCTCTCAGCATTTTTGATTACAGTTGCTTCTCTAAGTTTTTCTTCCGTTATCTCTACACCAAAGTCTTTTGATACGTAGTCAGCAAGTTTTTTTATTTCAGCCGTCCACAACTTAAGGCTCTCTTCGGACCTCTTTTGTGGTAGCTCCATTACATAAACGTTTTTAAACTCACCTAAGTACTCATACATCTTCTTCTTGCCATCGCAGGTCGTTTCTCCGACTATAAGGTCTGAGAAATAGAAGAAGGGGCACTTATCTGTTATGGCAAAGCCATAGCTTGCCTTGATAAGTGGGCAAAGGTTTGTCGGTAGATCCTTTTCAGCATCTTTGATAGTTTCATCAGATGTCGAACAAAGTGATACAGATGTCGCACCTGCCGCAAGAGCTATCTCTTGCGGGAAAAATGTACAGAATATGCCTATGACTGGTATGTTTTTATCCTTAATCTCTTTAACTTTTAAAAATGATTCTCTTCTCTTATCTTTAAATTCATCAAAAATCTCAGGTAATTCTTTTCTAATGTTTATCACGATATTCTTCCTCTCTTTAGGTTATTATGTCTATATTTTACTTTGCTTCTTCTGGCTTGTCAAGTTCGAAGTTCCATCCAGTCTTAATGTCAGCGTATCTAACAAAGATTGAAAGTACTGCAAATACTAATAGTATCATTGGGTACCAGATGTATGGAACTAACTCAACTGGTGATACTGCTCCTTCAGTGAAGCCTGAAGCGATAAGTATTTGTGCGCCATAAGGGATAAGACCTTGAGTTATACAGCTGAACATATCAAGAAGTGATGCTGTTCTTCTAGGGTCAACTTTGAATTTATTAGAAATTCTCTTAGCGATAGGACCGCAGATGATGATCGATACAGTGTTATTAGCAAGAGCAGCGTTTGAGATCATTGTTAATAATGCAGTAGATAGTTCTGCTGAGTTTTTACCCTTAGCCATTCTAGATATTCTAAGTACTAGCCATTCAATACCGCCGTTTGCTCTAACCATAGCGGCAAGACCACCAGTTAACATTGAAAGTAAGAAAATTTCAAATTGTCCTGAGAAGCCCGCAAAAATGTTTTGGCAAAGTTCAAGTCCATTGTATGAACCAGTCGCAACACCTATACCACCTGCAAAAACGATACCTAGTGTTAATACAACGAATACGTTAACGCCACATAGAGCAGCTATTAAAACGAATAGATAAGGTAAGATTAGTACAAAATTGTAGCTTAAGTCATCAAAATGAACTGGTCCACTTGTTCTACCAACTATTAATAAAATAATCATTGTAACGATTGCAGCTGGTAATGCTACTTTGAAGTTTGCTCTAAACTTATCTTTCATGTTAACATTTTGTGTTCTAGTTGCGGCGATAGTTGTATCAGAAATAACTGATAAGTTATCACCAAACATAGATCCACCTACTAGTGCACCTAAAACTAAAGCTACTGGTAAGCCTGCTTTTTGAGCGATACCTACAGCGATAGGACCAACTGTAACTATAGTTCCAACTGAAGTACCTGTTGCAATTGATAAGAAGCAAGCGATTACAAATAAACCTGCTGTTATGAATTGAACTGGTATTATGCTTAGACCTAAGTTTACAACTGAGTCAACAGCGCCAGATGCTTTAGATAGTGTTGCGAATGCACCAGCTAAGATGTAGATTAAGCACATGATGATGATGTTGTCATCTCCACAGCCCTTAACGAATACATCAAATTTCGAGTCTATCGAACCCTTAAACATTATAAAGGCAACGATAGTACCAATAAGTACGGCGATAGGTGATGGTATTTGATAGAATGCCATTTCTACACCCATCTTGTCTAAAATGATTCCTGATAATAAGAAAAAACCTATAAATACTATGAAGGGTATCAGTGCCCATCCATTAGGTTTGATTGATGATTGTTCGTCCATCAAAAATTCCTCCTACTTTTTAATTTATATTTAATAACTCCTTAGCAGCTTTAACGGCTTCGATAGCGTCTATAGTGTATTTGTCAGCGCCAATCTTGTCCGCGAACGATTGTGAGATAGGTCCTCCGCCTATCATAACTTTATACTTATCTCTTAGGCCTCTCTCTTCAAGTATCTCAACAACCCTTCTCATATTTCTCATAGTTGTTGTCATAAGTGTTGACATGCAGATGATTTCTGCGCCATGTTCTTCGGCTGCGTCAACAAATTTATTAACTTCAACGTCTCTACCTAAGTCTATAACTTCAAAACCTTGTGTTTGGAACATTGTTTTAACTAAGTTCTTGCCAATGTCGTGTGTATCCCCTTCAACTACACCTATAACTATAGTGTGATTGTGTTCTAGCTCGTTTCTTTCAAGGTGTGGTCTTAATACATCAAGTGCATTGTTCATCGCATCAGAACAAAGTAATAGGTCTGTTACGAAATATTCCTCTTCTTGAAAAGCGTCCCCCGCCCTTTTCATTCCTGGAACTAAACCATTGACAATGGCATCAAGTGCATCATAACCTTCATCAAGGTAATCTTGTGCGACCTTTGCAATCTTCTCGTCTTCATACTCGTAGACATAATCGTCTAGAATTTTGTAATACTCTTCTCTTGTCATATTTGCCTCCTATTTAAAATATGAGCAGTCGATAAAGACTTTTTGGTAGTTTTCATCATAACTTAGCTCCAAAAACTTTATCTTCTTGCTTAAACTTAAAAGATTTTCCCTCTTCTTCTTTGATAATACTACGCTGATCGCGCCATCAAGCGATGTATTTTTAAGATAAGAAATCTTTTCTTCCGCTATATTTGGTATAAAATACGTATCTACTAACATGTCCTTCGATAAGTGATAGCCAAATTGGCCTGCGATGTATAAGTCATCAACTTCCTCAGCCGTCATACCAAGCTTGTTAAATAGTAAAACTATCCCTGACATAATCGCGCTCTTCGATAGCTGAATGTTTCTTATATCCTTTTTAGTGATATATACTTCGCCTAAATCGATAACGGTCTTGCCATCGATATCCTTTAAGAATGACCTTTGCTTGTCATCTTCAGCAAGGTCCTCTAGCTTTACTAGTCTTCCTCTGTAATCGATGAGGCCTATCTTTAAGGCTTCACGAATGACGGCCAAAACGCCAGAGCCGCAAATGGATTTTGCCTTTTCTTTACCAATTACGACGATGTTTTTCGTACCATTATCAAGGTCAAAGAAAACATTTTCAATAGCACCAAGCTCGGCTCTCGAACCGAACTCTATGTTCATGCCTTCAAGTGCTGGTCCAGCGGCGCAGCTACTAGCGTAGTACTTATCCTTATACTTGAGCACTAGCTCTGTGTTTGTGCCTATATCTATAAACATGATGTTTTTATCAATATTTTCTATATCGATATGATTAACGCCGCTAAGTATGTCAGCGCCAACATATGACGAGATCGATGGTATAGTGAAGGCCTTAGTGTACTTACCAAGCTTCATGCCTATCTCTTTTGCATCTATCTCAAAATTAAAGTAGCTGACTATCTTGTATGGCGCTATGCCAAGGCTGGTCGGGTCGACGCCCATAAGTATATGCATCATAACTGAATTAGCTGAGAAGATGATTTCATATAAGCTGTCTATATCAAGCTTGTACTTTTTAAATATTTTTAATATATTTTCCTCTATAGCCTTTGTGATTTGCTCTTGCATCTTATAAAGGTTTTCCTTTAGGTCGATGGCGGCGCTCATCCTTGATAAAACGTCAAGGCCAAAACTTATTTGCGGATTGACAAAGGATGCTCTTTCAATGACTTTGCCATGTGTGATGTCAAGAACTGATATGGCAACGCTTGTAGTGCCTATATCAACAGCTGCGGCATATATCTTGTCATCATCTTTATCGCGTATAGCAATCACTTCATCGTTTAAGTGTATAGCGTGCTTCTCGCCCTTTGAAAAATTTGTATTTTTCAAAACATTGAAGGAGATCTGTCCAAAGACTTTCTCGTACTCGTCTTCCCATGAAGTGTCAGTGTCTCTACTATCTTCAAAGACATGGGTCTTCATAGTAAGTACTGAATCACTCGCATCAAAAGTATCTATATCTGATGTGAGAAGGTTTTCTGCCTTGCCCTCATCGAAGAATTCAACGCTTATATCAGAAATAATCTTATACTCACACGAAAGAACTGTCTCTTCACTTGCTCCGTCCATGATTTTTACTTTACACTTTTTACAAGTGCCCATGCCATTGCACGGCGCTTCAATAAAGTAGCCGTTCTCCCTTAATACATCTAAAAGGATTTTCCCCTCATTCGCTGTAATTATATTGTCATCACTTAATATGTGAATCTTAGGCATCTTCTACTCCCTTTAGTATTGCTTTTACATTGTCAAGTGGTGAGCCCATACCTAGTCCACAAGCTGGAGCTATGATGTCTACGCCGTCTTTGACTCTATTTTTAGCGACCTTTGAAATTTGTTCTGGTCTTTGATTTTCTATTAGATAAGTTGACACATTGCCCATGACAGGTTTGTGTATGTGTTTTTTAGCGTTCTTTAAGTTAACTATCGCATCAAATGAATATGCATCTGCATGAATTTTTTCAACGATATCTATAACGCTCTTCATATCACCGCAGATGTGTATGATGATAGGCACGTCCTTGTGCGCCTTAATCTTGTCAATGATGTAGTTAACATAATGAATTAGATACTCTTCAAAGTACTTTGGTCCAAGTATCTCAGCCGTACCGCTTGGGTCAGCGATTGCGATAAGGTCGGCGCCTGCATCTACTTCTTTAATCGCAAGCTCGGCTATCAGATCAGAAATATAATCCATATAGGCTTCAAAAGCTTCTTTGTTCTTCTTAAGACCAACGTATACTTCCTTTGCATCGACAACGCTTGTCGCAACTGAGAATGGTCCTGTGATATTGCCAATAACAGGTATTTCATCGTTCTTAAGTAATTTTATCGCGCCCAGTAAAGCTTCTTCTCTATCAAACTTAACTTTGACGCTTTTTAATTTATCTATATCAATCTTATCCATGGCGTACTCAACGATGTGTGCTTCCTCTTCATTAGTGCCGTATACGCATTTAGCGCCAAGCATCTCTGATTCAACACTCATGCAGAATGGCACAGCATAGTTCTCAAAGAGATTCTCTTCAACAACAAGTTTTGATAGCTTTGCCATCTCTTCTGCTTCTGAATTTGCTTTTGCAAAATCAATTCCATGCTTCTCTATAAGTTCAGTAACACATGGATTCATCATACCGCCTGGGCAAATAACAGCTGGTCTATCAGCCTTTTCGCCATTAAGTATCTTTAATAGTCTTTCCTTCTTATTCATAGTTCCCCCCTAATACTGTGATAAATTTCACATTGCCTTGAATCATATAACATCTATTCGTAAAGAGTCTGTAAGATGAATTTATCAGCGCTTCTTGATAGCTCATCTCATCTGTCTCTACTTTGATTTCATTAAATAGTCCTAGGTCCGACAAGGCAAAGCCTAATTTCGGACATAAATGCACTTTAAAATTTGTAAACTCTAATATATCATTGATAAGCGGGAAGTAAAAGTCGTTAACAAGTTCTTTAACAAGCTTCGGCCCAACTGTCTCAACACTTAAAATGGGATCAGCTAGACTAATGAGTTTGACCTTTTCTTCATCCAGCTTTAGTAATAGATCTAAAACGTTTCTTCTGTAGTAAGCATATATTTCTTCTTTATTAAGCTTCTTTCTAAATGCTAATAAAAACTTTGATATATCAATCACTTGTGATAAGAAAGACAAAAGGCCATTAAGTTTAAAACAAATAGGAGCCTCTTCTCCCGCCATAGCTTTTTCTAGACAAGTAAAGTGCTCCAAATTAAAATCAAAATCCTTTAAATTGTATAGTTCATCAATATCATCAAGCTCAATGAATCTTCTAAGATTAGCGTTTTTGTCAAGCATCATGCCAGCTAATTCACCTTCCATAGTGCCTACGATTGGATAAAAAACTGTATAAAAACCAAGGCTCATTCTTTGAGCCACTTCTCTATATAGATCAGCATCATTAAATAAGTCTTCTTCCTTAATATTCAAATTTAAATCTGTATACTCTTTTTCGTTAGTCGCCGTGCATGAGTATACTCTTAAGTCTCCTATCTTTTTCACGCTCTCACCATCATTCATTATATAATACTTGTGAGACTTAAGCAAATAGCATGACTCAGTTGGTATTCATAGAATTTATAAATAAAAAATGTGCATATAGCTTAGCTACACGCACATTAATTAAAAAATATATTACTATTTCCGTAAGTCTATAAAAAAATATTATACTAATTGAACTTCGATGTATCTATAGGCATCTTGCCGTAGTATCTGCCCCACTTCATAAATGAATCGATATTTTCGATTGGGCTGTTCTTTGGAATTTGGCAGCCAGTACATAGGATGAAGCCACTTGGTGAGTCCCACGCCTTTGACACACATTTCTTTACTTCTTCTTTAATTATATCGTCATTACCTAAGTAAATCGCATCAACTGGTGGCACGTTACCTGTGATAACTACCTTGTCGCCCATGATTTCTTTCGCTTCTGCGAGGTCTTCGCAGTTATCTATAGAGAAGTTACCTACGCCTGCGCTAACAACATCTTCCCAGATATCTTTTGATTTACCACAAATATGAATTGTTGGAGCGCCGCCGCAGTATTTTTTAACGTCTTCAACGTTTCTTTTGAAGTATGGTAGAGAAAATTCTCTGTATTGAGCAGGTCTAATCATGGATGTCGATGATACTGGGTCACAGAAACCTGTTCCGAAACCAATCTTGCCAATTGCTTTGATGTACTCAGTATTATTTCTTGTGATTATATCCATAAGTCTGTGAAAAGCATCTTTCTTCTTAACTATCCATCTAAGCATGTTCTCAGTGCCTAGTACTGATGCTGCTACTGTAAATGGCGCAGTCATTGATGCACCTATGTCTGCTACATCTCCTAGTTCGTCTCTGATCTTTTCAAGTGCTTCAAGAAGTACGTGTAGATGACCATCCTTCCATGGATCAACAAGCTCAAGCTTATCGATATCTTCTTCTGTCTTAACAACCGGCTCTCTTAAGTTTGAGATATTGTCATCAGGGTAGTTCATTACTGAGCCCATGGCTTCAGCCATGCCTCTAAGTGTTGTTGACACACAGATATTGTCATGGTGAAAGCGATTGAATAGAGCAATTTCAGTCTCTGTAATTACATCAGATGATGTGTAATAATCGTTTGTCTTTTTACCTATATACCATGCCATAGTTACCCCCATATCTGGCACTATAGGTAATCTGTCAATAGCTTCGCCCTTTGAAAAGGCAGTCATCCTTTCTTTTGGTGTCATTTCGTCTTCAAAATACATTTAACCATCTCCTATTTGTATATACTGTTAAAATCTTCTAAGCTTTGTAATAATTTATTTTTAATCTGATTGATTCTTTCAACTTTTATGCTTCCGTCAAGAGCTTCTCTAACAGGTATAACATTGTAATGGTCTCTGCCACTAGTCCTGTATTTGTCAACCCAAAGTGGATGCGCTTCGAACTTCTCTACAACTACGCCATTTGGCGTCTTTTGTAAGATGACCTCCATCATTAATTCATTCTCGCTATAGCGATTTGGCATAAACTCACGTCTTTGATTTGAGACAAAATTGCCCATGGAGTAGCAAACATAAGTCTTCTTGCCACCCGATTCAATCACATCGCACTTTTGTATAACGTGTGGATGCGAGCCTAAGATTATGTCTACGCCTAGCTCATTAAGTTTCTTCGCAGTATTTTCTTGTGCCTTGTTTGGCTTTAGCTGGTACTCAACGCCCCAGTGCATGTAAACAAGCTTCACATCAACATCATTTGCATCCATATATTCGACATCTTTTTTAATCTTGTCCATATCGATGAAGTTTACCGCATAAGCCTTGTCAGTACCCTTCACACGGCTATCAAAACCGTTGATGGAATAAGTGTAGGCCGATATGCCAAACTTAATACCATTTACTTCCTTAATAAGCGGCATGTTATTTGCGTCTTTATATGTGCCGACATTGTCCATGCCATAGCTCTTAATTGTGTCTATCGTCTTATCTATACCCTTGAAGCCCTTATCAAAGGCGTGGTTATTCGCAGTCGCAATCACGTCAAAGCCGCTGTTTTTAATAGCTTCAACAGACGATTCAGGCGAAGAAAACGTTGGATAGCCAGTGTATTGACCGTTGTGGGAAACAGTTGTCTCGTAATTAATCATAGCAAGATCTGCTTCTTTAAAGAATGGCAAATACTTAAAATATTCATCAAATTTGTATCCGTCGTTGTACTTTGCTCCTTTTAATTGCGGTCCGTGTGTCATAAAGTCGCCAGCAGCGAATATCCTCACTCTGCTTTTTCTAAGCTTTTCAAGCTCGGCTCTATACTTTTCGAGCGCGTCCTGTCTTGCTTCTAACTCTATTTTATAAGTAAAAGTATTGATACTTTCCTTTAATATATTATTTACATCTATATCCTTTGTCGGACCGAATAATAAATTTGCAATACAAAGAAGACCTAGTACTATATTTTTAAATATCATATCATGACCTCCTCTTCATTACGTCTTCCACAAGCATGAACAAACCAAGTGATAAAAATATATCGCCTACGCTAATAACAGTGCTAAAACTAGTGAACTTGCCTATAGGGATAGTGTCCGCCAGTACATTGAAAGTCTTGCCGCTCACTAGAAGCGTATGTGTCATTGAAAGCGACTTCTCTAAAGCAGCTAGCTCATGAACTGAGCCGTTATATACAAGCGCTTCTTTAAGAACTGGCATAAAGCCAGCGTAATTAATCATAACCATAAGGTTTAAAGCAAGGCCTATGGCAATGATGTTAAAGGCGAAGTACTTGTTATTTGCAATAGAAAAGAATATCATCACAAAAAATGTAAATAGATTAAGATATGGGTAAACCATCATCAGCTCGCGTCTATGAGCAAGATTAAATCTTGTGATGCATAAAAGTACCGCTATATTTAATAGCGCTGTTATTACTAAGAACCATGTATATCTTAAGTTCATCTTAAATAAATTTTTTATGCGTCCGCCATTGATTAATGAGATAAGAACGGCAAATATAATTACAAATAAAGCCATACTAAACCTCAGCTTTCTCTTGGACAATGAGCCTATTGATTTCAAAATTAAGTCTATCTCTTATGTATATGGCATAGAGCTTCTTCTCGTTTACTTTTGTGTAGTAAATGCTAAATAGCATGGCTATGACCAAGGCACTTAAAGCGAAGGCGAAAAAGGTTTTTAATGTAACGCCAAATATCTTTTCGATGTCAAAGTACTTTAGGGACTTCGCACTTAAGAAGAATGTCACAAACGATATCGCCACGGGTAAAAGTATCCTCGATAGCGGTGCAACAAAGCTCCTAAAATCAACTGCTTTATATTTTGTCTCTAAGTAGACGCTTATCTTAGCCGTACTTAGGTTTAGTGACTTAAGTAAATCATCATTATATACGAAGACATCGTTTACTATCTCGTCAAGTGCCTCTTCTTTGACCTTGCCATATATCTTTGTCTTCAAAGATCCATCGCTTTTCCAAAACAAAGATCTTATCTCTTCTTCAAATTCTTTTTTATATTTTTCAATGCAATCTTTTGTCTGCATATTTATCTCCTCACAATATCATTATTATTATATCATATAATCGAGCTTTTACTATTAAAGATTAGTCTATACTAAGCCCCTTTACTATTGACATTATTTATATTATAGCATAAAAAAACTGAACTATCTACTAGCTCAGTCTTAATATGATATTTACTTATATAAATCTTCTCCACTTTTCACCAAGTATTTCGTTCGCGCTGCTTGTTACTACAAAAGCTGTTGGATCTACGTCGTTAACGAACTCCTTTAGTCTAATGTACTCACGAGTCGAAACTGCTGTTTGAATCAAAACGTTATCCTTCTTTGAGTAAGCGCCCTTATACGGAATAAGGTTTGCGGATCTATCAAGGTCTTCTATGATAAACTTTGATACAAGGTCGACCTCTTTAGTATTGATGTAGCAAAGCTTACTTGTGTTAAGACCGCTTATAGTGATGCTTACAACAGCGCCATTGATTATAACGCCCATAACAGAATATAAAAATATATTCATACCAAAAGCAGATCCAGCAAATATACTAACAACAAGGTCTGCAATAACGCATCCTATACCTAAATCGAGACCTAGATACTTTTGCATAATCTTGGCGATGATATCTGTTCCACCTGTCGATGTATATTGATTAAGCACCATACCCACGCCTATACCTTGTATTATCATGCCTAGAGTTATTATCAAGAACAAGTCATCTGATAGCGGCTTCGGATTTGGAAATATAATTTCAAATAGCCATACTAAGCCAGATAAAGCAAGTGTCACGACTATAGTCCTCGTACCGAAGTCCTTACCTATAAATATGAAGCCCATAATAAATAGAACGATGTTAACTAGGATAAATAGTGGTCCAACGCCTAGTGGTATATAGTGACTTAGGACGATAGCGATACCTGATGCGCCTCCAGATGTTAAATTAGATGGAACCAAGAAGAAATGTATAGCACTGGCAACAAGCGTTATGCCTATGATGATAAGTGCAATCTCTTTCCAATTATATTTGTGTTTTATCTTATCCTTCTTTAAATTTTGTACTTCATTAGTTATGTTCATAGTTTACCCCTTTTCTATAAATATTTTCTATAATAAATTTACCAAATACAAACTTAATTGTACCACAAGAACCGCTTTAGTTCAAGCATTTTTATGTCTATTTACTATAATATTTATATGGATTCACCCATAAGATTTTCTTTACAAAAAAATTTATTTGATATATAATATATTTACATAAAGTACTTTAATTAACAATATTGAAAGGAGAGGTATTATGAAATTAAAAGACGCAAGAACATCAAACAATCTTATGAAGGCTTTCATCAATGAATGCCAAGCATCAATGAGGTATTCTTACTATGCTAAACAAGCCAAAGAAGATGGATATGTACAAATACAAAAAATCTTTGAAGAAACATCTCAAAATGAGGCTGAGCATGCTAAGAGATACTACAAATTCTTAAGGGATGAAATGCAAGGCGAAGAAATCAAAATAACTAATACATACCCTGTAGTTTTTGATAAAACATTAGAAAACTTAAAGGCAGCTGCAAAAGATGAAAACTTTGAAGCAACAAAACTTTATCCAGACTTTTCTAAAGAAGCAGAAAAGGAAGGTTTCCCGGAAATAGCTAAAGTTTTCCAAGAAATATCAGAAGTTGAAATGGCTCATCATAATAGATACAAAAAACTTGTTGAAAATATTGAAGCAGGTAAAGTATTTAAGAGAGATGAAGTCTATATTTGGAAATGTCTAAACTGTGGTTACCTACATGAAGGCAAAACACCACCAAAGAAATGTCCTGCATGTGATCATCCAATGGACTTCTTCGAAATCTTCGTAGAAAATTATTAAAATTTACTTAAAGAAAAAATGATGTAGATCTACTTGATCTACATCATTTTTTTTATGCCTTAAATATTAATTTGCATTTATTTTTTATTTGCAATTTTTTTCTATTCTAAATTTTCTTTTCAACCCATTTGCCTTGCTTAAATCTTGTACTCATAAAGATTAGTCTTGAGAATTGGTCTGAGAAAACGCCCAGCCATATACCCATAAGACCAAGGTGAAATACATTAACTAAGACATAAGTAACTACTGTACGTATGATACTAACACTTACTATGGATGCGATAAGTGTGTACTTCACATCGCCCGCCGCTCTTAAGCAGCCGCCATAAATGATTTGCGAGATTTGACAAATGACTATGACTGTTATGAAGCGACCAATCATTACGCCGTAATTAATAACTGCTTCGTCTTGGAAGAAGGCGCCGAAGATGTATTTGCCGAAGAATAATAATATCGCGGATAAAGCTAGCGATATAACGAAGCCTACCTTTTGACAAGTCTTACCATAAGTCACTGCGTCGTCATACTTCTTCGCACCAAGTGCCTCGCCTGATAGTGCAACGGCTGCGACCTGCATACCATCAGCAAAGGCAAAGCCAATGCTTAGTACGTTCATGCCGACATTGTGTGCAGCGAACTGATCCGTTCCTAAGGACGCCGCCATAAGCGCTGTAGTTAAGAAGCCGATTCTCATTGCAAGGTTCTCAACAAACATGTTTAGTCCGAGCTTCATTATGCTTACGAAGGCATCAAAGCTTGGTTTGATTTTATATTTAATAATGAAAGGTATTCTTACATATGAACCTGCCTTGAATAAAGACCTAATACTCATAACGCTCGCAACAAAGGTACCAAGCACGGTCGCTATCGCCGCGCCTCTTACGCCCATGGCTGGAAAACCAAGTTTACCGTTGATAAGTATGTAGTTAAAAGTTATATTTACCACACTTGATACTAAATTTGTCGTGAAGGCAATCTTAGTGTTACCGCTACCTCTTTGTGCAGAGTTTATAACTATGCTTATGATATTAAAAATACTAAAGCCCATGATTATGTTGAAGTACTCGATAGCATAATCATGTGTATCTGACTTACTTCCAGCTAGCTTAAGTATTTGCTCTGAAAAAGTCACCATAACTGTTGATATAATTATACATAGAATAATGGCGACGACAAAGGCAGTTACTAAGACTTCATTCGCTGAACGTCTGTCCTCCTCGCCTTTTCTTCTCGCGACAAGGGCTGAGACAGCTATACTTATCGAGAAGAATATAGCGAGGCCTATAAACTTAGGCTGCGTCGTTAAGCCAACAGCCGAGATCGCATAAGTACCTAGGTTTGATACCATATAAGTGTCGATGATGCCCGCTAAGGCTATGAAGACACTCTCAAGCACCGATGGCCACGCGACTTTAAAAACTCTCTTCAAAAATTCATTATCTAACAAATAATCACTTCCATATCTCTTTCATATATATCTCTTGTAAAAAGATTTTAAATCATTATAACACATTTTTTACACTCATTCAAGGCAATGGGAATATTTATTTAGATAAGCGAAAGATTGCTCTCGTGCAGCTTGCTTAAAGAGCTGTACCGCTCGTCACTTGTCTTTTGCTTTCACTTTGCCTATCACTTTCAGCTCAAATAAAAAGCAAGCCCAAGCTAATGGACTTGCCTTATATAATTTTCTTATACTATATATTGATTTTATATATCGATAATCTTAATACCTGTCTCGTCATCGACTTTTCTTTGATAGGCGTTTTCACACTCATCAATGCGAAGCTCGCATGTGCCGCTTATGATGCACTTATTAAGGTGACCGCCGACAGTTATGCCAGTACCTTGCACTAAGCCATCTGAAATCATGATGTGAAGGTGTATATACGCATCGCCCGCGTCTTGAGTGATATTGCCAATTAAAGAAAGAATTTCGAATTCGCCTTCGTATTTATCTTTGATATACTCTCTCTTTTTTACGCTATAAACACCAAGCTCTACTTCTGATGAGGCGCCTATACCTGTTACAGTTCCTGCCTTTAAATCTGTTTCTTTAACAAATTCGTTTAATTTATCTAAAACTTCTTCGCCTCTATCGATTCTTACGATATATGATTTGCCGTCTTTGATGTACTTCATAACTGCCTCCTAATAGTAGCTTTTTATTTCACTATATAATTGTTTTTCAAAGAATGGATATACTTCTTTGCCTTTCTTCTCGTCTGCCGGCATGTAGAAGTTTGACAACATTTCCTTGAAATCATCATTTGTAAGTCTGTCTTCAGAATAGAACTCGTAGTAATTCATAACTGGTCCAGTTCCTATAAAGTATTTACTATCTAGTCTGTATATAGCCTTTATGAATGAGAAGCTACCTGAGCCTACTTCTAAGAATGAGCCTTCTGGCTTACCAACAGAGTTTGATCCTATCCTTTGTATGTCAGCAATGTTTGCTGTATCTCTATCAGATGGTCTTATCTCATATTCATTGTTGACATCATCTTTGTTGAATGCTATGAAGATGTTTTCCATCTCTCCACCGATAACACTAAGTCTATCATTGTCTTCATCAGATGTTGTTTCATCCTTAAGCTCCTTAATGCTAACCTCAATAAAGAAGTCAAGCATATCATCGAAGTCCTTTAGCCTAGCCTTTTGATCATTGTTAAGTAAGGAGTACTTTTCATCTGCATCCATTGTTTTTTCTACTAAATACTTAACTCTTCTGTATAAATTAACATTCGGTTCAACGTAGTGCTTTATGATAATAGGCTCGCTGCCACCCATTTCTGCGCCATATTGCTTTGCGTATAAAATTGTATCGTGCTTTAGCTGTGCCCACGATGCAAGTGCAGTGTTTAAATCCTTGTACTTCCACTTCTCACTTCTCATAAAGTCTGGGTATCCTTCGCCGTACTCGTTGTTAAAGGCCTTTAGAACCCATAGCCATGTTCTGTAGATGTTTGCCTTTTCTTCTTCATCTGTTCTTGCGTCAACCATTGCCTTTGTTTCTTCGTACTTTTCTTCAAACTTATCCCATTTCAAATTGTCTTCATTAGTAAGAGTAAGTCTCTCAGCAAGGCTATTGCCAAGAAGTGCCATAAGGTCAACACCTGAAGCAACTGGTCTCTTGCTCACACGATCAGTGTCGACTAAGTTTTGTAGCCATGTATTATCAACAACAGCTCTTTGTGGCAAGAAAGCAAAAACTTTTCCTGAGTCTGGCTTAATCTTAGGTCTTTCTTTTTGACTAATCATGTCCGCAACGTGATTTATGACCTTTTCATCTAGTATGGCTTCAACTGTATTTTCCTTAGTCACTTCACTAATGCTCTTGTATAGATCAATAGGAGTGATGTCTTCAGTGTTTTCAACTAAGAAGCTAATTGGCTTATATATATCTTGCCATAATTTAAAACTTGTTTCGTCCTTAAGCATATGTCTTGAGATAAGTATCGCTTGCTTAAGAGCATCTAGGTTTATGGATCCATCTGGATTTTCTAATTTAACTAGCTCTTGAGAATAAAGCATGTTTACTCTAAAATACTTCTTTAAGTCTTCGTTCTTTGTGTAGTTGCCACGCACATTAAATTGTGAGTAATCAATGTCGTTGCCTGTTATGTTCGATACAGCATTTCCTTCTGCTTTGATATTCTTAAGCTCATCATCAGCTAAGGCTCTTACTTCACTAGGCACTTCGCCATCGTAGTTTGCTTCAAGCAAGTCAACCGCGCATAAGAATAGCGCTGCATTTCTCATAAAGAGTTCTTTTTCATCGTCCTTTGCTTCTTTGTAATCAAGAAGAGCGTTGTCCAAGCAATTCTTTGATAGAGCCATAAGCTTTTGCTTCAATGAATTTTGCTCCATGTCCTCCATCATACCAAGGTAGATGATGTGGTATAGGTGCACAACCGAATCAGTAGTAACGAATGAGTTCCTTCCAAGATATTGATTGTTTTCATATATTCCGAACGGCTGCTTCATAACATCGTAGTCAACTTTAAAATACCCAGAGTTCATAATCTCTTGAACTGTTTTTTCAATGCTTTCAGGATCATCATAGGGGTCAAAGCCATATACCTCACTAGAATCCTTTACATCGTAAGGCTTAACATTTGCTTCAACCTCAATGTCTTCAAAGTCCTTTACTTCTTCAACATCCAATAGTTTTTCAGCATCATAGCCAAGCAAAGCGTTTAAGCCCGCTTCGCCCACTTCATTTTTTTCTTCTTTACTAGTCTCTTTACCTTCTTCTTTTTTATTATTGTCTCCCTCCATCTTATTAAATGGTGAAGAGCATGCACTTAAGGTCATTACTAATAGCAAGACCATAGCTAATAATCTCTTTTTCATTTTAGATCAATACCCTCCTTTGAAAAATTAATTTCCTTCATTATATTTATACCCTCTATATATAGTTTTTTGTCCTTCGATAATTTTGTCGGACGAAAATCTATTTTTTTAGTCGCGATACGCTCAATAAGCATATCATACTGCTTATAGACACCGATGGAGTACACTCCTTTATATTTCTCAATCGAAACGACTTCATCAAAACCATCGCCATCAATATCAAAAAGAATAAAATCATACATAGGATTAATGAGCCTCGAGCAGCGAAACTTTGGCTTCAAATCCAAGTCCACTACCTTATATAAAAACACGCGCTTCGACGGCGTCCTGTGCCACGGGGCTATCGAGTAAACGCCAAAAGCGATGTCAAATTTGTTCTCGTCGTTGACTCTGCCTAGGTCCACCTTGTAGATGTTTAGCTTGTACTTGCCCTCAAAGGTCTTCGTCTTAGATCTGCCATCTTTAGTAAAAGTGACTTTGTTATAAAATCTTGCAAATATTGGCTTAAATAAAGTCATCTCTACTTCGCCAAGCTCCTCATCTATAACAGTGTAGCTATGAGTTGTCTCTATGCGTGATATGGCTATAAGCGCTAGCAATAGTAAAATCGCTATCGCAAGTGATTTCTTCTTCATTATTTATTTAAGTCTACAAAATGAACTTCGTAGCCCATATTTTTTAACATCTTAAATAAATCTTCAGTTTTGAAGAATAATGTCTCTGTATTAATATTTGGGTGAAAAGTCATTATCTCTTCTTTTAATATAGCATTGTCAAAATAGAATTGAACTTCTTTTTCTGTGTCGTTAATGAGTCCAAAGGGTGAAACGGCTCCCGCTTCATTGCCAAGTTTATTGAATAAAGTCTCTTCCGAAGCCATCTTTACTCTCTTTTCGTGGGCAATCTCAGCGAAGTCCTTCATATCAAGCCTGTCCTTGTCGTCCATAACAAGCATGTAGAAGCGTCTCTTCTTTTGATCAGTCATAAACATAGTTTTAGTTCTACAGCCAATTTTGCCCTCGATAAACTTATCAGCATCTTCAGTTGTAAATGCTGGCGGATGCTTAACTGATTCATACTCAATACCATTGTCCTCAAGAAGATTAATTGCGTCTTCATATTTGTTCTTCATATCATCCCCTCCATTATACTTACATTTTATCACAATCAAGCGTAAAAATCAATTAGCAAAGTTTTAGTCTTTAAATATGGTCTTGATATGTGCTATAATATATAAAAGGATGGTGACAAGATGAAAAACAAAATTAAATTATTTTTCTATAACAATAGACGGTGGATATACTGTCTTGAATACATTTTCTACTCAGTGATACTGCTTGCGATAGTAACTTACATAGACAGCAGCTACTCAGGCCTTACACAGCATATACCACGCGTGATGCTATCGAGCGTCGAGCTTGCAAAGACAGTGCTTTCATCACTTGTTTCTGCTCTGTTAACAATAACTACTTTTACATTCTCGACTATACTAGCAGTTTTCACTCTATATCATAACTCCTTCACACCGAGGAGCGTCGAAAACTTTTTAGATAAGAAAATCACAATGAAAGTCTTAGGTATATTCATAGGCGGCTTCGTCTACTGCCTTGTGAGCCTTAACTTTATGAAGGCCGGTCAAGATCAAAGACTTGTTATCGCCGGTACCATAGGCGTCATCTACGCTATATGGGGCGCGATCTACTTCGTTATCTTCGTGCAAAACGTTTTATCGGGCGTTAACTATGCCAATCTACTTGAAGATATTGCAGATAAAACTGATAAACTTATTGAAAAAGAGCTTGAAGATCGTGATTTTGAACTGCTTGATAAAGAAGAGTGGACTATGAAGGACAAAAGGCTTGCTGCTCACAAATCAGGCTACCTAGAAATTATTGACATAGATAAGATTAAAAAGCTTATTGAAGACGAGGACATAGTCTTCACTATAGAAGTATCAAAAGGCAATTTCGTTGCTCAAAATGAAACGCTTGGCTACTTTAGTCATGATAGTTTGGATGATAAAACTCTAGAAAAAATTCAAAATCAATTTATTTTTAGTGAAAGAAGAATCGCTGAAGAAGATTATAAGGAAGGCATTAGAAAGATAGTAGAGATAGCAACGCGCGCTCTATCACCTGGTACAAACGATCCAAACACAGCTATACACTGCATAAGAAAGCTATCGATACTTTTATCGCACCTTGCTAAAGTCGACTCGAACCACCACTACATCAAAACCGATGGCAAGGCAAGGATATACTACACAAGTAAGTCCTTCAAAGAGCTGCTTATCGAGCATACTCATCCCTTGTTCACTTATGGCGATAGTGATGCGAGCGTCCTAAGAGCCATATTCAAAGGCTTACTTGTCATCAAAGTAGCTGCTAGCGATAAGAACAAAAAGGTAGTTATTGATTTAGCCGAGGACCTATATCAATCAGCAGTCGATAATTTCAAGAGAGAAAGTGATTTAAGTCTCTTCATGGAAATATATCAAGAGATAATGACTGGATCAAAGGAAGAAAAAGAGATAGAGAAAGAAGAAAAAGAAAAAGAAAAAGAGATAGAGAAAGAAGAAAAATAGTGAATATAATCAATACATGAGGCTAGTCAAAATTATGACTAGCCTCTTACTTATTACTTCGTATTAAAATTTCTAATTAAAGTCACTTGCCTATTGACCTCGTCCCAAAGAATATCTTTGCCGTCCTTAAGGCCTAATGCCCTTGCTATGTTTGCTATAGGAAGCATGATTCTGTTCTTACGCATCTCAGGCTTAACATCACTTGTGTATTTAACGCCATTGATAATGATGAAATTGCTATCGACAGGTATTTCTACTCTTAGACCTATGTCCATAATGACAGCAGTCCTTGTCTCGCTTAGCCAAAAGGCCCTATAGCCAAGAGCTTCAGCTACGTATCTTAGTGGAAGCATTGTTCTGCCGCTCTTGATATATGGCTTTGCGTCCATTGCTTTAAGAGTGCGAACACCATTATCCACTTTGTCAAGCATTTCTGAGCCTATAGTGATTAAAACTTTTGACCCTTTTTGCTTTTCTTCTTGAACCTTGTCAATAGTTTTGACCTCGTCCTCGTCCTTTTCTTCTTCATGATAATAATTTCTTCTATGTCTCCTCTTTTGCTCTTCTCTTTCAGCTTTATCATCTATTTCAGGCTCGATGTATGGAGCAATTTCTCTAAATATAGAGGAAATGCTTACCTCGCCATCCGGCATAATGAATTCGCCGTTAATAATAGGAAGTAATTTGCCACTTGCGTCGCGAACGCTAAGACCCACAAGTTCATATCCGTAATTTGCTATGGCACGAACAGTAACTTTATCGCCCGCTTTTGCTTCGAGTGGATCAATAATGACCTCTCCATATGGTGATGGAGTGATGTTTATAGCGTGCTTTTGATTCGGCTTATCTGGATCTAGTTTGTCTTGCCAAATGGCTTTTATAATAGTTGCTTCATCTATTTTAATTGATTCTTGTGGATTATATTCAATCTCAGCTATTTTCCATGCCTTAAACACTTGTCCATCAGGTGCTGTGAATGGACAATCAGGAAGAGTATATTCTTTTCCTTTTTCTACACTTTCTCCTTTAGTCTCATTTGTACCATTGTTTGCTACTAAAGTCACTTTGATAGTTTCAATAGGCTTATCTCGCCAAGTTGCTGTTATTTCTGTATCTTCATTAATTGTTATTACATCACCAACAGCTTTTTCTTCACCAGCTACTTCCCAAGCCTTAAACACTTGTCCACCAGGCGCTGTAAATGAGCAATCAGGAAGAGTATAATTTGTTCCTTTTTCTATTTCTGTTTCTATATTATCATCGATATTATTGTTTGCTACTAAAGTCACTTTATATTTTTCAATAGACTTATCTTGCCAAATGGCTGTTATTTCTGTATCTTCATTAATTGTTATTACATCACCAACAGCTTTTTCTTCTCCATTAACTCTCCAAGATTTAAACTCTTTATTAGCTGGCGCTTCAAATTTACATTCAGGTAAATTATATTTTGAGCCTTTAATAAACTCTTCTGCGTCCATTGAGCCAGAACCATCACCTGGATTAAAGCTTACTTTGTACTTTACTTCTCCTCTATTGACTATTAAAGTATATATACTTGTATTCTGTTTATCTTCTGACTTTACTATAATTTTAAAAATATTTTTTCCATCATTTAATTCAAGTTTTTCTGTTTTATCTCCATTTTTAAATACATTACTTTCTTCAACTAAAACAATAGCCTTATCATTTAATGTAGCAGATATAGTTTGCTTGCTTTCACCAAATTGTAAGTATACATATGCCTCACTATAATCATTACTTAAATCTACCGAATAAGTTTTTTGCTCCTTATTAAATACTAGTTTTGATTTTTGATTTTTCCAAACCTCATCTTCTAAACCATATAGTATTATATTTCTAAGACTACTATCACTAACTAAGCTTTCTTTAAATATAGGCTTAACTCTAAGATTGTGATTTGGCATCCTTAATTCAGTAGGCGTTTTATTTGGCTCCTTTATAATATCGTTACCTTGTTCAATTTCTATAATATTATTTCCTTCTACTTTGACCCATCTATCAAATACTTTTTTATAGCTTCCATCTGCAGAAATAGTTACTATGTCGCCTTCATACGCTTCATGAAACTCCACTGATCCATTAGTTACATTTAACCTATGAATTTTGGCTGCATCTTTTGTTTTATCTCCCCTTTCAACTGTAAAAACATATTCACGTTTTGCAGATCCATTTGATGGCAGTACAAAAAATTTAAAAGTCTTTGACCCTGCCTCTAGAGCAGTTTCTTCAGTATAATTGCTATTTCTAATTTTATAACCTTCACCAGTCCCTATTTCTAAAGCTTGCTCTTCATTAGCTTTTTCAATATAAAATTGTATTTTTTTATATTTAGGATCTAGCTTAATTTGATAAAGTCTTCTACCAGAATCAAACGCAATTGGAGTATATATTGCATCGTATCCACCATAATTATTTTTTACGTAATCTTTTATAGTAAGGCCTATATCGTCCCATTTCTCTGTCTCACTATTATATGCCCTTACTTTTATATTTTTTAATTTAGTTGTTTCATCAAGCTCTGCTTCTGCTTTAACTACTCCTAAATTCATAGGCAAAATACCTATAAATAAAACTAAAATCATCAGCATTGAAATAATTCTTCTAAACTCCTTCATTATATCCCCTTCCATAAAATCACTATGCCTTTGGCAAGCAAGACCATAAGCATTAAAAAAGTGCTACTTGCAAGCTTCGCAATAGCACTAAAATAAATCCACATTTGAGTGGATAGCATTCTTATTGAATTGAGTTCTGTCTAAAAGCATCTTAAGGCCTCTCATCAACTATATTCTATACTTTAATATTATAACATATAGCTCTTTATGTCAATATCTTTTCGCTAAATTGTGCATATTTTTCGTAAAATATTTGTAAATACTTTATTGAGGTAGAAGTATTTTAAATATCATAAACTTTTATTTAGATTAGTGTTATTCTCTAACGAAAAAATAATTATTTTCTTATATCTACTATCTAACATCTTATATATAAACTCTTTATGAATATCTGTTATTTGAGGCGTATGGTTGATTACTTTTAATATTTTATCTTTGTCATATCTTTCTACGAACTTTTTTAAAGCATTGTGACAATCTTCATTGTCTGAATTTTTTAAGTAATTGTAATAATTTAATTTAGCTCCGCCTATTTTTAATGCAGAATTAGGAAAAACATATATTCTTTCATTTATCTGATTTTCATCATTTAATACAGTCTTCATTTGATTTTCCGCTAATTGTGGATATAAACAAGAACCGCAATCAAATATAGGCGCCGATTTGCACAGTCCTGTTTCATTATTATAGAGATAGCCCCAGTTGCCGTTATGCCTATCAAAGTTGCCTAGAAAAGCATCTATGATAAACTGATCCCAGAAAAATGTTTTAAGTTTTTCTACTTCTATTAAGTTTTGTTCTTCAATAGTTGTTAGTATTTCCAATAACTCTGCATCTGTTCCATTCGTTGAACTAAACACGATATTATTTTTTAATGAAGCAAAATCATAAAATGTGTATTTACCGTTTTCTCTAAAATCTTTACAAGCTACCACCATTTTGCCATTAAATTCACCTAAGATAGTTTTTTGAACTTCATATCCAAACTCATCAATTATATTGCAGCTAACGTATTCGCTTATACAACTATTTGAATATTTTATATTTGGATTGTCTTTGGCTAAACCAGCCGTTTTTATCATATATCTTTCATTATTATATATTATACAAGCCTTCTTACCATTGGCTCCATTATAATTTACTGATAAATCTATATCACAATTACTAAAGTCAATCATTGTTCTTTCACCATTCCTAAATATTCTTCTCTCAAGATCCATGCAAGTTCGTTGGATATTTCTCTATCAACCTCTGCAGAATTTATTGAACCATAAATTTCTCCCCAATACATTGCTTCTAATATATCATCTTTATCTTCTTTAGCTTTCATAAAGCCATTGATTGAGATTTGCAAATGCATAGGTAAAGTTTTTATTTCTATATCCATAATTATCACCTCTTTGATATATTATATCATATTTTAATTTTTTATTCACACAAAATGCATATTTGCTTATGTACTTTATTAATTAATTCTTACGCAAAATATTATTTACTAAAATAACTTGCTTTAATTTATTTTATCCTTATAAATATCACTACAAACACAATCTCATAAATACATAATCATATTCGACAGCGTTCGATAATTTAAAACCAAGTCTCGTACAAAAATTTTGAGAACAAATAAATTAAAAGGCCCACAAGCAAGTAAACTAAGAAGCACAGCCTGTGAGCCTAATATAGTATTTTAAGTTTGTAAATAATATTTTATTTCGAATAATGAGAGCAAATTAATGTTGTTAATATAGTTCCTAAGATAACGCTTACCACTACAAGCAATATAGCTGCACCTTCTTTGATAATCTCTTTAAATATAAATATAGATTCAGCTAATAGTAAAAAACCTAAGACTAGTAATGATAGTCCACTAACCTTATCTAAATAATCTTTATCAATATTTGAATTTTCTTTATATCCAGCTAATAGCTCCACCAATTTAAATTTCCATAGCAATATGCCAAGAATTATAAGCGTAAGCCCAACTAATAACGATGCATAAGCCGTAATATATCTCCTATCCAAAAATGAAATTCATTTATCCAAATTCGTGAAAATAGTTTCCTCCTGTATCGTTCAATACCGTGAGCCTCGAGATAGAACGGATGAAGTAGGCGAAGATGGAAAAAATTTACGATGATTCGTACTAAATGTACGTTGAAGAGTAAATTTTTGAATCGAGCCTAATTCGCCGTTATAGCCGTGAATCACTCCCATTCTTCTTTTCCAAACGTCCGATATATCCCAAATCATTCAAAATACTAGATTCTATTTTTTGTAGTACCACTAAATCCACCTAATTATAGGACGTTTTCAGATTTGTAGTCCCGTCCCAGTCCCAGTACCTGAGGAAAAATCTATAATAATTTTACTTGTGTAGTTTTTTATATCTGCTTGGTTTAATTTTTCTAAAGACATGAGTTGGGCCTTTGCAAGATTTCTAAGTTCAATCATTCTTTCTTTTTGCTCTAATCCCTTTTCAATAAGAATTGCATTATAGCTTTCCATATTTGCAAGAACTAGTAATTCATTAAGACTTACATAATCTCTCATTTTTTCTTTTAAGTCAGGATTTTCTTTTTCTATATTGCAATCATACATTGCTTCTGCAAATGCAATTACTAAAAGTGCATAGCCTCCCAGAGGCTTAATCTACTTGTAAACCCAACTGTTTCGAATAATAAAATGCTATTACATCTGGCGAACTATTAATTTTTCCCTCTAAGAATATGCCATAAAATTTTATCTTCGAAGCCACAACTTTCATACAATTTATCTGGTTTAGTTTTATTATCTACTCTTCCTGAAACTGTGACAAAGCTTGCCTTCTTACTGAGTCTTCGAAGTAGTTCGTAAACAATAGTTTTTCCTAATCCTTGTCCTCTGTATTGTTCAGATACTTGAATCCAATCTAAATATCCTTCTTTAATGTTATTATCAAATTCAGCAATACCTGTAGCAGCTATAGCATCGTTTTTTTTATCATTTAAGCAGATCCATAGCTCTTCATCGTAAACTGGCCTCTTTTTATAAGATTCCAGTTCACTAACTGTTAATCCCTCTCCCTCATAGCATGAATTTATATGATTTACAAAGTCAGCAGTGCTAGCTTCAGCAAATATAAAGTCATCAGAAATAAACTGTTTGCCCACATCATTTAGATGATGTACTAACTTAAAATAGAATTCATAAGTGTATGTTTCCAACAAGCTAGGGTTAAATTCATTTTCATTTAGGACTTTAATATTATCAGGAGTTTTAAAGTTACATGCCTTCCAAAATGATAAAGCAGAGGCAGCCGTTGGTTTCTCTAAATATTCTTTTTTATCCATTTTAACATTAACCTCATTTAGTTATTATCAGTGTAAGAAGTAACATATAGAATTGCGTTCGCATAATGAATAGCTCTATTAATAGCATCTGAATATATTATATCATATTGTTAAAACTTCTTACAGGTCTAATATATTTTAATTTAAATATATTAAAATAAAATAGAATTGAATTAAATACCTTGAATTAAATATAGGATTCTTACCTAACAACAATCCAATTTCCATCACGCTTGGATCCAACTCTTTCTATCATTTTCTTTTCTTGTAAAGATTTAAATGTCCTTTCAATAGTCCTCTTTGTTACACCTATTTTTTCTGAAAGTTCAATTGATGTAAGGCTTGGATTTTCTATCAAAAGTTCAATCACTTTCTTTTCTATCTTATTCAAACCGACATTTTTATTATCTATTTGGTCAATTACTTCTTGCTCAAAAGGAATAGTACATCTAATATAGTTGCTTCCAATTTCAAAAACATCTTTTCCATATTTTTCTACATCTTTTCCATATTTTTCTACAATGGTTGGAATTCCATGTCCGGTGTGTTCAGTTAGTCCCATATTTAAAAATATCCTCATCAACGTTGCATTTCTCGGCTTGCTTATTCCATCAAAAAATTGATCTTTTGTCATTCGATTAGGAAGTCCACCATGTGATAATATATCAAGCCTATCATTAAACATTGAAATCTGTGGTTCAGTGATTGTCCAATCGTTATGAACCAAAGCATTTAAAATCGCCTCATTTACACAGTCAAAATCAAATAAGTAGGTGTCTTTTCTGGGTCTTACTGTCGTATCAGAAATACATATATTTTCAGCCTGCAATCTGTTTTTTATTTTCCCATAAGTCGTTAATATGCATCCATAACCATAGTCGCTTCTTTCAGATATAGAGGCTTTATTATGTCCTTGGAATTTTACAAAAATAAATGGAATATTATTTTTATCGGATAATAGTTCTGCTAATAAATTATATTCTCCAGCTTCATTCCTTAAATTTAAATTCGTTTCAAAAGGTATCTATTTTGGTAGTGAAGCCATTCTGAGAATTAGAGGTATGCTTGAACAATGGCAAAAAATGAAGGAAAAATACGAGGATAACGAGATCACAAAAGGAGCATTGGAAGATTGGAAGGTAAATTATCCCGACAGTCTAAAAAAAATTATGTTCCTTTTGAAGAAAGTAATCTCAAACGCTTTCATAACTCGATGTCAGTCAAAGTTCCACCGGAAATAAAATAGGCACAGAAAAAGCACATCACTGAAATATTCTATAATCTTAAAGTCATGTGCTTTCACTATATAATTTTTTTGAATGAACCAGACAAATTGCGATTAGTATTTTATCGCCATTCTTGGCGAAGAATCCTCATCATAATAAAGTCACTGTACTCGTTGTTATAGTAGTATCCTTGCTCTTGAATACCTTCTTGCTTAAATCCGATTTTTCTATAGAAATTCAATGCATTGGTATTCATCCCTACCACACCAATTGCCACTCGGTTCATTTAATAGTGATCAAAAGCAAGGTTCAGCATAAGTCTAATAGCTTCTGTTCCATATCCTCTATGTTGCATTTTAGGGTCAGGGATGATAATCGAAAGATCAGTACAGTTCCATGTAGGCCACATTCGTAACAATCCCGTTTCACCTATTATATTCCCCTCTAAATCTGTAATCGTATACCATACTGAGTCTTTTTGTTTACGACCAATTATAATCCTCTCTTTCTCAGCTTCTTCATCAGTAAGTTTTGTAAAGCCACATTGGAACATGACTAATGGCTGATTGTACCAGTAGGTAAAGAATTTCACATCTTCGATTTTTTGCTCACGCAGTATAATATTGTTACCCTTAATTTCATTAATCATATTATTTCATATACCTCTAAATACTTCATTACACACATAGCTTCTAATTTACCTATCCCGACAGACAGGGATTTACCTCTACAAACGATATATCATCAGTCCATCGATAATACCACACTTTTGAAATCCATATTTTTCAGCTATCCGAATACTACTTTTTTGTTCAGGTACACATTCAATCACTACTTGTTTACCTGAGTTTCTAGCTTTTGTCATCATCTCTGATGTCAAGCATGATGCAATCCCTAACCCCCAAAAGGAAGGTTCTAAAACCCATCCAATCTCGACACTCTCTGAATCATAATCATGATAAATCACATATCCGATGAAGTCGTTATCTTTTTCAACTGCATATATCAATGGTGTCTCAGAAAGACCGAATCGAAATAGGAATTGCTCGGCCTGCTCTTTTGTGTAGGGTGCTTCGAGATATTGCATTGCTTTCGAATTCGACAAAAGTTTGTAAAGCGGTTCCAAATCACTGACTGTCATTTTTCTAATTCTTATATTCATTCATACTCCACAACTTCTAATCTACCATTCTCTATTTTACACAAAAGCCTCCCACCAAAACAATCGAAGACTTTCTAAACAATTTATCTAAGTTCAACAACTCCCTTTCAGACCTACTTTTTCCTACTTTTAGTATCAAAATAGTATAACTCAAGAGTTTTTTGCTCCTGCAAAACGCCGAAACGCTGTATTTTCAACCATTATATAACAGTAACATATTTATTACTGTTATTCCCATTTTTCTTTTCCAAACGTCTGATATATCTCAAACCATTCAAAATACTAGGTTCTGTTTTTTCTTGTATCCCTAAATCCATCAAATTATAGGACATTTTCAGATTTTTAGTCCCATCCCAGTCCCAGTACCAGTGTCGAATAATAACTTTATACCATTTAAATTTATAAAATTAGTATTTTTGTAATTGTATTTTCATAAATTTAAAAAACAAAGATAAGTATAAAGTAGATTTATTATAGGAAAATCTATTTCTATCTGTTTTAGTGATATTATTCTTCCTGCTCCATGAGTAGTTAGGTTTAAATATGATATAGTTCCATCATACCTACCTTGACTAAATGCTTGATTATATATCTCTAATACTCCAGCTTTTTCTCTCTCATTTTGAATTTTATTTATAAATCTATCTTTGATATTTTTACTAGCACTAATTATTTTAAAATTTTTTTCAAGATATTTGTCTTGTTTTTCCCCTAATTTTTCTACAATATCATTAACAACAAGCTCAACAAATGTTCTTAAAGATGAAATCAAAATATACTCATATTTTTTGCGATCTTTATATATATCATTCAACTGATTCTTAAAGATATAAATATCTTCTTTAACATTCTGATTAATTTGCATTAATGGATGTACCATAACATCTTTAATTCCTACTTTACTAGTCCTATTAGAAATCGGAAACTGGCTAACTCCCTTGTACTCTCCATTTATTTTTTTGTTACTTATTTTATCTTCAATCGATATTTTAAAAAATATATTTGAGCACGGTCTATTAAAAGTTATTGTTTGTAACTTGCTATTCATGCTCCTACAATCTTCTGGAGTAACTGTGAATTCTAATGGTTTTATTTTTCTTGTGCTCTCACAGTCTTCAAATATAAACAAATCATCAAATCTATATTCAGTTCCAACCAAAAATTCAGAAATTTTTTGCTTTATTATTGGATCTGGTCGTTCAAGGACATCTAATATTACTTTATCATTGTTGCTGTATACAATTTCCCATGTTCCTGTAGAATCAGTTGTAACTTTATCCTTCTTTTCTTCATTATGAATTACATATTTTATTTTGTAATTATCATTCTTTAAATCAGGAGTTTGATTAATGAAACAAGTTCTATTGTATATTTTCGGCTTCTTTTCCAACTCTTTATCGAGAATATTTCTTAAAAATATTTGCATATTAGACGAAAAATAGTTTAAAAACTCTTGGAATAAAATGCTATTAACAGATTCCGTCATTTTAGTTCTATCGGAGTTGAATGAAATTAAATCAGGGCTAGTTAATATCAAACTAATTTTCCCAACTTGTTGTCTGAAAACTTGCTTGTTGCTTTTAGAAGAATTTATTTCCGAATTATATAGAGTATAATTATCAAATAAGCATTTATTAATATATATTAATGGCACCACTCTATCATTCACACTATCATAATAAATATCAGGTAAATGTTTTTTGCTCAACCCCTTTAAGTTATATATACTTATATCTATATTCACTTTTATATTTTCATTATCAAAAAACTCATTAAATTTTTCATCTATTTCAAATTTATATTCATTACCATTTCTAAGTAATTTAAAAAATTTATTTCCATTTTTATTTTTCATTAACTTAGAGTCGAATAATGCCGATGCAATCTTTGCTTCATCTAATCTCGTTATATCATTAGACTCAGTGTTTTTCTCATCCCAAGATTTTTTAATTTCAACATTAATTTCTGTTGAATCTATAACGTTTATCAACCTCATTAATTCATCATCTTTATCTAATGTTTGTTTAAATATATCAAATGTTTCTTTGTATATTTCTGTTATAGTTATCGTTGTGCCGCTATGAACCTTAATATCATCTATTTTTTTTACTGGAATATCTAAATTATATAAACTTTTTTGAGAGGATATTTCTTCCATATCTAACTCAAATGAGTATCCTTTTGAATCTTTTACTGTGTCAACTTTAACTTTGTTTCCAAATTTAAATACCGAGAAAAAACCTAATCCTTTTTCTCCAGATATAAGTACACCTCCGACTTCTTGTCCAAAAATTTTATTACTATCACTAACGGTCAACAAAGTATCAATTTCTTCAAGATTCATTCCTTTACCATTATCCTGTATAGTGATTTTTTCAGGTGATATATAAATTCGCACTGAGCTAGATTGAGCTTCATATGAATTTTTTATTAATTCTATTATTGCAAACTTTGTTCCAGGTATGTTTTGTGATACTTCTTTAATGAATTTACCGGATACCGATAATTTGGCCATATTATTTCTCCTTTTTATATATGATTACTGTTTCTTCTGACATAGATTCAACAGATCCCATATTCTTTATTTTAGATATTTTTTTAGGCATTTTTTTAAACAGTATATTTCTTTTAAATAAATCTACTTTTCTTAATCCTAAGCTTTTAAAAATATTTTCGGTTATTTTATCAAAAGGCTGTTCTATTCCATCTACCTTTCTATTTCCTACAGTAAATATTATATACCCATCCACTGAAAGAGCTTTATTTAGCTCATATAACGATTTATAGTAATCCGATAAAAATCTTATAACTTTATTTTTTTTGTTTTCACTAAGCTTATCAATATATTCATGTATAATAGATATATCAGGAAGTTTATTATTATTCTTATTTCCTCCTAGGCTTAAATAATCTATTTTTGAATAATTGGACAATATATCTGGTTCACATAATAAATCTTTTGAATAAACCCATTTTAAGAATAAAATAGAAGCTTGTCCATATGTTACTGTTGTCGGATTATCACCATACGGCGGGGAAGTACATATAATGTCAAATTCACCTTTTAATTTATTATTGATGATGCTACTTGAATCACCGTATATTATATTTGAACTAGTTGTATTGCTATAATTTAAATGTTCTGAATTATCTTTAATAATTTTGATGAAATATTCTATACATTTATCTTCTATTAAATCTATTTTTTCCTTTGGAAGAGCGTGTAATTTAAACGTGCTAGTCCTATCATTACTAAATTTAAATATAACTTCAGATAAACAAATCCAAAAAAATTTTCTTATATCTTGACTTTTCTCTAATAATATACAATGCCTTATTTGGCTCAAAGAGTTTATTATATCGTCTCTAAACCATTTTTTTATATTATAAAAATCATATATTGAAAACTTTGATTCCTTCTCTAAATTACTTTTAATTGTTGAAATTGCATCACAAACATCCGTCCTATTATATTTATGAGTTTTTACAAACGACAATAATGTAGCATATGGGTTTATATCAATCCCTACAGAATTAATTCCTAATTCTTGTGCGATAACTAAAGTTGTTCCAGATCCACAAAAAGGATCTAACAAAGTAATATTTTTATTATTTATATGCTTACTTATAACACTTAATAGCTGATACTGCATATCTGGAACCATAGTAGCAGGGTATTTACCAATATTGTGTATGCCTGATTTAGTTATCCCTTTGAAGTCCCAATAATTTTGAGGATATCTATTTAATTCTTCGGCTATTTTATTCATAAAGCTCTCTACTTCCACTTACAATCTAATCTATAGAAATGATAGTTATAGGCATACCTATTATCTGTATATCAAACTTCAAACTTGTTTCTACTTTTGTTGCTGCATTGTGAATTCTAAAGCTAAATTGCCAACCCCTATCAAGGTATAGTTCCAAAGTATTTTTGCTTCCTGGTCTAAATTCTAAGCTTACAATTCTTGTTGGTAACGAAGCTATCGGCAACTTGACACTTCTTTTGCGATTAATACCTTCTTTATTCAAAGTACCTCTTAGATTATAGCTTTGAACTTGTGTCAACTGTTTGCTGTCAATACCAATTACTTTATAAAAATCGAACTCTCCAAGAAGATATTCAACCATTAATTTTGGAATATCTTTACCATAAACATTATTTTGCCTATCTATTTCATCCTTAAAAGCATTTAGAAGTAGTAAATAAACATCATCTTCTTTGCTAGGAAGATCTCTCCATTTTGATCCTTTTGCCTTTTCATCTTCCAAATAATCAAAAATAGGCTTTATATCTTCCCAATATTTATCAGAGCATTTTATACCGTACCATTTTTCTCCAAAGTCTAAGCTTTTAGATAGTCTGCTGTGCTTTACAGCAAAATGGTTATGCTTTACACTTAGACCAATTTCCCACTCAATACCTTTTCTAATGATTAAAACATCTCTTACATCTCCATCTTTTCCTTTATCGTCACTCTGGATTTTTAATTCAAGTTCATCTTCTCCATCATCTAAAATTAAAGGCTCTAATTCCAGAATGACATTAGCACCAGCTAAAGCACTTACTTTATACATATCTTTTTCAGTTTCTTCTAAAGTGTTCCACGCCTTTTCTGCTGCCTTATAACTTGAGTTTTTTTCAATTTTCGAAACCCTATATTTTGAAATTTCCTCGTGTAAAGTGTTTAAATATGCAAACTCATAAGCTCTACCTTGATTATTGCTTTTATTACTCATACTTCATCCCTCTATATAATTTTTAATTGTTCACTACAGAAAAAATAATTTGGTTTACTTAAAGCTAATTTTATTGCTTTTGCCATTTCATATGCTAAATTTACTGGCACAGCATTCCCAATCATTTTATAAGCATCATTTAAGTTAGTATAATAAAATTTAAAATCATCTGAAAATCCTTGGATTCTTGCACACTCTCTAACTGATAATCTCCTGTATAAATCTTCTTTTCCTGGTTCAAAAATTTGTTTGTTTTTTCCTTTTTTGATCATTTTTGGAGCTTGTGGATGCAACTGACATTGTCTTCCAGAGGCTTGAACAGTAAAAGCTTGTTCATCCCATCCCCTTACTCTGTTTCTACTCATGAATATTGGTGAATATGCTCCAATAAAATATTCATGATTAGTAAACAAGCAATTCTCGCCATTTGTTTTATTTTTATCTAACGCAGGAATTGCATTATCTTTTAAATCATATATTGCGTCTCTAAAAGTTAGTTTATATTCATAAGGTTTTGGTGGCAATTCAAATCTAATTCCTAAATCTTTTCTAAATCCAACATAAAATACTCTTTTTCTATCTTGTGGAACTCCATAGTCGCTAGCATTTAATAAATGAATAAACACATCGTATCCAGCATCTTCAAACTGTGAAACAATATTCCTAACAGCCTTATTATGTCTTTGTGCCATCATTCCTTTTACATTTTCAGCAAGAAAGAATTTTGGTTTTTTATCATTTAGAATTCTAATATATTGATAAAACAATTGACCTCTCGGATCGTTTATTCCTTTTAAAGATCCTGCCTCGCTCCAAGATTGACATGGTGGTCCACCAATAATTCCATCACATTCAGGAAACTTAGAAGAAGGGATTTCACAAATATCTCCTTTAATTAAATCAGTTTCATGATTATTTTGATATGTTTCCCATATTGTTTTATCAAATTCATTGGCAGCCACTATTTCATATCCAGCTTTTTGAAATCCTAAATCTAATCCACCAGCGCCAGAAAATAAACTGATTATTTTCATTACTTTCCTCCATATCTTTAACACTATATAATTACATTATAAAATAAATTATATTTAACGCAAATTTTATTCCCATTCGATTGTTCCTGGTGGTTTAGATGTAATATCATACACCACTCTATTAATTCCTTTTACTTCATTTATGATTCTATTCGATATCTTTGCAAGTATATCCATATCTATCGGATAAAATTCTGCCGTCATACCGTCTGTGCTTGTTACTGCTCTTAATGCGCATACGTAGTCATATGTTCTTTCGTCGCCCATAACGCCAACTGTCTTTATATCTGGTAATGCTGCAAATGCTTGCCAAATCTTTCTATATAGGCCGTTTTTCTTTAGCTCGTCTATATAGATGGCATCTGCTTCACGAAGTATTTCTAGTTTTTGTTCTGTGATTTCGCCTATGACTCTGATGGCAAGGCCTGGTCCTGGGAATGGATGTCTATAGATAAGGTCTTCATCTAGACCAAGCTCAAGTCCTATGGCTCTTACTTCGTCTTTGAATAACTCTCTTAGTGGCTCTATCAGTCCTTCGAAGCCTATGTCATCTGGTAAGCCGCCTACGTTGTGGTGACTCTTGATAACTGCTGAACCGTTTGTTCCTGACTCAACTACGTCTGGATATATGGTTCCTTGAACAAGGTATTCAATCTTGCCAAGCTTCTTTGCTTCTTCTTCAAAGACTCTGATAAATTCTTCGCCGATGATCTTTCTTTTCTTTTCTGGCTCTGATACTCCATTAAGCTTATCCATGTATCTCTTTTGAGCGTTAACTCTAATGAAATTCATCTTAAATCTATTCTTAAATATCTCTTCGACTTGATCGCCTTCATCTTTTCTAAGTAGACCATGGTCAACGAAGATGCAAGTTAGATTGTCGCCTATTGCCTTGTGCATAAGGGCTGCAGCAACTGATGAGTCGACGCCGCCTGATAGTGCTAGTAAAGCTTTTTTGTCCCCAACTTTTTCTCTTATCTCTTTAACTTTGTTTTCAATGAAATTTTCGCTCGTCCAATCACCCTTAAGACCTGCAATGTCATAAAGGAAGTTTCTAATCATCTTGTCTCCATCGATTGAGTGTTTTACTTCTGGGTGGAATTGTACTGCGTAAATCTTTTTTTCTTCATTTTCCATCGCTGCGATAGGACAGTTGTCTGTCGATGCGATGCACTTAAAGCCTTCTGGCAGCTTGGATATGTAGTCAGTGTGACTCATCCAAACTTGGCCGCTTTCTACGCCCTTAAACAGCTTTGACTCTTCATAGTGGCAGATGGTCTTGCCGTATTCCCTGTTCTTCTCAGAGCCTTTCTTCACTTCACCGCCTAACAGATGAGCTGTTAGCTGAGCCCCATAACAAATACCTAATATAGGTATGCCTAGCTCGAATATCTCCTTCGATATCGATGGTGAATCATCAAGGTAGGCTGAGTTTGGTCCGCCTGTAAAGATTATTGCCTTAGGGTCTTTTGCTTTTATTTCTTCTATGCTTTTAGTATAAGGAATTATTTCCGAGTAAATATTATTTTCTCTTACACGTCTTGCGATCAATTGCTTATACTGTCCACCGAAATCTATTACTAAGACTAAATCGTGTTTCATTTAATCACCTCTTGTAATAATTATATCACAAGTTTATTTTTAAAGCTATAAATTCCACAGACTTTATCAAAATTATTACAATTTTGTTAAAATCGTTATGCACTTATAATAAAGTGGTATAATATAAACAAAGGAGATGATATTATGCTTAAAAAGATGAACGTAATCGCTGCAATGCTAGCCATCGTTATGGTTTTGTGCGCATTGCCAGTAAATTCATTTGCAGAAACAAAAAACGTAAACAAGGTGGACGACAAAACGATGGAAAAATTAGTTTTAAAAGCAAAAGAAGTTTTTAATATCAAAGACGTCTATGATAATTTCGAGGTGAATAGCTCGAGTGACGATGAGTACGGTACTATATATAATTTATCGTGGTCAAAGAAGGACGGCTCAAGTGATCTTAATGTCAGCATATCAAAGGACATGCACATAACTAACTATAATAAATATGATAACAAAAAGTACGAAACACTTAAACCAAAGTACTCGTATGATGCTATGAAGAAATATGCAATTGATATGATCAAAAAGATTGACCCAATCAACGCTAAGAGCCTTAAGCTAAACGAAAAAACTTATCAAAATTTTGGCGGTGACAACGCTTATACTTTTAACTTTGATAGATATGTAAATGGTAAACGTGTTATAGGTGACGGCGCATCCATCACCATAAGCTATGTTGATAAGAGCGTTCAAATGTACTCGCTTAACTACAACAAAGGCTTTGATTTTTCAAAGACTGCTGAGTTTGATGCACTTAAGAGCAATTTAACTATGGACGAGGCTATAAATATTTACAAGGACAATGAATATCTAAAGCCTATGATTAAGTTTGTAATCAATGAAAAGAAGGAGCCAAGGCTTACATTTAAGACTATATATAGTAACGAGCTAAATGCAAATTACTTTGTTAATTCTACTAGTAAAAAATATGAGCGCTACGACTACCCTATCTTTTTAAATAATTACATGTCTAAGGATGCTGCTGCAGAAGAGGCTGCAAGTGGTCTTAGCGAGTACGAAGTTAAAGGCATTGACAAAATTAAGGGTATAAAGACTAAGGACGAAGCTGTCAAAAAGGCAAAAACCTTTGTGAAAGACTCAAGCGAGACTAAGGTGACTTTATCTAATCTAAATCAAGACTACATTTCTAAGGACTACATCTACCACATCAATTTGGAAAGTGGCAAAGATAAGAAAAAGACTTACTATAATATATCTTTTGATGCGAAGGATTTAAGTCTTTTAAGATTTAGCAAATACAATAATTTTGATAATAGTGACAGTGACAAAAAAGATTTAAGCTCTGATGAACTAAAGAAAATTGCCATGGACTTTATCAAGAAAAATGCTTCAGACATTGATGAAAAGGACCTAAAATTAATAAGCGCTGAAAATAATTCTATATACTTTGTAAGAGTTGTGGACGGCTACTACGTTCCAGAAAATTCGATAAGCATAGGCGTTTCAAGGGATACAAAAGAAGTAAATGACTTTTCAAGAGCTTGGTACAGAAAGCCTATGAGCTATGAAAAGGCAAAGATATCAGCAGATGAAGCTTATAATATAGTCAAAAAAGAAATTCAATACGAAGAAGCTTATCAATATATAAGAGATAAATCTGATCCAGCTAAGTCAAAAGTTGTTTTAAGCTATATGCCAAAGACTACTAGAATTGAGATTGACGCAATAACTGGTAAACTTACAAATAATGCAGATGAGTTTAGAAATTACTCCGACATTGATAAATCAAAATACAAAGACAAGGCGACTCTACTTAAGCAAATGGGCTACGCTTATCTTGAAGATGAGATAATGCCAGAGAAAAACTTAAAGCAAAAAGACTTTATGACTTTTATTTATAGATATGGATCAAGAAATAATGATGTAGATGAGACTATAGATAATGCTTATCAAAGAGCTCTTAGAGATGGCGTTATCAAAGAAAATGAAGTGAATAAAGATAAAGAAATCACAAATATGGATTTAGCAAAGTTTATGGTAAGGCTAAAAGACATGGAAGAGCTTGTAAATAAAGACATATTTAAGCCAGTGAATGCAAAGGCTAAACTTACAAAGGAAGAAAATGCTTATCTTGCCATCGCCAAGGCACTAGGCTACATTGATGGCAATGCCATTGACAAGAACGCTAAAATCAATAGAGATGAGTTTATAAATATAGCTTATAATTACGTTTTTAAGTAAAGATGCAAAAAGAAAATGCTTACAGCAGATTGCTGTAAGCATTTTTTATATATAAGCTATTAATCTTCTAGTAGATAAGCTAGTGCTAGTTTGAATGTTGCATCAACTGCTTCTTTGTGTGTTCTTTCAAAGCTGTGTGATGCGTCAACGCCCGGTCCTATAAGTGCGGCTCTAACGTTCCAGCCAGCTCTTAAAACAGCTGATGCGTCTGATCCGTAGTATGGATAGATGTCTATAGCGTATGGAATTTCATTTTTTCTAGCAAGTTTGATGAATTTTTCACTCATCATCTTGTCATATGGTCCTGAAGAGTCCTTTACACAAACTGTGCATTTGAATTCTGATGATGTTTGTCCAGTGCCTGGCGCTGCCATATCTACAGAGATAAATTCAACTGTCTTTTCAGGTAGTCCAGCTGTTGATCCATGTCCAAGCTCTTCATAGTTTGATATGAAGAAGTTTGTTGTGTGTTTTGGTTTTATATTGTTTTCTTTTAAATATTTTACAAGTCCTACAAGAACTGCAACGCATGCCTTGTCGTCAAGGTGTCTTGACTTAATAAAGCCAGATGGTGTAACCCATGTGCCTGGATATAGATAAACGTAGTCACCAACATTGATGCCAAGTTCTTCAACATCTTTTCTTGATGAAACTTTTTCGTCGATTCTTATTTCCATTGAGTCTTCGTCTCTCTTTGTTTCGTCAGCTTTTGCTCCATAAACGTGAGTTGAAGAAACATTAGTTAATATAGTACCTGTGTATTCGCCGTCATCAATAGTTGAGATAACACATTCGCAGCCTTCAATTACGTTCCATGGGTAGCCGCCTAATTTAGTAAGTTTAAGTCTGCCATTACCAGTGATGTCCTTAACCATGCAGCCAAGTGTATCAACGTGAGCTGATAAAGTCACTTGCTCTTCGTCATCTTCGCCTTCTACTGTTACATAGAAGCCATTCTTTGCATTTTTATGAGCCTTTAAGCCGTACTTAGCGAATTCTTCTTCAACTAAGTTAAGCGCCTTAATAGTGTCTCCTGTTGGTGATGGTGTCTTTAGTAGCTTCACCATAAATTCTACCATGTAGTCTAAATCGTGTTTTACGTCCATTTTTATTCCTCCCTTAATAAATAATCTATTGCTAATTTGTATGAATCAAAGCCAAAGCCTGAAATGACCCCATCACAAGCACCTGCTGTGACAGATGTTTTTCTAAACTCGTCTCGCGCAAATATATTTGTTAGGTGCACTTCGACTTTTTTTATCTTTATGGCCTTTAGCGCGTCGAATATGGCGTAGCTATAGTGCGAGTAAGCAGCTGGATTGATGATGAGCGCATCATAAGCTCCGCCAATTAGTTCTTGAAGCTTATCAATGATCGCGCCTTCGCTATTTGACTGAAACTCATCTAAGCTAGCTCCTTTGCCATTCGCATAAGACTTTAATTCATCCACTAAATTATTATATGATAATTCGCCATAAATTTCAAGCTCTCTCTTGCCAAGTATATTAATATTCGGTCCGTTAACCACAAGTATCTTCTTCATTTAATCACTCCTTGTACCTTTAAACGCCTTTTGAGCTCCTTGCACATCAAAAAGACTGATTGATCCGCCTTCATCGTCATGTCCGCGTACTTTTCGAATAGCGGCGCCCTCTCTTCGTATAGCTTTTTCATCGGGTCGCCCTCAGCTCTTAGTAAGGGCCGCCTCGATGTATCGAGATTTGTCTTCAAAAACTCAAGTGGCCTCTTTAGATAAATGACATAGCCATTGCTTTTTAAATGCGCCATGTTTTTTTCGCGCATAACCGTTCCGCCGCCAGTCGCTATGATTCTTTTATCTAGTTTACTTACTCTTTCGCAAACCTTTGTTTCTCTTCGTCTAAACTCTTCTTCGCCATATTTTCGAAAAATTTCATTTATGCTCATACCCGCTTCTTTTTCGATTAGCCTATCTATGTCAATGGCTTTGTAGCCAATCTTACGGGCTAGCTCGTAGGCGATGGTCGTCTTGCCGCTGTTTGGCATGCCAATGATAATGATGTTCATGCGCTCACCAGCATATCGTAGATGGCAAGAGCCGCATAGCACTTCATAATAGTATAGACACGTGGGACTACTGAGGCGTCATGCCTGCCACTTACCTTGATCTCGGCGTTTTCCATAGTCTTCATATTTATGGTCTTGAACTCGCGAGCGATTGATGCGATTGGCTTAAACACACAGCTTAGAACTATGTCTGCGCCATTTGATATACCGCCAATGATGCCGCCATTATTATTATCTAAAAATTTTACTTCTCCATTTTGAGCTCTCATCTCGTCAGCTACTTCGCTGCCAAGGCTTTGCGCAAAGCCATATCCACTACCAAAGGAAACAGATTTTACAGATGGTATCAAGTACATATACCTCGCTAGCTCCCCATCAAGCGTGGCAAATGGCGGCTCGCCAAGACCTGCCTTGACGCCCTTTATAATCAGTTCGACCTCTGCTCCAAGGCTGTCGTTTTCATTTTTTATTTCATCTAAGTACTTTTCGATCTCGTCGTCACTGTACTTATACATATGATATTTTTTCGATAAAAATTCTTCGCCACTCGCTTCGTCAAAAAATTTACCAACTCTTTTTAGATGAGTTTCAAAAGTAATTCCTTCTTTTTCTAGCTCTTTTAAAATAATTGCAGCGGCTGCACATACTGGCGCTGTTAAGCGAGCTGAGAATATACCTGAGCCGCGATAGTCGTTAAAGCCCTTGTACTTAATAAAGGCAGGGTAATCAGCCTGCGATGGCCTTGCTAAATCCTTTGTAGCTTCATAAGAAGAACTGTCTACGTCAGCATTTTTCATAAGTATAGTAAGTGCAGCTCCTGTAGTGAAGCCGTTAAAGACGCCAGAGATGATTTCGTAATCATCTTTCTCTCTTCTAGCGCTCGAGCCTATCGTATTTGGTCTTCTTTCTGCGAGAATTTTGTCAATGTAATCTCTGTCGACTTCTATGCCGCTAGCCAAACCATCAAGCGTCGCTGTCATGTATAGCCCATGCGATTCGCCTGAAAGAGTGAGTCTAATTCTATTTCCAATTGTCGATGACATTGACCTCGCCTCCTAAACTTATATAGTCTTCAAAAAATTTCGGATATGACTTATTCACGCACTCATAGCCACTTAAGAATATGTCTTGATCAAGCCTTGTCGCAAGTATCGCTATCATCATAGCTATCCTATGGTCGTTATACGCGTCAAACTTGTTCGTATACATGATGATGTCCTCAAGCGGATTCACAATTAGGCTGTCATCAGTAAATGTAATCTTCGCCCCAATCTTTTTTAGCTCATTGATTATGGCCTGAACCCTATTCGACTCCTTATACATCAGTCTCTTTACTGAAGTGAAAGTAGTTTTATGCTTTCTAAATAGCGCCGCCATCGCAAGTATTGGCACTGCGTCTGGACTATTCTTCATATCGATAGTAAGATTTTGAGTTTGATCGTATCTTAATAAAGTATCTTTAACCATCTTATCAGCTTGTATGCTCGTATCAAGCATATCCATGATGTCAATATCTGAGCCTAAGTAGTTTGCTGCATAGTAATTAGCCGCATTTGAGTAATCTCTTTCAATATTATATTCACCAGCGGATTTAAATTCTTGTCCGCCTTTTATCTTAAATTCATTTTCGCTCGCATCAATCTCGACACCAAAGTCATTAAGGCACTTGATAGTCATGTCTATGTATGAGCGTGAAGATAGGTCGCAGTCAAGAACTATGCGCGAGTCAAAGTCCATGCGTGCGAGCTTAAATAGTAGTGATGAAACGAATTGACTCGATATGTCTTCTGTGATTATGTATTCATCCTTAACTAAGTCGCCCTTTATGCTGATGGACTTGTTCTTATCGTTGATGCGGTACTTAATGCCATTTGCGTCAAATATCTTAAACGCGGGATCATTTGGCCTTTCGAATAGCTTATCGCCCATGTATATCTCATGCAAATTGCCATCAAGTATATTAAATAGCAGGAAGCGAAGCGTTGTGCCTGATGCTTCGATACGCACTCTATCAAGACTTTTCTTATTTTCGCGCGGCTTAACAAGGACGTCGCCACTATCCAAAAGATCAAAATCCGCAAAGCTTATTAGGCTAAGCATAGTGTCTTTGATGTCTTCAGATAGGTCAAAGCCTTTGATTATGGTGTTTTCAGCAGCAAAAGAACTTGCAAAGATATATCTGTGCAAGTAGCTTTTTGAGTGATTCACAAAAACTTCACCCTTTAATTTAGAGTTTTTTATTCTTAATATGCTCATTATAAAGCTCTACTACCTTTCTCTCATCCATCGTTTTAATGATGGCAGTTCTATTCTTAAGAAAAACAAAGTTAATCTCGTCTCCCATCATCTTCTTATCACTCTTAAGTGACTTTATCTCGTAATTTATTTCTTCAAGTGGATAATATTTGTGTATTAATTCAAAACTTTTTGTATAAGTTTCTTCGTCTGTTATATTTAAAATTTTTCCAAGCTCAAGGGCAATCTTCATGCCAATGGCAACGCTATAGCCATGTGAGAAAGTGTAATGACTAGCTGCTTCAATCACGTGGCCAAATGTATGGCCAAAGTTTAGTGCCATGCGAGCGCCTTTTTCATTTTTATCTTCACAGACAAAATGAACTTTCGTCCAAATAGATTTTTGAAGCACTTCTTCAATCGCTGCATCCTTATAAATCAGCTCATATAGGCCATTGTCATAAATAAGTGCATGCTTAATCACTTCCGCAAGTCCTGATATATACTCATCTTTAGGAAGCGTTTCAAGAGCATCTATAGCAATGAAGACTTTATACGGGTCGTGGAAAGTGCCTAAGATGTTTTTCTTATCGCAAAAATCGATTCCAGTCTTGGACCCGATGGCCGCATCAGTCATAGCTAGTAAGCTTGTTGCAATATTTACGTGCTTTATGCCGCGAAATAGAATCGACGCCGCAAAGCCGCCAATGTCCGTTACTACGCCGCCACCCACATTGATTATAAGTGAGTGCCTATCAAGCTTATCGGCCGCGTACTCAAGAAGATTTTCTAAAACGCCGAGGTTCTTTGCCTCTTCGCCAGCGTCTATCACATATAGATAAGCATCATATTTCTTTACTATTTCTTCTACGAAATCTTTTTGCTCTCTATAGACATTTCTATCCGTTAATACAAGATACTTAGTAAATTTTTCTTCTAAAACAATTTCACTCGCCTTGTGAATAATTTTTATTTCATAAGAAAGTCCATCTTTATTCATAAGTTTTGTCCATCGCCTTAAGTATTTTCTTTAAATCTTGTAAAAGATCATCAAACTCAGCATAGTTGATGGCTTGCTCCCCATCTGAAAGTGCCTCTCTCTTCTTGTCATTCACTTCAATGATGATGCCGTCAGCACCGACAGCCGCGCTTGCTAGACTTAGTGGCTTCACTAAGTAATCAAGGCCGCCCGCGTGTGATGGATCAACTATGATTGGTAGATTTGTATACTTTTTAATAATCGGCACGCTTGAGATGTCTAGCGTGTTTCTCGTAGCTGTCTCGAAAGTCCTGATGCCTCTTTCGCATAAAATGACATCTTCGTTGCCACCCTTTAATATATATTCAGCTGCCGCTATAAGCTCTTTTATCTTGTTTGCAAAACCTCTTTTTAATAGAACTGGTTTATTTATCTTACCAAGCTCAGTTAATAAGGAAAAGTTTTGCATATTTCTAGCGCCAACTTGTATTATGTCGACTGCATCCATAAAATAATCAAGCTCACGCAAATCCATTAGCTCGGAGACAAATTTAACGTCGTAAACCTTTTTTATCTCTTTAAAATATTCAAGTGCCTCGCGTCCTAAGCCTTGGAAGCTATATGGCGATGTCCTCGGCTTGAAGGCGCCTGCTCTAATAAATTTTATTCCGCGAGATGATAAAAATTTTACCTCATCAAGAAGGGACTCGTATGATTCGCACGCGCAAGGACCCGCGATCACTGCAAAGCCATCGCCAATCTTTTCTTCGCCTATATTAATAATTGTCTTTTCTTTATATGTCTTTGATGATTTTTCTTGTTCAAAGTTCATTTCTATCAGCTCCAGTCCAAATTTTAAACGCTTCTTCGGCTTGACCAATGAACATGCCCAAGCCATTCATAGTGATGAGACCCGCCTCTTTAGCAAGTGTCAAGAACTTTGTCTCTTCTGGGTTATATGTTAGGTCATAAGCAAAGCCGGCTCTGCTCATCTCGAAGTCATCCTTTGATAATGGGCTCTCGTCAAGCTTTCCTGCCATACCAAGGCCAGTCGCGTTTATGATGACGTCTTGATCCATGCCGTAGCCGTAAGGATATATCTCTATATCGTCTTCGAAGTTCTTTAGCTTGTAATGCGCTTCGACCTCGTCGCGCGTGTAAACAGTTATTTGAAAGATATTTAGCTTAAGCAGAGCATATATAATGCTGCGAGCCGCTCCGCCAGTACCTAAAACAGCGTAGGAGTATCTCTCATACTTTGGTATTAGGCTAGTGATATCTTTCATAAAGCCGATGTAGTCAGTATTGTGTAGGCTTATCTTGCCACTGGCAAGGATAGCTGTATTGGCTGCTTCAAGTATCTTAACCGCTTCACTCATATCGTCTGCGTATTTAAGTATTTCTTCCTTAAGCGGCGTAGTGATGTTAAAGCCGAGTACTTCGCCTTGCTTTGCTTCATTTACAAAGCTTTTAAGGCCGTCTTTATTCACTTCTCTTTTTTCATAAGTAAGATCAAGCCCATTCGCTTTGATAAAGTCCGTCATCACTTCTGGTGACTTTGACTGCTCAATCGGGCTACCTATCACGAATAATTTATTTCTCATAAGTCTTTACCCTTCTAGTCCTTATATAGTAATCAATAATCATGTTCGCAAGCTTCTCGCTGTCGTGTCTAGCGTAGTCGCCGCCATCCAAGCAGTCGCCTTCGATGTAATCAATCGCTTCTTCTTCTAAAAATTTCTTGTCGTCATCCGTCAAAAATATTTGTTCTTGATACTCTTCTTGATATTTTTTCTTAAGATCCACGCTTAAGACCTTATTATTTATGATGATTGAGTCAAAAATTTTGTCCGAGTGTTCGAAAATTGCTTCCACGTGATCTTTTACAGACATATCGTCGGTCTCGCCATGCTGCGTCATAACATTTTGCACGTAAATCTTTTTCGCTGCTGAAGAAATGATTGCTTCCGTCACGCCCTTCACAAGCAGATTTGGTATGATTGATGTATATAAACTGCCCGGGCCTATAAGTATGATGTCCGCTTTGTTTATGGCTGTGATAACGCCATCAAGCGGCTCAACGTCCTTCGGGCACAATTCAACCCTCTTTATCTTTTTATTGTCTTTAATTGCCTCAGCTGGCAAAATGCTCTCGCCAAAGGCCTTGCTCTTGTCATCATAAGTCGCTTCGATATTAACATCGTTCACGGTGATGGGCATAACAGTTCCCTTGACCCTTAGTATGCTTGACGCCATCTTGACAGCTTCTTCAAAAGAGCCGTATATCTCATTCATCGCAAGTAAAAATAGATTGCCGAAGGATTGTCCTTTTAATTCGCCCTTCTCAAAGCGATGTGATAAAAGTGTATTCATCTCAGGCTCTATGTCCGAAAGCGCTAAAAGGCAGTTGCGCACATCGCCTGGTGGCAGCATACCGAAGCTTCTTCTTAAAATGCCGCTTCCCCCGCCATCGTCAGCCATAGTCACTATCGCCGTTATATCTGATGAGTAGTTTTTAATACCCTTTAAGAGCGTCGATAAACCCGTTCCTCCGCCTATTGCAAGTATCTTAGGATTTAGGCTCCTGTACTTATTATACATTACGAGCCTCTTTATACATATCTCTATTCTTCAAAACAGTTAAATTCTTCTTTTCTTTTAAATATTCATATAGCCTTTCAGCCATGTAAACGCTTCTGTGTCTACCGCCTGTGCATCCCATGCCTATAGTTAATTGATTTTTGCCTTCCTTTATATAATTTGGTAGTAAAAAGTCAAGCATATCAACAAGTTTTTGGAAAAACTCTTCAGTCGCATCAAATTTCTCTAAAAATTCTTTTATCTCTGCGTCTAGTCCTGATAGTGGCCTTAGATCGTCAAGGTAATATGGATTAGGTAGGAAGCGTACATCAAAGACAAGGTCTGCCTCCTCCAAAATACCGTACTTAAAACCAAAGCTTTCCACGACTATGGTAAGTTTTTTTCTTGTAATAGTGTTTGAAAGGATCTCGTATAGCTTGTCTTTTAGGTCGCTGCTCTTCATTGAGCTTGTATCTATGATGTAGTCTGATTTGTCCTTAAGCTCCTTAAGTATCTCTCTTTCCTTTTGTATACCATCTTTAAGTGAGCCGTCTTTGCTGAGTGGATGTGGCCTTCTTCTTTCGTTGAAGCGCTTTATGAGCTCGCTATCTCTTGCGTCTAAAAATATTAGCTTAAAATCTAAATTCTTTTCTTCAAGTCCATCTATCACAGTGAGCATGTCATTAAAAAACTCCTTGCCCCTTATGTCCATACCAAAGGCTACTTTGTTAATGTTTTCATTCTCGCTGTCAATTAGCTCAAAGAATTTTGGCAATAAAACAGGAGGCATATTGTCAATGCAGTAAAATCCGTTATCTTCCATGAAATTCAATAAAGAACTCTTTCCGGCACCACTCATGCCTGTTACTACATATATGTCCATAATATCCTCCTACTCTATATAAATATTTTTGATTCTATTGATATCAATTTGAGCTTCGTCAGCTCTTCTTAATGCTTCTTTTACATCGCCTACGCGCTCTAATTTGTGTGCATCTGATCCAACGTATAAGTCTACATCTATGTCCTTGATCTTGATTAAGTCCTTAACTGAAAGATTCTTGTGCGATGAATTGATTTCTAGCGCCACGCCATGCTCCTTGCATGCTTTGGCAAGTCTAACAATGTTTACGTCTATCTTGTCGCCTGGATGCGTAATTATCTTTATCGGGTACTTCTCTATCGCCTTGATGTATGAGTCCGTAACCCTCTCAGTCACCTTCGCGTGCCATTTTTTAAACGGCTTTGATATTTGCGGCAGTATCGATAACTTCATTTGCTCCTTGAAGTTCTTCGTCTTTATGCCGTAATGAAAGCCCATAAGCACTATGTCAAGGTATTTCATAAGCTCATCGTCAAGGTCCACAGTTCCGTCAAAGTCAAGTAAATTCGCTTCGACGCCCATAAGTATCTTTAGTCCCTTGTCATTATACTCTTCGTTTAGCTTGTCAATCCTTTCTCTAAGAACAGGCAGATTGCTCCTCTTTATACCGAACATGTAATGAGCTAGACCATGATCCGTGATTGCTATCTCTTTTAGACCCATCATATACGCTTTCTTTGCGCTCTCTTCAGGTGTTTGTGAGGCGTGCCTACCAAGATTGCCCTTAGTTCCTGATGAGAATATCGTATGTGTATGGTAGTCGCCATATAATCTAATTTTATTCATGAATAATCCTTATCTCCTCTTCAAGACTTACAGCGAACTTTTCTAAGACGATGGCTTTAACTTTTTCAATAAGTGTGACTACGTCGTCAAAACTAGCGCTCCCTGTGTTAATTATAAAGCCTGAGTGCATTTTACTAACCATGGCTCCACCAACGGAGAGTCCTTTTAGTCCAGCATCTTCAATCAGTTTAGATGCGTAGTAGCCTTCTGGTCTCTTAAATACCGAGCCAGCCGATGGATACTCAAGTGGCTGCTTGTCCTTTCTTCTTTGAGTGTAATCTCTTTGCTCTTCTTCTATATCTTTCTTATCTTTCCTCTCTAATTTAAAGTAGGCGCCTAATATGATGTAGCCCTTATCTTGAAAAATGCTTCTTCTGTGAGCAAAATTTGCATTGCTTGCATCAAGCTCGGCTATACTATCATCTTTAATATATCTTATTTTAGTCACGACATCTTTTATCTCGCTACCATAGGCACCGGCGTTCATATATACAGCTCCGCCAACTGTTCCGGGTATGCCTGAGATGGCTTCGAGGCCACCTATACCTAGCTCAAGAGCCTTATTGGCAAGACTCTTAAGTGAGGCGCCTGCCTCAGCATATAAAGTCACTTCATCTATCATAGTGATATTTGAAAAGTTTTTATCTAGGACTATGACAGGTCTTTCAATACCGTCATCTGTGATAAGAAGGTTACTGCCATTGCCAATGATAAGGTAGTCTTCTTTCATCTCGTCAAAGAGCCTCACAAGCTTTAGAACTTCTTCATCGCTCTTTGCTTCGACTAAGACGCGCGCGGGCCCACCTATCTTAAAAGTAGTGTACTTCGATAAGCGTTCGTCCTCTTTAATCGTTTCTATATTTAATCTTTTTATTTCTTCAATTATCTTCTTCATACATTCCTCCAATGTAATTATATCATAAATGAAAATTATTTTCTATATCTATGTACAAAAAAAGAAGCCCCCTTAGGGACTTCTTCGATAGTAAACAATTTTAGAATATCATCATTGCTACAGTTAATACAATTATTGAGAATATTACTGTGAATATAAGAGGTTTCTTAACCCATTTATACCAAGTACCTAATTCCATCTTAGAAATTTGTATTGCGCCCATAACAACGCCTGATGTTGGTGTTACATAGTTTACAACGCCTTCTGCAGCGCAGAATATTAGTATCATAACTTCTGGTGAGTAACCAAGTCTAGCAGCTAATCCACCCATAACTGGGATAGATAGTGTTGCAAGTCCTGATGTTGATGGTATGAAGAATGATAGTGCGATGTATACGATGTATGCAAATGGTACGAATAAGTAAACTGGTAAGCCTGCTAGAGCTGTTGCTGATCTATCTAGTATAAGTGCGTCGATATGTGTTTGAGCCATAAGTACTGATGCAGCTCTTGCTACTACGATTACTAATACAACTGATAAGATGTCTTTTGCTCCGTCAACGAATGCGTTAACCAATTCCTTTTCAGATAGTCTTCCGATCCAGCCTATAACTATAGACATTAGGAAGAATAATACTGAAATTTCTGGGAAGTACCATTCACCAAGTGCTGTGTCTGTCAAGAATGCTGACCAGCCTTCAAATGCTGTTACACCAAAATCTGGCCAAGGAATTAATGATATAATCATAACTATAAAAGTAATTGCGAATATAACTAAAATAAATTTATGTCTACCTGTGTAAACAAGTTCTTCTTCAGTCTTAGTTGTCTTAAATTCTTTGTCCATTACTTCTCTTTCTTGAAGAGATAGTATTGTTGAGCCTTTGTCTTTGTGTACTTTGCTAGCGTATTTTAATACGAAGTACATAGCAGTACCTAGAGCAACTGCCCAAAGAATTGCGCCTAGTAGAATTACAGTACCTTTGTTACATTCAACGCCTGCACCGTTAAGTGCGTCCATAGCTACACCAGTAGCAAATGGGTTTACTGTTGAACCAAGTACGCCGGCACCTGCTCCAAGAAGAACAGTTGCTACAGCAACCATAGTATCAAAGCCTGCAGCTACCATCGCAGTAATGATTAGAGGATATAGGGCTACAGTTTCTTCTGCCATACCGTAAGTTGATCCACCTATTGAGAAAAGAATCATAAGTACAGCGATAAGAGCCATTTCTCTACCCTTCATGTTCTTAACTAGTCTGTGAATACCAGCTTCAAGAGCTCCTGTCTTGTTAACAACTGCTAGGAAACCACCGATAACCATAACGAAGATGGCGATATCTATAGCGTCAACAAAGCCGTTGTAGAAACTCATTGTGATGTCTGGAAGTCTAGCTCCTGCTACTTCAGTAACAGCTTCTTCAGCTCCCTTAGGAACTACAGGGGCAAATTGTGCTCCATTAAAAATCCATGATAAGATTGCAACAAATAGTATAATTAGAATAAGAATACTATAAGCACTCAATGAACGTTTCTTTTTTGTTTTTTCCATCATTTTCCCTCCTTAATGATTGTTTACTATTGATACTATCATTATACAACATATCTGATATTTATGCAACACTTTTTTTGCCTATAGTGCTAACTTTATTATTATGTAAATTGATTTAAATGAGCTTTATTATAAATTCTATGAATATCTCCTTGATATCTATTTAGTAAAAATAATAATGACTTTAATTGGGTAATAATAATTGTTTGGAGGTATGAATATGAAATTAAATAATATAAAGGCGGCCTTCTTTGATATGGACGGGACTATAGTGAGCTTCACTTCTCATAAGATAAGCAAAAGAGACATAGCCGCTATAAATAAGCTAAGAGAAAAAGGGATCATGGTCTTCATCTCATCGGGCCGTGACAAGAAAAATATATTGAAGGTTCTTGATAATACTATTGAGATCGATGGCTTTGTCGGCATGAACGGTAACTTAAATGTAATAGGCGAAGAAATTGTTTCAGAGCACTTCATGAAGGAAGAGGACGTTCGCTTCATAGTAGCCGCATCAAATAAGCTTGGCTTTGCCCTATCGCTCTTTACTCGTGAAGGCGTTGTACTTAATAAAGTGGATGATAAGGTACATGCGGTTCATGACCACGTCGAAGTGCCTATACCAAGGCTCGCTTCATTCTCTGATATCGATTTAAGTAAAATCTATCAAATGAATTCATATACGACTAAGGCCTTTGATGAAGAGCATCTAACGCCATATATGAAGAACTCTGTCTTTAAGAGATGGAACGATGACTTTGCTGATATCAATAGCATAAAGACGTCGAAGCTTGTTGGTATAAAGGAAATAGTCCATAAGCTTGGTATTGATATTAAAGACACTATAAGCTTTGGCGACAGTGAAAATGATCTTGAGATGATTAAGGGCACAGGCACCTCAGTTGCTATGGCTATTGCCATGCCTATAATCAAAGAGGCAGCGACTTACATCACTAAGGATTGCGACGAGTCAGGAGTGGCTCACTTTATTGAAAATTACCTCTTATAAACTTGATTTTTTATATACTTTGTGATAAAATTCAAGAAGAATTTAAAACAAAAGAGGTTTATATATGTCAAATAAAAAAACTGTTATAAAATCACTCGCGATGATATCCGTCTTCACGCTAATCAGCAAGATCATGGGCTTCTTCAGAGAGACAATGATTGCATCGAAGTACGGTGCCAATATCGAGACCGATATGTATACTGCTGCGACTACCGCAGTTATATTTTTGATAGGAGCGCTTGGTAGTGGACTTAATACTACGCTTGTGCCAATATTTTCAGAGGTAGAAGAGAGAGAAGGCAGAAGAGGCAAATTAAAATTCATGAACAAAATCATGAACATCATCGGCCTCATCGCCCTAATCCTTTGCGCTTTGTCATACATCTTTGCTCCGCAAATCACTAAGCTTATAGCGAAGGGCTTTACAGGCGAGACACTTGCCTACACAGCCTACTTAATGAGAATAGGTGTGCCTATCATTTTGTTTTTGTCAATCACATACATTTTCTCAAGCTTTTTGCAATCAGAAAACATTTTTGGTCCTTATGCCATCATGGGCATACCATACAACTTAGTATTCATCATCTTCCTAATCTTCTTTGCGAGAAGAGGCAATATCAACTTATTGATGTTCGTTAGCGTTATAGCTGCGTCCATGCAGTTCCTTATACAGCTGCCTGCCGTTAAGCACAAGAGATACAGATATTCACCCGATCTTGACTTCAAAGACCCATATGTAGCGAAGATGTTTAAGCTTATCGTACCTATACTTATAGGCTCGAGCGCATATCAAATCAACTTAGTTGTAGACAAAACACTAGCCTCAGAGCTAGTTAGTGGATCAATCTCTGTACTAAACTATTCATCAAAGATATATCTTATGATTATATCTGTCTTTGTCATGGCACTAACAACTGTAATCTTCCCAAAACTATCGTCATCAATGATTAGAAACGAAAGTCAAGAGATCAGGAGCATAATCAGCGAAAGTGTCGATATCGTTGCACTTATCACGCTTCCAGCAACTTTTGCAATAGTTTTTTTAAGCTATCCAATAGTTGAGATACTTTTCCAAAGAAATATGTTTAACGAAACAGCCACGCTGATGACCTCAGGTGCGCTAACGTTCTACATCCTAGGACTTTTCTTTGCTTCATTAAGAATGATATTTGAAAAAGTATTCTACTCGATGCAAAAGACTAAAGTGCCGATGATCAATGGACTTATAGCTGTCGCAGTAAACATCGCCTTTGACATAATACTAGTTAAGTTTATGCAGCATAAAGGCCTTGCCCTGGCTACATCGATCTCATCATTAGTTTCGGCGATAACTCTATATATCTCGCTTAAGAAGGTTTATCCAGATATCGAGATCAAAGACAATCTAATTTCACTTATAAAGATACTAGCAGCCTCCATCATCATGGCGCTAGCTATGTATTTACTATTTACTCTCGGCGTAAAAGTTTTGGGAGAAAAGAAAATAATCAAATTTTTAATGATGGCTATATCAGGCGTCATCGCCCTAGTCATCTACGTAATATCACTTAAGGCGCTAAAGGTTCACGCTTTAGACGCTGTACTAAACTATAAAAGGAGGAATAATGAAAAATAAAGAACTACTAAAACGCTTTTTACCCTACTTTAAAAAATATAGAAAAATTCTCTTCATAGACTTGTTCTGCGCTGTATTAACTACAGTGTGTGAGCTAGTCTTTCCTTTATTACTAAGAAGCATAACTAATACGGCCGCACAAGACATTTTGCTTTTAACAAATGAGTACATTTTAAAAGTGGCTGGGCTTTACTTCGCACTGCGCGTAGTTGAGATAGTTGCTCAATTCTACATGACTAAGGTCGGCCACATCATGGGCGCCTACATCGAAAAAGACATGCGTAGCGATGCCTTTGCCCATTTGCAGCACCTATCAGATAGCTACTATAACAATACTAAGGTCGGTCAAATCATGGCCAGAATCACTCATGACCTCTTCGACGTAACTGAGTTCGCTCACCATTGTCCTGAAGAGTTTTTAATTGCTACATTCAAGATAATTATTTCATTTGCAATTTTAATAAAGATCAATGTTTTATTAACAGTGCTAATGTTTATCATGATACCTATAATGATATATGCGTCAAGCTCATACAACCGCAAGATGCGCCGCGCCTTTAAGGAGCAAAGAGATCACATAGGTGATTTAAACTCTGGCCTTGAAGATTCACTGCTTGGATCAAAAGTAGTCAAGTCCTTTGCGAATGAAGATATCGAAGTCGAAAAATTTGAAAAAGATAACGATAAATTCCTTGAAATCAAAAAGAAGAGATACACATATATGGCTGGCTTTGGCACTGTAAACAGAATCTTCGATGCCATCATGTATACTATGATAATTACTTTGGGCGGCTTTTTAATGCAAGCTGGGAAGATATCAGCTGGTGACATGATTGCCTATGTATTATTCGCGACAAGTTTACTGACAACTATAAAAAGGATAGTCGACTTCATGGAGAACTTCAACGCCGGCATGACTGGCATAGAGCGCTTCATCGAGATTATGGATACAGATGTCGATATCTTTGACAAAGAAGACGCCATCGAACTAAAAGATGTCAAGGGCAAAATCGAGTTTAAAGACGTTAGCTTCACTTACCCTGATGACAAAAACAAAGTTCTTTCTAATGTCAATCTAGTGGTTAATGAGGGCGACTCCATCGCCATAGTTGGACCATCTGGTTCAGGTAAAACTACTCTAGTTAACTTGATACCTCGCTTCTACGATGTTACAAGCGGAGAGATTTTGATAGACGGCAGAAACATTAAAGACTTCACACTAAAGTCACTAAGACAAAATATTGGCTCGGTTCAACAAGAAGTCTACCTATTTAGTGGCACTATACTTGAGAATATCAAATATGGCAAGATTGATGCAAGTAAGGATGAAATCATTGAGGCAGCTAAACTTGCTGGCGCTTATGACTTTATTATGGAGCTTAAAGATGGCTTCAATACCTATGTTGGCGAACGTGGCGTAAAGCTATCAGGTGGTCAAAAGCAAAGGATAGCCATAGCAAGAGTATTCTTGAAGAATCCAAAAGTGCTTATACTTGATGAGGCAACATCGGCTCTTGACAACACTAGCGAAAGACTTATACAAGAGTCACTCGAAAAGCTATCGGTGGGTAGAACGACACTTACTATTGCCCATAGGCTCTCAACTATTAAAAATGCTAAAACAATCATTGTTCTTACAGATGACGGCATTAAAGAAAGTGGTACGCACGATGAACTTATGTCGAAGAAAGGGCTTTACTACGAGCTTTATACTGGCTCACTTCTTGATCTAAAATGATTTAATACATTTGTAACCTCTAATAAACTATCTTTATGATATAATAAAGATAGAATCATAGTAAAGGAGGAAAACATATGAAGAAAAGAATTATAAGTGCCCTGTTATTGATATGCATTTTGCTTTCAAGCACAGCCATGGCAATGGGTGTAGATAAATTAAACGGTCACTGGGCAAAGAAAAAGATTGAAGATGAATTTATGAAGAAGTACTTTACAGAGCTTGCGAAAGATAATTATGCAAAGTTCGAGCCAAACGCTCCGCTAGAGGCAAAGCAATTTGCAAGTGCACTGGAAAAGCTATCGAACGAATACGGCGACTTCAAAGTAAGTATATATGGTGACTCCAACTATCTTACAAGAGAATCAATGATTGACTACATCTTTGACGGTGTGAAGAACATAAAATTCGCTCGTAGCGAAGAAAAAGACATAGACTTCACTGACATTGAAAAGATGGACAAGATTAAAAAAGAAAAGTTAAAATACCTTGTAAATAAAGGCATAGTATATGGCAATGGCGATAAGAAATATGCACCAGAAAAAAGGCTATCACAAGTAGAAGGAGTTTTAATCGTGCAAAGAATACACAAGATTTTTAAGGATAACGAAGGCGAAAAAACAGCCAAAAACCTATCCTTTGATGTACAAAACATCTCAGAGGGTTTAAGTAACAACGGTGAATCCATCTTCTATAAAAAAGTCGGAGATCAAATCCTAATCACATTCACAATGAAATTTCCTAACCCAGGATACACAGTTGGCGTAGAAAAAGTACTACTTAAGGATAATAAGATAACAATCTATCCGCAAGTCGTTGCTCCAGGCCCAACAACCATAACCCTACAAGTTATAGCATACAAGACAGTAACGCTTGCGCTAAATGCAGAAGAAACAGGAGACGGACCATTTGATATAAAAGTTATTGGTAATGAAAATAACAATATCGAGATTAACACAAGATAATTAAAATTTAGATATATAAGCACTTCATCATTAGTAGATGAGTTGCTTTTTCATGAGAATTTTTAAATTTAAAAAAATTTTTATGACTTATTTAAGAAAAAATTAAGATTTATCTAGTATAATAGTCTTAGAAGGGATGATTATATGGATAATAATAAATCCAGAGCATACATAAATAAAAAGAGAAAGCTAAGAAGAAAAAGAAAGAGAAGAAGAATATTTTTCTTCGCTTTAATAGTATTAATTATATCTTTCACATTAATTAAAAAAGCTAGACTTAGAAGCGATATAATTGAAAGCGCCAATGACACGCTTAACTATTACTTAGAAAAAACTGGCATAAGTAGTCCATATAAAAATATTAAGATGGATACGAACGAAAATTATAACGGCGTTGGTCAAGAAAAGATAAGTGGCGAAGGCTATTTCACAAAGTTCACAACAGTGGATGCAAATAAAAAGACTTTTACTGAGTATAAGCAAAATGTCGAGCCGTGGAAGGACAATGAGTATTGGAACGGCTGTATGGAAGACTACGGCTGTGGCATCACCGCCATGTCCATAGTTTTGTCGGGCTACGGTCAAAATCTTACGCCAGAAGATCTCCGTGAGAAGTACTACCCTCGCCTCGACTATACAAAGCTTTCGAAGGAGCTAAAGAGTTACGGCGTCGACAATACAGACTTTTATTTCGACGCAAAATCTTTATCAAAGGAAAGTATAACCAGTCATCTTAAAACGAATAGACCCGTCATTGTATGTATATGGAATAAACCAGAGGAAAATCGCTTTACGAGCAAGTCGCATTACATGGTTCTACTTGCTGCGACAGATGACGGCAAGGTCTATATCTCAAACCCTAATGGCGAAGAGAATAATTACAGAAGCTCTGGTTGGTACGATTTTGACGAGATAAGTCCATACTTAGCCAAAGTTATGTATATCACATCATACTAATAGAAAACACCTTATCAAGCGCGATAAGGTGTTTTTTGTAGTTTATTTGCTTTTAATTAATTGATACGCCCGTCTCTCGTCACCACTTTTTAGATGAATGATGCCCGTATAAGTAAAGCCTAATTTATTAAGAAGACTTCGCATAATATTGTTATCTTCGTGAGTATCGATGCGGATGTTCTCTGTGCTAGCAAAAGCAAAATCTATAGCATCCTTAAGTAAGTTTCTTCCCTTGCCAAGGCTAGCGATTCTATGAATGACAGCGTAGGGCTCATTGTTAAGCCACGCGCCTTGAATTTCTTTATAAGTCTCTTCACCAGAAAAGCTAAGCATAAAGACCCCATATATCTCATCATCTTCGCAAGCTATATATAATTCTCCCCTTGCTATGTCAGCTAAAAGCGTTTCTTCATCGGGATAAGTATTGCTCCACTGATGCATATTGCCATCCGCGCGCATCTTAGACTTAGCTGCATCATATATCGGCATGATGCTAATAAGATCATTTTTATTTGCTCTTCTAACCATTAGACCACCTCTATGTACAAAAAAAGCAGCCACATGGCTGCTTTTAATAAGTTTATCTAAATTACTTTAATGTAACTTTTGCTCCAACTTCTTCAAGTTTCTTCTTCATTTCGTCAGCTTCTGCCTTTGGTGCAGCTTCTTTGATTGTCTTAGGAGCTCCGTCAACTAAGTCCTTAGCGTCCTTTAAGCCTAAGCCAGTGATTTCTCTAACTACTTTGATAACTTTGATCTTTTCAGCGCCAGCTTCTTCAAGAACTACATCGAAATCTGATTTTTCTTCTGCTGCTGGAGCTGCTCCGCCTGCTGCTGGAGCTGCTGCAACTGCTACTGGAGCTGCTGCTGATACTCCGAATTCTTCTTCTAATGCTTTAACTAGTTCTGATAATTCTAAAACTGTAAGTGATTTTACTTCTTCAATTAAATTTGTAACTTTTTCTGACATTATAAATACCTCCAAAATATTTTTATTTATGCTTCTGCTGCTTTCTTTTCAGCAATTTGGTTAAGAGCTACAACTAAGCCCTTCATAGTTCCATTTAATACATTTGCAAAACCTTGGATTGGTCCATTTAAGCCGCCAAGTACTTTTGCGATAAGAACTTCCTTCGATGGTAGTTCTGATAATTGCTTTAATTGATTTACATCAAATATGTCTTTATCAACTAAACCGATTTTGATTTCAAGTTTGTCATTTTCTTTAGCAAACTTGTAAGCTACTTTTGCAGCTGAACTTGGATCGTCGTATGCAAATGCAACAGCATTTGTTCCTTCCAAGTACTCATCTAAGCCTTCAACGCCAAATTCGTGTAGAGCAAATCTAAGCATAGTGTTTTTGTAAACTTTATACTCAACATTGCTTTCTCTGCATTGCCTTCTTAAATCAGTAACATCTGCAACGTTTAATCCTTTATAGTCCATAAGAACTATGGATTCTGATTTTTCAAGTTTTTCTTTAATTTCTTGAACAACTTGTTTCTTTTGTTCTAAAACATGTTCTTTCACTATTTCACCTCCACTGGAAAAATAGGAATCTTAGCTTATTGCTAATCCCGTTTATAATCTATGTCAATAAAAAACCCTCTTATAGACATAAGGGGGTTGATACTGGCTTATCATATCCTCGGTAGGTAATTAAGCTTTACGCACCTACTGTCTACGGTTTATATATTCCTATTAAATTAACTCTGTTAACTAGTTTATTATATCAAAAGTTTTCTGAAAAGTCAATACTTTATTCAGTAATTTTTGAGCTATTTACTTTTACTCCAGGACCCATAGTCGAAGTAAGTGTAACAGATCTTAAATACTTTCCTTTTGCTGCAGCTGGTTTTGCTTTGATTATAGCTGACATGATAGCATTAAAGTTTTCTTGAAGCTTTTCTTGACCAAATGATACTTTACCTATTGGGCAGTGAATGATGTTTGCTTTGTCCAAACGATATTCAACTTTACCTGCTTTAATATCTTTGATAGACTTTTCTAGTTCAAATGTAACTGTTCCTGACTTAGGGTTTGGCATTAAGCCCTTAGGACCTAGAACCTTACCTAGTCTACCGATAAGACCCATAGTATCTGGTGTAGCAACGATTACGTCATAATCAAACCAGTTTTCTTTTTGGATCTTTTCAACCATGTCTTCTGCTCCAACATAGTCTGCGCCTGCTTCTCTAGCTTCTTCTTGTTTGTCTGACTTAGCGATAACTAAAACTTTTTTAGTTTTACCTGTACCGTGTGGTAGAACTACTGCGCCTCTAACTTGTTGGTCAGCATATCTTGAGTCAACACCTAATCTGCAGTGTAGTTCAACAGTTTCATCAAATTTCGCCTTAGCTGTCTTAATAACAACGCCTATGGCTTCATCTGATTCGAAGTATTCATTTTTATCGAATTCTTTTAAACTGTCTTGGTATTTTTTACCTCTTTTTGCCATTTTCTAACCTCCTTGTGGTAATAACGAATTTTCTCCCACCTAATAAGTAGAATTATTCTTCTACTTCAACGCCCATACTTCTTGCAGTTCCAGCAACCATGCTCATAGCTGCTTCTACACTTGCTGCATTTAAGTCTGGCATCTTCATTTCTGCGATCTCCTTAACTTGATCTTTTGTAAGCTTAGCTACTTTCTTTTTGTTTGGTTCGCCTGAACCGCTTTGAATGTTAAGAGCTTTCTTGATCAATACTGGAGCTGGTGGTGTCTTTGTGATAAAAGTAAATGATCTGTCTTGATATACAGTTAAAACAACTGGTATGATTAGACCTACTTTATCTTGAGTCTTAGCATTGAACTCCTTTGTAAATTGCATAATATTTACGCCGTGTGGTCCAAGTGCAGTTCCTACCGGTGGTGCAGGTGTAGCTTTTCCAGCCGGTATTTGAAGTTTGACAATTGCGCTAACTTTTTTTGCCATATTCGCACCTCCTCGATTTTTGTGCTTTACGCACTTATATATATTATCTTTATGATAATAGCTATTTTGTGATAGGGCTTACTTGATAGTATTCAAACTCTACAAGAGTATCCCTACCAAACATATTAACAGAGCACTTTATAGTGCCGGCGTCTTCATTAACTGTGTCAACTATCGCTTCGAATCCCTTGAATGGTCCGTCTGTAACGGCTAAGTGATCTCCGTGTTTGTAGTTAACGTCCTTCTTAGTATCGTCTATGATGGACTTAGTGTGAACGCCTAAGTTATAAAGCTCTTTCTCTGTCAATGGTATAGGTTTTGATTGTGGCCCAACAAAACCTGTTACTCCTCTGGTATTTCTAACTAAATACCATGATTTATCGTTGATAATCATCTTGACTAGCACGTAGCTGGGGAATATCTTTCTGGATTTGATTTTTTTGACGCCATCCTTTTTTTCTACGTATTCTTCTGTAGGCACTTCAACTTTAAAAATACCGTCAGCTGTGCCACGATTAACTATCATCTTTTCAATTGTAGCTTTTACCTTATTTTCATATCCTGAATACGTATGGATTACATACCATTTGGCATCGGCTTCTCTATCTGATAAATCGATAGAATTAGCCTTGTTTTCATTTAAATCTAAATCGCTCATTACTATTTAATAATTTGTTTAAATATAGCGCCAATTCCCAAGTCGATAAGGTATACTAGTATAGCTACAGCCACACTAATTCCAATTACAACTAATGTGTAATTAATTAAATCTTTCTTGCTAGGCCAAATAACTTTTCTCATTTCAGCTTTAACGCCTTTTAAGAAATTACCTGTTTTACCTTTCTTTTCTACTTCTGCCATGTTATCAACTCCTAAAAATTATTTTGTTTCTTTATGTGCTGTGTGCTTCTTGCAGAACTTACAGTACTTTTGAAGTTCAATTCTTTCAGTAGTGTTCTTCTTATTCTTCTTAGTTGTGTAATTTCTTTGATTGCATTCTGTGCAAGCTAATACGACCTTTTCTCTCATTTATAAACACCTCCTACTCATATAATACTCTAAAAGTATTATACAACTACCTATATATATTATCGTAGTTTCGTCAATTTGTCAAGCTTTTTTTAAATTATTTTGATATATTTTTTATATTATTTCCTTATTATATAATTATTTTTAGTTGTTTTATTTTTTATAAATCTAAATCCTTCAATTTATCCAGTTCTGCTTCATCGATGCCAGATATTTTCATGTTATTAATCATATTGATTTTCTTAGAAATTCTTTTTTGTGTACGCTTAGAATTTTCTATCTCTATAGCGAGCTCTCTTGAGCTAAGTCTTGAGGCGCCTCTTTGAAAGATAAGGCTTTGCTCGGCAAGGTCACTTGTCGCGACTCTTATCCTATAGCCATAAGGCATATTAGCTACTTCCCTCTCAATATATGAGTCTGCCGTGATATTCTCCTTAGTAAAAACTATCTCAAGGCCCTTTACTATTTTCTTTTCGCCTTGATTACCTTTAATCAGGTGGCCATCGTAGACAAGTATGATGCGCTCTTTATTATAGCGCATGTATTCTTCTAGGATGTTCTCCAGCTCATCACGAGCAGCCTCTAGAGACTCTTCCTTTCTATCTCTCAAATGCTCCCACGAGTTGATGACGTTGTAGCCGTCAACGTAGAGTATTTGCCTAAGCTTTTTCTTTTTCATCCTTCTGTCTTAAAATTTCATACATGGCAATAGCTGCCGCATTTGATGCGTTTAATGAGTTTGTCTTGCCAAACATTGGTAGGCTAATTATAGCGTCGCAGTTCTTTTTAACAAGATCTGATAAGCCTTTGCCTTCTGATCCAACTACTAAGGCTACTGGGCCCAATAGATTTGCTTTTGTGTATTTTTGGCCATCCATATCAAGTCCGTATATCCATACGTTTCTTTCTTTAAGCTCTTTTATCGTTTGATTAAGGTTAGTTACGTTCACAACTATCATGTTATCAACTGCTCCTGCTGAAGCTTTATAAACTGTTTCGTTAACCATAGCTGATCTTCTCTTTGGTATGATAACCGCGTGAACGCCAGCGCACTCAGCTGTTCTAATGATTGCGCCTAGATTATGAGTATCTTCAATACCGTCTAAAACTACAAAGAAAGGGTCCTCACCTTTTTCCTCTGCAAGCTTAAAGCCATCTTCAATACTTTTGTATTCAAAACCTGCTGTAAATGCGACAACGCCTTGATGCACTTCGCCCTTTGCTAGTGAGTCAAGCTTTTCTCTCTCAACTCTTTGTACTATGATGCCATGTTCATTTGCAAGGCTTAAAATTCTGAAGATTGAGCCCTTTAGCTCTCCTTTTTGCACATATAATTTGTCGATGGCTCTGCCATTCTTCAAAAGTTCCATAACGGGATTTCTTCCGTATATATATTGTTCTTCCAATTTAATCCTCCAAACATATTGTAACTAGCTCAAAAAGTCTAGTGTATTCTTTCTTCAAAAATAGATATGCAATGAGAGCTTCAAAGCCTGTTGACACCTTATATGCACTGTTGTCCGTATTCTTTGGTGCCTTGTGTGATTTATGGTTTCTGGCTCTTTTAAAGACATAAAGTTCGTCCTCTGTAAGATGATCCTTTATCTTTTCAAAAGCATCTCTTTGCGCATAAGCACTTACATACTTTGTCGATAGCTTTTGCAGCTCGTGCGCCTTTAGCGGCTCTTTCGCGATGTAATATCTAACGAAGAGCTCGTAGACAGCGTCGCCAATGTAGGCAAGCCTTATTGGGCTCATCTCATTAATTTCAGCATCACTGTACTCAATACCGAAAAGTTCGCTTATATCTAGATCCTTTCCCATCTTTGTCCGTCTTTGCTATCTATAATCTTTATGCCCATGGCAAGTAAATCGTCTCTAATCTTGTCAGCCTTGGCATAATCTTTATTTGCTCTTGCTTCATTTCTCTCGTTTATCATCTTTTTAATCTTTTCTTCGTCTTCACCAAGTGATTCTTCTTCATCGCCAGCTTTCATCACTGCTTCACTATCATCAAGGCCAAGAACCTTTAGTAAATCATTTAATTTATCTTCTATATATTTTGCGCTTTCATAATCATCATCTTCAAGCTTATTTATTATCTTAACAATATTGAAAACGCTTGTAAGTGCATCAGCTGTATTAAAATCGTCGCTCATAGCGGCGATAAAGCCAGCTACTTCATTATCAATATCTTTGATAATTTCATCAGAGGCCTTTTTACCTGTATCTTTGATGGCTCCAAGTCTCTTAAGAGCGTTGTGTATCCTCTTTACCGAGTTTTTTGCTCCATCCATGCCTTCTTTAGTAAAGTTCATTGGCTTTCTATAATGAGTTGACAAGATAAAAAATCTTACTGTGTCCTTGTCATAATCGTCAAGCAAATCCTTAAGCAAAATGAAATTGCCTAGTGATTTACTCATCTTTTTGCCATCAACATTGACCATGCCATTGTGTAGCCAATACTTTGCGAATGGCTTTCCTGTTAGAGCCTCACTTTGTTGAATTTCATTCTCATGGTGAGGAAACTCTAAATCGCTGCCGCCAGCGTGTATATCAATCGTATCACCTAAGATTGCCCTACTCATAGCTGAGCACTCAATGTGCCAGCCAGGTCTACCTTCGGACCATGGTGATGCCCAGTGCGGTTCATTTGGCTTAGCCTTCTTCCATAGAGCAAAGTCCAGTGGGTTTTTCTTCTTTTCATTTATATCAACTCTTAGTCCTGAGATAAGGCCGTCGATATTCTTCTTAGAAAGTTTTCCGTAGTCCTTCGCCTTAGTAGTGTCAAAGTAAACATCGCCATCTGACTCGTATGCAGCACCCTTGTCAACAAGCGCCTTGACAAAGTCTATGATCTCGTCCATATGTTCAGTTGCTCTTGGATTTATATTGTCATAGTCATAAATACCAAGCCTTCCCGCAACATCTTTGAAGCGCTCGATGTACTTTTCAGCCACTTCGTTCGAAGTGATACCGCTTTCGTTCGCCTTATTAATTATTTTATCGTCTACGTCAGTGAAGTTAAAAACATACTTTACATCGTAGCCCATGAATATCAAAAATCTTCTAACTGTATCAAATACAACTAAAGGTCTGGCATTGCCTACATGTATGTCATTATAAACAGTAGGACCACAACAATAAAAGTTCACCTTAGTATCGTTTATAGGTTTGAAATCTTCTACTAATCCACTTAGTGTGTTGTGTAATTTAATCATAATTGCCTCCTTATATAATAATATAGATATTTTATCATAAATATGGCTTTTAGTCAATGACTTCGATAGCATTAAGAGTGAGTAGCTTACACGATGTTTATGATCTTTGCGATATAAAATAATATACTTTGGGTAAAAATAATTATAAATATATAAGGGGGTGTTATACTTGGCTAAGCAATATACAAAAAATTTAATTAAAAGAGAGTTTTTACTATTAGCAGAAGAGAAAAGCTTAAAAAATATAACTATAGCTGAACTCGCTGATAAATGTGAAATCAACAGAAACACTTTTTACTACCATTATGAAGACATATACATGCTCATAAAAGAGATACTTAACGATGAACTCGCTAAGGTTGATGAAGAGTTCAACTACACGAACTCGTGGGAGAATAGCCTTTTGCAAGCAGTTAGCTTTATATTAAATAATAAAAAGGCAACGCTAAATATATTTAAGTCCATTGACAAAGTTGAGCTTGATAATTACCTATTCAAAGTTTGTGAATCGGTAATGAGTAAATATGTAGAGAATGAAGTAAAGACTAAAAACATTAATGCTAAGGATGCAGATAAAGAGCTCATAATAGACTTTTATAGAGCAGCTCTAGTTGGTCTACTCGATAAGTGGATACAAGACGGGATGAAAGAGTCACCTGAATACATTATCACTAGGATAGGTTCTCTTTTTGATGGCAACATAGAAAGGTCTTTAAGAATAAGTGAAAAATTAGACAAATAAAATAAATTGTTTAAAAAATGTGTAAAGATATATTAAAATACAAAATTTACACATTTTTTTATTTTATATAAACCTTAGTCAAAAGTAATCAATAGGTCAAAGCTTAGTCAGCAAATGCCGTTTAACCAGTGATTTACACATTTATACAGGGTATGATATTAATACAAGAAAAATAAAAGTATTAAATGGAGGTAAAATTATGGAAATTAAAACTTTTGACGAAAGACTTAAACTTGGTAACGGTGACTACGACAGACTAGTCAACTCAAGAAAACCAAAGGGAATTGAAAACAAGAGGGCTTATATTGTAGGCACAGGAATCGCAGGACTAAGTGCTGCTGGATTTTTAATTAAAGATGCTAAGATGGATCCATCTAAGATTACTTTCTTAGAAAAGGATGACATCGCAGGCGGTGCTCTTGATGGTAAAGTAATTAATGAGCTTGGTTATGTAGCAAGAGGCGGACGTGAAACTGGTCATCACTTCGAGTGCTTGTGGGACTTATTTAGTGTAGTTCCTTCAAGAGAAGATCCAAATATGTCCGTACTTGACGACTTATACTACACAAACCTTGATGACCCTAACTACAGTAACTGCAGAATTACAAAAAATCAAGGTGAAAGATATGATAACGCTAAATTTAATTTATCAAAAGACGTTATAAAAGAGATACTACATTTAGTTGCAACACCAGATAAGGAGCTAGAAGGAGTTTCTGTTGAAGAAGTTTTCTCCGAAGAATTCTTAGAAAGCGATTTCTGGACTTACTATAGAACAATGTTTGCTTTCGAAAATTGGCACTCAGTACTAGAATTAAAATTATATGTGAACAGATTTATACATCACGTAGGAGGACTTCCTGATTTATCTGCACTACAATTCACAAGATATGACCAATATGAATCGCTAGTTGTCCCTCTAATGAAGTGGCTTAAAGATAAAGGAGTTAAAACAGAATACAACTATAACGTTATCGATGTAGACTTTGAAATTAGTGATACAAAGAAAGTGGCTAAGAAGATAGTTGCAGTTGACACTAAAACTGGCGAAGACAAATCTATAAACCTTAATGAAGACGATTTACTATTCATCACAACTGGATCTATAGTTGAAGCATCTGTTTATGGTAGCAACGATACGCCTGCTATAAAAGAAGAAAATACAGAAGAAAGCTTTAGACTATGGAAAAATATTGCTAAGAAGTCAGATGACTTTGGTAAGCCAGAAGTATTTGCTTCAGATGTTGACAAAACTAACTGGGAATCAGCAACTGTAACTGTTAAGAGTAAAGAGATAGCAAAATACATTGAAAATATCACTAAGAGAAGCCCATATACAGGTAAAGTTGTTACTGGCGGTATCGTTACTTGTCTTGACTCAAGCTGGCTAATGAGCTGGACTATCAACAGGCAAGGCCAATACATCGGTCAACCTGAAGATGAAATTGCAGTTTGGGTTTACTCGTTATTTACTGATAAAGAAGGCGACTACATCAAAAAGACTATGCACGAATGCACTGGTGAAGAAATAGCTAAAGAGTGGTTATACCACATAGGCGTTCCTGTTAGTGATATTGATAGACTTGCTAAAGAAACAAAAACTATCCCAGTATTTATGCCATATATCACAGCACAATTCATGCCAAGAAGCTTTGGTGACAGACCTTATGTAGTTCCAAAGAACGCAGTTAACTTTGCCTTCCTTGGTCAATTCGTGGAAACACTTGACAATCCTGGTCGTGACACAGTATTTACTACTGAATACTCAGGTAGATGCGCTATGGAAGCTGTTTATGTACTAACAGGTGTTGAAAAGAAAGTTCCCGAAGTGTTCGCTTCAAGATATGACGTAAGATATATGCTTGCCGCTGTAAGCGCATTAAACGATGGAGAAAAACCAGATATTGATGTGCCATTTACTAAGAAAATGCTAGCTAAGAAGCTTATCAATGGCACCGAAGTAGAAGAAATGCTTAAAGAATACAATCTTATATAGACTGTGCTCATAAGAAGAGCTGCGAAATATTTCGCAGCTCTTCTTTTTATGCGTTGCTATTTTATTTTTTCTCCTTAACTACCTTAGTTAAAATGTATCTCTCCTTGCCAATGGTCTTCTTGCCATACTCAATCGCGCCTGTTGGGCACTTCGCGATGCAAGAAGCACAGTGAGTGCACTTGCCATTCCAAACTGGGTAGCCGTCCTTGTAAGTAATGTTATTTAAAACGCAATTCTTAGCACATAGGCCGCACTTGATGCACTTATCAGTATAATAAAATTTCTTGTCGCTCACTATAAACTTAAAGAAAAACTTATTAACAAGACTCGACTGAACTTTTTCAGCAAAGCCACACTTCACTTCAGCAAATGCTTTTCCCTCTTTGATAATGGCCGCTGCCTCATCAATCTTTGCCTTTGCTTCGTCAATTAACTTTCTATTGTGCTCGTCGGAGTCAAGATTGAATAGCATCAAATAATTTTCTGGCATCTTTATGCCATAAAGACCCTTGAACTTTAGTCCAAGCTTTTTAGTATTTTCTCTAATGTATTTTTCTGCGTTGCCGCATGAGTCTCCATAGTTTAAGATTACGTAGATCTCTTTCGATCCAGTAAAGGTGCAGCCCAATAAATACTCTGACAAAAATCTTGGCACGCGCCAGCTATATGTTGGCGCGACTAAGACGAATGGCTTTTCTGAGTGAAAAAGTCCCTTCTTGCCGCTCTTTATATAAGTGAATAAATCAAGCGCTTCGTCATCCAATGCTTCTGACAATTTTTTCGCTATGTATTCACTATTACCTGTTCCTGAAAAATATAGTATCATACTTACTCCTATCTTTTACTTATTTATCCTTGTGATTAATTTTGACTAATATTATCAGCTTGTAAAAATTTTAAAACATCTTCATAAATTATTTCTTTATCTTTTTCATTAAGTATTTCATGTCTCTTTCCTTTATACAGCTTGCCTCTAATATTTTTATATCCAAGTCGTCTTAAAAACTTCTCTAAATCATTAAACTTTTCTTTGCCTTGAATAACAGGATCATCCTCGCCTGCTATTAAAAAGATAGGGAAATTTTTATTCTTTGGCTGCCAATTTCTAGGCTCATAGGCTGTTTTTAAGAGTTTAAATAGATTCAAAAAACCATTCGTAGTAAAAGTAAAGCCGCAAAGCGGATCTTGCTTATATGCCTCTACCGTGTCTGGATTAGCGCAAACCCAATCTGCTGCTCCGTCAAAGCCTTTGCTGTAAGTGCCAAGAGACAAAGCGTTCAAAAATCTATTTGGCTTATATTTGCCATAAAAAATACTGCAGATTTTCGCCAAAGACATAGCAAGGCCTGCAAATTTATTTTCTGTCGGCGGCCCACAAAGAACTATGCGGTCAATATGCTCTTCATAGTCTTTTAAATAATTTCTCGAAACAAGCGTTCCCATGCTGTGACTAAATATAGATATTTTTAGTGAAGGATATTTATTTTCTAAATGCTCTGTAATTTGAAAAACGTCATCAACAATGACAGAGCTATCATCTGTGTAAAAATACCCTAAGTGAGACGGATCCTTCACGCTCGCTCCATGGCCTCTATGATCATGAATTGCGCAGATGTATCCATGCTCAGCTAAGTAATTCATAAAATCGTAATAACGCTCTTTATGCTCTGACATTCCATGAACTAGCTGAACGATGCCAATAGGCTGTCCTTTTGGCTCGACTATTGCTAGCTCAAGCTCTAAGCCATCTCGTTTTGATTTAATTTTCTCAATTATCATAAATATCACCTATAAAACATTTTACTCTCTTACTAATAAGGCTAGGGCTTCGGCGTGGCTTGTCCTAGGGAAGTTATCAAACATTTCCACTAGTTTTATCTTGTAGCCTGCCTCAATAAATTCTTTCAAGTCGTTTACATGTGTTTTTGGGTTACATGAGACGTAAATTATCTTTTCCGCCTTATAATCGATTAGCTTCTTTAAGGCTTTTGGATGAACTCCTTCGCGCGGCGGATCTATGACGATGGCATCTGGTCTTTCCTCTACCTCGTCTATAACTTTTAAAACGTCTCCATTAATTACTTCTACATTATCTATGCCATTTAACTCGCATGTTTGGCGCGCCTTTCTCGATGCTTCTTCAACTATTTCTATCGAATAAACTTTTTTCGCCTTCTTCGCAAGTATCTGAGCTATGGTTCCTGTGCCTGAGTATAAGTCAAATAGCACGTCAAGATTTTCTTCACCTAAAAGTTCTTGTATACGTCCATACATTCTCTCAGCTGCTCTTGAATTAGTTTGGAAGAAGGAGAATGGTCCTATCTTGAACTTTAGCCCAAGAAGCTCTTCGTCTATATCTTCTTTACCATAAACAAGAATTAATTCATCCGCTTGAACCACGTCTGATACGCTGTCATTTTTTGTATGGTAAATGGATTTTACTTCACCATCTAATTTTAGCTCAAGAAGCATTTTTATAAAGTCATCTTGTTCTTCATAGTCTGATGTCGTTACTAAGTTGATTAAAATCTCTTTAGTGAAGTAGGCTTTTCTAATTACTAGGTGCCTTAGAGTGCCCTCATGTAGCTTCTTATGATAATAATTAATGCCCTTTGCCTTGAAGTACTCAAGTACCGCTACTCTTATTTTTGTAAAATCGCTATGGACTATATTGCAATCGTCTGTCTCGACTACTTCGTAGAAGCGTTTCTTCTTGTGTAGACCTAGGCTTAAGGTTCTCGCCTCGTCGCCTCTATCGGAAAAAGTATACTCCATTTTATTTCTATAGCCTTCTATTTCTAGGGATGGATGAAAAAGCATTTCTCCATCAAATACTTCACTATATAATTTTGTGAGCATATCCTTTTTTATCTTAGTCTCATCCTCATAATGAAGTGTTTGATAAAGGCAGCCGCCACAGTCCTTATGATGAGCGCATGGAGAGCCGTTCTCAATAGGACTATCTTCAAGCCTTTCTATAACGTCACAATAATAAACGCCGTTTTTCTTTCTCTTCGTTCTTATACGAAGCTTGCGGCCGATTATTTCATTTTTTACGACGTATTTTTTATCTTCATAAAAAGCAAAAGCAAGGTTTGGATACTCTTGCTCTTGCATAATTAAATCTAATTCTTCTCTTTTATTTCTCAAGTTCTTTCACCATAAAATCTATAAGTTTCTTTGCTGGGTCGTCCTTGTAATTTTGCTCTAAGCTTCTAAGGATATTGCCCCTAACAGCTTCGTTATTCATAAAGGTATTAAGTGCTTCGACCTCGCGATAAGTCTTTGATGAAGCAAGTATAAGCTGATGATTTGTTAAAAATTCAACGTTTCTTGCCTCTTGTCCTTGAATCGGATCGACAACTATCATAGGTAGGCCCTTTGCGATACACTCGCTTGTAGTAAGTCCGCCTGGCTTTGTAACTATGATATCTGCAGCACTGTAGTACTCTTCGATGTTTGATACGAAGCCCACTATCTTTATAGGATGCTTTAAAGACATCTTCTCAATTTTCTTTAGAAGCGTCTTTCTCTTTCCTAAGAAGACTACCACTTGAAAATCGTTTGGCAGCTTATCTATCCTCTTAAGTGCCTTGTCAACTCTTACGTGACTCATCGAGCCGCTCATTAGTAAGACTGTTTCTTTGTTCTCATCAAGTCCAAGCTTCCTTCTCATCTCTTTTTTGTCAAGATGTTCGAAAAACTTCTTGTGTATAGGAATGCCAAAGTGAAGAGCCTTTTTTAGTGGTATCTCTTTTCTTTGCATTTGTATCTCAAGGTCCTCATGAGGCGTAACTAAATAATCAAGTCCAGTACTGTCCTCCCAGAACGGATGTACAGTAAAATCCGTAATTATCCCAACAGTCAGTCCATCATAAAAACCATCTTCAACTATATCACTAAGAAGGTTACCTGCAAAAACGTGTGTAGCTATGATGGCATCAGGCTGAAACTCGTCTATGAATTTCTTTATCTCTACCGCTAACATCTTTTGTGCTATCTTACGCGGCTGAGCACCGTTTGATTCTTGTATCTTTTTATCCGCTGAATCATAGCTTGCTCCATAAAGACTTGGGAAATAGTTTATGCTCATATTGTAAAAACCATTGGCAAAGTCTTTAAGCCAATCGCCATTGATTTGGCAAATGTCTACGATGTGGCTTTCTATGCCGCGGCTTTTAAGCTCATTATCTAAACTTCTTGCTACTGAATTGTGTCCTTCACCTGCAGTAGCTGTCAATATAATAGTTTTCAAATCATTCTCCTTAATCTATATACCTAACATAATTCTTGCTACGGCAAAGTAAACAAGAAGTGATGTTGCGTCTACTATAGTCGTGATTAGTGGCGACGCCATGATGGCTGGGTCAAGTTTAACCTTCTTCGCGCCAATTGGAAGAAGTCCGCCGACTATTTTAGCTAGCATAACTGTAAACATAACTGAGATGGATACAGTTACGGCTATCTTTGGATCTTGCTCTGGATGAAGTAGTCTTATACGTCCAAAGTTAACTATCGCTAAAACTACGCCAACCATGATTGATACTTGAAATTCTTTCCATAAAACTTTAAATGCGTCTTTTGGCTCTATCTCGCCAACTGCAAGTCCACGAATTACTAGTGTGGCACTTTGGCTACCAGCGTTTCCGCCTGTGTCCATAAGCATCGGAATAAAGATTAGTAAGGCTGGTATCGCTGCTATATAGTCTTCGAAGCGTTGTAAAATTGAACCTGTTAATGTCGCTGACACCATTAAGAACAGTAGCCACGCTATCCTGTGTTTTGCTAGTGTAATGGCTGGTGTATCTAAGTACTCTTCTTCGGATGGACTTAAGGCAGCCATCTTTTGGAAGTCTTCTGTTGCTTCTTGTTCAATGATGTCGATAACGTCGTCAACTGTGATGATACCTACGATTCTTTCTTCGTTATCAACAACGGGTACGGCAACGAAGTCATACTTTTGTATTACACCTGCGACTACTTCTTGGTCTTCATAAACATTGACATAAACAACATCTGTATTCATTATGTCTCCAATTACTGTATTGTCATCTGCAATTACTAACTCTCTTAGTGATACAATTCCTTCTAGCTTTCTATTGTCATCTACTACATATATAGTATAGATTGTTTCTCTTTGTAGGCCGACTTTTTTAAGCCTTTCCATGGCCTCTTTAACTGTTAATGTCTTCTTAACAGAGCAGTACTCGATGGTCATTATGCTTCCAGCTGAGTCCTCTGGATAGTTTAAGAACTGATTTATTAAATTTCTTTCACTCGGACTGGACTTTTCAAGTATCTTGTCAACTATGTTGGCTGGCATCTCTTCAAGCATGTCAATCTTATCATCGAAGAAGATCTCTTTAAGGATGTACTCTACATCCGCGTCAGTACTTGTCGCTATGATGTCTTGTTGCTGCTCGCTATCGAAGTATGTAAATACATCTACTGCTTTATCTTTAGGAAGGAGTCTGAAGATAACTGTCGCATCAGTTACCTCCAACTCGTCCAAAATTTCTGCTACATCGGCGGCATTCATATTCGAGAGCTTTTCAATCAGGGCTTTCGGCTTCTTTCCTTTGTATAAGTCTAATATTTCAATTTTGTCTTGTTCAAGCTCTGCTTCTCTTCTGTCATTTTCCATGATGAATACCTCCTTTTATAGTATTTTATAAATATTAGTTGTAGATTTGATCAGCCGTAAAGCCGTTTCCTAATCTAATGTAGAATCTTAATAATTCTTCTAGTGCATATGCTGGAACTGGTCCAACTAGTTCTGATGACTTAACTGTAACGCCATAGCTTTCTGCTTCGCTCTTGATAGTTTCAAAAACTCTATGGATAGGTGTTAATTCATAATTAACTAAGTTCATAGATACTTGAGTGCATTTTTGATCTTCGATAGGTAGAGCGATTGCTCTTACAGCTGTGTATCCACCAGTCTTTGCTCTAACTGATCTCATAACAGCTTTAGCGATATCCATATCTTCAGTATTTAGATAAACGTTAAAAGCGATTAGCGGGAATCTAGTTCCTGTAACTGTTGCTCCAAGCTTTGCGTTGAATTTTCTTTCGCCTTCGTCTGGAGTCCAGTTTTCAGCATCTTTAAGTCTTTCTTCAAGGCTTTCGTATTCGCCTTTTCTTAGCTTAACTAGTGATTTTCTGTCTTCTCTAGTAGCTGAGTCTTCATAGTAGAATACTGGAACGCCCTTTGAGCCAACATATTTGCCAAATTCATGAACTACTTCGTTCATTTCATCAGTACTCATGTCCTTAACAGGTACCCAAGCTGCAACGTCAACCGCACCTTGTCTAGGGTGTGAGCCGTGTTGAGTAGTCATGTCGATTCTTTCAAATGCAACGTCAACAAGTCTCTTAGCTGCTTCTAAAGTGTCTTCAACACTTCCTTTGAATGTGAATACACTTCTGTTGTGGTCACCGTCATAGTTAAGGTCAACCATAGTAACCTTGTTGTCCTTAAGAACTGCCGCCTTAATTTCTTCAATTGTATCAATATTTCTACCTTCAGAAACATTGATTTCTGCCATAATAGTCTTCATATTTACCTCCTAATACAAAACATTTGCGTATACTTTTATCTCGCTATCGGTGAAAAATCTAAAGTCTGCACCATCTTCATTTAGTCTGTATGCAATCTTAACGTCTTCACCTAGCAAGCACTGCTTTTGATACTTTATCTTTAAATCCTTAATTCTCTTATCACATAGTTTTGATACTTCTTCGACATAGACCCCGTTATTGACATGCTTGTAGCCGTCAATGTAATCTTCTTTTATCACAAAGTCAGTGATATTGTCACTGCCGTCGTAATAGGCACCCCCAATATCTTCTTCATCGAAGATCTTAATTAAATCCTCTCCGAAATCGTCTGCCCTAACAGGTCTTAAGGTCTTTTTGTCAACGTAGATGACCTCAACAGTCCCCTTGAATAGCATCAAATCATTTGCTTTAACAATGAATTGTCTATAAGAAAAAAATCTATCTACCTTAGTAGGCGTTGTATATATAGAAATATTTTCATAATCAGCATCATAGAAAGCATCTGTAAAATGCATATTCCACCTATATATCATCCAAGCAACTTTATCATCGCTGTAGCCATGCTTATATAGCTGCTCAAAACATGAGTCCCCCATCAAGAGAAATAGTTTTCTTATATCTTTTTCTTTGAAGGAAGCATCTTTTCTATATATTTCCATATTATCTCCTTATGTAAAGCCCTTATAAAAGGGCTCTTAATTACGCATTTAAAGCTGCCATCAAGTGTTCTAGGTCTAGGCCGTGTACTTGGCATGCTTCTTCAATTGATTCCATTTGGCTAGAAGGGCAACCAACGCATCCCATACCGTGTTCCATAAGGATGTATGCTGCTTCTGGCTTTTCTCTTAATAGATCACCTATTAACATATCTTTTGTTATTTCCATAATATCACCTCTCTTTTTATATACCCAAATCGGTTTAAATTATTTGTTATTTATTTTCTAATTTATCAGCAACTTCATCTGCTATTTGACGAAGCATCATGTAATCATCTTTGCTTGGAGCACTCTTTGTTTCAACTGTAGTCTCAACTATATCCATAGCTGATGCGTCTCTAAACTCCTTAAGTGCCTTAAGTGCGCCGCCTGACCAGCTATATGAGCCAAAGACAGCCACTACTCTGTTTTGTAATTTGTTCATCTTAAGAACATTGACAAGGTCACTCATAAGTGGGAATAAGTCGTTATTGTATGTGCATGAGCCAAGTATAAGAGCTTTGTACTCCCAAATTTCATTTAGGATGTAGGACTTGTGTGTCTTGGACACGTCAAACATCTTTATGTTCTTAACGCCTCTTTCAGCAAGTCTTCTTGCTATAGCCTCAGCCATCATCTCAGTATTGCCATACATTGTTCCATAAACAATAACTGCGCCGTCCTGTGTCTCTTGCTTAGACCATTTGTCGTAGCACTCGATAATCTTGTTTGGATTTTCTCTCCAAACTGGTCCATGAACAGGGCAAACCATGTTTATCTTAAAGCCTTCAAGCTTCTTAAGTGCAGCTTGGACTTGTTTTGAGAACTTTCCAACTATGTTTGAGTAGTAACGTCTTGTCTCAGACTTGTATAAATCCCAGTTTATTTCGTCGTCAAAGATAGTTCCGTCAAGTGCGCCAAAGCCGCCGAATGCGTCTTGCGAGAATAGTATGCCGGACTTTTCTTCGTAGCTAACCATTGATTCTGGCCAATGCACCATAGGTGTCTTGACAAATTTAAGTGATACTTCTCCCAAGTCAAGAGTATCGAAGTCATCAACAAGGACTAGATTGTCCTTAACATCGTAGAAGTTTTCAAGAAGCTCAAATGTTTTCTTGTTACCTACTAGTTTAACATTTGGATATAGATCGATAATCGTTTCAATCGCACCAGAGTGGTCTGGCTCCATGTGATGTATAACTAAGTAGTCAAGGTCTCTTCCTTCAAGTACTTCTTTTAACTTAGTCACAAAGTCATCCACCTTTGTTATCTTTACTGTGTCAAGTAAGGCAGTCTTTGTTGACTTAATTACATATGAGTTGTATGAAACGCCTCTTTCAAGTGGCCATTGATTCTCAAATAGTTGAGTTTGTCTGTCATTAACTCCGATGTAATACAAAAAATCATTTATCTTTACTGATAACGTGTTCATTAATATCACCCCAATTCATTATATAATAAAGGAAAGAATATTTCAAGCACTTTATAGTCAATATACTTGAAAAAACTATGGCTTCGTTATATAATATTGATATGAATTTTAAAAGAAATGTTGTGATTAAATGAATAAAGTATTAGGTATCATAGGTGGGCTTGGTCCAGCTGCTTCGGTTTACTTTCAAAATCTTCTTGTCAATATGACTAAAGCCGATTTAGATCAAGATCACTTAGACTACATCGTAACGAGCAGAGCATCAACTCCAGATAGAACGCTTTTCCTAACAGGCAAGAGCGATGAGAGTCCTCTGCCTTACTTAATTGAGGACGCAAAAAAGCTTCAAGCTGCTGGTGCAAATGTCATTTGCATGGTGTGCAACACAAGTCACTACTTCTTCGATGAAGTCGCTTCATCTGTTGATGCGCACTTTGTTAATATGCTAGAAGAGTCAGTGAAGCTTGCCATAAGTAAGGGCAAAAAGTGCATCGGCCTTATGACTACAACCGGCACAATGAAGACTGAGCTCTACCCCAAAACTTGTGAAAAGCATGGCATAGACTACGTTGTCTTAGATGAGGCTTGGCAAGAAAAGATTATGGAAATAATATATGGCGAGATAAAAGCCGGCAAAGAATGTAACATGGATCTCTTCCACTCAATCATTGACGAATACAAAAGATGTGGCTGTGACTGCGTTCTGCTTGGCTGCACAGAGCTTTCAACCATATATATAGACAAGGGCTTTGACAAAGACTTCTTCATAGACTCATCGACTGCTCTTGCAAAAAAATGCCTTGAACTATGCGGAAAAGAAATAAAAGAAGGATACTAATATGTTAGTAAAAGATATTATAAATGGACTTGAAATTATTAATGAAAGTCATGATATAGAGGGCGCAGAGATTGATGACATCGTCTACAATAGTAAGTATGCGCGCAAAGGTACTCTCTTCGTTGCGCTTAGAGGCGCTCTTAGTGATGGCCACAAATACATTAAGGACGCATATGATAAGGGCGTTCGCGTATTTTTAGTTGAGGACGATAGCATGGCTCACGCTTATGGTGATGCCGCTTTTATAAAGGTCCTTGACACAAGAAAGGCACTTGCAATCATATCAAAAAACTTTTTTAATAAGCCTGATGAAGATATAAAGATGATAGCAATCACTGGAACTAAGGGAAAAACTACTACAGCCAATATCATATACGAAGCGCTTAAAAAGATGGGCGCAAAGCCTGGCATAATCGGAACCAATGGTGTTTTTTACGCAGACAAAGAAGAAGCTGTTGATAATACTACGCCTGAGAGCTACGAAGTATACAGAATACTGAATAATATGCGTGAAGAAAAGATCACTCACTGCGTTTTAGAAGCTTCGTCCATCGGCCTTAAGATGAAAAGGCTCTATGGCATTACTTTTGATATAGGCGTCTTTACAAATATTTCCAAGGACCACATAGGCGGCATCGAGCATCCAGACTTTAATGATTATTTTAAGAGCAAAATGCTACTAAAGGACGTTTCGAAAAAGTTTATATATAATAAAGACGATGAAAAGCTTAAAGAGGTCATAAGAGATGCGCTTAGCTTCTCTATTGACGAAGCGAGTGATTATAAAGCTGAAAATATAATTATTTCTGACGATATATTTAAAATACAAAGTGATTTTGATGTAAATGGCAAAAATTTTGAGGTAAAGAGCATTTCTTACTATGATATTTATAATTATCTAGCTGCCATCAGCGTGATGAAAGAGCTTGGATATGGCTGGGACCAAATCATTAGCGCGGTTAAAAATATATCTATACGCGGCCGCTTTGAAGAGATCAATGTCAATGATAGGCTCTACATCATTGACTACGCTCACAATTACATCTCTTTAAAGTCAATACTTGAGACTGTGAATAAATTTAAGAAGAATAAAGTCATAACTGTTTTTGGCTCTGTCGGTGGAAGGAGCGAGAAAAGACGTGAGGAGCTTGCTGAAGTAAGTGACGCGCTCGCAGATATCTCCATAGTTACATCTGACAATCCAAATTTTGAAGATCCTAAAAAAATTTGTGACGAGATTGCATCTTTCTTCAATGGAAAAGTTTATGTTGAGCCAGACAGAAGTAGTGCGATTAAACTTAGCTACGAACTATCTCAGATAGAAGACATCATCGTCGTTGCGGGTAAAGGCCACGAAAATTATCAACTTATAAAAGGTGAAAAAGTTCACTACAGCGACAGAGAGAATATTTTGAAGCTAAAGGAGGCGCATAATGAGTAAAATAAAAAGATACGTCGCAAAGCTATTACTGATAGTCATAGCTTTTACGCAAACGAGTTTTGCAAGCACGCTAGAAGTAAAAAATGCACGCAGCTACATTCTATACAATATGGAGACGGACAGCATCATAGCAAGCTCCAATAACATTAACGAAGCTGTGCCTATAGCGTCGGTTTCGAAGCTTATGACTTTCTACATTGCCTTGAATAAAATTAAAGATGGCGATATAAATTTGGACGATGAAGTCGTGATAAAAAAAGAAGACTGCTACCCAACTGGCAATAGACTCGGCATTAAAGAAGGCGAAAGCTATTCACTAAAGAGGCTCATAGAGATAATGATGACAAACTCGTGTAACGATGTTACCGCTGCAATTGCTAGGCACATAGCCGGAAGCGAAGCAGCTTTTGTTACTATGATGAACGAAGAAGCGAAGTCGCTTGGATATAAAAGTGCAATTTTTTATAATGCACATGGCTTGCCACGCCTGCCTGACCTTAAACAAAACTCGATGAGTACAGTGGATATTTTGGATCTTGCAAAAAAAATAATTACTGAGCACCCTAATTATGTAGACTTCACTATGACAGTAGCAATTGATTATCCAGAAAAAAACTATCACGAAGAAAATACTAACCCACTCTTTGGTAGAGAGGGCGTGACTGGATTAAAAACTGGTACAACGCGTGCAGCGGGTAACTGTTTTGTGTGCACTTTCCACACTATTGGAGATGGAACAACAACTTTGGATAATGCCTTTATATCAGTATTATTAGGTACGAAGAATTCAAAAGCAAGAGAAGAAAATTCTGCAGCACTTGTTGATTACGCTAAAGAAAACTACTCTAAAAAGATATTATTATCAAAGAAAAACAATAAAAAAACCATTGAAAATTTGGATAGTTATAAAGAAGAAAAACTAGAGATAGAAAGCGAAAAGGAATTTACGAAGTCGCTTAAAAATGATATAAATACCGAGACAAAATTAATTATGAATAAAGATTTAAATTACGACCACATCAAAAAGGGCGACACCGTTGGCGAATATAAAGTCTACATCGATGGAGAAGAAGTCTTCAAAACAGATGCCATCGCCATGAACAGCTTAACAAAGAAAACCATCTTCGATAGAATATATGAATTCTTTCTGAACGTATGGAGCTTTGAAAAGCTTAGTACAGCTGAATAATATTTGTATAAAGATAGATTAAGGTAGCTAGCAAATTGCCAGCTACCTTTTTTGTGCCAATAGATTTATAAGTACGCCTATTAATGATCCTATAAAATTTAATATTATATCGTCCACATCAAAAAATCCAATTTTGAATAATAATTGTATGCACTCAATTGAAAGTATTACAGATATGCAAATGACTAAAGTCTTAAATACATTTTTACTGTTCTTATTCGAAACAAAAAATCCTAAGGGTATAAAGACTAGAATATTTGCAATAATGTTTTTAAAAGCATAAGGCTCTGTAATATTTTTCAGGTATGGAGATATGCTTCTAAATGGAATTAAGTTTATATTTCTTAAACCATCTTTTTCATTTTCAATTATGCTATTATGTAAGTATATGATTCTTTCAAAACTGCCATCGAATTTTAAAACGACAAAGAGAATCAAAAAAGCAATATAGATATAAAATAATATTTTTATTAATTTTTTATTTTTCATTCCTTAGGCTCCTAATATTTTAAAGGGGAAAGAAAATCTCTTCCCCCTTTAATCATATTCTTTATCGAATTATTTGTTTCCTAAATCTTGTGTTACCTTTGCATCTTTTAAGTCTATCATACCATTGTCATACAAGTGGCATGCGCAGAAGTGTTCAGGTTTTAACTCCTTAAGTTCAGGTTCAACTTTGTGGCAGATGTCCATAGCATATCTACATCTGTTAACAAATTTACATCCTGGTGGAGTGTTGATTGGTGAAGGCACTTCTCCTTCAAGCTTTATTCTGTTCTTTGCTGATCCTGCATGTGGATCTGGTACTGGTATAGCGCTCATCAAAGCTTGTGTATATGGGTGAAGTGATGCTTCATAAATTTGTGAGCTTTCTGCAAGTTCAACGATTGATCCAAGGTACATTACTGCGATTCTGTCAGAAATGTGCTTAACCATGGATAAGTCGTGTGAGATAAACATGTATGTTAAGCCAAGTTCGTCTTGAAGCTTGTTTAGTAGGTTAACGATTTGCGCTTGAATAGATACGTCTAGAGCTGAGATAGGTTCGTCGCAGACAATGAATGATGGCTCTACAGCAAGTGATCTTGCTATACCAACTCTTTGTCTTTGTCCACCTGAAAGCTCATGTGGATATCTAAGAGCATGTTCCTTGTTTAGACCTACCTTGTCAAGCAATTCATTTATCTTAGCTTGTCTTTCTTCATGACTATAGTTGAAGTGAACATCCATACCTTCAGCAATGATGTCACCAACTGTGATTCTTGGGTCAAGTGATGCATATGGGTCTTGGAAGATGTATTGAGCATTCTTCTTGAAGTCAATAGCTTCCTTGCCTCTTAGTGAGTGAATGTCTTTACCGTTAAATAAAGCTTGTCCTTTAGTAGCTCTGTACATACCAAGAACTGTTCTACCGCAAGTTGTCTTACCGCAACCTGATTCGCCTACAACGCCGAATGTTTCGCCCTTGTAGATGTCAAAGCTAACATTATCAACAGCTTTAAGAGTTTTACCCTTACCAACATTGAAGTGTTTACTTAAGTTTTTAACTTCTATAAGTTTTTCAGTAAATTTAGCCATTAATATGCTCCTCCTCTCATTGCATCCCAGTCAATATCTCCAGCTAATTCATGTTCTAGCCAGCACCAGTTGTGGTGTGTAGGAGATAGTTCAGTCTTAGGAGGGTGTACCTTTTTACAGATTTCCATCGCTCTAGAGCATCTAGCTGCAAATGGGCATCCTGGTAATGGTAATAATAGGTCTGGTGGTGTACCGCCTAAAGCTCTAAGCTCAACGTCTTTTGCGTGAACCTTTGGAATAGAGTTAAGTAGAGCCCATGTGTATGGGTGTCTAGCATTGTAGAAGATTTCATCTGTAGTACCTTCTTCAACGATATCTCCTGCATACATAACTTGAATTCTCTCAGCAAAGTTAGCAACAACGCCAAGGTCATGAGTTACAAGTATGATGGCTGTGTTTAATCTATTCTTAAGGTCTTGAAGTAAGTCAAGTATTTGCGCTTGAATAGTTACGTCAAGTGCTGTTGTTGGCTCGTCAGCTAAAAGAAGCTTTGGATTACATGAAAGTGCAATCGCAATCATAACTCTTTGTCTCATACCGCCTGATAATTCGTGTGGGTATGATTTAAGTCTGTTCTTTGCTTCTGGTATTTGAACTAGTTCAAGTAAGTCAACAGCAACCTTGTCAGCTTCAGCGCCGCTTAATTGTCTGTGTATCTTTAATGCTTCTTTGATTTGGTCCCCTATACGCATAGTTGGGTTCAATGAAGTCATTGGGTCTTGGAATATCATAGATATATCATTACCTCTAAGGTCTGTTAATTCCTTGGAGTTCATAGCTAAAACATCCTTACCGTTAAATGTAATTTGTGATTCTTTCTTTATTTCACTACTGTCCTTTGGAAGTAGTCTCATTAGCGATTTTGCTGTAACGCTCTTTCCGCATCCACTTTCACCTACGAAAGCCAATGTTTCACCTGGATAAAGGTGGAAGTCTAAACCTCTAACTGCCTTTACTTCACCAGCGTAAGTATGGAAAGAAACGTTAAGATTTTTAACCTCTAATAGTTTTTCTCTATTGTTTTCCATCATTAGCCTCCTACTTTCTTAGTTTTGGATCAAGTGCGTCTCTAAGTCCATCGCCTAATAGAGTGAAGCATAACATTGTTATAGCTATCATTAGTGATGGGAAGAACATTTGATGTGGCAAGTACATAAAAGTACTTGTTGCTTCAGAACACATAATACCCCATGATGTTGCAGGTGATTGAAGACCTATACCCAAGTATGATAGGAAGGCTTCTGAGAATATAAAGCCTGGAACGTCAAATGTAATACCTACTATAAGTATAGGCATTGCGTTTGGTATTAAGTGCTTGGTAATTATCTTCCACGAGCTTACGCCAAGTGTTCTAGCTGCAAGAACGTACTCTTGTGCTTTTATTCTTAAAACTTCAGCACGAACCATACGAGCTGTACCTGTCCAGCCTGTTATGGTTAGTGCTAATAACAGTGTCCATATGTTTCTTGTTTCTAGTCTTATTTGTAGTACGATTACTACTAGTAGATAAGGTAGTGAAGCTAGAATTTCTAGGATTCTCATCATTACGATATCAACTGCTCCACCAACGTAGCCTGAGATAGCGCCATATAAAAGACCAACAATAGTTGATATCAAGGCACCGGCAACACCAACGATAAGTGATGTTCTACCAGCAAAGAAAACTCTTGTGAATATATCACGACCAGAGCTGTCTGTACCAAACCAGAATTGTGAGTTTGGCGTTATATCTTTTAATTTTGATTGAATTTTTGTAGGACTATAGCTGTTAAAGTATGGTCCAAATATAATTAAAAATACAAGTAGGCCTAATAGCACAAGTGCTAGCATAGCTACTTTATTCTCTTTTAATCTTCTCCATGCATCTTGCCAAAAAGATATTGAAGGTCTAGCAATAAGTTCTGCTTCTTCATCGTTTTTTGGTATCCTTTTGAACATCTCAGGAGTAAGTTTTAAATCTTTATTTTCCATGTTTACCTCCTGATTAATCTTCTGATAATTTAATTCTTGGGTCAATAAATACATATAGTACGTCTACAACAAGAGTAGCGACTATAAATAAGAACGCAAAGAATATTGTAGATGAAATGATCATCGGATAGTCTCTATCTTGAATTGATGTTACTAGGAAGAAACCTAGTCCTGGTATAGAGAATATTTTTTCAATAACGAATGAACCAGCGAAGATACCGCCGATTTGTGGTCCAAGTATAGTTAGTGACGGAATAAAGGCGTTTTTAAACACATGCTTTCTAATAATGTTGAATTCGCTTACACCTTTAGCTCTTGCTGTCAAGATATAGTCTGAATTGATTACTTCAAGTACTGAAGATCTCATGTATCTTGCGTAAGTTGCTATAGTACCAAAGCTTAGAGCTATTACAGGAAGCACAGCATTCTTAACTGTACCCCAGCCCATAACTGGTAACCATCCTAATTTATTTGCAAAAACATATTGTAATAATGTTGCCAGTACGAATGAAGGTAGTACTATACCTATAATTGCAAGGAACATTACTAAGTAGTCTGGCCACTTACCTCTATTAAGTGCGGCTATGATACCTAGTGTCATACCTAGTACAAAGCCTATTACTAGAGCAGTTCCGCCTAGGGCACCCGATATAGGTGCAGTCTTGAAAATTCTGTCAGCAATCTTTACACCTGGATATGTAATTGATTCGCCAAAGTCTCCTTGTGTCATGTTTTTTAGGAACAATCCGTATTGTTCATACAACGGCTTATCCAAACCATACTTCTTTTCAAAGTTAATTCTAACTTGTTCTGGTAGATTCTTTTGTACTCTTGCTGTTAAAGGATCTCCAGGAATAGTATGCATTAGATAAAATGTTGCAGTAGTGATTATAAAAAGAGTAATAAACAAATAAATAACTCTTTTTACGATATACTTTATCATATTATCCTCCTAATTTATACTTATAACTTAAGAAAAGGGGAAGAATCCCCTTTTCTTAAATTAAATTTTGTTAAAATTACTTTCTTCCGCTAGTGAATATTCTTGACATACCCATAGTTGAGAAGTAACTATAGTTAGCGTTTCTGATGTATGATCTTCTAAATACGTTAGCAATTCTGTGAATTACTGGAGTTAAAGCTGCATCATCATATAATAAAATCTTTTCTGCTTCGTGGAATAATTGAACACGCTTGTCAGCATCTTGTTCAACTTTAGCTTCGTCTAGTAACTTATCGAATTCTTCGTTCTTGTATCCTGTAGGATAAGCCGCTGTTTGTGAGTGACAAGTTTCTAGGAAGTTTGATGGGTCGTTAAAGTCTGCACCCCATGCTAACCACGCGATGTCCCAACCTTTACCAGTTTTAACAATGTTAATAAATTGTGACCAGTCTTGGTTGTCTACTTCAACCTTACATCCTAATGCTTCTTCTAGACATTGTTGTACGAATTCTCCAGAAGTTCTTCCTTCTTGAGATGTATCTGAACCCATTAGCTTAATAGTAACGCTTGATGGATCTCCTAAGCCAGCTTCCTTAACGCCTTCTTCAAATAAAGCCTTTGGATCTGGATTGTCTTCAGCTAATTTCTTAACCCAACCTTCACCAAGCTTGTTGAATTCTTTACCTTGGCAAGTTACTGCTGGTGGTACAAAGTCATAAGCTGGTGTTGGAACACCGTTGTAGCAAGAATCGATTAATTCTTGTCTGTCAAGTGCTATAGAGATAGCTTGTCTAACCTTGTTGTTTGAAGTGTTTGAATCTGCATTGCAGTTAAACATGAAGTATGTTGTATCTGGGTTAGCTCTTACTGTGCTGTAGTAGTCAGGATTATCTAAGAATTGGCCTTTCCACTTAGGATCGCCTACACCTGCGTAGTCGATTTGACCTGCTTTTAGTGCGTTATAGATAGTGTTTGAGTCTTTGATTATAGATACTTTGTATTTGCTTAATTTTACGTTGTCTTTATCCCAGTAGTTATCATTCTTTACATAGTTTTGTTCAGAGTTGATAACCCAATCTTTTAGAATGAATGGTCCACATTGTGGAGCAGTTTCTGGACTTGTTGAGTAAGTGTCTTGATATTGTTCCACTAAGTCTTGTCTTTGTGGGAAGAAAATTCTTGTTGTTACGATATCAATAAAGAATGGTACTGGATGTTCTAGTGTTATTTCTAGAGTTTTGTCATCTTTAGCAACTACGCCTACTTCTGAATAATCAGGTTCTTCACCGTCAGCTAATTTAGCTTTGTTAACTTTTTCAGCTCCCTTGATATAGTATGTGTTGTTAGCATATGGACATGCAGTTCTTGGATCAATACATCTCTTGATACCATATTCATAATCTTTTGCAGTTACTGGAGTGCCATCGTTCCACATATTTCCTTCTCTTACATGGAATGTGTAAGTAAGTCCATCTTCAGATACGTCCCAGCTTTCAGCTCCAGCTGGTACATATTCAACTGAACCCATTTGTCCTTTTACGTCTTGAATTCTTACAAGTGGTTCAAGAATGTTAAGTAATATACCGTTACCATACGAGTCACTTCCCTTTGCAGGGTCTAATGTGTTTGGATGAGCTGTATCAAATGTGTTAATGTATTGATCAGCGTCTGGTTCTCCGTCTGTAGGCATTTCAGTAATAGCACCTGTATCTGCAGGAGCCTCTTCCTTACCTTCGTCTTTTCCTTCATCTGTTGTTGTTTCAGCTGGTTTGTCAGCATCTGCTGGTGTATCAGCTGGTTTACAACTTGCTAGTACGCTTATAGCCATTACTAATACAAGTAATAAAGCTAAAAACTTTTTGCTTTTCATTTTAATTTCCTCCTTAAAATAAAATTAGTATCTACAATGACTATTATAAACTTTCTAATGATAAAAGTCAAGTTTTTTGAATAATAATTAATAATAAAGCTCCGATATTGAACTTTTAAATTCATATATCGGAGCCATGTGGTCGTCTATGTGCTTATATTTTATTTCGTCTATCGTGAGAATTGTATCATGTATTGCTTCAAAATCGTTTCGAGCTTAAGGCCTATTTCATTAATATCGACTTCGCAAGTCTTCTTATTTACCTCGCCACTTAAGTCCCAAAGAGCAATAATTACCTTAGAAGCGTTAGAGCTGTACATCCTTTCGATGATGTCGTAATTGTTGAACTCCTTCTTCATCGTGTAGTCCTCTATCCTTAGCTTCATATCGTTCGATGAGTTTAAGTACTTACTTAGCTCTTTCATATCAAAGTCCGAGCTGTAGTATAAGCAAGCCTTGTCAACATTAAGCGGCAAGTTCTTCTCATCAGCATTTACATCAAAGGCGTCTTGTATAGTCCTTGACTCGATTATCCTATCGTCTTTCATTATCTTTCTAATGATTTTCGAATTGCATCTAATATAGTCAGTAAATACTTTGCAGGCTACATCTATATCTTTCAATACAGAAAAAATTTCTTCTATAGGATTTTTATCCGCACTTATAGTATCTAGGTCCATGGTCTTCGCATCGACTTTGATTGTTGTCTCGTAGTCTTCAATATCGATTAACCTAATATAATCAAATAGCTTTGCATAGTAAGAATACTTTTCCTTTATATATTCATAGCCGTCGAAGGCGATGAAATCAAAACTATAAACCAATCGTTTATCATTTTGATTTAAGTCCTTGTCTTGTTCATACGCTTTTATGGCGTAGTTAAGTGGTCTTAGCTTTTTGTCGACTTCGAAGTAGTCCTTCTTTGCCCACGCCTCTGAAGAAATTTCATTAGCATAAAAAGGAACGTCGCACAAGATTTTTACATCTAAGCCCTTGGCATAATTTTTTAACTTAAGATACTGCCTATATAACAAGAACTGAACAAACTCTTGGAATTTCGCTTCTTCTTCGATTTCTTCATCGATATTATCCTTGTAAATGGCGATATTTATCTCTTCATCTGAAAATTCTTCAAAGACTTTCTTCTTATTATATATAGTCATGAAAAGGGAAAAATCTTTTAGCCAATATTGATTTTCATTGATGAAGTCCTGGTAAATGGCCTCTTTCTTGAAGTCTTGGTAAGCTCTTTTATATACAAGGCGCAGTGCTTTTATCTTTTCAGCCTTGATTAGCTCTTTGTCGTGCGCTTCGAATTTTTTCTCTGACTCTTCATCTAGCTTAAATATCTCAGCCGTGCTAAGTAGGCCCATGTTGATGAACTCGTCTAAATCTGCGTATATTGGGTCAAGTGCGAACTGAGATATGTTTTTTTCGCTTCTCAAATCTCCGTCCATATACATGATAGGCTCAATATGCCAAATCTTTTGACCTGCTTTGTTTAAAAAATCAACTGCCTTCATGGCGTCTTTGAAAGTGCCGTGCTTGTATTTGCTCTTTAATATACTTATAGGTAAAAGTATGCCTGCTTCTCTAAGTGTATCCAAAAAATCACCTTCTACTTCATATCGTTAAGTAAATCATCTATCGCCTTTGATGGGTCGTAGTAATATTTTGTGCTTCTGATGCTGACAAAGTTCCAGCCAACTCTTTCCAAAATATCTCTCTTTTCCATTTGGTCGATGATTGTTTCGTCATCTATATCAAATTCTGATCCTTCTGCTTCTACTATAAATTTCTTATCGTCTTTAATAGCGAGTAAGGCAATGTTATATAGACCTGCTTCGACATTCGTTTTTACTTCGACTCCCCTTGCTTCAAGCTCTTTCTTAATGTCTTCTTCAAATGACGACAGCTCATATCTATTTCTCTTGTCAAAGACCATCTTGTCCTCAGGGTTTATAAAGAACTCAATAAGCGTTCTTCTAATATCGCCGAGCTTTAAGTCCTTCTTGTAATCAAGCGAAGTGACTAAAACTACTTGGTCCTTGGCCCTTGATACTGCTACGTTGTATTTCTTCTTGTTCACATCGTAGGCGCCTTCGTTTAAGACTTTCATCGCTTCATCCTTTTCGTTCGAATCAACTGTCGTTAAGAAGATGATGTCTCTTTCATCGCCTTGGAAGGCCGCTGGTCTGCCGCATAAGATGTTTAATCTGTCATAATCTTGTAGGCTTAGCTTTTCTATAAGAAGCTTATCTATAAATTTAGCTTGATCTTCGCTCGCAAGCGATATTACGCCGATTGTTTTGCCCTCATAATCAGGCTCGTCCTTTATCCTTAGGATTTCATCTGCAATGTAATTTGCTTCTGCCTCGTTAACTCTATCATCATCTCTTATGCCATCGACCTTAATCAATTTAAGTGCAGGTTGAACCTTTGTCGATGATGACTCTCTAAGTGGCTTTATTATGCTATCGTAAGAAATAAAGTTTGAGTAAGCAGCTATCATTGGCACGCTTCTAAAGTGCTCTTTAAGCGTTAAGACTGGGAAGCTTGTCTTAAGTATGTCATACAAGGATGAGTTTAAATCATACAAATGGCTGTTGGCCACCTTGTCTTTAATATACATATCTATAAGATTTCTTTGCTTGTCTTGGTCTATACCTACCGCTTGTGGGCTTACTTGCTCATCGTCGCCGACTATGATAGCCTTTTTTGCTAATTGAAGTATAGGTATAGCTGATATGTCCGCTTGAGATGCTTCATCTATGATTAGATAGTCAAATTTTTGATTATAATCAAGACTTTCAAGTGCCTTGTCAATAGTCATAATCCAAGCAGGAACAGCTCTTTGGCACTTCTTCATAAGTTCTTTAGCCTCTTTCTTTAGTCCAATCGCTTGTTTGCCAGTGCCTTTACCAATCTTCTTCATTGTTAGCTGCCAGCCTTGTAGTGCTTGCTTTTTCTCTATATCATCTTTGATCTTAAGCATAAATGAGTGCCATGCCATGTTTGAAGCGAGTTCTTTCGTTATATCATAAAGCTGCTTCTTGTACCAAGTCATCATCTTTTGATACTTTTCATAAGGCGTTCTATTTATCTTTGAGATGATGCCATCAAATTGTTTGTAATACCAATTTTCTTCGATATTTTCAGGTGCGTCCTTAAGCCCATGTATATCGAAGCGGTTATATATAAACTCTTTCCAAGTAGGTGCAACAGCTGCTAACTCATCAAGAAGTTCGTTTCTCTTCTTAAGTATCTTAATCTTTTCATAAGTCTTTTTAAGATTTTCAAAACTATCTCTATAGCTGTCGTAGTACTTAGTTTCAATCGCAGTGTTCATTAATAAGAGTAAATCAGATTTATTATCTTCATCTACTTTTAATTTATCAAGTGTATCATCAAGCTTCGCCTTTGCAGGAATGTATTTTAAGTCATATTCGTCAGCGAGTTCAATGTACTTTCTTAAATCGTTTTTAATCAGCTTCATCTCTTTGATAAATGAATCGTGCGGCGAAAGAACTTTGTTGTTGACAAAGATGCTGTTCACATTTATACCCTTGTCTTGCATTAGCTTAAATAAGGACTGAACGTTTTCGTCGTAGAATTTCATGTACTTCGTGATTAGTGGTAAATAGCTAAGCAATTCTTTATTTTCAATAAGCTTTTCTCTATCAAAATCATCATTTGTCTTATATATAAGCTCATCAAATAGCGCTTTTAGCTCGGATATCTTGATATCTAGATTGATGTTGACTATGGCGTCGTCCATATCCTCAACAGTAACTAGACCTTGACCGTTGATGCTCACGCTTGTAAGTACTTTCTTCCACGAGTTTTTAAACATAGCGGATATACCCTTGATCTTTTTGCCATCAACAAGTCTTGATCTCATCTCTTCAAGTGACTGTCTTAGCTCTTTTTGATTCATATCAGCTGGGTAGATAAGTCTCTTGCCTCTTAGGTGATCAACGTTTCTATCGTAGTAGTCATCAAGCTCTGTAATTAGCTCTGTTAATCTAATGTAGCTCTTCTTGTCAGCATTTCCTGCCTTGGCGCTAACAATGACTTTTATCTGCCAATCTTCTAGCTCATCAAGACTATTGATATAATCAATCTTTTCGTAGATATCGCTAAAATCTTCATCGTCCTTACCATTATAAAGTGCATTTTGATCAAGGTAGACTCTTTCCTTTAAAGTGATATTTCTTCTGATCTCTTCCTTAAGTGTCTTCGCTCTAAGAAGTGCTGCATCCATCGCATCTATTGTCTTTTCAAGATCTTCCGGATTAAGTATGCTGTTTGGATCTGGTAGTCCTATGTTTAATTCCTTTTCGTCCTCTCTAGTAAGAGCTTCGTTTGAGTAGTACAAAAAGTCTATGTCTCCCTTTGATATCGGTAGCGCCTCATATAGCTTTACCTCTCCCGGTATCTTGTTTAGGCCGTCGTGATCATGCAAAAATCTTGCCGCGTCTATTGGGCTGAAGACTTCTTCACCTATATTAATGCTCTTTAGCTCAGATGATTTGATGCTAAAGATTTTCTTTCTTGTTTCGTTAAGTCTCTCGATAAGAATGTTTCTATCCATATTGAGCTTTTGTATCTTTTCTTTAAGCTCTTCTATGGAGTGATTGCTTATATAATCAGTGATCGAGTCGATGGACTTCTCCATGTCCTCGTTGTTGTCATCAATAGTCGATACGCAAAGGGCTCTGATCTCTTCTTGAGTCATGCTCTTTAGTACCGATAGTGCCTTCTTTGTTTGAGAAGCGACTAAAACAGTTTTGCCTCTTGCTAATATATCGCCTAAAAGGTTCGCTATGGTATGCGTTTTACCTGTGCCTGGCGGTCCTTGAACCAAGACAGTATCGTAGTTAGCGATTCTCTCGGCTACTTCAAGTTGCTCCTTGTTAGCTTCTTTAGTGAATAAAACACTTTGCGAGATGCCTTCGATGTTTCTAATCTTGTCGTCAAGCGTTTCCGCTCTCTCTTCTGTTTCCTTTTCCTTGATGTTGACGCCGCATAGATTAAGTAGGCTCTTGTTCACTTCCGAACCCTTTTCTATGGACTCAATCATCTCGTCAAGATTTTGTATAAAGTCAGTCTCTTTATTTCTTAAGAATAATAGTGGTCTATTGATTATGGTGAAAGCCTTATCCGTTTCGCTCACACCCGTCTCTTCATAAGATGAGTCCGTATGCAACCTCTTTGCCATAGACTTCATTAGCTCAGCCATTGACGCTGTGTCAAATGGGTGGTAGTAGTTCATGGAGATGTGCTCCATGATATTCTTTAGCTCCAAGTGATTAACATTCTCAATCATAGATATTAGCTTGATATCAAGAGTCATGTCTCTGTTCGTATCGCGTATCGCTATACTATCTTTCCTTGAGTCAAAATCAATTGCCGCCCTCTTTATTAATATAGGATGATAGATATTGGCATCGTATTTAGATATTAAAATGCCATTGGCAAAGACTAATTCATATAGGTGCGATTCGTTCTCAAGCTTGTAATATAGCTCTCTGAACTCCTTGAATAAATTTTGCACTCTAATATCTTCTTGCGTTTTTTGCGAATAAGGTCTAGTGATTCTAAGGATCACGTCGCTTGTCGAATCGCTTCCGCAAGAAAAGTAGAGGAATTTATTATTAAGGTTGATCTCGTCCAAATACTTGTTCCAAAGCTCGTCCTTAACGTTTAATATAGGCTTGTACTTGTCATCAATAGTTTGCCTAATGTATTTAAATAATGAAATTACTCTTTGTCTCTCGTCCATTTCTTCTCCTATCTATGCTAATAGTGTAAATAGTATGTGTGCTGAAAAGCCAGCTGCTAAGCCGCCTATAGTGTGTGCGAATATTGATTTGCCTGCTAGATCGTTATAGCCAAGGGCATCCATCATCGCAATATGTGTAGAAAGATAGCCTGACCAGCACATGCAGATAGCTGTGAAGACAGCTATGTCTGAAGCATTTGCTGCGCCTGTATTAATTAATTCAGGTACTAGGCCTATAGCTGCTCCTGCTGATCCAAGTGCTGTGATTGGAACGGCTATGCACTTACCTGAAGTAAAGCCAAAAAGTGGCTTGATTATAAAGCTTAGTTTGTCCGCAATCATTGGTAAGAGCTTAACTCCTTCCTTTGCTGCGCCTGTGTAAAGCCCATCTGGTCCCGGTCCATTAGTTAGTATAAGTACCACAGTGCAGATAAGTATAACGCCCGGAACTATTGATAAGCCCATGTCTACACCTATCTTGCCTCCATCTAGTAAGGCGTCTATAAATCTATTAAAAATCGATCCTTCTCTAACTGGTCTTAGGTCCATAGTTGCCTTAGATGCGTCTGCATCGCCGACAGCCATAGCTTCAAGGCCAAATTTCTTCTTAGTGAATATCATCATTATTCTAACGCTTACGATTGAACCGATTATTGCGCCTAAATTACCTATAAGCGCTGCCTTTATACTGCCGTCTATCTTTAGACCCATCATAGTAGTAGTCGTAATAAATCCCATACCAAAGGCTGTGCCTATGTTTGTCAAGACTGGCACTTGATATTTTTTGAAATACCTTAAAAAGTTTTTGTCCTTGGCTAGAGCAAGTATCGATGGGTTATCTGATAAGTAGCATGTCAAAACGCCGACAGATGCCGCTCCCGGCAAATCGTATATCGGCTTCATTAGCTTTGACAAGAGCTTATTGATTAAGGATATAACACCAAACTCGCTTAGTATGGCTGATAGTCCTCCTGCCACAACGGCTATGGCCATGATATAGAAGCAGACTTCCATAAGCAAGGCATAAGCTGTATTCATAAAGGTATTGATTAAGTTAATGGCTCCCATCTTAGATGAAAGATAGTAGAAAAAGGCAAATAGTACTGCCAAAAAGATAAATGTTTCTAAGCTGATGGCTTTTTTAAATTTTCTTTCCATAATTTTTTCCTGTTAAAATTTATTTTATAATCTCAAGCATCACGTCGTCAACTCTGTTAAACGCGCTTCTGCAAAGAAGTCCAACGTTTTTGATAGTGTCTTCAATAGTGCCCGAAACAACTCCGACATTTTCCTTAGGAGTGCAGCCGTTAAGTGCTAAAAACGCGCTTAGTACTGCTTCGCCTGCACATGTCGATAGCTTTAAGGAGCAAGTGTTTTTTGCCCCGTCGCAGATAAGTCCAGTAAGGTTTGCGAACATGTTTGAGCAAGCACCTTCGATTTGTTCGTCTGTTCCACCCATCATCATGGTGATGCCTGCTGCAGCGCCAAGTCCAGCTGCTATAGCACAGCCGCACATGCCAGATAGCTTTCCTGAGAAAGTCTTGACAAAACGATTGATGGCGTGACCGAAGTATATTGCTCTAATCATGTCTTCTTTATCTAGATCGAATTCTTCATATATTAAGTATATAGGTATGATAACGTTAATACCTTGGTTACCGCTGCCACCGCTTGTCATAACCATGCAGTTACCGCCCGACATCCTCATATCAGCAGCTGCCGCAGTTAATATTCTGGTTCTTGTATAGGCATCGTTTGAAATTATGTTTTTGTTCTCCATCTTCTTAAGACTTTGTCCTAAAAGATTCGAGTTCTTAAGCTTAAGTCCTTCATTTGCGGCGCGCATATTCATTTCAATGCCCTCTTCAATAAAGCCAAGCTCCTCCATTGGCGTAGATAAGACAAGCTCTTTAATCTTCTTAAGAGTAAGCTTTGACATAAATTCCTTCACATCGTCCTTTGCTTCGTCTAACTTATTCTCATAAAGAACTTCATCATCCACTTTTATGTATTCAACATTAGTATGTCCCTTTTGTAAAAGGCCCTCTACTGTCATGTCGTCAAATTTTACACTCATCTTAACGTATATGTCAGGCGTATCTTCATCGTAGCTTAGCTTGATATTTAAAGTCTCTCTAAGCTCTTTCGCTCTAGCTATCATCTCGTCAGTAAATTTAGTAAGAACAAGAAGGCCGTCGTCCTTATTGCCTCCGCTTAGGCCCAAGATAGCTGCAAGGTCAAGACCGCAAGTGCCAGTATTAGGTATAGTAACGCTCTTACCATTCTTATAGATGTTCTTGCTAACAACTACATCGATCTCATTAGCCTTAGCAATGTCATCTTTTATGTACTTTTTTATAAACGCTCCAAGGTAACACACGGCGATAGGCTCGGTGCATCCAAGGGCAGGCATGGTATCTTCTTTGATGATATCAAGAAGCTCCTTTTCTTCATTAGTCATAGTATCACTCCTAAAAAATAATCTCCAAGATGATTATAACACAAAAAAGTCTTTACTTCAATGATTTTAAAAAGGAGAGAATGGTTTTTTATAAAATATTTCTTCTCTTGACTTTCACATGCTAAAAGCTTATACTAGAATTAGCGGACTAGGCTCACATAAAATTCAAAGGAGGTATATTATGAGTGAAAAATATCCATTAAATGTTCCTACGCCAACACACTTTACATACGTTGTTAAGGATCTTCCAAAGGTGACAGTAGAAGAGCGTGAAAAGGCACTTAAGGCAACTCACTACAATGAGTTTGCGTTTCCATCGGGTCTCTTAACTATTGACATGCTATCTGACTCGGGTACTACTGCCATGACTAACACTCAGTGGTCGTCGATGTTCTTAGGTGACGAGGCATATGGCAGAAACACTGGCTACTACGTTCTTCTTGATACTTTTAGAGACATCTTTGAACGCGGCGGCGAAAAGAACTGGAAGAAAACTCTAGATCTTGTTAGAACTGATTGCAGAGACGTAAAGAAGATGATGGACGAAGTTTATCTATCGGAGTACGAAGGCGGCCTATTTAATGGCGGCGCAGCGCAAATGGAAAGACCTAACTCCTTTATCATTCAACAAGGACGTGCTGCTGAATCGGTTCTTATGGAGATAGTTAGAAATATATTGACTGAGCGCCATCCAGGTAAGGTCTTCACTATACCATCGAACGGTCACTTCGACACTACTGAAGGCAATATCAAGCAAATGGGCTCTATCCCAAGAAACTTATACAATAAAAAACTTTTATATGAGATACCCGAGGGCGGCAAATATGACAAGAATCCATTCAAAGGCAATATGGACCTTGAAAAATTAGAAGAGCTTATAAATGGCGTTGGTGTTGAAAACGTTCCATTGATCTTCATGTGCATCACTAATAACACTGTCTGTGGTCAACCTGTTTCTATGGCAAACATTAGAGAAGTAAATAAGATTGCTCACAAATACGATATCCCACTTATCTTTGACGTGGCTCGTTGGGCAGAAAACTCATACTTCATCAAAATGAATGAAGAAGGCTACGAAGACAAGTCCATCGCCGAGATAGCGACTGAGATGTTCTCATACTGTGACGGCTTCTGTATGTCAGCTAAAAAGGATGGCCACGCTAATATGGGTGGCATGCTAGCATTTAGAGACAAGGGTTTATTCTGGCAAAAGTTCTCTGACTTTAATGAAGACGGCTCTATGAAGATGGATGTCGGCGTAAGACTTAAAGTTAAGCAAATTTCTTGCTACGGCAACGACTCCTACGGCGGCATGAGCGGCCACGACATCATGGCACTAGCTGTTGGTCTATATGAAAGCTGCGACTTTAATTACATGGACAGCCGTGTTAAGCAAGTTGAGTACCTTGCACAAGGCTTCTACAAGGCAGGTGTTAAGGGCGTTGTCCTACCTGCTGGTGGTCATGCAGTCTACATCAACATGGATGAGTTCTTCGACGGCAAGCGCGGTCACGATACTTTCGCCGGCCAAGGCTTTTCACTTGAACTTATTAGGCGCTACGGCATAAGAGTTGCTGAACTTGGCGACTTCTCTATGGAGTATGACCTTAAGACGCCTGAGCAACAAGCTGAGCTAGCAAACGTCGTACGCTTTGCTATAGATAGGAGCAGACTTACTCAAGAGCACCTTGATTATGTTATAGCAGCTGTAAAAGCACTTTATGAAGATAGAGAAAGCATTCCAAATATGAAAATACTTTGGGGTAAGAACTTACCTATGAGACACTTTCACGCATTTTTGGAACCATATAAGCACGAAGAAAAATAATTTGTATACGCTGATGGCGGCACTTAAAGTGCCGCCATTTTTTATTATGCGCATAAAAAAATAGAGATGCGAATAAAATCACATCTCCATCATCTTATGCTAATAAATTTTCCGTCTCTATAGATTTTTCTCACGTACTTCTCAAAGTCCTCTTTACTAAAGTCAATCACTCTATCGCATTTACTGCACTTAAGAGTGAGTACTCCATCCATTGCGATGATTTTAAATTCATCACTGCCACATGGGTGGGCCTTCTTCATCTTGACAAGGTCATTTAGCTTATACAAAAGCATTAGTAATCAAAGACCTCGCCTTCGATTTTCTTGTCCTCGATAAGTTTATTAACTCTATCAAGATCATCCTTGTTAAAGACTATTGATAAGCCGCAAGACAAGCTAACGTGTCTTGGTGTTGGTATCATCTTGTACTCGATTGCTTCACTCTTAAAAACACCTTCAGCAAGTATTGCGTGGTGAGTTGAGTTGAAGCTTAAAACGTATCTCTTCATTATGATAAAACTATGTTTCTATCTGCCTTTTCTAATGTTTCATAGATAGTGTACATATTAGATATTTCGCCAACTTGAAGCTTTTCTTTTAAGCCGTAGAAGTCTAGACAAGTGCCGCATGAAATGATCTTAACGCCATTGTCAGCCATGTTCTTAATGTCTTCAAGTACTTCGCTGCCTTCACAAGTTAATTTAACTCCGCCATTGAAGAAGACTATAGTCTTTGGTAGTGGAGCTGTTTGTGAAACAGTGTACATGAAGCTCTTGATAAGTATTGCGCCAAGCTTTTCGTCGCCGTGACCCATAACGTTAGTGCCTACACCTATAACAAATGTTTCGTCATCTGCTTTCACTTCTACTGCGTGATCTTTGTTGATAGTTACTTTGTAGTCTTCGCCTACTTCTTCAACTGTAGCCTTAAGTCCCATGGACTCAGCTAGTCTTGATAAGTTTTCAGTAGCAACCTTGTTATCTACAAGTGTGCAAACTACTCCTGTTTCCATTGCGTCCAATTCTTTCTTTGTTAATATAACTGGCTTTGGACATGCCAATTTTCTTGCATCTATTTCCTTCATAAATACCGCCTCCTACTTATAATTTATACTTAAAATAGATTTCTGTCAAGATATTTTATACTATTATAAATAATTCTTATACTTTAAGCTATCTTTATTGAATAAATTGTTATATTCTCATCAGAGACTACAGCGATAAAGCCCCCACCCACATAAATATTTCTTATATCCTCTTGCATATCCTTCATATAATACTTAGCCTTATATGGTATATAGATTTCTCTTTCTGAGTAAACGATGTAGTAGTTATTATACTTAAGCATGCTCTTCACATTTTGATTAAATGTGTGTTCTTCAAGTACTTCAGCTTTATTATTAAGCGTCATAAGCTTATCGTCTGCTAGCAAATAGACTTTTGAGCCATCGACAGCTATGTCCTTAAGTGTAGTGTACTCTTTTTTGAATACTATAGCATCCTCTTGCATATAGTATAGCGCCTTGTTTGTCGCGACTAGCTTCATATCCTTAAGACCAGCGATAAAAGCAATGACTTCGTCGTTAAACTTGTAATAAAGTTTGTTCTCGCCTTTTCTATTGATCTCCTTATACAAAGAGGCCTTAATCTCACTTGAATACGGGTCGAAGGATGCTATCTGCATAGTCTTGAAGTCCTTGTCGACATTGTATGTGAGTATTGGGTTTAGTGCCTTGTATCTAAAGCGCTCAGTAAAGTCGTCGTCGTAAGCACGAAGCGTTTCATTGAAGTTGTCGCTCAGCCAAGCAGTGTATCTGCCGCCCTTTTCATCTATAAATGAGATTGCTTCGTCATAATTAAAATCCTTCACGTCCTTTAAGTCATTGTAGCTCAAAATATTGACAATGCCATTGGGCGCGTCAGTCGAGTAGATGTACTTGTCCTTAAAAAGCACGTTCGCAGTCTTCGCTTCAAAGTCCCTTCTCATCAGTTCTTCGTCGCTCATCCCAGTCATAACGAGAGTACCATCTTTATGATAATAGATGTGGCCATCTCTAAAGCAAACTCTCATATCCGAAGTCAAATTCCTTGAATAAACTTTATCAAGACTAAGGGTCTTCTCGCTCTTAAGATGAAGCTTAGTCAAAAAACCGACTACTTTATCAGGAAAAGCAAAAGTCGCTGCAAGAAATAAGATTAAAACCACAGCTATAGTGATGAGTATTTGTTTGTAAATATTCATTTCCTTAAACATTTTAATAATAATCCACTTCTCCCATATTGCCATATGAAGCTAAATCATATGGTGCAAAGACGCCTCTGTCAGTAACAACTGCCGAAACTAGTTCTGGCGGTGTCACGTCGAAGGCTGGATAAAATCCCTTAACGCCCTTCATTACATGGCTCTTAGCCATAAAGGATGTCGCCTCATGAGGGTCTCTCTTTTCTATACTTATATCGTCAATCGATTTACCTAAATCAGGTATGCCCGTTACAAAGTACGGTATACCCATGTATTTGGCGCAAATTGCGAGCTGCAAAGTTCCTACCTTGTTAACAACGTAGCCTTCCTTAGTGATGCTGTCAGCTGCTGATGTGAATAAACTAATGTTCTTCTCCTTCATCGTCCATGCACCCATATTATCAGTGATGACTGTAACGTCCTCGCCTTGACTCCTTAGTACTGAGGCTGTTAGTCTCGCCCCTTGTAAGAATGGTCTTGTCTCTGGGCAATAAACTTTGATCTTTTTGCCGAGATCTTTCGCTCTAAGCATCATATAGCCGACTATGGTCTCGCCAAAGCATTGCGTCATGATGGCGCCTTCGTCAGGCATTAGCTTTGCTAAGTTCTTTGCCACCTCGTTTATGGCTGAGTACCTTCTCTCTAGTGACTCGAGTGCTCCTTTGAATATCTCTTCGTATGGAACTAGGTCCTTCTCTATCGCATCCTTGGCAATATCATAGGCCCTTTGAGTTACTTGCGCCATCCTAAAAGATGTTGTTTCTCTAGCATTGGCAAGGGCTAGTTTTGCCTCGTTCATATGCTTAATGAATTTACCTTCAGTAAAATCTTTTGCTTCATATGCAGCGAGTGCCATACCCATAAAAGCGGCTGTATATGGCCCAGCGCTTTGAGTAACCATATTCTTAATCGCGTCTCTTACTTCTTTATAGTTCGAGCAAATTTCGTAGCGCGTTTCAATCGGGTAGACTCTTCTATCAAGTATCTTAACCTTGCCGTCTTCAAACCAAGCAACGTTCTCGTACTTTAGCATGAAGCCGAGGTCCTTGTCCATCCTATCTTTATTGTCCATAGGACTTCATCCTTTCAATAACTGCATCTATATCTTTTTTGCTTAATACGTGAACGTCGTCCTCGAAGCGCACTATGTGATACATCTTCGCGATGTATTCTATGGTTCTAGCATTGGAGTAGGCTTCTCTAAGTTCCTTGCCTAGTGCTAGAACGCCGTGATTAGCAAGTAAACAGCCCTTTCTATCGGCAAGTGCTTTGAGAGCCGCCTCAGCCAGCTCTTGTGTGCCGAAAGTAGCGTACTCAGCGCACTTTATGTCCTCACCGCCAAGGTCAGCCATGATGTAGTGAAGCGCTCCAAGCGGCTTACGTAGTGTGCTGTAGCTAGTTGCATATATCGAGTGTGTATGAACTATGCTTCTTATATCAGGCCTGTTCTTATAAACAAGTGCGTGTAAAAATGATTCTGTCGATGGCTTGTTCTTGCCCTCAAGTATATTTAGATCTAGGTCCATAACAACAAGGTCGTCAAAGTTCATGTGATCGTATGGAATGCCCGATGGTGTGATAACCATCGCTTTTTCATCTGGGTCATATATACTTAGATTGCCAGCTGTACCGACTGTTAGCTCATCTATAATCATCTTTTTAGCGTATTCTATAAGTAATTTTTTATCTTGTATAAACATCTAGTCACCTTCTATATTTTTAATATCTTCATTATCATCGTCTGTATATGATTCTTGAATGTAGTTTTTATCGATTTTGCCTGTGTCTTTAACTTCATCAGCAAATGTAAGCACTAGCTTACCTACGTTGTCGCCTTCCTTAAGCTCGACCTTTAAGGATTGCTTAAGAATGTATCTGTCAATAACAACGCCCTTGCCCTTATCAGTAATAACTATCGCACCTATCCTAGGCATCTTGTCAACGAGTTCGTTATATTGATCCGCCTCATAATTTAGGCAGCACATAAGTCTTCCGCAAAGGCCAGATAGCTTGCTTCCGTTAAGCGTTAAGTCTTGGTTCTTCGCAAGACTTATGCTTATTGGCGAGAAGTCACCCAAGAATGACGAGCAACAAGTCTTTCTGCCGCACTTACCAACTGATGGTATGCACTTTGCTTCGTCTCTGACGCCAACTTGTCTAAGCTCGATACGCATTCTAAATATTCTTGCAAGATCCTTAACTAGTTCTCTAAAGTCAACTCTTCCCTCAGCTGTAAAGAAAAAGATAACTTTGTTTAAATCAAGAGTGAAGTCAACGTCAAGTAAGTTCATTCCAAGACCATATTCTTCGTTCTTTTGAATAAATATCTCTCTCGCTTCAGCCTTTCTATTGTCATTGTCAAGCTTTTGAGCAATGTCCCTCTCAGTCGCCTTTCTGATGATTGGCTTAAGAGGTATGCCAAAGTCATCAATGTCTATCTCCTTGTTTGCGATGACAACATCACCTAGCTCAAGACCTCTAACAGTCTCCACTACGACCTTGTCATCAGTAGTAAATTCTTGCTCCATAGGGTCGAAGTAAAATATCTTTCCTATGGGCTTAAATCTTACGCCTATTATTTTTTTATTCATTTAATCACCTATCAAATTTTTCTATCATATTTAAAACTAAAGTCTCAAGATGCAGTCTAAAGTTGCCGCTGTTACCCAAGTATCTTTTAGTCTCTTCTATCATGTCAATGCTGTCAGCCAAGTCATACAGAGCGAGCCCTTTAAGGCTTTTAATCTCGCCTTTGTAGTCAAGATTAATTATCCTTTCTTCGCTCGAAGCTATATCCTTGATAAAAATTTCAAAATATGTAAGTATTTTTTCAATATCATCTTTATTTTCTTCTAAAAACGCAAGGTCCTTGATGCTCTCATAACGCTTTGCCTTTAATACGTTTATGGCTGCCGCTATGCCCCTCTTTCTGAGCTGCATCTGGTTTTCATCTTCAATAAAGGATTTAAGCGCACTTATATCACCCATGGCAATGGATGCGTAGAGCTCTTTATTATCAAGCTTCGGATAATTTTCATTGATATAATCCATAAGCTCATTTTTACTAAGAGGCATTACTCTAATAACTTTACTTCTTGAGATGATGGTGTCAAGTATCATGTTAAGGCTCTTAGTAACTAGGATGACTACAACATAACTTGGCGCCTCCTCAAGCGTTTTTAATAAAACATTTTGGCTCTCGACTTGAATGTCTTCTGCGCCCAGAAGCATATAGACCTTTCGATCTAGCTCGAAGGGCCTTATGTAAACATCCTTTGCTATGCTTTGAGCGTCTTCTTTCTTAATCTTATCTGTTTTGCCAAACAAAGCAAAGTCTGCTTTTTTATTAGGAATTTTTGACTTAAGAAGAAGCCCTGCAAATTCCATCGCAAGGCTTTCTAGATAAGCACTGTCTTTGCCTTCAAAAATATAGGACGATACAATTTTATTATTATCGATATCGTTATAAAGTATTTTTTTTACTTCATCATTCCCAAATATTTTCTCAAACACAAATTTACTCCTAAACTCTTAAAAATTCTTCTACGTTTAATACAAATAATGTTGCTCCACCAACTTTTACTTCAAGTGGATATGGAACAAAAGTATCTCCAGGCATAGTTACAGTAAGTAAAGATGTAGTTATCTCTCTTGTCTTGCAATTATGATCAACAAGTTCCTTAACTTCATTTACTTTGTCATCTTCAACACCTATAAGTAATGTAGTGTTGCCAGATTTTAAAAAGCCGCCTGTTGAAGAAAGCTTTGTTACTCTATACTTTTTTTCTGTAAGAGCATCCATTAGTGCATTAACATCTTGATCTTGAACGATTGCTACAATTAGTTTCATACTAACACTCCTTCATTAATTTTTTTACTTCCTCTAAGGCTTCGTGAGCAAGGCCCCTTCTGTCCTTAGTACCATCCAATTTAATTAGCTTCATCTGTTTTTCTTCATAAAGCTTTAAGTATGCTAGGTGAACCCTCTCTTGAAAGTCCTCTCCCAAAGACTCTATCCTGTCAAGATCACCAAGCTTTTTCAGTCTTTCATAAGATTCTTTCGCATCCAAATCCATAAGTATAGTAAGGTCGGGTCTAAAGCCATCTAAGAAGAAATCATTTATCTTCATAACCTCATCTACGCCAAGTCCTCTCACTACGCCTTGATAAGCAAGTGACGATAGTAAGAATCTATCTAATATGACCGAGGTGCCATAGGCCACATTTGGCTTAATCACCTTGTCATATAATTCGGATCTCGATGCTGCGAAGAGTAGCGCCTCTGTGTGATAATCCATATCCTTATTAGCTTTGTCAGCCAAGATATCCCTTATCTTCTCGCCAATATCAGTCGATCCTGGCTCTCTCGCGTTTATATAATCAAGGCCCATCTCATCGAAGTAGCCTGTGATTGCGTCTATTACAGTACTCTTGCCGGTTCCGTCTTGTCCCTCAAGAGCTATTACAAGTCCCTTCATTAGTCAACTACAACCAATGAGTCTTGATCGTCGCCAAGTAGACCAACTATGTTAAGGTCTGACTCCTTAAGGAATTGTATGTGATCAAGTATCTCTTCAGTAATCTCTTCGCCTGGCACTAGTAGAGGTACTCCAGGTGGATAAGGAATTATTGGCGAAGTAACTATCTCTCCAAGTGAGTCCTTTAAGTTAATTATCTTCTTTGATGAGTAATATGCATCCGCTGGTCTGATTATGATCTTCGGATCAGGCATATTAACCTTTATATGTTTAACCTCTTCATAAGATAAATTCTTAGATAAGTCTTTGATTGCTTCAAGAAGTTTTTCGTAGTCTTCATCCTCATTCATTAGCGTTGCAAATATTAGAGCGTAGTAATAGTCACTCATCTCAAGCCTAATATTGTGTCTTTCATAAAGCTCTTTTCTAAGTCTTGAGCCCTTAACCCCTTCAAGCTTGAATAATATCTTTGTGTTATCCTTTGACTTGATAGTTTTGTCAAAGTCATCGCCTTCAAAAACTTCAACTCTGTCAATCTTCTTAAGCTCTTCAATAAATTCCAAGCACTTAGTCACATTGTGATGAAGCTTTTCTTTGCCTTCGCCGTCCATATACGCACAAGCTGTTTCATTCGATAGCGTAAATAGATACGATGGTGAAGTAGTTGTATATAGTTGGAATCTGTCTTTTAGCTTATTGATATCTATCCTTTCAGAGCCAACATGTATCATCGATGTTTGTGTAAATCCAGTTAGCGTCTTATGAGTTGAGTGAATAACGATGTCCGCGCCGCATTCAAGAGCCGACTTAGGTAGTCTGTCATCGAACTTCATGTGAGGTCCGTGAGCCTCGTCAACCATAAGTATCTTACCGTAGTTGTGGCAGATCTCAGCTATCCTTTCAAGGTCTGAAGCAATGCCGTAGTAGTTAGTGTGAGTTACTATAACAGCCTTTACCTCAGGATTGTCAAGAATTAAGTCCTCTATCTCATCTGGATCAACACCAGTTAATACATGATAGTCGTCGTTATACTTTGGATATACATAAACAGGATTTAGTCTATTTAGTATCAAAGCGTTATATACTGATTTATGGCAGTTTCTTTGAACAATAACAGTATCACCCGGCTTAGTAATAGTCGCTATAGCGATGTATATACTTCCAGTAGAACCATTAACAGCGTAAAAAGTGTTCATTGCGCCAAATACTTTAGCAGCTTCCTTTTCGCTCTCAAGAATGACACCTCTTGGTTCAAGTAGGTTGTCCATACCATAAGTTTCTGTCGTGTCAATAGCTGGGATGTAGTCGCCCCAGTTGAAAAGCGTGTTCTTTCCCTTATGACCAGGCATGTGGAAAGATACAGAATTTTCGTCTTTTAATTTTGATAATGCTTCAAAAACAGGTCTTTTCATTAAAAACTCCTTTATACTCTATATATTTCAGTTTTTTTGCGAATGGTTCTGTACCACGAATATATCATAATTAGTATAAGTACTAAACTTGATACATAAAATATGTTCTTTACCCTAACAGACTTTAGAAGATTGCCAAGACTGTAGAATAGTCCCGCTAAAAAGAATATTAAGGACGCCCTCTGTATAGAGATATTTCTTCGTCTGACAGCATTCCTAAATACACTCATAAAGATTAGTACCATTAGTACGAGCGTGACTATGGTCCTAAAGACTTCCATAAATCTACTTATTCTGTCTTGGAACCAGCCATTTTGTGGTAGTAGTGTTAATATTAATAGTATCGCCACAAGTAAATATATTATGCTCGACGCCTCAGGCATTCTTCTCTTGCGAAGCGATTTAGCCGCTAGATAATAAAATATTATCAGTAGTATTGGCACCATAAGTGAACTTATAAACAAAGAGATGTTTGTAAGCCTTATTATCTTTTCGTCATCATTTAAGAACAATGCATAAGTCCTGATGCCTAAAAAGGCGGTGACGAAGACCACATAAGTCTTTGTGAATATGCTTTGCAGCTTAAAATCCTTATCAGCATAATTATACTTGTTGATAAAATTATCCATAACGATGATTATTAATATATATAAAAATGTAAATATTGGTTCTAATATCTTTTGTAACAAAAAATCACCTCATATCAATTGAGTTTTGATCACAAATTGGTAGCGGTTTTTCATATGCTTATAAGCCTTACCAAGCTTTTCCTCGTCGTCATATAGACTAAAAATGCTCGAGCCAGAGCCGCTCATCATAGTCTTGAAGCCGCCTAAAGCACTCATCTCGTCGTAGAGCTCTTTAACATCTATGTAATTAGCAAAGACAAAGTCTTGCATATTGTTTCTAAACTTTGTAAAGTCATCGTTCTTAATAAGCTCTTCAATCTCTTTAGTACTTAGGTGTTCGCCGCTAAAGTCCATGCCCTCATAAACTTCTTTTGAGCTAATGTTGATGCCGGGATTAACTAAGAGCGCGTGATACTTCTTAAGTCCTTCTACTTCCTTAATTTTTTCGCCTCTAGCTGTGCATATGGCAGCCGACTTCGAAGTAAAAAAGTTACAGTCACTACCAAGTTTTAAAAGGATATCAAAATATTCTTCCTTTGTCAAGGACAGATCATAAAGCTCGTCAAGCGCCTTAAGTGTTTCGTAAGCGTTTGAGCTGCCACCAGCAAGGCCAGCGCCCATAGGTATATTCTTCTTAAGCTCTATACTTAGCCCTTGTACATCTCTTATCTCTTTTACTAAATCATATGCCTTCTTCATGATATTATCTTTTATATCAGTATCCGCGCTAATGGTGAAGCCACTCGCCTTACTAAATACTAGCTCATCATAAAGATTGATTTTAGACATAAGAGTGATGATGTCGTGAAAGCCATCGTCCCTTTTTGAAACGACTTCAAGATGCAAATTGATTTTCGCATAAGATTTTGTTTTTATCATGACCTTCACATACTCCTCCACTGTTAATTCAATTATAACACATTTTAAATTCAATGTATAGTTTTATTTTTTTATGATTTGCGCGTGTTATTAAAAGCGCGCGTCATATCTCATCCGCCCGTCACATATCATACACTCGTCATATGGCATCAGCCCGTCATATGGCATCAGCCCGTCATATATCATTCGCTCGTCATATGCCATTCACCCGTCATGATTCAATCACTTTTTCAAACGAAGTGGCCCTGCCATCATCCCCGCTAAAGAAAAAAATGAAAAAAGGCAAAAAAATTCCTCACATCACTGTGAGGAAAATTTTTTAGATTATTTTTACTACTACCGTCGATGTTAATACATCTGAATAAGTATACGATATAACCTGATCGTTATTTTGTCCATCTTCTAGCGTAACTGTGAATAGATTTGGATATGCTGAGGTAATTACTCCTTGTGCCTCTACAAAGGTATTTCGACCGACGTTTGTCGTTAGATGCACTTTTTTACCTAAAATACTCTCAACACTCTTTCTAATCCTCTTAATTTCGTTCATAAGATGAATCCCACCCTTCATATACTTGATCTACATCTATATATAGTATAGCATACTTAATAAGATTTGTCAATCATTTATATAAATTTATTTTATAATTGTACTAAAGTATTAATTTTTATTCATGCTTGTGAACTTGACTTTGACGTCCATTTCCTTGCCATTCCTGTTTATCTTAAGAGTCGCTTCGTCACCTATATTGTAGCCAAACATTATCGACTTAAGTGTATTGACATCAGTCACTTCTTTATCATCTACCTTTAGTAGTATGTCGCCCGCCATGATACCGGCTTTGTCGGCTGCAGTTCCATTCGCAACGCTTAGAACGATAACGCCTTTATTTGTGTTTAGTTTGACTCTAAGAGCGGCTTCGTAGTCCTTTGCATTGTAGATGGATACGCCTAGTTGAGCTGTTTGCGCCTTGCCTGTCTTTAAGATCGAGTTCAAAACGCCTTTAATCATATTGATAGGTATGCTAAAGCCAAGGCCTTCTGCGTTTGTAAGCTTTACTGTGTTGATGCCGATGACTTCGCCCTTTGAGTTTAGTAGCGGTCCACCTGAGTTGCCTGGGTTGATGGATGCGTCTGTTTGAATTAGGTTATTTATAACTTGTTTATCAACTCTTATGGTTCTGTCTTTACCAGAGATAACACCAGAAGTAACTGTTCTGTTAAAATCAAGACCTAGTGGGTTACCTATGGCGATGGCTATCTGACCAATTTGTACTTTGTCTGAGTCGCCTAGTTCAGCAACTGGTAAATTCTTTGCATTTATTTTGATTATGGCAAGGTCCATGTCCTCGTCCATCCAAACTATCTTTGCCTTATGTGTTGAACCATCATCAAGTAAAACGCTTATCTTGCCGCCTTTGTTTTGCTTCATATTATCTTTATCTTTGCTGCTATAATCATAAGCCTTATTATCGTCTTCATCTATATCAATATCGTCTTCATCTATATCAATATCATCATCTTCATCATCACTAGTCTTGCCTTGCTTATTGCCTGAGCTGCCTCCGCCAAATGGGAAATCGTCTCCAAATGGAAAATCATCGAAGCCTTCGTTTGTGTTTTGCACTTCTGATTTAACCACGTGAGCGTTTGTAATGATGTAGCCGTCTGGGCTAACGATAACGCCTGAGCCAGTGCCTTTACCAAGGGCTTGTCTACCAAAGAAGTCTCTCGATATAACCTGAGTAGTTATACCTACAACAGATGGTATAGCCTTCTTAGTGGCTGCTTCGACTATTTCAGTCGGTTGATCGATAGTGATCTTTTGTGTGTCGTTTTTAGCCTCGCTGTGCACATAATTATATGCATTGTTTGCTCTGTTAAAGATGTAAGCGCCGCCGAAACCTGTTAGCGCACCAAAGAAGATGGCAAATATAATTGACCACACAAGTATGCCCTTACCATAACGCTTCTTTTCTTTTTTATTAACTTCGTTGTATGAGAACTTTGCCTTTCTTGCACTTGGCCTGTCGTAATCATTTCTCTCAGGACCATTGGCCCTTCTATATGTCCTTCTCTCATAAACGTCTTCATCTGTTTGAGTAAAAGTACTTTCATCATCATGAAGCTCTTCTACTTCTGGATTTTCAATGATATCATCATCGTCAATGATTTCATTACCATATTCATCGAATTTCATAATCTTGTCCTCCTTTTGATTTTCTAACTTTATTATAAATGTCTTTTGTGATAGAATAGTGATAAGGATGTGAAAATTTTTAAAAGAGGTGATTAAATGAAATTTATTTCGTGGAATGTTAATGGTATAAGGGCCGTCCTTAAAAAGAACTTCAATGAGTTTTTGGATGACACTATGGCTGATATATACGCATTTCAAGAGACTAAGATCTCAGAAGGAATACTGATGATGGAGCGTGAAGGCTACCACGAGTACTGGAACTACGCTGAAAAGAAAGGCTACTCGGGCACTATGATACTTACTAAGACTGAGCCCATAAACGTGACTTATGGCCTTGGCATAGCTGAGCACGATACTGAAGGAAGAGTCATAACTCTTGAGTACGATGACTTCTTCTTTGTTAATGTCTACACGCCTAATGCACAAGATGGCCTTAAGAGGATAAAGTACAGACAGGATTGGGAGGACGCGTTTAGAGACTACCTTAATGGCTTAAGAAAAACTAAGGGCGTTGTTGTGTGCGGCGACTTAAATGTGGCTCATAACGAAATTGACCTAAAAAACCCTAAGCAAAACGTAGGCAAAGCGGGCTTCTCTGATGAAGAGAGAGAAAAGTTTAATATGCTACTTGACTCGGGCTTCATCGATACATTCAGGTACTTCTACCCTGATCTTGAAGATAAATACTCTTGGTGGTCATACAGAACTAGGGCAAGATCGAGAAACGCTGGCTGGAGAATCGATTACTTCTTGGTATCGAAGGAGCTTGAAGACAATATTAAGGACGCGGCAATCCTTGATGACGTCTTGGGTTCAGACCATTGTCCAGTCTCACTTGATATAGAGTTTTAGCCTCGATTTGACAAAAGCGATTTAATTTTGTTATAATATCATATATGACAAATTCGAAAGGAGAAGACTATGAAAAAAATAATTAATTTTATACTATTCTTATTAATAGTATCAAGTCTTTCTTTTGCTAAAGATGCAAAAACTCACGTATATGAGATTGATAACAATGGCACAGTAAAAACATATAAGACATCGTGTAAAACAGTAAAAGAACTATTAAGCGATCTAAAGATTAAAGTTGATGATGACGACATCGTCATACCGGACTTAGATACAGAGCTTAAGAGCGAAGGAAAGATTAGTATAATAAAGGTAGACGTTAAAGTCATAGAAAAAGAGGTCGAAGCGCCTTTTAAAACTATTAAGAAGAAAAACAAAGAGCTAACTCATAAGCAAAGCAAAATTTTAATTCAAGGCGTAAACGGCAAGAACAAAGTCAAATGCAAAGAATATTATGCAGGCGATAAACTTATTAAAGAAGAAGTAATTCACGTTGAGACACTAGTTAAGCCTATTGACCAAGTTTTTGAAGAAGGAACAAAAGACGTTTTTACTAACGACAGAGGCGACTTCACTGCAAGAAAAGCCATCAAGATGGTGGCAACTGCATATGAAGCAGGTCCGAGATCAACTGGCAAGAGGCCTGGCGACAAAGGTTACGGCATCACCGCTTCAGGCGCAAGAGCCAAGAGAGGCACTGTTGCAGTCGACCCACGCGTAATTCCGCTTGGCACTAAGCTATATATAAAGAGCCTTACACCAGGCGTTCCTGATTATGGCTTTGCCATCGCTCAAGATACTGGCGGCGCTATCAAAGGTAATAAGATTGACCTTTTCATGGACACAGTTTGGGAGTGCCTGCAATTTGGTAGAAGACCAGTTATGGTCTACATCTTAAAATGATAAAGAAAATAATTAAGCTATTAATCAAAATATTTTTAGCTTTGGCATTAGTTTTGGAGCTACTAGTTATTTTTAACAATAGCAAGAGGCCATCTGGCTCACCCGAGTACATCATAGTACCGGGAGCGAGATGCAAGAATAATGAGCCGATGCTCGCACTTAAGTATAGGCTCGACGCAGCGTATGAGTACTACACTATACATGGAGCTGTCAAGATAATCACGACAGGCGCTGAGAGTCAAGGCGAAACGATAAGCGAAGCCATGGCTGCGAAGAACTATCTCGTATCGCTCGGCGTTGATGAAGCTGACGTAATCACTGAAGAGCACTCTAAAAATACTATAGAAAATCTTGAGTACGCAAGCGACATAGCCGGCAAAGACAAAGAGTACTTAATCGTGTCAAACGACTTTCATATGTTTAGAATCGATTTAATAAGTAATTACCTTGGCATCAAGCACGAGCTATACTCAGCCAAGACGCCAAATGACATAATTGTCAAAAACTATTTACAAGAAGTGGCGTCGATATTTTATTTAGCATTTAAGATAGTGGCAGGAAAAGTTTAATAAGATTATATTAGGCAGAACGAAATGGTTCTGCCTTTCTTTACGCAAAAAAACTCTTGAGCCACAACCCAAGAGTTTCTTCATCTAATTAAATTATCTTTTTCTTCCAAAAATCATATTAACTATCCAAATTAATACAACTGCGCCTACAACACCAACGATAAGGTCATTAATAATGCCGCCCTTTGCTTCAAAGCCAGCTAGTCCAGCTATCCATTTACCTATGCCGCCGCCTATGATACCAGCAAGGATGTTCTTGATCCAGCCCATTTGTGCGTCAGTTTTCATAATTAATGAAGCAATCCAACCTGATAGTGCTCCTACTATTATTGAATACATAATATCTCCTCCTTTTTTTATTATTACCCAAAACAAAAAAATATTAAAATAATATAAAAATTTTATTGTAATCCCCCCCTAAAATGATATAATTTATTAAAGGAGTGATATATATATGAATCGAATTCTAAAAAAACATAGCTTTAAATATTTACTAACAATAATATTAAGTATTTTAACATCGTTTTTATTTTCTGTTTTTGCTATAAGAACCGGCAAAGTTATTGACGTAGTTGTTAATAAGAATAGCTCACTTAAAGATAAAATTTTATCTTGTATTCTTATTATTTTTCTATGGTTTGTTCTTTCTAGTATCTTTAGTTATGTTAAAAGTAAATACGCATCTGATGTAATAAAAGATCTAAAAATGCATCTATACAACTCAATAGGAAAGAAGGAAATATCAGACTATATGAGTGTATCCAATGAGTATTATTTGAATAATCTAACTAAAAACATTGATTTTTATAATGATAACTACTTAGGACCAAAGTGCGATATTGTTTCAAACATTATAAGTGCAATTGTAAGTGTAGGTACTATATTTTTTATTAATTGGAAACTTGGTCTTTCTTTTGTAGCAGTTACTTTAGTAACAATTATTTTATCACAGCTACCTGGTGTAATTATGGCAAAGAAAACTGTTAAGTTTTCAGAAAGAAATGCAGATAATCTAAAGCTTATAAATAATAATTTATCAGGATTTGAGCAAATAAAGCTACTTAATCTATTTAATATTTTTCAAAATATCTTCAAGAAAAAAGATAATGATTTTGAAAACGTAAGACTAGAGTACATGTTTGCCTCTCGTTTTGCAAATACTTTAGGAATATTTTTCAGCTTCTTTGCTCAACTTGCCTGTATGTCTATAGGCATCTGGTTTGTTTTACAAGGAAATTTAACAGTAGGTCTCTTAATATCTTCTATAAACTTATTAAATGGAGTTTTTAGTCCAGTCCAAGAATTTGCTCAAAACAAAAATCTAATGGGTACAGTTAAAGATATCGTTAAAAACTTTGAAGATATAATGAGTACAGATAATGAAGAAAGCCTTGGCATAATGTTAAATGATAATGTTAATAGCATAGCCATTAAAAACTTAAGCATGGATTTTAAAGATAAGCATATATTTGACAATTACAATGTTAATTTCGAAAGCAATAAAAAGTATGCTATAGTTGGCGAGTCCGGTAGAGGTAAGTCAACATTAGTAAAACTAATTATGAAGTATTACTCTTCCAATTCATACAGTGGAGAAGTTTTAATAAACGGAACAAACATTAATAAGATTGATACAGAAAGTCTATTCAATAAAATCGCTTATATTCAAAGAAATGATTTCTATGTGGATGGAACCATAAAAGATAATATTGAACTGTATAGAAACTTAAATATTCAACAAAACTTATATAACCAACTAAAATTTACTGGAGACTTTTTAAATAAAAATATTGAAGATGGCAGCAGAAATTTAGTTTCAACTGGTGAAAAGCAAAGGATAGATATACTTAGATTTCTAGTAAAAGATTATGATGTCCTTATTTTTGATGAACCAACATCAAACTTAGACAGAGAAACAAGTAAAATTATATTTGATTTAATATTTAAAATAAGTAATAAGATAGTTATAGTTATAACTCATACAAGTAATGAAGAAACGCTAAATAAATTTGACGAAATTATTAGATTGTAAATCATCATATATTAGTAAAAATTAAATGTAAGTACCCCCTTAATCCAAATATGGAGATAAGAGGGTATTTTAATGTAAAATTTTATTTACAAAATATCATATTTATGTTAATATTTTTATGAGGTGATTAAATGATTGAAATAAGTAGAGCAAATAACTTAAGTAAAGAGGATAAATATAAGCTTGCCATCGAGATGATTAGGCGCCAATTTCAAGAGGAGACTAATTTCATAGCGAATCTCGCAAATACTGCGGCCATTATATATCACTTGATTGATGGCGTGTCATGGTCGGGCTTTTACCTATATGACGGAACTAATCTTGTGCTTGGTCCCTTCCAAGGCAAACCCGCTTGCAACAGGATAATGCTTAGCAAAGGCGTTTGCGGCACTGCTTACTCAAGCAAAAAGACTTTGGTAGTTGATGATGTGAATGCCTTTGCTGGCCATATCGCTTGTGACGCTATGAGTAAAAGTGAAATTGTCGTTCCTATATATAATATGACTCGCGGCGTTGGTGTCTTGGATATCGACTCGTATGAATATAGTAATTTTGATGCCATTGACAAGGAATACTTAGAAAAGATTGTCGACTATATCGTAAAACATAGTGACACGTCACTTAGGTAAAAGAAGTATAAATATTTTCTATAGCAATAGCACTCAATATTTAATAAATCAATATATCTTGATTATTTGTAAAGTTTCTGTTACAATATCGTCTGGAGGGATAAAACTATGAAAAGAAAATTTTTAGTATTGTTATCAGTTTTAATCATGGCTTCACTAGTAATAGTTGGCTGCGGTAAAAAAGATGACAATGAAACAAAACCAGCTGAAGAAAACACTCAAACAGAAACAGCTGAAAACACAGAAGAAAACAATGAAGAAGAAAATAAAGATACTCAAAACTTTGAAGGCAAAACTTTAAATGTTGTTGCTACAAGTGATTCTTATGTACCTTTATTTGACAAGTTCACTGAAAAAACTGGCGCTAAGGTAGAATTCCTATCTATGTCAAGTGGTGAAGTTATCTCAAGAACTAAGGCTGAAGGCAAGCCAATGGCTGATCTTTGGTTCGGAGGCGGACTTGACGCTTTCATGGCTGCTAGAGATGACGGTCTTCTAGAAAATTATACATCTGATGTAACTGCTACTGTTCCCGAAGAATACAAGGACAAAGACGGCGCATACATCTCTAAGGGTATCACTGTTGTTGGTTTCATCGTTAACGATTCAATTCTAGAAGAAAAAGGCTTAGAAGCACCTAAGACTTGGAAAGACCTTGCTGATCCTAAGTACCAACACTTAGTTATCATGAGTAACCCTGCTATATCAGGTACTAACTATGCAGCTCTTAAGGGCTTACTAGACATCTACGGAGAAGAAGAAGGCTGGAAAGTATTTGAAGGCATCAACAATAACATTGACTTCTACTCAAAGAGAGGTAAAGACCCACAAGAAAAAACTGTTCAAGGCGAATTCGCCATCGGTATAATTCCTGCTGACAAGAAAGCATTTGACGCAGCTAAGGACAATAACTTAACAGTTATCTATCCAGAAGACGGCGTTTGCTGGGTGCCAGAAGGAGTTGCTATATTCAAAGGCAGCGAAAACGTTGACGTTGCAAAGGCTTTCATCGACTTCATGTTAAGCGAAGACGCTCAAAAGATGATTGCTGAAATCGACGGAAAGGACTCTAACCAACTTATCGTTCCTGGTATCGAAAGCTTTGACCTAGGTTTACCAAAGGACAGACTAGTTAAGGAAGACCTATCTACATTTGGTTCAGACAGAGAAAGAATCTTAGAAAAGTTTAACGAAATTTCAAAAGGTAAAACTGAAGACAAATAAGTTTAAATAATCTATAGTGTGATAGTTTTTACTGTCACACTATTTTTTTACATATTAGGCATATGGCCTAAATCATATCAGATATAGGAGTTTATATGAAAAAGATTAAATCATCTAAGTTAATAGACTACACAATTGCGGCTGTGCTCTCGGCACTAGTCGTGATTTTCATACTCATCCCCTTCCTAACAGTTTTTAAAGAGAGTTTCTTTGTAGATGGCACTTTTTCTTTAGAGCATTACCAAAAAATTCTCTCTAATAAAAAGCTAATTACCAACACATTTAAGATGGGTGTGCTTACTACAGTAGTCGCAACACTTTCCTCATCTTTCGTAGCTATATTTTATTATCTATCGAGGAAAAAAGTAAAGACGCTCATTATACTTATACTTTCAATCACACTAATAAGCCCGCCTTTCGTATCGTCGCTAAGCTATATCACACTTTTTGGCAGACGCGGGATAATAACATACAAGCTCTTAGGCCTAAACATGAACCCTTATGGCATGTGGGGCATTGTCTTTATGCAGGCTCTATCGGATTTATCGCTAAACAGTCTTTTGCTCATAGGCTTTCTTCAAAGTCTTGACAAGAGCATAATCAACTCGGCAAGAAGCTTGGGCGCGAGCACTAATGACATAATCATCGATATCATAGTTCCTGCGATGAAGAATGGTATCAAGGCTGTCATGATGCTTAGCTTTTTTAGAAGTGTTTCAGACTTCGGTACTCCAGCCATAATCGGTGGTAATTACGAAGTATTGGCCCTTGAAAGCTATTTCCAAGTCATTGCCAATGGCAATCTTGGCAGAGCGGCTGCCATGAACGTATTTATACTAGTGCCAACACTAATAATATTTTTATTCTCATCAAAGGCAGTTAAATCAGGCACACTAGCAAGCGGCTCACCTAGTAAGGAAGAGGTTCCGCTTAAGAGAAATGGCATTTTGTATTATTTAATCAGCGCTTTTGCAATATTTTTCATATTTTGGATAGTATCTTTATATGCGTCCATCATTTTAAACGCTTTTACTAAGATGCGTGTCGGCGAACTTGTATTTACTCTTGATAATTTTAAAAATACAAAGGTCTTTATAGGCGGCGTCGCACTTAGAAGTATTACTTATAGTATAATCTCGGCCATTGGCGGCACTTTTATCGGCCTTTTAATCGGATATTACTTAATTATCAAACGATATAAATATATGAAAGTTATCGACACTATAGCTAATCTACCATACATCATACCAGGAACATTCTTTGGATTGGGTTACCTACTATTCTTTAGGTCGCCTCCTATAGCAATAACAGGAACAGCGGCGATAGTTGTCTTAAACGTTTTATTTAAGCAGCTGCCATTCTCAACTAGGGCTTCAAGCGCAGCTATGATGGACATTGACACGAATACACTTAACTCAATCAGAGACTTAGGCGGCTCATCCATAAACGAAATTACTGATGGAGTTTTACCTCTTTCAAAAAATTCAATAATGATTTCGATGATAAACGCGTTCACAACGACGATGACAACTGTCGGAACAATCATTTTGCTTGTCTACCCTGGCAAGAAGCTGATGACGCTCGTTATGTTTGACGTAATTCAAAGCGGGAAATATGGCGTTGGCTCTGTAATCGCCTTCTACATCATACTAATTTGCCTAGCTTTTAACATATGTTTAAGGCTTTTGATGAGCAGAGATTTTAGAGAGAATATTAAAAATAAATTTACAAAGATATTTGCAAGAAAGGATGTGAAGTAAATGTTTTTAGAAGTGAAAAATATTTCCAAAAAATATGAGGACAAATACGCGATAAAGGACGTGAGCTTCTCTTTGGAGAAAGGCAAGTTCCTTTGTTTGCTTGGGCCATCTGGCTCGGGTAAGTCAACTATACTTCACTCAATTGGCGGCTTTATCAAACATGAGGGAGAGATAATCCTTGACGGCAAGAGCATTAAGAACCTCTCTCCTGAAGACAGGGACGTTTCGACCGTTTTTCAAAGCTTTGGCCTCTTCCCTCACATGAATGTTTTGAAAAATGTTATGTATGGCCTTAAATTTAAGGAAAAAGATAAATCAAAGAAAGAAAAAGAAGCTGAGGCGAGAGAAGTTTTACGCATCGTCGGACTAAATGGCTACGAAAAAAGGTATCCATCGGAGCTATCGGGCGGTGAAAAGCAGCGTGTTGCTCTCGCAAGAAGCCTTGTAGTTAGGCCAAAGATCTTGCTTATGGACGAGCCACTGAGCGCGCTTGACGCAAAACTTCGTAGCGAAATGCAATTCGAAATAAGAAGGATACAAAGAGAGTTTAACATAACAACCATCTTCGTAACGCACGATCAAAAGGAAGCCTTTGTTATGGCGGATGAGATTATCATCATAAATCAGGGCGAACTTGTTGCCAAAGGCGCTCCACAAGACATTTACAATCATCCGAAAAACGAGTTTACTCTTGACTTTATTGGCAACAAAAACATTATCAAGGGTAAATACGTAAGACCAGAAAAAATTCGCCCTGATGCAAATGGCGAAGAATTTGTAATTAAAGACATAACTTTTAATGGCGAGACCATTGAACTGGATATAGAAAATGATGAGCATAAGCTAGAAATGCTAATTTTAAACGACGACGTCAATTATCAAATTGGCGAGAAAATTAAGGTTAAATATGAAATGGAGGACATAGATGAGAGTACTACACGTCTTGACACAGCTTCCTGCTAAAACTGGTAGCGGCGTATACTTTGCAAATTTAATATCGGCTTTCAAGGCCGCAGGCGTAGAGAATGCTGCTGTTTACGGCGCTGAAGAAAAACACCGAGACTTGATAAATGTAGACGCGGATCAGGCATATGAAGTTTTATATGACACGGATGAAGTGCCTTTCCACATCTGCGGTATGAGTGACATCATGCCATACGAGTCGACTATATATAGCGAGATGAGTGAAGATATGATAGATACAATGCTTGATGCCTTTCGCAAGAGACTTATTAAGGTTAAAGAAGATTTCAAACCAGACTTAGTTATCTCTCACCACCTAATGTTTTTGACGGACCTCGTTCGCGAAGTTTTTGACGATGTGAAAGTCGTTGGCATCAGTCACGGAACTGACATGAGACAAATCATGCAGCACGAAAGATTTTTAAAGAGACTTACTCATATTAAGGACCTTGATCAAGTACTCACTGTAACTCCAGCTGAGCACGAGCAAATCGAGGAAATACTTGGCATAACTAAAGAAAAAATTCATCTTGTTGGCGGTGCTTATAACGACAAAGTCTTCTACCCTAGTGAAAATCAAGAAGATGAAGGCAAAATCAGACTTATGTACGCTGGGAAAATAGTTGAGTCAAAAGGCATTTTTGCCCTAGCAGCAGCACTGCCATATCTAGAGAAAAATCACGACAATGTCGAGCTGCACATCATAGGAAACGCATCAGATGAAGATAAAGAAAAGATGATGATGGAGGCGAACTACTCCAAAAATTTATTTATACGAGACGCAGAAAACCAAATGCTTATGGCGGAAGACCTAAGACGCTCAGATATATTCATCTTGCCATCATACTTCGAAGCCCTTGGTTTAGTTGCGATAGAGGCACTTGCCTGCCACAAATTAGTAGTCGCATCGGAGATAGATGGTCTAAGGCAACTACTTGGCGAAAAACTTGTAAATAGCGGAATAATAGAGTTTACAAAGCTTCCTCGTATACGCGACGTTGATAAGCCATATACAGAGGACATTCACGCCTACGTTGAGAGACTTGTGGCAAATATAGAAAAGCAAATAAATAGACTTGATGAGAATTTATTTACAGAAGAAATATCAAATGATTTGCATGAATATTCATGGAAAAACTTAGGTAAACGTATTCTTGGAATAATTAAATAATAATTAAATAGATATAAATTTTTACATTTATATATATAAACATCGCATTTGAAAGGAGAAGCAAATGAAGAAAAATTTAATTTTATTATTGGTTCTTTGCCTAGTTATGACATCACTTGTAGGATGCAAGAAAGATGACACAAAACCAGCTGAAGCAACTGCTACTGAAACAGAAACAAAAACTGAAACAGCTAGCAAAGAAAAAACAGAAGAAGAAGCTCCTGCAGAAGCTAAAGAAGCTGATGTAATCAGTGGTACTATGACTGAAGAGTTTGATCTATCAAATCACGAAGCAAAAGAATCCGTTAGACTATGGATACCAGTTGCTCAATCAGATGAATACCAAGACATATCAAACATGAAGGTTATGGTTAATGGCAAAGACTCTGGCTACGAAATCAACGAAGATGACCTTGGCAACAAGATGATCTATGTTGAATGGAAACCAGAAGATACAGAAAGAAAAGTAACTTACTCATTCGACGTTACTAGAAGAGAAGCACTTCGTCCAGAAGTAAAAGAAGAAACAGCTATCGATGCAAATGAATTTGCTCCATACTTAGTTGATTCAAAACTATTAAACATCTCTGGTAATATCAAAGACAAAGCTATCGAAATAACTAAAGATAAAGAAAGTGTTTATGATAAAGAAAGAGCTATATATGACTGGATCTACGACAACATGGAAAGAAATAACGATGTTGTTGGCTGCGGTACAGGCGACGTTGAAAACCTATTAAAAACACTTAATGGTAAGTGCACTGACATAGGATCAGTATTCATCGCTATGAGCCGTGCTATAGGCGTTCCAGCAAGAGAAACATTTGGCGTTAGAATGAGTAAAGATGACAAAGCTGATATGACTAAGGGTCAACACTGCTGGGTTGAATACTACCAACCTGGTACTGGCTGGTTCCCTATCGATATAGCTGACGTTTTAAAAGGTATTTTAACAAAAGAATGTACAAAGGACTCTCAAGAAGCTCTTGACCTTAAAGATTACTTCTGGGGTAACTTTGATGCAAATAGAGTTGGTTTCACAACTGGACGTGACTTAACACTAACACCTGCTCAAAACGAAGACCCACTTAACCAATTTGGCTACCCATACGCAGAAGTTGACGGCACAGCACTTGACTTCTACAATCCAGCTGAATTCGTTTACACAATTACTTATACAAAATAAATAAAAATATTTAGCGATGTTTAAAGCCTAGATGAAAAATTCTAGGCTTTTGTTTTTGACAATCTATTAAATTATCTCTGTTCCTTCTCTTAATACAGCTAAATAAGCTTCATAAGAAAAAACTTTATTCCTTTCTTGATCATTATCTTGCTTAATTATATCTAAGTCCATAAGCACGTCAACTGCAGATTTAACTGTGTTGTATGCAAGTTCAAGCTCTTCGGCTGCACCTTTTATATCAATTATAGGTTTTGCTAAGAGATGTCTATAAAGCTTCATTATATTTATCTTTCTTCTATCACTTATATCTAGGCTATTTATTTTTTCTTCATCAGAATTTTTAAGCTCAATAAGCTTGTCGGCGCTATCTATCGCTGATTTTGATGAGATATATATACCGCGCACAAAGAATTTAATCCATTGCTCATAATTGCCGCTATCTCGAACCGCCGTCATCCTATCGTAGTACTCAATCCTATGCTCCTTTAAATAATACGATAGATACAAGGCTGGCGTCTTGATAGTGCCCTTATATAGTAGATATAAAACTATAAGTAACCTGCCTATCCTGCCATTGCCATCTAAAAACGGATGTATGCTCTCAAACTGATAATGCACAAGCGCTGCATTTATCAGCGCATCGTATGGACTATCGTCATTGATAAACTTTTCTAAATCTGATAAAGCTTCTTTCATATCGTCAATATTGGGCGGTATATACCTTGCAGTAGTGATATTTGAGTTCTTTGAGCCAATCCAATTTTGACTGTGTCTAAACTCGCCCGGATTTTTCTCGTTTCCCCTTACGCCTGAAAGCAAAATTTCGTGTGTCTCCAAAAGCAGTCTATTACATAGCGGCAAGGTATTTAATCTATCTATAGCATAGTTCGCCGCCTTTACATAGTTAACTACCTCTTCGACGTCTTCGTTGATGCTCTCATCACGATTCACTTCAAAGATGTCCTCAAGCGTTGCCTGTGTGCCTTCTATTTGCGATGAGAGAAGCGCTTCTTTCTTCACATACATCGATATAAATAAATTCATATCAGGAATTATCTCTGCTCTGTCGTCCAAAATAGCAAGCATCTTATGTGCATTTATTATTAAATTGTTAAGCTCATTGTCAATTGCAATAGCAGGCTCTGGTGGCAGCGGACTTGGTCTGAATGAATAGTACTCGCTTATCCCAGAAAGATTTTTTATTAACTTACCCGCTCTTTCTTTACTCATATGATCAGCTCCAATTTGAAATAGTGATTACATTATATACTTCTTATTTCAAAAAGTCAATAGTTTCTGAAATAAGAATCATATTTTTACTTCCTTATTTCAAATAATCATCATTTTCTGAAATAAGAATCCATTTTCCACTTTCTTATTTCAAATATTGAACTTATATATGATAAATGTAGAAATTGTATGATAAATCAACTTGATATGATTTGTTTATTATGATAAATTAAAATCAATAAAAAGCTTTTTATTGATTTTAATTTTCGCTCAATTATTAATATTAAGGAGAAAATACTTATGAAACGATTATTAATTATTCTACTTACATTGATTATAATTTTGACACCTATATCACACGCACAGTCAAAAAATATAATACAATTGCCTAAGACTATAGAAAGGTTTTGTAATATCTATAAAATTGATGAAAATACAAGAAGAACTAATTGTGCGGAGTTAGATAAGAAAAATATATTTAAATCTACAGTTACAATGTTTTCAAATTATAGGGTTATAGCAAGTGATGTTGCCCTATATGTTGATAATAGCAATAACAAAGGCGGAGATCAGTTTGCTTCTGGATGGGTTCAAGCAACAGCTCCTAAGTTCACTGCGCGTGCAGAAGTTTGGAATCGTGGACAAATTGAAGCAGGTGGTGCTAACAGCAGAAATAAAGGCGATACAGCATATTCGACTTCTTATACGTGCGTTTATATAGATAATAACAGAACTCCAAGAATTTTTTATAGTTGGGGATGGTAAAATTATTCAATGATTAATAAGTCGAATAATTTAAAGCTAATAATTATTTTATTTTTAGTAATTTCAATATTCTACTCCTCTTGTACACTAAAAACCGATAATCATAAATACAATAATAAAAATGACACAAATAATGATGAAGGTACAAATAATAAAGATATTGTTGCTTCAATTGACAATGATCATGAAAGTGATAATTTGCCAGATCAAGATATAAAACTTAAACAAACACCTGCTTCTAATCAAGATACTGAAAATGATAAAAGTGATGATGAGCTGCGATTTGAATATTATGATAAAATAAGCAAAGATAATTCATTCTATCCTTATTATCAGTGTTTTATACGTTTAGAAGATATATCTGATAAATATAACCCTAAATGGAAGGAATCAATTATTACTTTATATGAAATATTCTTAAAGGAATTTAATTATCAAAGTTTTAAAGCAGAATTATTAGAATATACTGGAGAATACAATGGCGAATTAAAATTTGTAGATGGATACATTGAAAAGGAAAAATGTTTTTTGCCAGGTTACAGCAAAGTCTATAAAACTCAAACTTTTGACAATAAAAAATATAATGCAACTTATTTAAAAGCTTATTCGATAATTGAGAATACTGCAAAACTTTTGGATAATCAAATAAGTGAGGGGAGAAACTTCAATTCTGAAGATTTTAAAATAAGTTCTAAGGATGAATATATAAATATTTTACTTGGAAACAACTACAGACAATTATACAATATAGGTGATATTTTAACATTTGGAGATTCTAATTACAAACTAAAATATAAAGTTATAGGCTTTATTAATAAAGGGACAAAAATTATTTCAAGCAATACTCTAGCAAAAGAAAATGAATTAGATAATTTTATAATTGTTCCTCACTATATACCAACTTATGAAGCAAGCAACAAGACAGAAGCATACAATTTAAAGTTTCAGATAGCAACTCTCTTAGATGGATATATAAAAATCGAAGAAAAAGGCAAAATTAGTGATGAACTTTATGAAAATTATCATGACAAAGTAAAATCAATGGCAAAAGAGTGTGATTTAAATGATTTAATTGAAGTTGCAAGAATACCAGTCGACTTCAAAACAATAAATAAATAGCAAAATATAGAAGCTTAGATATAATTTTCATATCTAAGCTTCTATATTTTAAATATTTATTCCAGTGCTTTTACTATGCCGTCTAAGTCTTTTTCTTCTATCAAATCTGCTTGACCTGAGTCAACTAGTCTTGTGTTTTCTGGTTTCAAAGCAAGTGCCGCATAATCTTTCACGCTAAATTTCTCAGCTAGTGCCTCTGCCTTTGGCTCACCAAAGATGTAGTGCTTCTTTTGGCACTCGTCGCAGATGAAGTATGCCATGTTCTCAACTAGGCCATATACCTTTATGTGCATTAACCCAGCCATCTTAAAGGCTTTTTGAACTATCATATCAACAAGCTCTTGGCTCGATGTAACTATGACTAGTCCGTTTAATGGATACAATTGATATATACTTAACTGTATATCTGATGTTCCTGGCGGCATATCAACCAAAAGATAATCAAGTTCGCCCCAGTTAACGTTTTGGTAGAATTGTCTCAAGGCGCCCATCAGCATAGGTCCTCTCCAAACTAGTGGATCTGTTTCGTGCTCCATAAGTAAGTTCATTGACACAACTTTAACGCCATTAGCCGCTTCAGCTGGCTCGATGTTCACGCCGTCTTCTGAAGTAATCATGCCATGAAGGCCATAAGATGCTGGTATCGACGGTCCTGTAAGATCCGCGTCAAGTATACCGACCCTGTAGCCTTTTTTTGCCAAAGCGTTTGCAAGTAGCGTTGTTACGTAGCTTTTGCCAACGCCGCCCTTTGCGCTCACGACGCCTATTACCTTATTTATCTTTGATTTATCATTCGCTTGTAGCTTTTCAAGCGCGCATTTGTCTTTGCATGCCTTGCAATCGTTGTCACAGCTCATCTAATCCCTCCTAAAGTCTATACGCTATAGATAAAAACGCTTCTATACCGTTTTCTATAGCCTCATCATTAAATTCATACGCTTCATCGTGAATGTCCTTGTGATCCTCGCCCACGCCTAGTAGGAAAAATAATTCTCTCGCCTTACGCCTATAGTAGCCGAAGTCCTCACTGCTTCTGATTATCTCTTTTCTCTCTTCGAATGGCAGTCCATCCGCATCAATGGCTTTAACGAAGTCCTCATAAAGCTCTTCGTCATTCACGACCGATAAAAACTCATCCGTACTATTTAATTCTACCACAAAACCCTTCTCTTCTAAAGCCTTTTTATATTTATTTTCGAAAATATTTTTAAGTTTTGCTAGGTCATCGTCGTTATATGCCCTGAGTGTTAGATCTAGCTCCAAATTTGCTGGCGACACACCAAAATTTTCTCCGCCAAGCTTTACGCCAACAACGGTTATGAAGATGTTGTCAGTAAATTTCTCGCCTTGAAGAGTAAAATCTTTGTAAGCGTCTTTCTTTATGAATGGCTCTATATCTTTAATAATCTCGCTGCAAGCGTATATCGGATTTAGTGAATTTTCTGGTATCGATGCGTGCGACTGCCTTCCCACTATACTTATTTTTAAGCCAAAGGACGATAAAAACAATAGTCCCTTCTTTGTAGATATAGTCCCTGTCTTAATTCCAGCGTAATTATGAAGACCGTAAGCCTCAGTAATCTTGTACTTATCAAAAATTTCAAGAGCATCAAGCGCTCCATAACCAGTCTCTTCAGCCGCTTGAAACAAAAAATAAACGTTCTTATCAATCTTAGCCATATCCATTGAAAGTATAGTGCCAAGCATTATCGCCATGTGGCCATCGTGACCACAGCCGTGAAAGCGTGTCTTTTGGCTATTTACAATGCTATCCATATCACAGCGCAAAACTATTGACTTTTTATCCTCGCCCTTAAAATATCTATAGAGTAAATAAGATTTGTCCTCAAGAAGCTCAAGGCCATTGACGCCATTCAAAACATCTTTAATAAAAGCTCTGGTCCTATCCTCTTTAAAAGCCTCCTCGGGCATCTTGTGAAGCTCTTTTCTAAAACGAATAAACTTTTCTATATCCATTATCTATTTATAGACGCAGCCATAAGCTTAAATGTGTGTCTATCTCCTCTTAAGGTTCTTGAAAGTTCAAAAATATTTTGTCAAATGGCAAGGCCACCATAACCAGAGTCGCCTATATGCTGAATGTCAGCGCCTAAAATTTTATTTCTAAGTGCAATGTCTCTAATGACTTCTCTTGGCGAACTTTCTTGCGAAGTACCGATGGTAGTCATCACAAGAGCGCCGTTTTTGTGCGCAAGCTCTACTATAGCTCTAACGTCTTCATCGAAAACGCCTGGACATGTGCCAACAGCTGGTACAGAAAGTACATCAGCGCCGTCAATTAAAAAGCCTTCATAAACATCAAGGTCTGCAATCTTCTCGTCAACACCCGATGAATGCATCTTGCCAGCAAAGATAAGTCCGTGGAAATATTTTTTGGCTAGTTTTATCGCCTCGTTAATGCCCTCGTTGTCAACGCCAGTACCAGGGTTTCCAGTAAACATAACGAAGTCGAAGCCCATCTCATCAAGCTTTTTAATATTTTCTTCGCTCGCCTTTCTTCCCTCGCTAATCACTTTCTTTTCGCTAAACATATTCTTGTCTTGAACTGGTTCTAGATTTAAACCGATAGGTCTCTTGACAAGATTTTTTAGCTTTTTAATGATATCGTCACCACTATAATCAAGGCCCTTGATTTTCTTTTCATTCACATCGAAAAAATTTAATAAAATTAGGTCAGCGCCAAAGGCCTTAGCAAGTTCAGACGATGTCACGCCATAAGTCGCAGGCTCTTGAACCACAACATTCTCCGACAAAACAATCCTCGCTTTACAAGACTTAATCGCTTGTTTCAATTCATCTTTATTCAAATTAATGATCTCGTCGCCACTAAGATCAAAAAATCTCTTTAGCATATAATCACCTCTTTTATATATGTACCCAATTAGATAGAAAAATAGGTGAAGATTTCTCTCCACCTATAATCAATTTATTAAGCTACAACTTTTCTTTCTAAATATATAGTCTCTACATTATTTAATTTATTCATAATGTCTTTATCATGTGTAATCATTATAATTATCTTTCCTTTATCGTATAAGTCAGATATAAGCCTTG